>Ga0187871_10001680_pt1 | contig 18908 bp, 20 predicted proteins | sample June2016WEW_16_1_FD_132988 | JGI IMG/M metagenome (GOLD analysis project Ga0187871, IMG submission 132988) | Peatland microbial communities from SPRUCE experiment site at the Marcell Experimental Forest, Minnesota, USA - June2016WEW_16_10 | ecosystem: Environmental > Terrestrial > Soil >...
ATCCTCGGCATCTGCGGCGCCTACCTGTTTTCGCTGGTGATCCGCAGCAGCGTGGCTGAGGGCCCGACGCGCAACTTCCTGCAAATCCTGGTGATGCTGCTGATGGCCTATGTGGGCCTGATCGTCGGGGCGAGCAAGGGCGACCTGCTGAACCTGGCTGCGCTGGGCGGCATCTTTGGCGGCGAGAAGCAAGGCAAGAAAAGCTACAAGATCCTCGACACCAGCGTCATCATCGACGGCCGCATCGCCGACATTGCCGAAACCGGCTTCCTCGATGGAATCATCGTGACGCCTCAGTTCGTGTTGCGCGAACTGCAACTCGTCGCTGACTCCGCCGACTCGCTGAAGCGCAATCGCGGCCGCCGCGGCCTCGACGTTTTGCAGCGCCTGCAGAAAATGGCCACGCTCTCGATCCAGATTGTAGAAGATGATTTCCCCGCCGTCCGCGAGGTCGATCTCAAGCTGATCGAGCTGGCTAAGGTCTACGAAGGCAAGATCATTACCAACGACTTCAACCTGAACAAGGTGGCGCAGTTGCAGGGCGTAGAAGTGTTGAACATCAACGAGCTGGCCAATTCGCTCAAGCCCATCGTGCTGCCGGGCGAGATCATGAAGGTGTTCATCCTGAAAGAAGGCAAGGAGTACAACCAGGGAGTGGCTTATCTGGATGACGGCACCATGGTGGTCGTCGACAATGCCCGCAAAATGATCGGCAAGACGATCGACGTCTCGGTCACGTCAGTGCTGCAGACTACGGCAGGAAAGATGATCTTTGGCAAGTGGGATGAACGGGCTTTCAGCCGGACCAGCGTGCCAGTGCCGCCCGCAGTACCGGTCGTCTCGGGAACGGCGGTGCCGGCGGCGGTGGTCCCAAGCGCGTTGGTGGAGACCAAGCCTCAAACCTAGACGTAACGGTTTGAACTACTCTGCTCCCACTCGTATACTTACAGCCCGCTATGAAGGTGGTTGTGATTATTCCGGCTGCGGGGCTTGGGACCCGCATGGCTCCCGTGCCCGTCGGCGCGAGGGTCAAGCAGAAAAAGTCGCCGCCCTCCAAGCAGTTCACCGAACTCGGCGGCACCCCAATTCTCATTCATACCCTGCGCAAGTTTGCCGCGGTCGATGCGGTGAGCGAGATCTGGATCGCCCTGAGGGAAAACGAGATTGCGGGGTTCCGCGGGCGGCTCGAAAGCGAAGCAAAAGACGCGCTGAATAAAGACCTGCTGAATAAGAAGGTGGAACTCGTCGTCGGCGGAGAGCACCGTCAGCAGTCGGTAGAAAGCGCGCTGAACGCGGTAGCAGCCGCGGTGGATGATATTGTTCTCGTGCATGATGCGGTGCGTCCGCTGGTGACGCGCGAAATCATCCAGGATGTGATTGATGCGGCGAAGAAATATGGAGCGGCGATCGCCGGCCTGCCCGCCGTGGATACGGTGAAACAAGCCGAGCGCACGGCCGAGGGCGCGCTGATCAAGGCGACGCTTCCGCGCGCCGGCATCGTGATGGCGCAGACTCCGCAAGGCTTTCGCTACAGCGTCATCAAAAAGGCATTCGATGAAGCGTCGGCCGACGGCTTCCTCGGCACCGATGAAGCTTCGCTGGTGGAACGGTCAGGCCACGAAGTGGCCGTGGTGATGGGCTCGCCGCGGAACGTCAAGATCACGACGCCGGCGGATATGGAGCTTGCTGAGTTCTATTTAAGGAAATGAGCCACGGATTTACACGGATTTACACGGATCACGACCATAGCAACCGCGTAGACTTGCTGGTGATGAGCAGTTTACCGCTTGGCCTCAAGCACTCCGCGCTGACCGAGAAGATCATCGGGGTTTTCTACGATGTGTACAACGAACTCGGACACGGATTCCTCGAATCGACTTACGCCGAGGCACTGATCGTTGCGCTGCAAGAATCCGGATTGGGAACTGCGCGAGAGGTACCAGTGCCAGTGTGGTTCCGTGGCAAGAAGGTCGGCCAATACTACGCCGACCTCATCGTTGAGGGTGTGGTTCTTCTCGAACTGAAAGCTGCCCGGACGCTGGAGTCTGCACACGAGGCCCAACTGTTGCACTATCTGCGCGCGACCGACGTCGAGGTTGGCCTGCTGCTCAACTTCGGGCTGCGCCCCCAGTTCCGTCGCCTCCTATTTGACAATGAAAGAAAGAAGATCCTTGAAAATCCGTGTGAATCCGTGGCCAAGGTTTCCTCATGAGGGTCGGCTACGGATTTGACTCACATGAATTCCGTCCGGGGATTCAGCTCAAGATTGGCGGCGTCGTGTTGGCGCACGATAAGGGACTGGGCGGGCACTCCGATGGCGATGTGCTGCTGCATGCCATTACCGATGCGCTGCTTGGGGCCGTCGCCGCGCCCGATATTGGGGCGCTGTTTCCGCCTTCGGAGCCGATGTGGAAGGGTGCGGACTCGAGTGTCTTCTTGCGCGAGGCGCTGAAGCGCGTGCACGATGCGGGCTACACCGTGGCGAACCTCGATGCCAGCCTGATTCTGGCCGCGCCGAAGATTGGTCCGCATGCGGCGGCGATTCGCGTGCGCGTCGCGAAGTTGCTGGGAGTGCACGCCGACAGCGTCGGGTTAAAGGCGAAGACTCCGGAGGGGCTTAACCTGGAGAACACCGCGGTCGCACATGTTGTGGTGTTGCTCGAGAAGCTTGCGGCTCCGAAGAAAGCGCGCAAGAAGGCGAAGCGATCTTGAGCTACGTGGGACGCGCGGCTGCTGCTTTGATCTCTGCGGCTTTGGTCTCCGCTGCTTCCATCAGGGCGCGGAAGATGGCGCGGGAAGATTCGTCCTCATCGACTGAGCGCTCGGGATGCCATTGCACCGCCAGCACGAAGTGATCGGTCGCAGTGCCTTCGAGCGCTTCGATGATGCCGTCGTCGGGGCAGCGGGCGACAATGCGCAGTCCATTACCGATTGTGCCGGCGGATTGGTGATGTGACGAGTTAACCGGCACGACTAGCTTGTTTCCCTTCCCGTTCACAATTTCCGCTAGCTTCGAATCCTTCTCAATCTCTACCGCGTGCGCTACCGCAACCTCCTTTCCAGCTTCGTGGTTGATGCGCGTGCGCAAGTCTTCCGGCAGAAAATCCGGGATGTGCTGGATCAGCGATCCGGCGCGGTAGACGTTGAGGGTTTGCAGGCCATAGCAGATGCCGAGGACGGGCTTGCGCAGACGGTAGGCATCCTGAAGCAGGAGTTCGTCCACGGAGTCGCGGCGCGGGTCGGCCGGGGCGGTGTGCGGCGAGCGAGTTGCACCGAACTTCGCGGGGTCGATATCGGCGTTACTGCCGGGCAGGAGCACTCCGTCGCAGCTGCCAATGAGTTTCATGACTTCGGCTTGCGGTTGATCGAGCGGGATGCGGACAGGCTCTCCTCCGGCTTGTTCGACCGCTCGTTCGTATTGAGGGATCGCGCGCTCGCCATATTCACGATCGATGGAGTGCGGCATGGGGATGGCGATTCGGGGCGGCATGGTTTGATTGTAACGTCTGCTCAGCTCATTCTTTCAATCGCGGCCAGGGTCTTTGACTGGCGGTAGTGGCGAATTTCCATGGCGAGCGCGAGCACGAAGATGATGACGCCCGCGACTACCGCCGCGGGTAGAGCGATCATCCGATACGCGATTGTCATGTTGGGCTGCGCATGGCGCATCGCTGACACCGCCACGGTGCCGATGATACCGATGAGGAGACTGACAGCGAACGAGATGAGCGTGCCGATGAACGTCAACAGCAGAACGCGCGCGGGAATCGCATACCAGCGGGGTGGACGCGGCGTCGGCGGCATGGTTCTAAGCTACACCATCCGGGGTCCGATCTGGATTGAAAAAAATTACAGATCGATCCGAGGTAAAATATCTAGAATCAATGACTTACGGGTTCTAAGTATGGTCTGAATCTGGCTAAAATCCTTAAAATAAAGGACTTACTTGCAAAATATTCCATTCAAAGGAGTTAGATGGGGCCGCCAAGGCAAAGTGCCCTAAAATCGAGGGTCGAATTCGCAAAATATTGAATTCGCGAGAGTTATCTCATTGCTATTCAGTTGTCAAAGAGCTAATGCGTGTAGAGATAGGATCGCGCGTCTCGGAGTCGGAGTCAAGGTGAATTATTCGGATCGGGGCCGGTGCGCTCGGCCCCGAGGAATCCTACCGCAAAAGACGAGTAGAGATAGAGCCATTGGTGCCGCCCCTTCGGAGCTAGGTTCCGGCGGTCAGCATCTCCTTTTGAAATTCAATTTCGCTGCGTCCTAGGGTTAAAGCCCCGTAGATTTTAGGCGGCTTACGCGGCGCTTAAGCCGCTCTTCCACGCGCGTTTTTCCGGGTCGGGAAAATCCTATTGAGCCAAAGGCAACGGCAAGGTCAACGGCAGTGGGCGAGGGCGCCCGCTCTACATTCCACGTTGGCGCGGGTAGTGTATAAAAGAGCAGGTATGTCGCAGGCAGCGCCAGCTATTACGCGGAGCCCCGCGGATGTGGTGAGGATGACGCCGGTTTCGCAGGCGGGCAATGGGGTGTGCTATGCCGTGGCGGGAGAGAATGCCATCGGCTCATTCGACCTGGAGCGGATGATTGCCGCAGTGCCTACCAAGATTGCTTCGGCGCTTCGGCGCAAGGCTTATTATTTTGTGCCGCTGACGATCAGCCAGGGGGAGGAGATCCTGATTGCGGACCGCTATGATGTGGCGCTCAGCGACAATGCGGTTTGCCATCGCAATCTGAATCTGGGCGATTCGCAGTGCGTGTTCATCTCTACACGGCTGACCGACGACAAGTTTTCGGTGGCCTTCGAGTTTTACATCAACGTGGGACATGCGCTGGTGGAGATTGCCGGACTTTCGGACGCATTCGGCGAGCTGGCATGGAAGCAGGTGGAGGCGGGAGCGCGCGGCGAAACCTCACTGGATGCCTGGGAAGCGCGGAAGCTGGCCACAGCCGGCGGTCCGGATGCGGAGCGCTTCAAGAACGAATATTTCGAGGCGACGTTTTCGGACACGATCTCGATTTACCTGCTATCGCTGTATCTGGATGTGGATTATTACGATCTGCGGGAGCGGGATTATCCGCTGCTGGCGCCTTCGGCATTGGCGGAGCGCTTGAGGAAAGTAGCGGAATTGTTTCCCGCGAATGCGGGATTTGAGTTTGCTGTGCTGTATAAGCGGAGAAGCGGCGGCTAGCTTCTTTTTGCCACGGATTTGCACGGATTCAGACAGATCAATGTCCTGCTTGAAACCCCTTCGATCGAGGCCGTGGTGATCCCTCGGAATTTTGCTTGCTGCCGGCAATTGTCGGACAAGAGTGTCCGACGCACATTAAATCCCTCTACTTGTTTCCGATCATGAAATTTACGGTGCTGGACTCGTTGGGTGCGACCCTGACCGGTTTTTCCCAGGTTTTCGGTTCGGTGAAGACCGGGCGCTGTACGCTGCGTTCGGTGAGAACGTCGAAGGCCTGCTCTTTGCCGGCGAGACCCCAGCCCTCATGCCAAGCAACGATCTGATAAGTACCTGGAGGGACGCTAGTGAATTCAAAGCGGCCACTCTCGTCGGTAACGGCGTAATAGGGATGCGAGACGACCATCATTTCGGCATTCATCCAGACATGGCCGCCATTGCAGCGAAGGTTGACCAGGCCGGCGGTCGGCATGGCGCGCGAATTGATGCGATTAGGAAACGGGAATGGCAGGTTGTAGGAAGCGGCCCCATCCATGTGGATGGTGTGAAGAGTGGCGTCGGAACTCTGCATCTGAAGCTCCGCGCTTTCGGGCACGAGAAGAATGTGCGGAATGTAGCGGCAATGGCGCTGGTCGAGATGACGCCTCTGCTCGGGCAGGTCCATGGGCTTTCCCGCGGAGATGTTCTTGAGATAGACGATCGTATTGGCCACGCCGCCCTCGGGCCCTATGATCAGACGCTCGAGGTCGGCGGTTTTTTTGCCATCAGTCTCGCAGATCTGTGGATCCTTGGTGATGGGAAACTCCAATTCGCGGGGCACCGGTCCCGACCACTTGACGGTCCCGGAGATGGTTCCACCGTCGGTGACGGGGATGACTCTATAGCCGGTCTGCGCGGCGGCGAAGGTTGCGGCCGCGAGAAGCAGAAGCAGCAAAGCACAACGAGTGATCTCAGTCCGCATACAAAATCCCCCAATAGCCCACCGCCCGTTGCTCCGGTTTGAGAATCTCACGGTGCAACGCGGGCTGAAAATTTGGAACGAATCTTCTTGCTATCCGCAGGCAACGGCTAAGTCCAGCTTGCCGGTTAACGCTGCACAGGGGTCCGCATGGGCGGGCAGCGCTCGTGTTTGCGGTTGTTCCCAAAGCCAACCGGAAACGGGGGAGAGACGGCCGGTAATGGGAAGCACAACTAGAATGCGCCCGTCATGAGGGTATCGTCGAGATTACCAACGTCACAGACCACCGCCGCCGCAGGGAGGACATTCGGCGGTGGTGGTCCAGCTGGAAAAGGAAGCGAGCCGAACGCGCGATACTTGTGTCGCAAAAAACGCGACACTTCGCGCGGCTCGCCCAGATCCTTCACCGCGCAAAGAACGCTTGCTCAGGATGACAATCAGGCGGGGCGGCTCACATACGAACCGGGATGGCTTACAATCCTTGCTGCCATGACGGTGCGGGTGCGATCGTTCGCGAAAATTAATCTTGGGTTGCGCATTGGCGCGGCCCGAGAGGATGGATTTCATGAGCTGCTGACGGTTTACCAGACGATCGGGTTGCATGACGTAATCGGGGTGAGCGTAGGGCGAGGGAGCGGGATTGAGATTCGTTGCGAAGACCCCAGAGTTCCGAAGGATGCTTCGAATACTTGCTATCGCATCGTTGAAAAAGCGATGCAGGCTTTACGTGCGAAGGGGCGGGTGATGCTCGAAATTGAAAAACGGTTGCCGCTGCAGGGCGGACTCGGCGGGGCTTCGGCGAATGCCGTGGCTAGTTTGCTGGGGTTGGAGCGGGTGCTGAAGAAACGTCTGCCGGCGGCGGAGCGCTTGCGGATTGCGGCGGAAGTGGGGTCGGACGTGCCGCTGTTTCTGGTGGGGGGAACGGTACTGGGGATAGGGCGCGGGGAGTTGGTGTATCCGCTGGAGGATTTGCCGGAAATGGCGTGTGTGGTGGTGACTCCAGAGGTGGGAGTTTCGACGCCGAAGGCTTTTGCGGAGTGGGATCGAAGGATAGCGGCGAACGCAGGCCTCGCTGCGCTTGGCCGGACCCCTCGGCTTCGCTCGGGGCAGGCTCGCGAGGCGCCCGTCCCCACACGGGCAGAATTGACGGTCCCCGCACCATCCGATAGAATGGGTGAGCTTAGCCGAGGGCTGTCGGCGTGGCTGAGCGAAGTTTACTCCGGTGCTCCTCGTAAGATTCGTGCTGTGAAACCCAGGAGGGGCCGGGCCGAGAATCCGCTTCTCGAGCTTGTCCGGGCCGGGATCAAGAACGACTTTGAACAGGTCGTCTTTCCTGAGTATCCCGAGGTAAGTGAAGGCAAGAGTGCGCTGGAGCGCGCGGGCGCGAAGTATGCGTCGCTGTCGGGCTCCGGGTCGGCTTTGTACGGGCTGTTCGCTTCGAAAGAGGCGGCGCGCGCGGGAGCGGCAAAGCTCCGGTGGCAAGGGTGGGCGGCTGAGGCGACGGTTACGCTGGGGCGGCGGGAGTACTGGAAAAAGTTTCTTGTTTCCAGTTTCTAGTTTCTGGTTGTTTAATAGAGGTATCACGCTTTCAACCAGTGCCGGTATTCGGTTTGGAGTTTGAAACTGGAAACCGGAAACCGGAAACTTGAAACTGCGGTACTGGGCCGTCGACTAATGGTAGGTCAAGTGCCTTTGGAGCACTTTGTCTAGGTTCGAATCCTAGCGGCCCAGCCAGAAACAGTTCTCAGTTCTCGGTTCTCAGTTCTCAGTAAGTGAGCTGAAGCCAGGCGCTCGAGGACGGGGATCGAGAACTTCTTATGGCTACTTTGGTGACGCCGACCGAGAAAGCAGAGAAGACGGAAAAGAACCTTCCACCTACGCCCGAGGAGAAGCAGGACCGCAAGCCGCGCGCGCGGGTGGACGAGAAGTTCAAGATTTTCAGCGGGACGGCGAACGAGCCGCTGGCCGACGAGGTTTGCCAGTTTCTCGGGATGCAGCGCGGGCAGGCGCAGGTGATCCGCTTCGCCGACGGCGAGGCGTATGTGCAGATTCAGGAGAACGTGCGGGGCTGCGACGTGTTCGTCATGCAGCCGACGTGCCGGCCGGTGGACGAGCATTTGATGGAGCTGTTGCTGATGATCGATGCCCTGAAACGGGCATCGGCACGGCGCATCACGGCGGTGGTTCCTTATTACGGGTATGCGCGACAGGACCGCAAAGATAAGCCGCGCGCTCCGATTTCGGCGAAGCTGGTGGCGGATTTGCTGACCACGGCGGGCGCTCATCGGGCGTTGATCGTGGATCCGCACACGCCGCAGATACAGGGTTTTTTCAATATCCCGGTGGACCATTTGTTTGCGTCGCCGGTGCTGGTCGACCATTTCAAGAAGTTGAATTTGCCGAACCTGACGGTGGTGTCGCCGGATGCGGGCGGCGTGGAACGGGCGCGGTTTTTTGCGAAGAAGGTGGATGCCGCGCTGGCCATTGTCGACAAGCGGCGCGTGGAAATGAATGTAGCCGAGGTTATGAATGTGATCGGCGACGTCAGGGGGCGCTCCTGCTTGATCATTGACGATCTGATCGATACTGCAGGAACGACGGTGAAGACGGCGACGGCGCTGATGGAAAATGGAGCGACTTCGGTTTATGCCTGCGCGTCGCATGCGGTGCTTTCGGGCCCGGCGGTGGAGAACATTCACAACTCCGTGATCGAGCACGTGGTGGTGACGAACACGATTCCGCTGACGGCCGAAGCTAGAGCCGAATCGAAGATTATGGTGCTTTCGATTGCGGGATTGATTGGGCGAGCGATCCAGTCCATTCACGAAGAGACTTCAGTGAGCAAGTTATTCATGTGACGAGTGTAGTGGTGATTACGGCGAACAGCAGGTTCCTCCGCTGCGCCGTCCCCTTCGCTTCGCTCAGGGTCCGGCTTCGGTCGGAATGACAAATTTTTGGATGGGAATAAATTATGGCGACTACATTGGAACAGAATGTTTTGGAAGCGCAACCGCGGGAAGCTGGGACGAAGAACCATGCCCGGCGGGTGCGTCGCGAAGGCAAAATCCCTGCCGTGGTCTATGGCGCGAGCAAGGATTCGGTGGCGGTGAGCGTGGATCCGCGGCATGTGCTGCGCATTCTGCACTCCGACAGCGGCCACAACACGATTTTCGATCTCGCGCTGGATGGCGGCGAGCGCACCAAGGCGATGATCGTCGACTGGCAGTATGAGCCGATCAAAGGCCATTTGCTGCACATCGACCTGAAACGCATCGCCATGAATAAGGCCCTGCGGGTCAGCGTACCCATCGTCCTACAGGGCGTGGCGGAGGGTGTAAAGACGGAGGGCGGGATTCTCGAGCAGATGCTGCGTGAGGTGGAGATCGAGTGCCTGCCGGGCGATATTCCGAGCCACATCGATGTCGATATCAGCCATCTCACTTTCGGCAAGGTGCTGCGGGTCTCGGATTTGCCGCACAATCCCAAGCTGAAGTTCCTTTCGGACGCGAACCAGCCTGTGGCTCACGTGACCAGCGTGAAGGAAGAAGTTGTGGCCACGCCGGAAGCGGTGGCGGCGGAAGTGGGAGCGGTTCCGGCCGAGCCCGAAGTCATCAAGAAGGGCAAGGCGGAGACCGAGGAAGAGGGCGAGGCGGCTGCCGAGAAGCCGGAGAAGGGCGAGAAGAAAGCCGAGAAGAAGGAGAAGAAATAGCGCCGTGGTTGCGGCGCGCCTTGCTGCGCTCGGCTGGACGGGCGAGGCGCCCGTCCCCACACAACCTGGCTGGATGGCCGCGGCCGTTTCGACATGGTTCGTGCCTAAATCGGCGTTTGGGATGGTGGCGTGAAACTGATTGTTGGTCTTGGCAATCCTGGCATCGAGTATCAGTTCACGCCGCATAACATTGGTTTTCTGGTGGTGGATCGCATCGCCAGCGAACGCGGAGTGGAGATCAGGAATCGGCAGTGCCGGGCGCTGACGGGACGAATACAGGTTGAGGACGAACCAGTGCTGCTGGCGAAGCCCGAAACCTACATGAACCTGAGCGGCTTGTCGGTGCGTGAGTTGGTGGCGGAATACGACGTGAGGCCGGAGACCGACCTGATCGTGATTCAGGACGAACTTGATTTTCCGCTGGGCACGTTGCGGATTCACACGCGGCGAAGTTCGGCGGGGCATAACGGGATTGAGTCGATCATCGGGGCGCTGGGGACGCAGGATTTTTTGCGCATCCGGATTGGCGTCGCCCCGGAGCGCAAGGTAGAAGACGGCGAGCGGTATTTGCTGGCGCCGTTTCGCAAGGCCGATCTGGCGGTGGTGGACGAGATGATTGACACTGCCGTGGAAGCGGTGAAGGCGATTCTGGTTGAGGGTGCGGCGGCGGCGATGAACCGGTTTAATCGGAAAGAAGAGAAAGATTAGCCACGGATTTGCACGGATTCTCACGGATCAAAAACCTTGAGGAGCTTTTGATCGATCCGTGGCGATCCGTGGCGGAGATTTGGAGACGCAAATGAATCGTACTTATGAACTGATGTTTATTGTCCGGCCTGATATGGCGGACGAGGATCTGGACAAGCTGATTGCGAACCTGGAGTCGATTGTTACGGCGGCTTCGGGTTCGATCAAAAGTGTGGACCGGATGGGCAAGCGGCGTCTGGCGTACATGGTGCGGAAATTCCGCGAAGGCGTTTATATTCTGCTGACCATTGAAGGCGCGGGCACGGTAGTGCACGAACTGGAGCGCCGCTTGCGCGTCACAGAGCCGGTGATCAAGTTCCTGACGGTGCGCATTGATGAAGAGCAGAAGCGCCTGGAGAAGATCAAGAAGCTGCGTGACGCGAAAAAGAAAGTAAGCGCTCAGCCAGCGGTGGTGGCGGAAGAAGCAGCTCTGCCGCCGGCAGCGGAAACTCCAGCAACGGCGTAAGGAGCAGCGCCCAGTACCGAGTACCTGGTGCCCAGCAAAGCAGTCTGGGCAACGAGGAGTTGGTCTTTACTGGGTACTGGCAACTGGGTACTAGCAACTGATTTTAGAGGAGCGTTATGACTGAAGAGACTAAAGCACCAGCGCCAGCAGGCGAGCGGCCATCGCGGCCTTTTGGGGAGCGTTCTGGCGGAGGGGACCGTCCGCGATTTGGTGGCGGAGGCGGCGGGCGATCCGGGCCTGGCGGTCCGCCGCGTGAAGGTGGACGCAAGTTTTTCCGGCGCAAGAAAGTTTGCAAGTTCTGCACCGAGAAGATCGCCGACATCAACTACAAAGATTACCGGCTGCTGGGGCAGTTCGTGGCCGAGAGCGGCAAGATCGTGCCCCGGCGTTTGACCGGAGTGTGCTCGCCACATCAGCACCGGCTGGCTGCGGCCATCAAGCAGGCGCGGAATATTGCGTTGCTGCCGTTTGCCGGGCGGGCATCGTAAAGGCATCGGCCACGGATTTACACGGATTCTCACGGATTGGGCTTTTATTGCATTTTTGATTTATCCGTGATGATCCGTGTGAATCCGTGGCAAAAGAATTCTGACATCGGAGTCATATCATGGAAGTCATTCTCAAAGAAGACGTAAGCAAGCTGGGAGCGCGCGGCGATGTGGTGAAGGTTGCCGAAGGATATGGGCGCAATTTTCTTTTGCCGCGCAAGCTGGCCATCGAGGCCAATGCCGGGAACAAGGCCGTCATCGCGCAGATGAAGGCTGCTTCGGTGCGGCGCTCGGCCAAGGAGAAGTCGCAAGCTGAAGAACTGGCCAAGCAGTTTGAGGGGCTCGCGGTTTCGTTTCAGCGGCGGTCCGGTGAGCACGATCATTTGTTCGGGTCGGTCACTTCGGGCGACATTGCCGACGCCGTGGTGAAGAAGGGGATTAATCTGGACCGGAAGCAGATCCAGCTGCACGAGCCGCTGAAGACGCTGGGCGAGTTCACCGTGCCGGTGAAGCTGCATAAGGACGTGACAGCGCATTTGAAGGTGGTTATTGAGAAGGAAGTGGTCGCGGAGTAGTACGGGAGGTTTGGGGTCACCGTTCCCCGCCGCGCTCCGCTCCGCTTCGCGACTGGAGCGTTGGCCGTCATTCGCATCATGTCTGGTGCACTCGCCCTTCCATACTTGTATTCCTGACGTTGGGAACGGCCCCGTTTCCCGCTAACTCATTACGAAAGAATCATCTAGACGGCATAAAAATCCCTGCCAGCCTATAATTTCTGCTCACGGTTCCACTGACTATCCGTCTATTCCAGTGCAAGCCCGGGTACGGCATTGACACCGGGCGGTATAGGAAACGACAAAACATGCCGGCCGACGTTTGGGCATTGACACTTGCGGTTGGTGAACGGGCGCTCTCAAGAGCGAAGTATCGAGCGGAGAAGGTCAGCGGTAACGGAGAGAACGACCCCGCGCGGGGCCGCATGGCTGGGCAAGAACGCCGCATCGACGATACGATCCTTATCCGCGAGGCGCAACGCGGGAACCGCGCCGCCTTCGAGGAACTGGTGCGTCACTACGATCAGCCGGTGTTGCGGCTGGCGCTGCATCTCACCGGCACCGAGCACGACGCCCAGGACGTTTATCAGGACGCCTTCCTCAAGGCTTATAAGAACATCGGAAGCTTTCGCTTCGAGTGTTCTTTCTATACCTGGATTTATCGCATCGTGACCAACCTGTGCCTGGATCACCTGCGCAAGAAAAATGTGCGCAAGGAAGACGCGCCGGTGGTGAAGGACGCGTCCGGCGGCGAATACGATTTGCTGGATCAGGTGCCGGATGGGCGGGCGGGGGCGAATCCGGAGCGCGATTTGATGCGGCGGCAGTTGGGGGCGCGGATTTCAGGAGCGCTGGAGAAGTTGACTCCGCGCGAGCGCATGGTTTTTGAGTTGAGGCATTATCACGGATTGAAACTGCGGACCGTGGGTGAGATTTTGCATACCACGGAAGAGACGGCGAAGAATACTTTGTTTCGGGCTACACAGAAGTTGCGTGGGCAGTTGGCGGACATGAAGTAGGAGAAGGTTTCAAAGCTTCAATGTTTCAAGGTTTCGAAGACCTTGAAACATTGAGATTCCTGAAACCTTGAAACGGGGTTGCTATGAAATGCGAATGGGTTCGAGAGAATATTACGCTGCATGTTTATGGCGAGCTGGCGGATGACGCTCGTCATGAACTGGAGCAGCATGTGGCGCGCTGCGGCGACTGTGCCGCTGAACTGAAGGCGGAGCAGGAGTTCCATACTCTGCTGGCGGATGACCGGGCGGAAGAGCCTACACCAAACTTGCTGGCGGCTTCGCGCATGCGGCTGCAGGAAGCACTGGAGACGGCTGAGCAGGGCGGGCTCTGGCGGCGGCTGGTTTTCGATCCGACGAACTGGCTGCGGCAGGTACGTTTCTCACCCGCGCTGGCGTCGGCAATTTTGATACTCGGGTTCGCCGGTGGAGCGGGAACCTCGTACCGGGTGTTTGGACATACGCCTCAGGGTCCGACCGTCCCAACTGCGGCTCCGGCCGAGGCTTCGATTACCGGCATTCGTTCTATTACGCAGGAGCCGGGCACCAATAAGATCGACATCAAGTACGACACGGTTTCGACGCTGGAGACGCAGGGATCGATGAACGACCAGCGCATCCAGCAACTGCTGCTGTTTGCCGCACGGAATAACTACAACTCGGGCGTGCGTATGGATTCGGTTGATCTGCTGACGCAGAAGCCGGATGTTTCGCAGGTGCGCGATGCGCTGATCTATGCGTTGCGTTACGACACGAATCCGGGAGTGCGGCTGAAGGCGCTCGACGGGCTGGGCAACTTTGTGAAGGATGATGTGCGGGTCCGCGACGTGGTGCTTGAAGCATTGGTGAACGATGCGAACCCCGGCGTGCGCACCGAGGCGTTGCGCCTGATTGAGCCTGTGAAAGCGGATGGAAGTGTGCGCGGAGTGTTGCTGACGCTGGCGGCCAAGGACCAGAGCCAATACATCAAGTCGCAAGCGCGGACTATGCTGGCGCAGTTGCCGGAGATTGATTGAGATGGGCGGAAATGGAAATGATAAGGAAGCGAGCCCAACGCGCGATTAATGTGTCGCTATAAGACGCGACACATCGCGCGGCTCGCCCAGATTCCTCGCGGCGCAAAAAGCGCTTGCTCGGAATGACAAAGAGAAACTGAGGTGGTTTATTTTGAAGCGTTCGCCACAATTCGCCGGCCTTTGTTTGCTGGCCTTACTTGCGCCGCTGGCCGTGGCGCAGGATACACATGTATCCCGCATGGGAGCGGGCTGGAGCCAGGTAACAACGGGAACGCTGACCGGAGTCAAGAACCTTAGAGTCAGAATCGATGTGGGGTCCGTAGCAGTGCATGGGGCGCAGCGGCCCGGTATCGATTACTCCTTTCATATGTTATCGACTAAGGCGTCGGAGGAAGATGCGCGGCGCGAGTTCCAGAGCTACAAAGTGAACGCTTACGTTCGAGGAGACACAGCCTGGGTGGTGGGGGAGTGGCAGGGCGGGCACACGATGCGCATGGGCCCGGCGCATATGACGATGGCCAGGGGTCAGGAGCGAAAGGGTTTTCCTGAGTTTGTGATTAATATTCCGCGCGACACAGCGCTGGTGAAAATCGAGACCGGCGGCGGCGGAGTGGAAGCGACGGGCATCACTGGACAGGTGGACATTGAAAGCGGCGGGGGCAAGCTGCGAGTGGATGACATTGGCGGTTCAGTGAATGCGGAAACCGGGGGCGAAGCGATCGAAGTAGGAACGGTGGGCGGAGATCTTAAGCTCGAGACCGGAGGCGGCAACATTTCGATCGGGTCGGTCAAAGGCAAGATCCAGGCCGAGACTGGCGGAGGCAATGTGGTCGTGCTTTCCGGCGAACAGGGTGTGGTGATCGAGGCGGGCGGGGGGAACGTCGAGATCAAACATTGCGTAGGGAGAGTGAAAGCGTCGACGGGCGGTGGCAGCATCAACCTGGGTGACATCAACGGTCCGGCGGACGTTGAGACCGCCGGTGGAAGCATTCGTTTGACTTCCGCGAAAGGACGAGTGGGCGCGAATGCCGGCGCCGGGAGCATAGAACTTTATGGAGTTCCTTCGGCTCGGGTGGAGACCGGAGCGGGTGGCATTATGGTGAAGTTCATCAATACTGCGGCGGAGCGCAGCGATTCTGTACTTGAAACTTCCGCGGGCGATATCACGGTCTACATTGCGCCTAATGTCGCCATCTCTGTGCGTGCGAGCGTGGACCTGGGCAACGGGCACCACATCACCTCAGACTTTCCCGATCTTCACATTGACAGTGAAGGCGACCAGTGGGGTCCAAGAACGTTGACTGCTGAGGGCAACTTGAACGGAGGCGGTCCGGTGCTGAAGGTTCGGACGACGACGGGAGATATTTGCTTCAAGCGGGCGAATTGATGGAAAGCGTTGCTGGATGCGCGGGTTGAACAGCAGGTTCCTCACCCGGCTTGGCGCCCGGTTCGGAATGACAAAGATTTAGTAAAGACTTGATTGTGTAAAGAACTTTCAGGAGGCTGATCGTGCGTAGACAAATTTTGGCAACGATGGTCTTGCTGCCTTTGCTGCTCAACTCGGGGCAAGCCGCGCAAAGATGGACGGATAATTCCTCGCAGACTTTCGGCATCCCCAGTGAAGATCTGGACGCGAATTCCTATCTGGGCGTGGGCGTTGCGGATATTACGACCGACCGGCTGGGAGTTCTGAAACTGAAGGAAGAACACGGCGTCGAAGTGACGATGGTCGACCAGGACGCTCCGGCGGACAAAGCCGGCATCAAGGAACACGACGTTATTTTGACGATGAACGGAACTGCGATCGAAAGCAAGACGCAGTTGCAGCGCATGATCCACGAAACTCCGCCGGGACGCGTGGTCACGCTGGGGGTGAGCCGCGACGGACAAGCGATGAGCATCAAGGTACAACTGGCCGACCGGCGGAACGAATATGCAGTTCTGAAAGGCAAGTACAAAGACAAGGATTTCCATGTCGAGATTCCGCCGATCCCCAACCTTCCAGACTTCGATATTCCGAATATTGGAGTAGTTTACGTACACTCGTCGATGAGAAGCGGCGTGATGGTGGAGAATCTGACGCCGCAACTCGGCGACTTTTTCGGAGCGAAGAGCGGGAACGGAGTGCTGGTGCGATCGGTGGAAAAGGGGAGCCGCGCTGAAAAGGCAGGCCTGCGGGCCGGAGATGTGATCACTCGCGTCGGCGACCAGTTCATCCATGACACCAGCGACTTCACTCATGCTCTGCATTCGCTGAGCGCCGGATCAGTGAGTGTGACTGTGATCCGCGACAGGAAGGAGCAGACTCTGACTCTTACATTGCCGGAGCGCAAGGACTCGGGCGAGCTGATCGAGGAGAGCTTCGAGGCTCCGGAGTTGGATGCGGAAAGGCAGCTGGAGTTGAGTGAAGTGCAAAACAAGCTGGCCAAGGTGCGGCCGCAGATGGAACTTGCGATGCAGGTGGCCAAGGAAGAAAGCCGCAAGGCCTCGGAGGAGTTGCGCAAAAATATGTGCGCCTGGCAGAAAGATATGCAAGAGCAAGCCGAGGAGATGAAGCAGGAATTCGGGCCCATGCTTCAGGAAGAAATGCAGCTTGAGCTTCAGAAGAGCCGCGAGAAATTTCAGCAGGAAATGGAGCAGCTTCGCCTGGAGATGCGTGGTGATTCGCTCGACATCTAGAAGCAGGGGTTAGGGGTCAGTGAAGCCGCGGCAAATTCTTGCTGGGCGCTAATCGGTATTTAGCGGCCGCTGCTTGCTGATTTTTCACTTGCCAGAGTCGCGAGGCAGATTTTGTTTCTTCCGGTCTGCTTGGCGGCGTAAAGAGCAGAATCTGCCGCTCGTACCAAATCGTCGCGGGTTGCGCCGTGATCGGGGAAGGCAGCGGCCCCGGCGCTGATGGTGACGGTGCGGGGCACGCCCGGGAACTGCCAGCTTGCAACCATCCGGCGAAGTTTCTCGGCTACATTCATCGCGTGGTGGGCATCAGTTTGAGTGAGCAGGATGCCGAACTCCTCGCCCCCGTAACGGCAGACCACATCAATCTTCCGCAATTGCTGATGGAACAGGGAAGAAACCTGGCGCAGCACCTCGTCGCCCAGCACGTGTCCGAACTCGTCGTTGAGCCGCTTGAACTGGTCGATGTCAGCCATGATGACGGCCATGCCCGTGCCATAGCGGCGGGCGCGATCGATCTCTTCTATGAAACGCAATTCGAAAAAGCGCCGGTTGAAAATGCCGGTCAGGCCGTCGAGGTAGGCCAGCTGTTTTACGCGCTCGACATAGTGGGCGTTCTGAATGGCGGTGGCGCAGATGTCGGCGACCGATTCGAGCGACTGCAGGTCGCCGTCACGGAAGGCGTCGGGTTGGGAACTGTCGAGCGCAAGAATTCCGAGCGTGTGCCCGAATGAGACCAGAGGAATGCACATACGCGACGCCGACTCCGCGAAGAATTTCGTGCCGGTGGGTCCGCTGCGGATATCTGTTTCCATTACCGTACTGTTGCTGGCGAGAATGTCTGCCCAGGGTTCGGCCGGGAAACGGCCACCCTGCGGGATGCGAGGCGTGAGCGTGCCATGATGAGCGCGCAGAACCAGGTCGTGGTCCTCGCGTAAAAAGAGCGAGACGTGCGATACCCGGAACGCGTCCTGAATCAACTGGCAGACTCGGCCTAGCAGATCTTCGAGGTCGAGAACCGCGGTGGTTTGCTGGGCGATGGCGTTAATCGCCTGCAGTTGCCGGGCGCGTTGCTGCTCGAGCGAGTAGAGCCTTGCGTTTTGCAAAGCTATCGACGCCTGGGTGGAAAAGAGCGTCAGCAGATCGATGGTCTCGGGGTCGAAGTGGTCTACACGGTCGCTTTGGCAATCGAGCACGCCGACCACTTCATCCCGAACCATTAAAGGGATGGCGAGTTCGGAATGAGTGGACTTGGCGGAGCAAAAATAGCGAGGGTCCTTTGTGACGTCGGGCGCGTACACGGGCTGTTTCTTGACCGCCGCAGCCCCCGTAATGCCCTTGCCGGGAGACACTCGAATCTTGTCCTGCCCTTCGTCCCAGCCGATCTGCGAGCGGACGTACAACTCCTGCGACTGCCGGTCGAGCAGCAGTATGGCGACGTTGCGCAGATGAAAGTAGTCCCGCGCAATGCCGAGGATGCGCTGCAGCACCTCGTCCAGATCAAAGGTGGAGAGCACGGCCTGGCCCGCATCGTACAGGACCGCGATTTTATTCATGGTTCTTTATTGATCGCTCTTTATTCGTAGCCTTCTTCATCAGGCCTAGCGGCTATGGTAACGTGACGCGGACAGTTGGCCGAGGTTCCTAAAGTAACGTAGCGCTGGCGTTCCGCCGCATTTGGGAGGGCTTCCCCCACACTTCACGAGCGAATCGCCACCCCACTACTTCCACTTTCTTGCAGTGCGAATCAGCCCATAAGCGACGACGCAGAACCAGAAGTCTACGACTAGGCCCGCGTCGAGTTGGAAAGGCCGGTGGCGTGGCAACGGTAGAGACGGCGCCAGGAAGAAGTAGGCGACGTTGCCGAGGATGATGGCGCAGAGGGCTTGGAGCAGATTTAGGAGCACCGAGGATTTAGACACCGGGATCATAGTGCGTGGTCCGTCTCAACCGCGAGCTGGGCATTCTCAGGTCGCCCGTCCTGCTAACATTCTGATGGAAGCTCTGCCATGCTTGAACTCACCACGCCGGTGCAGTACGTCAAGGGAATTGGTCCGAAGATGGCGGAGATTCTTGCCACCAAGGGCATTGC
>Ga0187871_10001685_pt1 | contig 18880 bp, 17 predicted proteins | sample June2016WEW_16_1_FD_132988 | JGI IMG/M metagenome (GOLD analysis project Ga0187871, IMG submission 132988) | Peatland microbial communities from SPRUCE experiment site at the Marcell Experimental Forest, Minnesota, USA - June2016WEW_16_10 | ecosystem: Environmental > Terrestrial > Soil >...
CCGCCATGGCGGCTTCGTAGGCGACTTCCGGTGCGCCCGGCGGCGTGTCGATCAACACGATGGCGGCATCGGCTTCAGCCGCTCGCGCGCGCGCCCGCAACGCGCCGGCGCCGCCTTCCACTTTCTCCACCAAGCGCGCCAATATGCCGTCGCCCTGCGCGGCCCAAGCCACCAAGCTATGCTGCGGATCGGCGTCCAGCAGCCGCACGGTCCGCTTCATGGCGGCAAACTCCCCCGCCAGATTTCCTGCGATGGTGGACTTGCCGATTCCGCCCTTGCGTCCGGCGACGGCGACGATAGCCATAGAACGCTACTGTAGCGCGATATAGTTCTTGCCGTGGTAGAGGCGCGCGGACCCATCCGCCGCGACGATCACCTGCAACGGCCGCGGCTGCTTCAGGTCCGCATGCGGCGCGGCACAGTCGGCCACCGGGGCACCGGCCTGGTTGTAAAGCGAGAACTTGCCGGGCGCATTCACGCCGGTGGCGGGGAGCACCCACCCGAATCCGTAACTGCCCACGGTGACCTTTTGCCCGCACAACGTGAGATCGCCTTCGGTGATGAGCATACCGGCGTACTTGGCCGTGATGCTGGCGGCATATCCGGCGGTATCGATCAATGCGAACACCGCGCGCGCGCCGGCGGGCGTCTTCACCAGGACGGCGTTGCGCTTCTCGGTGGGGATGGCGTTGCCTTCCAGATAAAAGTCTTTGGGCACCGCCGAATCGAAGGCCTTGCCGGCGACCACCTCGAACTTACTCTGTGCCAGCACGCTCTGGCATACGCTACCGGACACAACGGTCACGGCCGCCAACCACAATCCAAGCCTTAGTTTCCGCACATCAAACCTCGCGGCGTTATTGTAACAAACGCCACCGGGAGGCCGCCGGATTTCGTAAGCTGGATGATGCTATGACCCAGACGAGAAACAGATTCCTGGCGGGAGTGGCGATGCTCGCCGCGGCCTGCGGCACTCCATGCGCGCCACGCGGCAGGCATCCGGACCAGGCGGTCGCCGAGCCGGATAGCGGACAGGTCAGTGTAGCGGTGGTTCCGACTTCCGCGACGCCCGCGATCGGCCAGACGCGCCAGTTCAGCGCCACGGTACGGAATACGAGCGCGACCGCGGTGCTGTGGAAGGTGAACGGCGTGCGGGGCGGAAACTCCACCACGGGAACCATTACGGCGGCAGGTCTCTACACGGCTCCAACCGCCGTTCCCACGCCCGCCACGGTCAGTGTCACGGCCGTCCTGGAAGCGAATTCGAGCGTGTCCGCGGCTGCCGCGGTAACTATTACCCCACCGCAGGCGACTGTCGCCATTTCGCCGGCATCGGTGGCGGTCGCGACGGGAGGATCGGAGCCATTGACTGCCACTGTGCTGAATGCGGCGAACACGGACGTCGTTTGGGAAGTCAACGGCGTCATCGGCGGCAACTCGACGGTGGGCACGATTACGACATCCGGACTTTACACCGCGCCCAGCGTGGCTCCCAGCCCAGCCCTGGTGGTAGTGACAGCCGTTTCCCAACAGACTCCGGCCGCGGCCGCGGTGGCTCTCGTCAGCATTGGCGCGGGCACCTCCTTTTATGTGGCGACCAACGGAAACGACGGCAACGACGGCAGTTTTGGCTCGCCGTGGCGCACTATTCAGCATGCCGCGGATACCGCCGTGGCCGGCGACACCGTCTACGTGATGGGCGGCACTTACAACGAAGTCGTCACATTCGCCAATTCCGGTTCCGCGACGGCCGGTTACATTACCTTTGAAAGCTATCCTGGCCAGACCGCCATTGTGGATGGCACTGGCCTCGAAATTCCGGGCGGACAGTACGGCCTGCTAACCATTCAAAACAGGAATTACGTGGCGATCGGCGGTTTCGAAATCCGGAACTACCAATCGAACGCCATCGCGGATGTGCCGATTGGAATCTACGTGACGGGCGCGGACAGCAACATTCAGATCCTGGGCAACCGGATTCACGATATCGCGACGACGGCCAGAGGCTGTAACGCAAACGCCCTGGGGATGGCGGTTTACGGCTCGCGCGCGCCGGCTTCCATCAACAACCTGGTGATCAGCGGCAACGAAGTATTCGATAACACCACCGGATGCAGCGAGACCGTCACGCTGAACGGCAACGTAGACGGTTGGAGGGTGACCAACAACCTGATCCACGACAACAACAACATCGGCTTCGACGCGATCGGGTTTGAACAGGTATCGCCCGAGCCGGCTTACGACCAGGCGCGCAACGGCGAGGTCAGCGGTAACATTCTGTACAACATCACGTCGTTCGATAATCCGGCGTACGGCCAACAGTACGCGGCCGACGGCATTTACGTGGACGGGGGCACCGAGATCGTGATCGAGCGCAACCTGGTGCGTAGCGCGGACCTCAATCTGGAACTGGCCAGCGAGAATTCCGGCAAGGTGACCAGCTTCATTACCGCGCGCAGCAACCTGATCTATAACGCGAACTCGGTGGGGGTCAGCATCGGCGGCTACGGCCCGCAACGCGGCGGCACGGACCATTGCGACATCGTCAACAATACGCTTTTCATGAACGACACCAAGAATACGGGGAACGGCGAGTTTCAGATCCAGTATTATGCGACGAATAACCTGTTCGAAAACAACATCGTGAATGCGACCGCGCAGGGATTGTTTCTGCACAGCACCACGACCTCGGAAACGGACCCCGCTTCGCTCGATTACAACCTGTATTTCTCTTCGACCGGGGCTACCGGCGGCGTATGGCAATGGAACCAGACGAGATACCGAGGCCTTACGAAGTACCAGGCGGCCACCGGGCAGGACGCGCATTCGAGCTTCGCGAATCCACTGTTCCAGAGCACCGCGACCCCCGATTTGCAGGTACAACCTACTTCGCCGGCGGTCGATCACGGGAACAACCTCGGATCCACCGTGGTGGGCACATTAGACTTCGCGGGCAACCCGCGGGTGCAAGGTCCGGAAATCGACATCGGGGCATACGAGCAGCCGTAGTACTGCGGGCCTGCCCGGCACCTCTAATCACATTTTGCGACCAACGAACCCAATAAGTGACTTAGCTTCTGTGGCTTGAAAAATGAACGAAGCCAAGCCGGCGGAGGAGCATTCCACACTTGCTCCCCTATTCGCCTTTGAGGCGGCAAGAGCCGGCTGAAATCCGGCTGCGGGCAGAATTGGCCGCCCTCCAAAAACCAAACTATGACCAACGAACCCGATAAGTGACTTAGTTTCTCTGGCTTGAAAAATGGACGAAGCCAAGCCGGCGGAGGAGCTCTCCACCATTTGCTTCCCTACTTCATTATAAGGCCTCGGCCAAAGCGATGAAGTCGATTGCCCAGGGAGTGCGGCCCAAATCCAGCCGGGCTACGGTTATGGGCAGCTTGAATCTGCGGCGACCCGCGCTGCCCGGATTGACAAACAGGACGCCGCCGCGTTCCTCGCTGCGCGGTTGGTGCGAATGCCCCGATACGACCACGCCGAACCCGGCGGCCGCGGGGTTGAGATCCAGCTCGTTCACGTCGTGAAGGACATAGATGGTGGCGCCCGCGATTTCGGCAACCGCGGTCACGGGCAGCGCCGCTGCCCAGGGGCCGATATCTACGTTGCCCCTGACGGCTACTACCGGGGCCACGGCGCGCAACGCATCCAGGATCTCAGGCCCACCCACGTCGCCGGCATGGATGATGAGGTCCGATCCGGCTAACGCGCGTACCGCCTCCGGACGCAGCAGCCCGTGCGTATCCGAGATCAGTCCAAGTATCGCCATAAAGCTGGCCGGCTAAAGCCAGTTGCGGGACTTAAAAGTCCCGCCGGTACGCTAAAGCGTGCGCCACGGGTCGCCAGACAAGTCCAAACTCCAGGTTAAACATAAGAGGCGATCTCATGGAGCACGCGCGCGGCTTCGGCCGCGGGATCGGGGGCCCGTGTGATTTGACGCCCCATGACCACGTAGTCCGCGCCGTCGCGGATGGCCTCGGCGGGTGTGGCCACACGCTTCTGATCGCCTTTCGCCGATCCGCCCGAGCGCACCCCCGGGGTGACCAGGAGCGCGTGGGAACCGGCACGCGCGCGGACCGCCGCGGCATCCAGCGGGGAGCAGACCAGCCCGTCCATGCCCGCTTCCATGGCCTTGCGCACGCGCAGCGCCACCAGGTCGGAGATAGCGCATTCGTAGCCCATGTCGGCGAGATCCTGCTGATCGAAACTGGTCAGCACGGTCACCGCCAACAGTTTAGTGGCGGCATCGCCGCGTCCCTCGATGGCCGCGCGCATCACCTGGCTGCTGCCATGCACGGTCAGCAATTGGACGCCGCTACCGGCGGCCACGCGCACGGCGCGCTTCACCGTCTCGCCGATGTCGTAATACTTCTGATCCAGGAATACGTCCTTGCCCTCGCCCAGGAGTTCGCGCACGAAATCCATGCCCGCGGCCGCATACAGTTCCATGCCGACTTTGTAGAAGCCGACCTGCGCGCCCAGCCTGGCGACGAGGGCGCGCGCTTCGGCCGCCGAATTCACGTCTAAAGCGACAATGAGTGGGTTCTTAGTCATATCACCTTGATGGGTTTCGACTGCCGCACGAGCACGCGGCCGATGGCGTAAGCGTCCGAAAACGCCGCAGCCAGTGCCGCCGCATCCGCCTCCGGCAGCGCGATCAGGAGGCCGCCGGCAGTTTGCGGATCGTAGAGCAAGGCATCCACTTCCGGCGGCACTTCGCGCTGCATCGCGACGGCGCACGATGCGAATTCTCTATTATTCTTCAAGCCGCCGGGGATCGCCCCGAGGCGCGCGTACTCCAAGGCGCCCGGCAGAAACCGCAGGCGGTCCACTTCGATTTCTAGCGTCACGCCGCTGGCCAGCGCCATCTCCCGCGCGTGCCCGATGAGCCCGAAACCGGTGACGTCCGTACAGCCGTGTACATCGTACGCCAACATCGCTTCGCAGGCGCTGCGATTGAGAGTCAGCATCGACGCGATCGAGGCTTCGACATCCGCATCGCGCGCGATGCCGCGCTTCAGGGCGGTGGATATCACGCCGGTGCCCAGCCTCTTGGTGAAGACCAGCGCGTCGCCGGCGCGCGCGCCGGCATTCGCCTTGACGCGCGCCGGATGAACGGTGCCGGTGACCGCGTAGCCGAATTTAATCTCGTCGTCCGCGACGCTGTGGCCGCCCAAAATGGCGCAATCCGCCGCGCGCATTTTCTCCGCGCCACCCTGCAGAATGCGCTCCAGATCGTCAAGGTCTCCATTCGCCGGATAGGCCAGGATGGAAAGCGCCGAGATGGGGCGGCCGCCCATGGCATAGACGTCGCTCAAGGCGTTGACGGCGGCGATGGCTCCGTAGATGAACGGATCGTCTACGATCGGCGTGAAGAAATCCACGGTCTGCACCAGGGCAAGCTCCGCCGTCAACTGGTAGACGCCGGCATCGTCGGCGGTGTCGAAGCCCACCAGCACGTGATCGTTCGGTACGCGCGGAATGCTCGCTAAAACCCTGTCCAAAACCTTTGGACTCAGTTTAGACGCTCAACCGGCCGCTTTTACGTGCGCCGTCAACTTAGGCATTTTTACTATAATAGCGGGATGCGCAAAATCGCCGCTGCCGCCGCTGTCTTTGCCATGGCTCTAGCCCTGGGATTCGCTTCGCGCGAGCCGGAAACCGATGCGCGTCTGAAACACGCTTCACGGCGCGCGGAGCAAAACGGATGGATCTGGGTACACCTGGAGGGTAGCCCGGCGGACATCGGGTATGAGCACGGCTATTTGCTGGCACCCGAGATCCGCGATACCTTACAAACGGTTTCGCTGGAGATGAGCCACGACGAGAAGAAGGACTGGCAGTTCTTCCGCGAGAGGGCGCAGAACATGCTATGGCCGCATGTGGAGGCCGAGTACCGCGCCGAGTTGCAGGGCATCGCCGACGGCGCGGCGGCGCATGGCGTGAAGCTCGATGTGTGGGATGTGGTGGCGCTCAACGCCTGGCTGGAGATGCCGTATTTCGATAAGTGGGACGCGATGCGGCACGACCTTCCGTCGCCATCGGCCGCGCCCGAACATTGCAGCGCTTTCGTGGCGACGGGCAGCTACACCAAGGACGGCCGCGTGGTGATCGCGCACAACAACTGGACCAGCTACGAAACGGGGGAGCGCTGGAACATCATCTTCGATGTAGCGCCCGCGCAGGGCAGCCACTTCCTGATGGACGGCATGGCCGGACTGATCCACAGCGGCGACGATTTCGGCATCAATGCCAATGGCATCATGATCACCGAGACCACCATCAGCCGCTTTCGCGGGTTCGATCCCAACGGCATTCCGGAATTTGTGCGCGCCCGCAAGGCCATGCAATACTCCGCATCCATCGACGATTTCGCGCGCATCATGAAAGAAGGAAACAACGGCGGGTACGCGAACACCTGGCTGGTGGCGGACCGCAAGACGAACGAGATCGCCAGCCTGGAGCTAGGTCTGAAAAACGTGACGCTGCAGCGCACCCGGGACGGCTACTTTGTAGGTTCCAACTTCCCTATCGACGCCAAGCTGACGCACGACGAAACCGATTTCGACGTGAAGAATCCGAGCGAGAGCGCCAATGCGCGGCACGTGCGCTGGCTGCAGCTTATGGAACAGAACAAGGGCAAGATCGACGCAGGCGCGGCACAACGTTTCCTGGCCGACCATTTCGACACGTACGAGAAGAAAGTCGATCCCGACGAGCGTACCTTGTGCGGCCATATCGACCGTTCGCCGCGCGGGGCGCTGCCTTGGGCGGGACCTTACGCGCCGGTGGGCGCGGTGCAATCCAAAGTTTCAGATGCCACGCTGGCCGAAGGCATGACGCTGCGGGCTTCGCTGGGCCACTCCTGCGGGCTGGGATTCAAGGCTGCCGGGCACCTGCGCAAGCACGCCGAATTTGCCTGGCAACAGGCCGCGCTGCGCGATATGCCGTCGCGCGCATGGACTACGTTCAGCGCTCTCGCTGCGCAATAAGAGCCTGGCGTGCGAGGGTTCAACCGGCGTGAGTTCATCGCCGCTAGCGGCGCGGCTGGGGGCTTGGCCGCCACCGGGCGTTCCGAGTCTCGGGTCCCCCTGATCATCACCGTGCAGGCGATGTTCGACCAGGGCGCGCATTCCGGGAAAGGGCTGGGAGAAGCGGAGCGCTCCAAGTTCGTGGCGTACCAGGAGAAGGCGCGCCGTGAGTATGCCACCAGCGGAATCTATTTCGAAGTACACGCGCTCGAAGGCGCTTATCTACGGCAGCAAGGATACTCGGAAATCCCTTCGAAATTCCTGGCGCGGGGCGCGATTAATCTGTTCGTGACGGATACGCTGGGCTACGATATCGACCGGGACCGCACGGGGGGTTGCTCGATGGGGCCGCGTGCGCCCAGCCGGAGATCGGGCGGGGACCCTTTCTACAAAAGCTTCCTGGGCTTGCGGGATGCGCGCGATACCACGCTGCCGCACGAGTACGCGCATCATTTCACCCTGGATACGCTGCGCCGGCCGACGGCTGCCGGTAACCTGTGGGCGGATATCCGGAACGATTACTGGCTTTGGCTGCAGCGCCGCGGCATGGCGATTCCGGATTTTCTGGCGTGTATACACGCGGAGTGGGCTCGGTTTAGCGGGACTCAGAAGTCCCGCCGGTACGCTGAAGCATGTCACGCTTTAGCGCCGCTTTAGCGGGCGCCCTCGCGGATGCGGGTGAAACGGCGGCGAGACCCCCTGCGGGGCATCGTCTAAACTCAACCGCCCCACTACTCTTGGTTTTCATCATCTTTGCGGCTCCAAAAAAAACTAATGGGGTCTTAGATGAGGATGGGCGAGCTTACGCTCGCCAGAGCGGGACTTAAAAGTCCCGCCGGCACGCTGAAGCGTGCGCCACGGGCTGGCTGAGTTTAGCGCTCGGAAACGGACTTCTCCGCGAGTTCGCCGATGATCGGCAGGGAGTAGGCTTCGTCGCGGCTGGCTTTGACGATCATGAAAATCGATAAGCCCAGCAAGACCGCTTCGATGATGCCGTTCACGTGCATGTGCGGGATCACCAGGAACATGGGCTTCAGCACCCAGTCTTCAATCAGGTACGCGACGAATAAATAAAGGCCTTGAAACGCGTGGAAGCGAACGATGCGGTTGTTGCGAAAGCGCTCCGAGGCCAATACCACAATGGAGCAAATCCAGCCGATGCCGGGAATGTAGCAGAGGACGGAGGCGGTGCGCGGGGTGATGGACGCGAACGGATCCGCCGCACGGGGCGGGGCGATGGGCTGGCGCGCGCCGCATTTGGCGCAGAAGAGGTCCCCCGCGTCCACCTGGTTCCCGCACTGGCTGCAAAAAGGCATTCGTAACCTGATACGTTACGCTAAAGCGGAATGTTCCGGCAAGCTGGTGTCGCGAAAGCACTTGCAGTCGGGGCCGAAATCATTTGGCGGTGAACGTCACGGCGGCGATGTGGTTCTCCCATTCCAGTTGCAGCTTGCCTTTATGATCGCCGCTGCTCGAAAGGGTCATTTTATAGGTTTCAATAGGCGTCCCCGGCTTGCTCATCTCCATTTTCGCCTGGCCGAGATCCATGTCCTTGTTGTAAGCCAAGCCCCATTCTTTGGTGGCTTTGCTGACGATCAGGACCCAGTGGTCGGGATCCGCCACATTGACGAAGAGCGTGTAGTCGCCGGCCGGTACGTGCAGGCCCTGGATGTCCAGATCGGCGTCGGTATGGAGGGCCGTAGCGGCGTTTGCGCCCGCGCGCCATACCGGGTAATGCGGATCATGAGAAACCAGCCCGCCATCGCCGAAAATCTGACGGCCGTGGACGGAAGGCGCCCCGTATTTGATGGTAATGGTCTTGCCGGCGACGGTGACGGTGGTCTCCGCAGCCGGGCTTTGAAACTTCTGCGCGAAAGTCAGGCTCGCCGTGATGGCGAGGGTGGCACAAATCAAAACGCACTTGGTCATTGGTTTGTCTCCTTGGATCAATCTTGGATTGGGGCTACATTTCTAGCCTAACCCAAAAGAAGATGCAGGAGCGGGACTTAAAAGTCCCGCCGGCACGCTGAAGCGTGCGCCACAGAACTACGATCTGTGGTAGTAATCGGCGGCGCTGCGGTAGCCTGTTTCTACGTCTCGCATGCGCTTAATCTTCGCCCTCTCGCTCGCCCTCACGTGCCACGCACAGGATTTCCGCGGCAGCCTGGCCGGCATCGTCACCGATTTGAGCGGCGGCCGCGTGCAGTCCGCGGATGTCTCTCTGCGGTCGGCTGCATCGTCGCTCGAACGGCAGAGCAAGACCGATAGCCGCGGAGAATTCCGTCTGGACGATCTGCTGCCCGGCAACTACGCACTGACGGTACGGGCGAGGGGTTTCGAGCCGGCCAGTTCCAGCGTGGCTGTGGTGGTTAGCTCCGTGCGCGAAGTGAATGTCACGCTGAAGCTGGCGTCCGAGCGACAGACGGTAAACGTCCAGGCGCAGGCTTCTTCCATCGTCACGCAACCGATCGATACCGCCAGCGCGGTGCACGGCGGCGCGGTCACCGCCCATGACCTGGAGACCATTCCCCTGGCGAACCGCAGCTTCGCCAATATTGCATATCTGGTCCCCGGGACCGAGCCGGTGGAACCGTCCGACCCGACCAAGGCGCGCATCACGGCGGTTTCATTTGGCGGCAGCTCGGGACTCAACGACGTGAATTCCGTGGACGGCGCCGATAATTCCGACGACTATATCGGCGGGTTTTTGCAGAATTTCTCGCCCGACGCCGTCCAGGAATTTGCCGTGCAGACCTCGCAGCAGAATGCGAATATCGGCCGGACGGTCGGAGGCTCGGTCGAAATCACGACCAAGAGCGGCACGAATTCCTGGCACGGCGAAGCGGCGTTCTACGAACGCGCCGCGGCGCTGAACGCGCGTTATCCTATCGAGAATCCCCCGCCACTGCCCAAACAGCCGTTCTCCCGGCAAAACTATATCGGCACGCTGGGCGGACCGATCGTCAAAGACAAGCTTTGGTTCTTCGCCGGGATCGAAGCGGTCCACGAAGACGCCAGCATCGCCTACAGCCCGGCCAGCCTTACGCAGTTCAACGCGCTGGCCGGACTGGCCTCGCAAGGGCTGATCCCCGGAATTCAGTCGATTCCGGTGCCGAACAATGTGCCGATCCCGTTCCGGGATTACCTGGGAGACCTGCGCTTCGACTGGGCGCAATCGCCGCGCTCGCAGTGGTACCTGCGCGCGGCGCTGGACACCTATACGACGGACAATGCCTTCGTGGAACAAGCCACGCTGCCCTCGACCGGCGCCACCTGGCATTCCAACTATGTGAACGTGGTGGTGGGGGAGCAGTTCATTTTCAGTCCTACCTGGCTGGGAACCTTCACGCTGGCGGGCAGCGGACTGCGTTTGAACGAATACCGCAACTCCCAACTGGGCTTCGCGCTGGCCTTTCCGTTCAGTTCCACCTCGCAAACGATCTCCGGTTTCGAGACCTTTGGCGACAACCAGTTCGTCACGCCGATCACAGCCTTTCCGATCGCGCGGGACCAGGAGAAATACCAGGTGCGGTACGCCGTAACGCACTCCGCCAGCCGCCACTCGCCCAGCTTCGGCGTGGATTTCATCCACGAGCCGGTGATGAGCGGCGCGCTGCCGGGAAACGCGGAGAACCTCACCGTATTCGCCCAGAATCCCGCCGACTATCTCGGCAATCCGCAGCAATTCGCCGTGGATCTGACCTGCACTCCCACGGCGACCCTCGCCGTCACCCCAGGCACCACCTGTACCAGCACGCCGGCGGGCAACGGCAGCTTCTCGCAGAACGTGCAGAGGCTCGGCATATACGCGGAGGATTCCTGGCGGCCGACCACGCACCTAACCGTGAACTATGGGCTGCGATACGACACGACCTTTGGACTCTTCACGGCATCGGGCCGGTCGCAACTGGAGAATCCGGCGCTGCTCACGGTGGAGGCGCTGCAGATTCCGCTCTTCCAGCATCCGGGCGCGCCGCACGATTATCGCAAGCAGTTCGGGCCGCGCCTGGGGATCGCGTATGCGCCGGGCAAATCGCGCAACACAGTGCTACGCGCGGGCTTCGGCCTCTTCTACAACGACCTGGCGCAAAACGGCTGGGTGACCGCTTTGCAGGCGGTGAATGCGCCGCCCGGCTTGTGTGCCAGCCCGGGCGATCCGGGTTGTCTTCCAGGAGCTGCCGCGGGCGGCGCCGGCGCGCTGATCGATCCCGCCTACAAGACGCCCTATGCATTGCACGCCAGCGCCGGTGTGCAGCACGCGTTCAATGCACGCTGGACGCTGGGCGCGGACTGGACGCACGAAGAGGGCATACACGCTTTCCGCCGCTACATCTATCAAGCAGGCTACACGCTCTTCTCGCCGCTCTTTGCGGGCGACATGGCAGACCAACAGCAGGAGGTCCCCAACATTACCGTCTTCCGCTCCGATAACCGGTCCCGGTACGACGGCCTTTCCGTGCATTTGCAGGCCAACCTCTCGCGATTCAGCCTGGTCCTGAACTATACGTTGTCGAGCGCCGAAACATGGGGCTGTGTTTTGGGTGAGCTTTTCGATTATGTGAACGGGGTCTGCAACCCGACGAACGCGTTTGCGAAGGGCGATTACGGACCGTCGGGAGAGAATGTGACCGATCGCCTGGTGCTGGCGGGAACCGTACACCTGCCGGCCGGGTTCGAGTTCTCGGTGTTGAGCCAGGCGGAGAGCGCCCGGCCTTTCACGCTCACGACACCGGTGGACGTGAATGGATTCGGAGATCCGCTGGATGACCGCGCGATCGTGAACGGAGTGCAGACCGGGATGGATACCTTCCGCGGCACGCCGTATATTCAGACGGATATTCGAGTCAGCCGGCCGTTTCATTTTCGCGAACGTTGGCGGGTGATGCCGTTCATCGAGATCTTCAATCTATTCAACCGCAACAATCCGGGCGCGAACTATGTCACCAACCTGGCGGCGCTGCCGGCGCCCGTGAACAATCTTTTCAACGCCACGGCGTTTTGCTTGAACGCGGATTGTACTTCCACGCAGCCTATTACCAGCCTGAACCAGCTGCGGGTACCCGCCGGAGCGCTGGGCGACTTCTTCGGTCCGGGCACCACGGTAGGCATCCCGTTTGCGGCGCAGTTGGGAGTGCGGCTAAGCTTTTAAGAGAAGAATGCCGGTGGATTTGAGTCGATCCGTAGGGCTGTGCGCCCGTTGCGCGCATGTCCAGATCATCCGCTCGGACCGGGGCTCGGTTTTCTATCATTGCACGCTTTCGGCCACGGATGCGCGGTTTCCGAAGTATCCGCGGCTGCCGGTGATTTCGTGCGCGGGGTACACGGGCGGGTCTGAAGATCCGGCGATGCGGGACTTAAGAGTCCCGCCGGCACGCTAAAGCGTGCGCCACGGGCTGGCTTGATGCCTGCCCCAAAGTCCAAACTCTACATCAGGGCGGTGGGACGGCGCACCCAGGGTTTGCCTTTTTCCGCGGCCGCCGCTTCCATGTCCTTCACATAAGCGCTGGCCTGCGTCAGGATGTGGTGCAGATCGTTGCCGATGCTGATGAAGGTGAAGCCCTTCTCCAGAAACTCGCCAACCCGGCTGGTGCCGAAAAGAAACAATCCGAGAATGACGTTGTTCTTGCGGGCTTGTTCGACCAGGGTCGCGGTCGCCGCGTTCAACTCGGGCGAAGTGTACATGTGCGGGAATTCGTATTTCTCATAAAGCCCCATCGACATGCTCAGGTCGTTCTGACCGAGAAACAGAATGTCCACTCCCGGCACGGCGGCGATCTCCTCCATATTCTGAATGCAGGAGGCCGTTTCCACCTGAAGCGCGACCATGATATTGCTGTTGGCGTTGCCGACATAGCCGAGCAGACCGGCTTTGTTCGTGCTGCGCTGCGGGAAATAGACGGAGCGCGTGCCCACGGTCGGGTAGCGCGCGCAACTGACGGCCTGGCGGGCTTCCCCGGCGGTGTTGATGTACGGGATGAGCACGCCGTCGGCGCCCAGATCGAGTGCCTGCTGAATGCCGCCGCGGTCGTCGAATCCGGCCACCCGCACCATGGACTTGGCGCCCCCGCTGGCGATGGCGCAGAGCATGGCGGATAGCTTCTCGCGATCCATGGGACCGTGCTGCGTGTCCACCAGCAGCCAATCGTAACCGCTGTGGGCCAACTGTTCGGCCACGGTGGGGCTGTGGCCGTTCAGGAACAATCCCATCTTGGGGGCGCCACCGCGCAACTGCTTCTTAAACTCGGCTCCTGTAAGAGCGTTCGACATGGAAAGGTTTCCTCCGAGGATTTCTGAAGAGACAAGGGCAATATACCCGAAGCGGGCGGTGAAATACAACTCCGAAAACGCGCAACAAGCGCCTACCCCACATCCATCCCGGCGGCCGTGGGTTTATGATCGGAAGTGATGCATCGCCGCACCTTTCTTCAGTTAGCCGCCGCGGCCCCCGCCGCCATTGCCGCCGCGGACCATAAGATTCCGAAATATCGCGTCGTCTCGCATTATCAGGCTGCCGCGCAGCCCGGAATGCCGGGGCCGTATGCCGGGCAGGTGGCCTCCGTACACGCCGGAAAGTGCATCGACGAAGCCAGTGAGAAAGTGGACCCCGCCGTGGTCCGCGAAATGATGTCAAAGGGCATGCGGGCATTAACGGGCGACGCGGATGTCCGCGACGCGTGGGCGCGCTTTATCGCCCCGGCCGATATCGTGGGCATCAAGGTCAATTGTTCCGGAGCGCCCGGCATCATGGCGTCGCCGGCGATCGTGGCCGAAATCGTGCGAAACGTGATGACGGCCGGTGTGCCGCCCGAAGCCATCTGGATTTATGAGCGTTTTGAGGACCAGTTGGAGTCGGTGCATTACGACCGTTACGTGCCGAAGGGTGTACACATCTGGGCGGCGGAGACCAACCGCGGCTCCACGGAGGCGTACGATCCGGCAACTTATGTCGAAACCACATTTTTCGACGAGGACGACACGCGTTCCAACCTGATCCGGATGGTGGGCAACCGTTTCACGAAAATCGTCAACGTGCCGAATATGAAGGACCACGGCGCCTCCGGAGTGACCGGTTGTCTGAAGAACATCGCTTACGGCAATTTCTCAAACGTGGCGCGTTCGCACTCCGGCTCATTGACCAACACCTACTCTTTCATCGGCACGCTGGCCGCGGTTGAGCCACTGCGCTCGCGGACGGTCCTGCAGGTGATGGACGGGCTGCGCGGCATCTGGCATGGCGGACCATTTTCGTTCGGCCGCCGGTTCCATTTCTATCCGAAGCGCATGTTGTTCGGCACGGACCCGGTGGCTCTCGACCGGCTGCTGCTCGACATTATCGACGACAAACGCAAGGCGGAGAAGGCTGTCTCGGTTTGGGACCGTTCTCCCAAATACCTCGGCCCGGACGACCAGCACCAAGTGAATCCAAACGTGAACCAGTTCGTGCGCGAACCGGGCCACATCGAGTATGCGGCGGGTCTCGGGCTGGGTGTATACGATCTCGACAAGATCAAGCTGAAGAGCGTCGAGGTCTGATGCCGCTGGCATTTTTGGCTATTCTGCTGCCCACGTTGTATTGGGACCGTCCCGTCGCGACCGCGGACGCGCTGCACAAAGCCGGGATCGAGCGGCTGTACGTTCCGGCGGGCCAGGAGGAGCCTTGGCGCAAACAAGGCTTCACGGCGGCGGCGTTCGATCGCGCGCATGCCGTGCAGGCGGTCGCGCCCGCGGTCGAGTATCGCCTGGATGTGGCTTCCGCCACACGGGTGCCCTGGGTGGATGCCAACGGCTGGCGGTTCGAGCGGGCGCGCTCGCGCGCCTATTTCTATGACGTGCCGGCGGGGGGAGCGGCGTTCGCCGCCGCGGAAGCATTCGCCTATGGCGTAGAGGCCGGCATTCGCGCCGTGCCGCAGGATGTCGCGCCGTTCGCGCGCATGCTGAAGTTTCTGGGCGAAATCGGCCAGCCGAATCTCCCGTCGAGGGCCAACATCGGGGTGGTTGACGACGGCTCGGACGCTATGGGGGAACTGCTGAATTTAATGGCCCGGCACAACCTGCTCTTTCACGTGATTCCGGCCGCCGATACGAAGTACGACCTGAATATCACACAGATCCCAGCGGCCGCCGATCCTTACGAATATACGATGCGGATACGCCGCGAACTCACCGACGAAAAGCGTCTGCTGCGGATTTTCGGCAGCAACCTGGTGCTGGTCCGCCTGACCGGCGATGCGTCGGAGGCGCGCGTGCATTTGCTGAACTACGGCTCGGCCACGGTGAAGGGCTTGCGTGTGCGGGTGCTGGGCCCGTATGAACACGGTAAGGTTAGCGCATTCGGGCACCCCGGCGCCGCGCTTGAGGAATACGGAGTACAGGACGGCGCGACGGAGTTCACGATTTCGGAAGTAGGGCTATACACGGTGGTGGATCTGCGGCGCGATTCCAACTAAGATCTGCTCTTTCGGAGGCATGCATGTTGCGATCACGGCTTCTTGGGCTGGCGCTCTTATGTCCGCTGGCTCTTTCCCAGGCAACCGCTCAAACAAAACTTCAAACGCTTGCGCAACGGCTCGGATACGCCGCGGACGCCAAACTGCTGATCATCCATGCCGACGACCTGGCGGTGAGCCACGCCCAAGATAGCGCGAGTTTCACGGCACTCGATCGGCATGCCGCCAGCGCCGCCAGCGTGATGGCGCCGTGCCCCTGGCTGACGGAAGTGGCTGAGTATGCGAAGGCGCATCCTTCTGCCGATCTGGGCCTGCACCTGACGCTGACCAGCGAATGGCGGAGCTATCGGTGGGGGCCGGCGGCTTCACGCAACGAAGTGCCCGGCTTACTCGGTCCGGATGGGAATTTCTGGCCGGATGTGCCGTTTGTAGCGCAGCATGCCACGGCGGCCGAAGTAGAAACGGAAATTCGCGCGCAGATCGAGCGGGCGCTGAAGGCCGGTATTCATCCGACGCACCTGGATAGCCACATGGGCACGCTATTCATTCCTGCGTACTTTCCCGTCTATGTGAAAGTCGCGCGCGAATACCGGCTGCCTTTTTTGGCGGCGCGCCCCCAGGGCGCACCCGCGTCTTTGCTGGCGCTGTTGAAGGATACCGATATACTTCCCGACTCCATCGCGATCGCGAGTGAGGCCGTGAAGCCTGAAAACTGGGTGCAGTACTATCTGGGGATCGTTCGTGGGCTGAAACCGGGCCTCACCGAACTGATCGTGCATCTGGCTTATGACAACGCCGAGATGCAGGCGGTCACCGCGGGACATCCGGCTTACGGGAGCGCCTGGAGGCAACGCGATTTCGATGCGATCACGGGTCCCGAGTTCCGGCAGGCCTTGAAGGAGAATCACGTGACGGTGGTCGGATGGAAGGCCATTAAAGAACTCACGCAGGCGAAGTAGCCACGGTGCGGTTGCAGCACGCAAAAAAACAAGCGACTTGCGGTATGCTACATGGAAGCGTTCCGATGCGCGCCAACCAGGCGGCGCAAGGGACTACGCAATTTCAGCTTCTGGAGAGAGAGCAAAATGACACGTACATTAACTTTGATTCTGACGATCCTGCTATTCGCCTCAGTGGCAGCTTGGGCGGCCGACAACGCGGCGGTGGTGGGGACATGGGATGTGGTGGGCACCGACGATAGCGGGCAGGCCGCCAATTGGACGCTGATCGTTAAGGACGACGGCGGCAAACTGGGTGGGACGCTGAGCGGCGATCCGGGCGAGTTCCAGATTGTGGACGCCAAACTGGATGGCAGCGCGTTTACGTTCAAGGTTGTGGTGAACGAAAACACCTACGCGACCGAACTGACGATCAATGGCAACAAGTTCGACGGCAAGTTCAAGGGTCCGGATATGTCCGGCACTCTCAAGGGCACCAAGCACACGTAGAAATGGGGGCGGGGGTTTGGTTGCAGACGGGCCTCCGCCCGGTTATTTGCGTTGGATTTCGACCCGCGCCGTGCCGCCATTGGAATCCGCGAATTCGTAGATTTCGGGCGTAGCGGAGACCTGCCTGATAGCGGCCTGTTTCCAGGGCAGTTTTGGATCGGCCGGACCTTCCCGATACCACCCGCTCAGGATGTATTCCTGAGCATCTTTCGCACCCCACGATGAGCAGGAGTTGATCCAGTATCTTGCGGAGCCGGGAGTTCCCTGGCTATCCCCGGTCCACTCGTGCTTCCAGCGGTCGCGGCCATGCATCACGCAGAAAAAGTAAAGATCGAGACGCTTGCAGTACTGGCTTTCGAAAACATCCAGGTGGAACGATCGCTGCCACCCTCCGGGCGAGAAGGTGGTGGCGAATTTCAGTTCTTCCTGCGGGTTGGTGGCGCCGTCGCAAGGCAAGTGGCTGGCAATACGCACGCCCTGAACGCGATCGACAAGATCGTCGCCGCGATGCGAGCGGGCAAATAAGCCGGCTGCCAATCCCAGGATGGCCAGAGAAGCGAGGATACAAGCGGATCGGATCATGAAAGCTCATTTTAGCGCCATCGGCGGGATCTTCAGGGCGAGCCTCGCGCTAATAAACTTTACAAAATCTTTATCTAGTGGTATCCTTTCCTAACATGTTGGCTTTGGCTGCGAACGGCGGCTCCTCATCCTGGTGGCCGGTCGTGGTGGTGGCTCTTATCGGCGCTACGTTGATCTGGGCGCTCCGGAAGAAGTCACCGTAACGGGCGGACGGCAGGGAGGGCAGCGACGGTGTTCCAAATGTCGACAATGAACAACTTTCCAGGCGAGGATCAGGCACGGCGTCCGCGCCGCCGGTTCCCGATTGTACAGGGTCTGCGTTATCAGTGCGTTAAGGGCAGCCGGATCACACTGGTGGGAGTGGGCAGGACTCTCGAAATCAGCAGCCGGGAAGTCCGCTTCACGACCCAGCACCCTTTGAAGCGCGGGCAGAAAATACGGTTGGCGGTAGATTGGCCGGCGATGCTCGACAATACTTGCCGAATGAAGTTGGAGATCGCCGGTTGGATCATAGAAAGTGAAGCGGGAGAAGCTGCCGTAAAGATCGAGCGCTACGAGTTTCGGACCCGCGGCGCACAGCTCGCGGCAATTGATTCTTAGGGGCTGGCCAAAAGCCGGCTGTACGGAGGACTGAATGAAGTCCGCCGCAGCACGCTGAAGCGTGTCAGGATGGCCCTGCGGGCCACCAAATGTGATGAAAACTCAATTTGGAGGGCGGCCAATCCTGGCCGCAGCCGGCTTTCCAGCCGGCTTGGCCGCCTAAAAGCCGGCTGCGGGTATGATTGCCCGCCCCACGGGCGTGGTAGAATTCCGCGCATGAGGGTCCTGGCTCGTTCAGTTTTTTTCCTGGTTCCGCTGCTCGCCGCGGCGCAGACTCCGTTTGTAGAACCCGGCGGCGTGGTAGACGCGGCCTCTTTCATGGCGCCGGCCGTTCCGGGTTCGCTGGTCTCGATTTTCGGTTCTAATCTCGCGGCAGGCCCGGATTTCGCAAGCGCCGTGCCTTTGTCCGATACGCTGGGCGGCGTCACGGTGAGCTTCAATGGGATCGCCGCGCCGCTGCTATACGTCTCGCCGCAACAGATCAACGCGCAACTCCCGTGGGAAGTTCCGACCACTGGAGCGGTGACGGTGGTGGTGACGAACGGTACGGAGTCATCCACGCCGCAGACCGTGCAAGTGGCCGCTTTTGCGCCCGGACTCTTTACGGTGGGGGGCTACGGCGTAGCCGTGAATCCGGATGGGTCGTTGGCCGCACCGACTGGCGCCATCCCCGGCGTGGCCAGCCATCCGGCGACTCCGGGCGACTCACTAGTCCTGTGGGGGAGCGGATTCGGAGCCGTGACCCCGCCGGCAACCACCG
>Ga0187871_10001687_pt1 | contig 18865 bp, 16 predicted proteins | sample June2016WEW_16_1_FD_132988 | JGI IMG/M metagenome (GOLD analysis project Ga0187871, IMG submission 132988) | Peatland microbial communities from SPRUCE experiment site at the Marcell Experimental Forest, Minnesota, USA - June2016WEW_16_10 | ecosystem: Environmental > Terrestrial > Soil >...
AGAGTCCAGAGGATCAGCGCACAAATCAGCGGCATGATGCCGAAACCGATGAACACCGGCCTGTATGAATAGTGGTCCACAACCCAGCCCGTGATCAACGTGAACAGCATACCGCCGAAACCCGATCCCATGCTGGCCAGTCCGTAAACTGATGCCACGGCGGAGCCGGGAAACACGTCGGCGGGCATCGAGAGCATGTTCGCCAGGCTGCCCGTGTAGCCGAACATGGCGATGGAGACCAGCGCGATCGAGACCCACGCCTGGCTCGTCAGCACCGCCGGAATCGCCGAAAGCATCAACGCGGCAAAAAACGTCACCGACGCTTTTCTCGCCGACGTCACGGTGAGGCCGCGCCTTAGCAAGTACTCCGCAAGCAAGCCGCCCGCGAAGTTTCCCGCGCCGGCCACCGCGAAGGGAATCCAGGCGTAGGCTCCGATGGACGCCATGTCGAAATGTCGAGCGCGCTTCAGGTATTCCGGAAACCAGAAGATATAAAAATACCAGACCGGGTCGAGAAATATCTTGGAGAAGGTGAAGGCCAGGACAAATCGTGAGCGCAGCAGCCGTTGCACCGGGATGCGCGCGGAGTGCGCGGAGTCTCCGCCGCCGGCCGTCGCATCGGGCGTCCGGTATACTGGCCACCAGAAGACCAGCCACACAAACCCTGTCAACCCGATTCCTGCGAAGGCAGCGGGCCAACCGAGCCTGGAAATGATGTAGACCACTACCGGCGGCGCCAGGATCGCGCCCACCGCGGACCCGCTGTTGAAAATCCCCGAAGCCAGCGCGCGCTCCCGTTCCGGAAACCACTCAGCCACTACTTTCACACCGCCCGGCCAATTGCCGGCCTCGCCGATCCCCAGCAGAAAGCGAAACACGCCCAGGCTCAGCGCGCCGCGCGCGAACGCATGCAGTAGTGCCGCCGCCGACCACCAGGCGATGCACAGGCCATATCCGAGGCGCGTGCCAAGCCGATCGATCAACGGCCCCGAAACACCGTTCATGATGGTGTAAGCCAGCAGAAACGCAAACAGCACGCGCGAATACTCGGTGTTGCTCATGTGGAATTGGTCGCGCAACACGGGAGCGGCGACGGAGAGCGTCTGCCGGTCCAGGTAGTTGATGGTTGTGGCCCAGAAGGCCAGCGAGATCATCAGCCACCGCCGCTTTGAGGCTCTCACGCCCGGTCCACCCGGACCGCTTCGTGTATCACACGCGGAACCGTCATGTGCCAGCCGTCGCGGACGCACACCTTGACATAGGTCATCGCTATGAATTCCTCGCACACGGCAGGCGTTTGTTCTTGTTGCCGGTGCCTGCCAGCATGTGCAGCTTGCAGCACCTCGCGCGACGCGACGGGCGCAAGGATTTCGTAGGGTCCGAGTTTGTCACCTGGAGAGAGCGGCATGCTGGTGAACCAGCCAAGTTTAACCCATCCTGTAGTGGATGCCCTGAGTCATTGCGCATCCGGAAGTTGGACCGGCCGCTTCGTCACCCGATCCCAAGCATCGGTCCCGACTTTCCATGCCTCCGGCCACCTCGTCGCTTGGAATATTGGCGCCGGCGACGAGGTGGATCATGAGCATCACCTGGTACTTGTCGCACGCCGTGTCTCCCGCTACTCCCAGGTGCGGATGCACGGGAAGCGGCGCGCTCTCGACGAAATCGCCGCACGGCGGCGCGCGCCGCCGGTGAGAAACGCCAGAATGACGCGAACGGCGCCGCATATACCATTTGCGATCTTTGGTCTTTGGCCAGAAGCAGCGGGCTGGAGTCGAAGAGGTGATTAGCAGTCCCAGCCGCACGCCGCGGCTGGCCAGCGTGAGGAGCGACTGAAATGCGTGTGCTGGTCAGACGCCTGCGCCGGCTTGAACTGGGATTGCTGCCCCCGGCTGAAACAGCAGAATCGCGGCAGGGCCACCAGGTCGTTCTCGACATCCGGCGGGCGCGTGCAGCAAGGCTGGACATACCCGGACCGGAAGACGTTCCAGCACCCGCGCATCGGCCCGGCATGTCCATCGGCGACACGACACGGGCGGGCGTGCAGCACATTGCAGCACATGCGCGCGCGCTGGGTAGCGGACGAGGCAGGGATTTCAGCGACGCGCGGTGTGCGGGAATACTCGCGTAAGATTAGAGAATGACTTGGCTCTCCTATTTGTTCGTCGTGGCCGCCGGCTCATTTAGCGCCGTCCAGGCTGGCGCTAACGCCCAACTGCGGAAGTCACTCGATCACCCATTAATGGCAGCACTGTGCATCTATGGCTCTGCTCTCATAGCGCTGCTGATCGCGGTACCGGTCACAGGCGTGACCGGATTTGCCCCGAGCAAAGTGGCACAGGTCCCTTGGTGGGCTTGGCTGGGAGGGCTGCTGAGTATCATGTCCACAATGGCAGGCCTGATGCTCGCGAGAAAGATGGGATCTACATTTTTCACCGCCACAACGGTCACCTGTTCGCTCGTCTGTGCGGTCTTGCTCGATCACATGGGTTGGGTCGGATTCGAGGTGCATCGCGTCAATCTCTGGCGTGTGGTCGGATGCGTGTTGCTATTAGCAGGTCTATTCTTAGTGTCCAAATACTAGGATTGGGCCAGGAGTCTGTCGTGGATGCCAGTCGGATTCCAACTTGGCGGCGAGAATGGGCAGATCGCAAATCTCCGAAGACCGCGTGCGGCGCGTAATGTGGGCCGTGGCGTGAACCGGGCTGGCCAGCGAGAGGATTGACTGATGCGGGTATTGGAGCGGCGTCTTCGCCGACTTGAGGTGGGTCTGTTGCCGCTGGCGGAAACGGCGGAGTCGCGGCGTATCCACGAGATCGTTCTGAATATTCGGCGTGGCCGCGCGGCGAGGCTTGGTCTACCCGAGCCGCAAGACGATCTGGAGTCGGTATATCGGCCCGGCATGTCCATCGGCGAGACGATACGGGCAGGCGTGCAGCGCATGCGCGCGCGCTGGGCAGCGGCGGAAGGCTGGGGTACGAATTGATCGGCGAGAATCTCGCGCGCCGGGTTGGAACGGCTCGAAGAGCGCCACGCGGCAGTAAACAACGTTCCTGAATTTGTGATCGTGGACGTCGGCGGAGACGGTCATATTTCTGGGAAATACCGTTTGACGCCCACAGGCGTGCAGCCACTATCGCCGGAAGAAGAGCACCCCGGACCCACACGCCCCGAGAGAAGATGAAGGCCATCGCCAAAAGCCTGCGCCGGCTGGAGGATCAGTTCGGCCCTGCGGACCGCAAGCCGCGCAACTATTCCCGAATGGTGCTGCGGCCGGCTGGACTCTGCAAACTGGACTTGGAGAACTCAACATGCCGCAGGATCTTGCGGCCGAACGGCACAGTGCACGAGAGCATCATACTTGCCCCGGGCAGCAATGGCCGCACGCTGACTGACGACGAGCTGGACAGGTGGATCGCCGGCTTTCCGGATTGCCCAGAACGCAGGATTCGAAATTTAATGAAACACGCTTTGGTTATCAAGAAATGTGGATGGTTGCTCCAAGCCGCTGGCCGCTGATCCGGGATCTCAGGATAATTCCAGGCTGATCAACTGGTCGGTCCGTATCTCCTCATAGCGGAGTTCGGCCTGGCTCGGGCGAGCGAGCCAGTTATTGCGAAGGATGGCAGAACCAGCGGCGATTCCGAGGCCCGCCAGCACGGCGACGGTGGCTGTGAGGCTTTCGAGGGCTTTCCGCTCGTTCACCGCGGCCCCGACTATTCCAAGGAAGATGAGGAAGATCCAGAGCCAGAAAGTGACATGCATATTCGATTTTCCGGGCAGATAGGAACAGGTAAATGGGATCCTCTGAACAGAGTCGAAAGAGACCTCGGCCAGGACAATGCCCACCAAGGCGAGAACCGCAAGATGCGCCGCGGCCGGTCTCCACGGCCAGAGCGAGAACAGCACCACCGCCGAGAGTGCCCATGCTGGCGCCACGGATACCGCGATAAGCGCGCGGCGCCGGGCGTTGAGACACGGACGCCCCGCGCGAAACGGCATGGTGCGGAAAATCCAATTGGCGCGCAGGTCCAGCGGCAGGGAGAAGACCACGCGCGCGCCCACCACCCAGAGTCCCATCAGCATGATCGTGGAGGCGAGCAGCGGGACAGAAAGCGTATCCCAGGGACTGCCGGCGTCCGGGCCCGCGAGTTCCGGTGGGGCATTCAAAAACAGGATTGCCACGGCCATACCCATGCCCAGGTAGAAGGCGAAAATCATGCGATGCTGGCGGCTGCGCAGCAGGCTTCGAATACTGAATTGCACGATGGCGGTTTCGAACGATCCTCCGAAGTGCGGCAGCCAACCGCTTCTGAAGGCGGGGGAGATATCGGGCTGCTCGACAATTTTGCGCAGCGTGCGGAAATACGAAGCCGCATAGGCCATCGCCGTGGCGCAAACGGCGACCGCCAGACCGACCCACGCGCGCCGCGCGAATGGCGCCAGCGCGGGGTGCAGTGAGCCGCTCAACTGCTGGTACAGGCCCACGAACCAATACGACGGAATCCACGATAGCCAAGGCTGCCGCGAACCGGTCCACAGCACCGTGACAGGCGAGCGCTGCAGGAAATAGCCGCTGACCAGGAGGCAGAAGACCGCCAGTTGCAGGAACGCGGAGGCGCGCAGAGACCATCGCCGGGGAAGCGCCAAAGCAGCGAATCCCTGCAGGGCGAGCACGCAGCAGAACATGAACACGCCGGCCGCCAGCATGGCGATCCAGTAGGCGAAGAAAGAACGGATGGGGCCCGCGGGTGGGACCGAAATGGGCGTGAGCGATAGAGCCGGCTTGCCCGAGATGCGGTCCACGACATGTTCGCTTAGGACTCCGGTAAAAGGAAATGCCTGCGGGGAGGCATTCATCAAAACGACGGCGGCGAAGTCGCGGCGGGGGAAGAAGCATGCATAGGCCGTGAAACCGCCAGTGGCTCCGTTATGCCAGTAAGCGGCTGTGTCCGGGTCGTAGATCCAGGCAAGTGCGATGCGCATATCACCGGCGACGTGATCCCAAAGCCGTTGCGACTGTAGCAAAGCTGAGGGAAACGGCGACCTTTCGGGATGGAGTTGGGTTTCAAGATAAGCGAGCATATCGCGGGCCGTGGAGCGGATGCCGCCGGCGCTGGCGAAGGCGTCCAGGTCCCATGGGGGAGTTGGCCGGCTATCGAAGCCATGGCCTTGTATGAAGCGGCTGCGCTGTCCGGGGGAGAGCGAGATGGCGGTGTCGTGCATGCCCAGCGGGCCCGTGATCTCACGTTCGAGAAGCTCCGGATAGACGGCACCCGCGCGATTAGCCAGTGCCGCTCCCAGCACGGTGAAGCCCAGATTACTGTAAAGGAACTTCGTATCCGTGGTCTTTCCAACCCCGTGCCGCTTAATGAAATCGTAGAGATCGGAGGCGCGATAGCCGGTCATCTTCTCGCGCAGGTCGCCCGGGGGCGGGTTATCGGGCATGCCTGGCAGGCCCGAATGGTGAGTGGCCAGATCGAGCAGCGTGATTTCAAATCCCTGAGGCGCGGCGGCGACGCCCGGAGGCAGCAGATCGCGGACCGGATCGCGAAGGTCCAGTTCCTTTTTTGCAGCCATTTGTGCCAACAGCAGACCGGTGAACGTCTTGGTGATGGAGCCTATCTCGAAGAGGGAATCGGGCTTGGCCGCGCCGTAGGTCATCACTCGCCGCACACCGTGCTCGGAAACTCCGATGACGATGCCCGCGCCGCCGTCCGAGGCCGCCAGGTCGAGCCGGCGCAGCATCGGCGCGATATCGCGGTTCATCATCGAGGGGAAATCCACGGCATCGACCGGCGGGAGCGGCGGATCGAAAACCAGGGCTGGAGCGGGCGTGGAATCGTATTGCGCCAGGGCCAGCGGCCAGGCGATGCCCGCGAGGCCGTGCAAGAGCGCCAGAGTGAGCCCCAGCGCACTGGCTACGGCCGCGACTTTCGCCAGAAACATCGTGCCCGCGCGCACAGGAAGGGGGCCGAGCACCAGGACGTCGCGCTTATCCGGGAAAGTGGATTCCCAACTCAGCACGGCGAACAGACCGACTACCAGCATAGTGGTGGCGATCAGGAAGTGCTCCGCGGTCCAGGCACCTATCATTTGCATCAGTGGGGGCAGCCTGTTGTCTTTGACCGTAGCGGCCCACAACCCGGCCCCCACCGCCACGATCAAGCCGAAGAAAATGAGCAGCGAGGCGAACTGGCCGAGCAGGGTGCGGCTATCCCCCTCCGCGTGGGCGGAGAGCAGTTCCAGATCTACGATCCGGAAAAGGAACTCGCGGTAGAGGACGCGGAATTGAAGTCTCTTCACGGTGGCGCCTCAGGCCCGAATCAGGTCGGCGATTTCGCGGGAAACGGCGGTGGTGTCCTGTTCCACGGCTAACTGGGAGAAGACGTCTTCGAGGGTTCGCGCGGAGCGCAGAAATCGCAGGTGCTCGATGGAATCGTCGGCCACCACTCGGCCGCGATGCAGGATGACCACGCGCGAGCAGACGCGCTCGACGGTTTCGAGTTCATGGGAGCTGAACAGGATCACCTTGCCGCGGCCCGCGAGTTCCTGCACCAGGCTGCGGAGAATCAGCGCGGAGGAAACGTCGAGGCCGGAGAACGGCTCGTCGAGCAGCAGCAGATCGGGATCGTGCAACAGCGCCCCGGCGAGCAGGATTTTCTGGCGCATGCCTTTGGAATAAGCCGAGATGGGCGAGTGGCGGTCGGCGTGAAGCGAAAGCAGGAGCAGCAGGCCATCAATGCGTTTCGCGGTGCGCTTCTCGGGCAGGCCGCGCAGTTGGGTCACCATGGTCAGGTATTCCAAGCCGCTGAGATGGGCGTAGAGATAAGGCTCCTCAGGCACGTAGCCCATGCGCTGCTTGTGGGCGATCAGGTCGCGCCGGATGGGCTCGCCGTCAACAAGGATCTCGCCCGAGCCGGTTTCGATGAGCCCGGCGATCATTTTCATGGTGGTGGATTTTCCGGAGCCGTTGGGGCCCAGGTAACCGGTGATTTCGCCCGCGGGGGCAGAGAAGCTGACGTTATCTACGGCGAGGACGCCAGGGAAACGCTTGCAGACGTTGTGCAGTTCGAGCGCCATAATTGCCGCCTTCTCGCGGCAATCAAAAGGAGACTGCTCCGGGAATCGGCCAGGCGGAACTTCTGCTTCTTACCGGTATAACGGCCGAAAACCCGAAATCTGCAGCCCGCCGGCGCGAGCATAGCGGCTCGGCACCGCGTTAGGAGGTCCAATGTCATTCGACACCGTGCAGGTTCACATGGTTCCAGTAGGGCGTGCGGGGGCTCAGCCACGCAGGACGTTCTGACGAGCGGGGCAAGGAGCCCGAAAACACGAGACATTTGGCCGCACGCTGCGTTGACATCTGGCCGATCATGGATGCATCCTACCCAACGGCCAAGTGTAGAACGAAGTCGCTCAACTCCAGGATGGTCAAGTATCCCCGGCAACTACGCCTCCGGCGTGCAGGCACACGGCTGCGCGTCGGCCTCCCGGTGAAGTGGCGGCCCGACGTTCCTGGACGCGGCCCTTCCGCGCCGCGCATCCCTATCCGCGCGCCGGCGGTCGCGGCGACGGACATCGGGCGGCGGGCGCTGGAACGGGCCACGGGGCATCGAACTGCGCGAAACGTTATGCTACCCAAGCCGGGCAACCGGCAGTCATCTCCAGGCGCACCTGCGCCACGGGCGTGCAGGCTGCGCGACGGTGTCCCGGTGAAGAACGATGTGCCACCCGCCGATCGGCACCGCGCCGATCATGGACGCCGGCACCTTGCGCGCGTCGCGCATCCCATCCGCACGCCGGCGGTCGCGGCGACGGACCGCGGGGCGGCTGTATTGGGTGCGCTTTTTCCGGGCCGGCGCGCCGGAAGACCAGTCCTCCTGACGTGACTTGACTCGGCAAGGCGTTTGTGATTTCATGCGACCTGGAGAACTTTACACATGATCAATCTGGAAACAGCGCGTAGAGTCATTGGCGCGGCGGAGCAAAAGGCGGCGGAAATCAAGCAACCGATGAATATCGCCGTGGTGGACGGGGGCGGGAATCTGGTGGCGCATGTTCGTATGGACGGGGCCTGGATCGGTAGTATAGATATTTCCATCAACAAGGCTTTCACCTCGCGCGCCTTCGACATCGCGACTAAAGATCTCGCTCAGCACTCCCAGTCTGGCGGGCAGTTCTTCGGCATTCACGCTTCGAATCATGGACGGATCATGATCTTTGCCGGGGGCATACCTCTAAAAGAAGACGGAAAAGTAGTGGGGGCAATCGGCGTCAGCGGTGGCTCGGGCGAGCAAGACCACGCGGTGGCCGAGGCGGGCGCGTCCGTAGTTCGATAATCCTGGACCGGTGTGCGCACGCAGACCAGCGTGCCAGCACCCAACGGCGCCACGGGCGTGCAGGCTCCGCGCTGGCCCCGCGCCGAACATGGCTGCTGCGGGCGCGGGCTGCGCGAGGCGCGTGATGCTGCCCAACGCGGCCATCCGGAAGGTATGGTCCCGCCGTACCTGCGCCACGGGCGTGCAGGCCGCGCGTCGGCGTCCCGGCCGAGTGGGCCGCGCTCGAATATCGTACGCCATCCGCCTCGCGCCGATCCTGGATGCGGGCTCGCCTGCCGGCGCCCTGAGCGCGGCGCGCCTCCCCCCTTCGCAGCCGCGGTTCGCGGGTGCTTGGGAAAGGCAGGCACGGCTCTTAGAAAATGCATCTCAGCTGCTCTTTTTTACAGATTAAAAGCTGCGATGGTTTGTGCCGATGCCTGGTCTTGACAAGACCCCTGGTACATGCTAAATTTCTAGCATGCTGCTAAAAAGCCAGCACGAGAGCCCCATCCAAGCGCCCGCGGCCGGGCTCAGCCGGCGGGAACGGCAAATCATGGACATCCTTTACCGGCTGGGTAAGTCGTCCGCCGCCGCAGTGCGCGAGGCCATGCCCAGCGCGCCCAGCTACTCGGCAGTGCGCGCCATGCTGCGCGTGCTGGAGGAGAAGGGCCACGTGCGGCACCTAGCCGAGGGTCTCAAGTATGTCTACGTCCCCACGGTGGCGCCCGACAAGGCCAAACGATCCGCCGTCAAACACCTGGTGGACACGTTTTTCAAAGAATCGCCGGAGCAGGTGGTGGCCGCGCTGCTGGATGTATCATCCACGCGGCTGACGCGGGCGGACCTGGATCGCATGTCGGAGATGATCGAGAAAGCAAGAAAGGACGGCCAATAAATGTCCGGATGGAACGAAGCAACCTGTTTTTCCATTTTGTGCGGCGTGGCTTTCAAAGGCACCGCCGTTTTTGCGACGGCCGGTTTAGTGGCGGCGTTGCTGCGCAAGCAATCGGCCGCCGCGAGGCACCTGGTGTGGACTGCGGCCTTCGCAGCGATTCTGTTACTTCCCTTTCTTTCGGCTGCCCTGCCGGCGTGGCGCATTCCATTGGCCGGCGCGGTGATGCCGTCGGCGACCGTGGTCTTTCAGGATACGGCCGCGGCTTCCGCGGATAGGGCCGGCACGCATTCCGCCACGGTAGACAGTGTGCGCATAGCCGCGCATCCTGCGCCATGGCATCCGGATTGGAAGCTGTGGCTGATGCTGCTGTGGGCCGCCGGTGCGGCGATGGCAGGCGTGCGCCTGACAATCGGTTATGCGGCCGCCTGGCGCATCCGGCGATCCGCGAGGCCGTTCCAGGATGGCAGTCTCACCTGTATGCTGGCGCAAAGGCTGGGCGTCCGCGAACCGGTGGAGTTGCTCGAAGCCGGACCCCGTTCGATGCCGATGACGTTTGGTCTGACGCGCGCTACGATCCTGCTGCCGGCGGACGCCGCGGCCTGGAGCGAAGAGCGCCGCCGGACCGTGCTGCTGCATGAGTTGGCCCACGTGCGGCGCCGCGATGCCGCCACGCACCTGTTGGCACGCGCGGCCATGGCCGTCTATTGGTGGAATCCGCTGGCGTGGGTTGCCTGGCGCGAATTCCTGAAGGAGCGCGAGCGTGCCGCCGATGACCTGGTGCTGCACGCCGGCGCGCGTGCGTCGGATTATGCCAGCCACCTGCTGGAAGCCGCGCGCGGTCTGCAAATGCCGGTTGCCATCGGCTGGGCGGCGGCCGCCATGGCGCGCCGTTCACAGCTCGAAGCCCGGCTGCTGGCGATCCTCGATTCCGGCGTCGACCGCAGTGCGCCCGGCCGCGCCACGGTATGGGCAGCCGCGCTGCTGGCGGCGGCCACCATCGTGCCGCTTGCGGCCATGCGCGCGCAGGACAATACCACCCAAGCCGTACCAGCCGATATCGACGCCACCATCAGTGTGGCCAAGTCGCAGAAAAACTACCAAACGCTGGAAGCCGCCGCGCAGGCCGCCGTCCAATCAAAGAAATACGATGCCGCGCAGAAGCTGCTGGAAGCCGCCTTGGCGATCCGGGCGGAGGCGGCCGGCGAGCAAAGCGCCGAGTACGGCGCCGGCCTCGTGAAACTGGCGGATGTGAAGCGCAAGAGCGATGCCGAGGACGCGCGCGAGCTATATGCCAAGGCCGTGCAGATCCTGGGGGGGCATCCGGAAGCGGCGCTGGCATTGACCAGGCTGGGGCAGGACGCTTTGACGACGAAGCACTACAGCCAGGCCTTCGACTATTTCCAGCGCGCACAACTGGCCGATCCCGCGCACGCGGGTAGCGCGCTGATGTGGATGGCGGTGGTCCGGCAGCACGAGAAGAACATGGAGGAAGCCGAACGCCTGTATCAGAGCGCGATGGCCGCGGCGGATCCCAAATCAAACGAAGCAGCGGTCATCCTGCGCGTGTACGCCGAGTTCCTGCGCGTGCAGGCGAAATCGGACCAGGCGGCCGAGTTCCAAGAGCGTGCCGGCGCCATCGAGAAGGACAACGCGAAGCCGGCGCCGACGCTCGCCGCGGGCGTGTTCCGCATAGGCAAGGGCGTGACTGCGCCAGTACCCATACAGCGCCCGGAACCTGAGTACACCGAGGAAGCGCGCCTGGCGCGGCTATGGGGTACCGTAGTTGTGCAGGTGGTGATCGGCGCCGACGGCGTGGCGCACGAATCACACGTCCTACGGGGTGTGGGCCTCGGGCTGGACGAGAACGCTCTGGAGGCCATCAGCCAATGGCAATTCAAACCGGCGACCAAGGACGGCCAGCCCGTGCCGGTGGCGGCGACGATCGAAGTCAACTTCCGGCTCTTGTAAGCCTGGCGGTGGCCTCCGGTCGCCGGCTGCGCGACGGGCGCGCCGGCACATTGCTGCCCCAGCGTCCCGGTGAAGTGGCCGCGCGACGCGTTGCTGGTTTCACGACGCATCTCAAACTGGCGCCATCCGTCGGCCGGCGCCACGCAAATCATGCATGCAGCGCTTACCGCCTCACGCGCATCCCCATCCGCACGCGGGCGGGCGCGAAGCACGCGAAGAGCACCGGGGGGCGCAGCGACAAGACGAATTGCGGCCCGATTCAAGAGCGCTGAACGGAACCAGATTTCCGGTTGTTTCGGACGGTCGCACACAGCCAGCCCCGGAAGCCTCCGTGGTACGGCAGGACGCAAAACATCCCAGGAGGCGTTCGGCTTCTGGTTAAAGGCCGACACGTCCAAGCGTCGAGCGGGATCTGAGACAGCCAATGAGCCAGTCGTTCGTCTCGGGCATTGTTCGCCAAACAGGCCTCATGCGGTCATTCGCCTACCGCTCCCCTTGGTTTGCCCGGATCACGACCCGGCGCTGATGCTGGTAGCTGACATTCGGAGACCTGGTTGTCTTCGTCTCTGTACTTGACGTTGCGCCTTCAGCCAGTCTTCCTGGGGCGATCCATCTCGGAAGGCTCGGTTCAACCAGAGACCAAAAGCGATAGTGGCGATTTCCCGTTGTTGTTTGGAAGTTAAGGCTCGAACAGCGAACGCATCGCATGATCGAGGAATGAACTCCGATTGCTGCGCAGGTTCGGATGCGGCCGCCTGCGTTCCTTTGGTAGTCATAACAGACTCCTAAATAATATGAGCCATAGCGAACAGCGAAAGAAGATTTGCCTCGACGTGAATTGTCGCCGGTCGTTGCAACTTCAAGCTAAGCAGCATCGTCCGGCTCCTTGGCCCTTCTGATTTCAACCACCCGTCTTGCCGGTGGGTCTGTCAGCCTTTCAGATTGCTCTAGAGAGACTATGGCCCGTTCGATTCGGTTTCGCGCCGAAATGGTTGTTGTGTTCGGCTTCGCAATCCTGCTGATTTCGGTGATGGAACTGGGCGGTGTTCTTGCTGTCCGAGTGCTGCGCCGATCAGGTCGGCCCATAAAGCGAATGGTCTCGTCAATGCGATCCCGTTCCGAGCGAAGCGCCGAAATCATTGTTGACAAATCCACGAGTTACCTTCCATTTCTGAAGCCGCTATCGATGCCGACGACGCAGCCGTGCGTTTGCTCCGTTAGCGGGCCTTGCTGGTGGTCTACCCCTTTCGAAAACAGTTGCTTCAACTTTAGAGAGAAACTGCGGCCTGCCCAGAATTCTAGAAGAACATCGCCCTCGTGTCAAGAATTAAATAGGCAATCTGAGCAATATTGACTATATTAACCGAACTGGGGTGTTTAATATCGAACACAACAGCAGGGTGTGTGTCTTGGCAACGGCGGGAAAAGCGCCACTGGAGTCGGCGTGGCGCAACGCTGCAAATATGCGGATGCAGCGGTCCTCCGCCCGTCGCGCATCCCATCCGCCCGCCGGTGGTCGCGGCGACGGACAAGGCGATGCGACCATGACGGCAAGACCTGCCGGGCCGGCGGGAACCACGGCTGCTTGGTGAAGGTCACCGTGGGGCCGTTTGTCCTCCAGCGGGAGTACGCGCTGTAACGCGCGGCAAATCCAGGTAGGTTCCACCACGCATCCACGTTTTCGGTATACCGCCCTTTGGGTGTGTATGGGGGGTGACGTCCAGGCCCGAGCCCCCATCCACCTCGCCGCGGTATGATGGCCCTGTGGCGGAGTCCGTAACCGCACTGCTCAAGCAGTTGGGGAAGGGCGACCGTAGAGTGCTGGACAAGCTGGTTCCGCTCGTGTACCACGAACTGCACCAGATCGCCGAAGGCTACCTCCGGCGCGAGGACCCCGCACACACGTTGCAGCCCACCTCCCTGATCCACGAAGCGTATCTGCGTCTGATTGAGCAGTCTCATCCGGACTATACCGGCCGCGCGCACTTCTTCGGCGTGGCCGCGCGGGTCATGCGGCAGATTCTGGTGGACCAGGCGCGCACCCGCCAGGCTCTGAAACGCGGCGGCGACGAAGCGAACCTGCCGCTCGCCGACACTCTCCAATTTCCGGAGCAGCCGGTCTTAGTCGTCGCGCTGGATGAAGCGTTGGACCGTCTGACGGCGGTCGACGAGCGAAAAGCGCGGCTCGTCGAAATGCGTTTTTTCGCTGGGATGACCACCGAAGAGATCGCGGAATGCTCCGGTATTCCTCCCTATACTGTGCGGCGCGAGCTTCGCCTCGCGCAGGCCTGGCTGCATAAGGAACTGGCGCCATGAACGCGGAAATCGAGCGTCTGTTCGAAGCCGCGCTGGAGATTCCGCCCGAACAGCGCGCGCAATTCCTGTCGCAGGAGTGTGCCGATGCCGAAGTCCGCCGCGAAGTGGAACTGCTGCTGGAACACGATCGCGGCGCGGAAACGTTCGTCGCGCAGGTCGTCGCCAGCGAGGCCGCCTCCGTCCTTCAGAGTCTCTCGTTTTCACGGGGCCAACGCGTCGGTCTATACAGGATTCTCTCCGCCGTCGGACGCGGCGGCATGGGGCTCGTCTATCTGGCGGAGCGGGCGGACGGCAAGTTCGATCAGCGCGTGGCCATCAAGGTGGTTCAGTCCGGACTGGGCGGTTCTCTCGCCGACCGCCTGCAACATGAGTGGCGCATCCTGGCGAGTCTGGAGCATCCCAACATCGCCCGGCTGATCGACGCCGGTGCCACTGACGATGGCCTGCCTTACTTTGTTATGGAGTACGTAGCCGGCCAACCCATCGACCGGTTCTGCGACCAACGCAAGCTCACGCCGCGGGAGCGCGTCAAGTTGATGTTGCCGGTCTGCGAAGCCGTTCAATTTGCGCACCAGAAGCTGGTCGTACATCGGGACCTGAAGCCGGACAACATCCTGGTCACCGCGGAGGGTATTCCCAAGCTGCTCGATTTCGGAATCGCCAAAGTGCTTAGCGGCTCTCCGGCAGCCGCGCCGCAGACGGTAACGCTCGTCCTCACGCCCGAATACGGCAGCCCCGAGCAGGTCCGCGGAGAATTGATAGGCACCGCCACGGACACTTACTCACTGGCGGGCGTACTCTACAAACTGCTCACCGGCGCCACGCCTCACCAAACTGAAGGCAAAAGTCCCGTGGAGACACTGCATGCCGTCTGCGACGATGACGTGCGCCGCCCCAGCAGTTTGCGCCCGGAGCTCGCCGGGGACCTCGATCACATCCTGCAGATGGCCCTGCGCAAGGAACCGCAGCGCCGCTACTCATCGGTGGACCAGTTCGCCGCGGACCTGCGGCGTTGGCTCGCGGACGAACCCGTCCTGGCCAGCCCCGATACTATCTGGTACCGTTCCGGCAAATTCCTCAGACGGCACGGACTGGGCGTTGCCGCGGCTGCGATCGTGCTGCTGGCCTTGCTAACGGGGGCGGCCGTAGCCACCTGGCAAGCCCGTCGCGCTGAGCGTAGGTTCGAAGACGTCCGCCACCTCGCCAACGTCTTTCTTTTCGATTTCGAGCAGTCCATTCACAACGTGCCCGGTGCAACCAAGGCGAGACAACTCTCGGTAAAGACAGCCCTTAAGTACCTGGCGAGTCTCTCCAAGGAAGCTTCCGGAGACCCCGCTCTGACACGCGAATTGGCGGCCGCCTATGAAAAAGTCGGGGACATTCAGGGCCAGCCGAGTGCGGGCAATGTTGGCAACACGGAGGGCGCTGTGCAAAGTTACCAGCGAGCCATCTCGTTACGGCAGTCGCTCCACGACACCGAGTCCGCCGATCCGGCCATTCGCATGGCGATGGCTGCCGGACTGGTTAAGCTGGCCGATGTGCAGGCCAGGACACCTGAGTTGGCAGATGCGGTTTCGAGTTGCCGGCGCGCGGTGTTTCTGGCCGAGCAGACGCTGCAAGCCCACTCCGGTTTTCGCCCCGCGGTTGCCGTGCTGGCACAAGCATACTCAGTTATGTCGTTTCTGTCGCTGAAAAGGAACGATGTCAAAGCGTCTATCGAAGAAGCCCATCGCAGCTTGGCCCTACGGGAGCGCCTGGCGGCCGACGCTCCGCAGGATCGCGCCGCCCAACTCGCGTTGGCGGACGCGGACCGGACGATCGCAAGAATGATCGAGCAGGCGGGCACGCGCCATGACGAAGCGATTGCCTATTACAGTAAGGCGGAAAGCATACTGGAGCGGCTTTCGCGAGAAGACCCGTCCGACGGTGGGTCCGAACGGGTCCTCATGAAGGTGCTCTCGGAACTCGGCTTTAGCCTTTCGGGACAGGAAGGCTCGGAGAAGCAAGCGTTAGCCAAAATGCGACGGGCCTATGCCATAGCCGATCGCAGGGTGCGGGCCGATCCGGCCGATGCAGAAGCCGTCACCAACCTGTTCGCAATCTGTGTGCGGTTGGGCGGATCCCTCGAAGGGCGCCGCAATCGGGAAGAACGCTACCGGGTTTTGGGGCGCGCCGTTCAGGCTGCCAGCGATCTGGTCCAACGCGATCCGGGCAGCGAGGAAGACCGGTCGCTGTTGGGAAGCGCCCACGAACACCTGGCAGGTTTCCTGGAGGATGACGGCAACCTCGGGGATGCCCTTCACCACTCCCAGATAGCGGCGGACATTTACAGGGATTTGGCTGCCGCAGACCCTGGGGAGTCCAGAATCCGGCTCTCGCAGTCTAAGAACTGTTTGAGGCTCGGCGATCTCCTCGCCAAACAAGGAGACTGGGCGGCGGCGCGCCGCACCTATGCCCTGGGCCGTGAAGTCGCGGAAAGACTGGCGCCCGGCAATCCCGCTTTTGCCGAAGTTTTGGCTAACCTCCAACGTGCGGAACGTCACCTTGCACAAGCCCTCCAAACGCGCCGCTGAAATTTCTTTACCGCCCCGTATACATTTTCCGCCGGTTTTCCGCATGTTTGGTTAGGAGGGTTTAAGGATGTCGCGGGAATTGGGAGAACTGCTGATATCGCAGGTTACTACTTCACGAAATCGCTTCCGCGCACTGCCGGCTGCGCTGGCGCTGCTTTTGGCCGGGGCCTGTTTGCCGGCAGCACGGGCCGACATTTTTGTCAGCCAAGGAGGGAGCGGCCTCGCGTACTCGTATAGCGAGTTCACGGGAGCGTACCACGTAGCCTTCAACGCCAACCTTAGTGGTTGTGGCGTAGGCGTCACTTGCCCGCCTGCATTCACGACAGGCGTGGCCATAGGGCCGGATGGCAACTTATATGTAGCCGATTTGAACAACGAGGAAATAGTAGGTTTCAATGCTTCGACGGGAGCGAAAACTGGAGTCTATATCGGTATGGGCCCCCGTCCGGCGGTACTCTCGGCACCTTTTGGCATGACATTCGGTCCGGGCGGCAACCTTTATGTGGCCGATAATCTCGGTTATATCTGGTTCTTCGGGGGGCCTCCTTCATTCACACCTATAGGCAAGTTCTCTTGCACCCCTCCCGCCAGTGGCACACCGTGCTATCCCTTCGGTTTGACCTTTGGCCCCGATGGCAACCTGTACGTTTCCGACAATGGGTCGGGCGGTGTCCTGCAATTCAGCGTGAGCGGAAATACCCTGACATTTTTGCGCCAGTTTGTTTCAAAACCGAACTGGCCGAACCCCAACGTGTTTCCAGGCGGCCTCCATTTCAGTCCCGGTCCCAATGGGAACCTCTATGTGAGTTTCGCCGTGCCAATGCTGAATAGCGAGGTGTACTACAACATCATCTATGAATACAACGGGCCAAACAGCGGGTCGCCCGGCTCCCCGGTCGCCCTGGATGGAGGCGCGGGCATTCCTTATTGGGGCCAACAGGACTTTGTGTTCGGTCCGGATGGGGGAATCGTCATTGCGGAAGCCTATGCGTTTGACGAGTACAGCCCCTCCAGCGGCTATTGGCTCTCCCAATTCGGCTCCCTCGCTCTGCCCCCGGGCGAGATTCTCGCAGGTTTCATCACGACTGGTGGCCCCTGTGGCCCTTACTGTACCGCGCCGCCACTCAGGGTCTTTCCCTCTATCGGCTTGGATCCCAGTCAGAGCTTGCGGCTTACCGTGATCGAAGGGCCGGTGTGGGTGCCGCCGGGTGTTCCGGTGCAGGTACAACTCGGCTTCGAGAATAGCCAGGGCACTCCCATTGGTCCGAGCCAGGTGGTTACGCTGAATCCGGGCCAGACCGCCTCGCTCGATTTGGTTGCGAGCGCGCTGATCTCTTCGGGGCGGATCGAGGTACAACCGGTGGTGACGGCCTTGCCGGGCGCTCCCGCGCCGATGGCAATCATCAATGGCAGCGCGGAAGTCTATAACGCGACCTCCGGGTTCGGCTCTGCCTTCTATGCGGGCGTGTCCGCCTCGGGGGGAAGCGCGGCGGCAGGTCTACCCTCGTTCCTTCCGCAAGGCGTAGCTCTAGGTCAGAGCATTCAGATCAATGCGCTGGCGCCTCCAGACAGCCCGTGCGTGGCCATGCTGAGTTTCACGGATGACAATGGCAATCCGATCGGACCGACCCAGCAGGTGAATCTCAGCCCCGGCCAAATGGCCTCGCTCACCTTCAATCCCAATAAGTACACCAAGTCGGGCCGCCAGGAATATGTTCCGCAGATCACGCCGAACAATCCAACCGGCGGTCAAGGTGTAGCTCCCGCCTGCCTGGGCTCAGCGGAGGTGTACATCACAAAGACGGGCAGTACCTCGACTTATCAGACCTCCTCACCTGCTGTGGGCACAATGCCGCCGCCTGCGCCGTAAGCGCGGGATGGCGAAGACCATCTGCGGCGACCTTCACCGAGCCGCCGCAATTAGTTGGCCTTTACAGTACTCTGGGGGTTCAGATCCACCGCGGACATCGTGGATATCGAATGAGCGCAGCTTTCGGCAGGGCACTTCGCATGTTGGCGGCGAAGACGCCCCCCTGCTCGGAGTTGACCGCGATTTCGGAAAAAACTGGATAAGAGATGAAGACTTACGAGATATACGTGAGCAACTGCAGGCCTCCGCGGCGATCGCCAGGGACCGCTGTTCCGCCCCGCGATCGGCAAGACGGGCGACCTTACCGACAAGCCCATGTCCCGCACCGATGTCTGCGGCGGCTGCCCGCCTTCGCGCCGGGCAGCCGTCGTAATCAATGCCTGTGCGAGCTTGGCGGGGTCGCCGGACTGCTGACCGTTGTCGCCTTTCCAAAATTCCATCTGCTTCGCTCTGCGCGTCGTTGTAGTCCTCGATCGTCCGCTCTGCGAAATTTGTTGACTCCTCAGTCAGAAGCTCAGTGCGAAAGAAGCCCGGATTGACAGTGATGGTATCGATACCAAACGGTTCGATCCCGGCCTACAGCGACTGCATCCAGCCCTCAAGGCCGAACTTCGACGCAGCGTAGGCGGCATCGAATTCAAAACCGATCAGGACCGCAGTTGAGGCGATCGTGATGATCACGCCCGAACGCTGCTTTCGCATAACCGGCAGGACAGCGCGGGTGACATTCATCGGGCCGATAAGACTGGTCGACACACGCTCAAATCATGGGAGTGGCACCTCCCGCGCGTCGCGAATGGGTACCGACAAGGCCGGATAATGCCCCGGCCTGGTTTCGTTTAATCGGGTCACGCCATCACAGCCACGAACCACTGGCCGGCATGCACCACGCGCGCGGCGCCGAGTTCCTCAGCCAGTTGAG
>Ga0187871_10001689_pt1 | contig 18849 bp, 20 predicted proteins | sample June2016WEW_16_1_FD_132988 | JGI IMG/M metagenome (GOLD analysis project Ga0187871, IMG submission 132988) | Peatland microbial communities from SPRUCE experiment site at the Marcell Experimental Forest, Minnesota, USA - June2016WEW_16_10 | ecosystem: Environmental > Terrestrial > Soil >...
CGCCGAAGCCGGACTGAGCGTGGTCCTGCTGGAACGCGGCAAATGGTACACGGCGTTCGATTGCCGCAAAGACGATCTGCGCAACCAGCGCACCTCGGTCCTCGGCAACGCCTTCGGGCCGGATGACGAGCGCAATCCGCGCGTGGCGGTGGATCTGAAGGGCCGCGCGCGCGTGGTGCGGGCCAGCGGTCCCGGCTACAGCAACAATGCGGCGTGCGTGGGCGGCGGTACGGTCAGCTACGGCGCGATGGCCTGGCGCTACATGGAGCGCGATTTCCGCATGCGCTCCACCTACGGCCAGGTGGCCGGCAGCACGCTCGAAGACTGGCCTATCTCCTACGACGATCTGGAGCCTTATTACGAGAAGGCCGAGTGGGAGATCGGCGTCTCGGGCGACGATTCCGGCAACCCGTTCCGCGCGCCGCGCCGCAAGCCGCTGCCCATGCCACCGCTCGCGCCCAATCGCGAGTTTGAGATCCTGCAGCCGGCGGCCAAGCGGCTGGGGCTGCATCCGTTCCATATCCCGATGCTGCGCAACAGCGTGCCCTACGGCGGGCGCGGGCCGTGTATGCGCTGCCGCTGGTGCGTGGGCTTCGCCTGCGAAGTGAACGCCAAGTGCGGCACCCAGAATACCGTGATCCCCAAAGCGCTGGCGACGGGCAATTGCGATCTGCGCACCGAGTGTATGACGCGCGAGATCCTGACCGACGAGCGCGGGCGCGCCAGCGGTGTCGAATACTTCGATGCTCACGACCGCCTGCAACGCCAGGACGCCGACCTGGTGGTGGTTTCGAGCGCGGCGGTGGAATCGGCGCGGCTGCTGCTCAATTCCAAGAGCCCGCTGTTCCCCAACGGCCTGGGCAATCGCTATGACTGGGTCGGCCGCAATTTCCAGGGCCATAGCTACACGGGCGCGTTCGGCATCATGCCGGACGATATCTACGACGATCTGGGCCCAGGGGCTTCCATCGCGATATGCGATTACAATCACGGGAATCCGGGCTTGGCGGGCGGCGCCATGCTGGCCAACGAATTCATCCGGCTGCCGTACCAGTTTGTAGGCATGCTGCCGCCGGATGTGCCGAAGTGGGGACAGGCGCACAAGGATTTCATGCGCAGCTTCTACCGGCGCGCCATCGCCGTGCAAGGTCCCACGCAAGAGATGCCCATGTTCAACGCGCGCGTGGAAGTCGACCCGAAGGTGCCCGACTATTGGGGCATCCCGGTGGCGCGGCTTTCGGGGGACAAGCATCCGCACACCGTCGAGATCGGAGCCTTTGCCGCGGCCAAGGCCGAAGCGTGGCTGAAGGAAGCCGGCGCCGTGCGCACGTGGAAGAAGCTGGCGGGGCCGGGATTCACGGGCGGTCAACATCAGGCGGGCACCTGCCGCATGGGCGACGATCCCAAGACGTCGGTGGTGAATCGGTACTGCCAGGTGCACGAGATCGATAACCTGTTTGTGATCGACGGCAGCGTGCACGTGACCAACGGCGGATTCAACCCGGTGCTGACGATTATGGCCAATGCCTATCGCGCTTCGGACCACTTGGTCAAGGGGTGGAAAGGCACGCGGTACCGGTAATGATCAAGCGCCTGTGGTGGGTCGCGGCCGCCGTGCCCTGCCTGCTGCTGTTAATGCTGCCGGCATCCAGCATCTATTACAAGTCGACGGCGGGCGAGGGCTGCGCGCGCTGCCACGAGATTCGCACCAACTGGAACTTGTGGCGCGAATCGACGCATCGTGGCGTGCCGTGCGCGGCCTGCCACGGCGGTTCCGTGGTGGACAATTCCCGCCGCCTGATCCGTCACTTGAGCGGCGATGTCCCGGAGCAGATCCGCATCAAGGGCTTGGACGTCAACGCCATGATCCAGCGATGCCAGGGCTGCCATCGCCAGGAATTCGCGGATTGGCAAGCAGGGCCGCACGGCGCAACCTTCGCCAAGTTCTTCCTGGATCAAAAACAGAATCGCCAGCGCCTGTTGATGGACGATTGCCTGCGCTGCCACGGCATGCAGTATGAAGGCGGCATTCGCGATCTGGTCACGCCCATCGACACCCAGGGGCCGTGGAAGATGACGGACGCGCGCTGGACCAATCTGGCGGCGATTCCGTGCCTGGCATGCCACCAGATGCACCGGCACGGCGACCCGCTGCACCAGCAACCGGAGCGGATGGCGCGATCGTCGGCCCGCGAGCCGATCTACCGGCCGTCGCTGGCGCTATTCGACCGGCGCCAGATGGGTCACGTGGCCGACGCCAACCTGGCCCTTCCGCAGATCCTGGACGGCACGCGCCCAGTGCGCATGAGCCCGGACCAGCGCCAGGGGCTGTGCTACCAATGCCACGCGCCGCTCTCCACGCGGCAGGCCGGCTCGTCCAGCGACCGCACCGGCAACGGCATCCATGAGGGCATCGGTTGCCTGGCGTGCCATCAGAAGCACGGGCAGCAGACGCGCGCCTCGTGCGCCAACTGCCATCCGCGCCTGTCCAACTGCGGACTGGATGTGGAGAAGATGGATACCACGTTCCTCTCGCCCAAGAGCAAACATAATATCCACTCCGCGAAGTGCTTGGATTGCCACACCAAGGGCATACCCAAGAAACGGGTCGCGGCGCGGATGTGACATAATCGTGTTCATGAGCGCGGCGCCGAATTGGGTCCCGGTCGAAGAGTACCTGCACAACACCTACCATCCGGATTGCGATTACGTCGATGGCGTGTTGGTGGAGAGAAACGTGGGCGAGATAAGACACGCGAGGGCACAGCGCGCAGCGCTGTTCTACCTCTTCGAGAAGCGCATCCTGTGGGGCATCTTCGCGCTCCAGGAAACGCGGGTACAGGTCTCTTCGACGCGATATCGGGTGCCCGATGTCTGCGTCGGACTCGGCCCGGAGCCCGAGGATGGGATCCTCACAGATCCGCCGTTCATTTGCATCGAAGTTCTGTCGCCCGAGGACCGGATCAGCCGGATGCGGGAAAAGATCGACGACTACCTGCGATTCGGCGTACGCTACGTGTGGATCATCGACCCTTACCAGCGCAGGGCCTGGATTTACACCGCCAATGAGACCCGCGAGGTTCGGGACGGATTGCTCAGAACAGAGAATCCGGAGTTGAACGTTCCGCTCGCGGATGTAGTGGGTCCCCCGCCTCGCTAATCTCCGTAAATCGCATTGAGCATCGCCGCCAGGCGCACCCCGCCCTTGTACAACTGCATGCGCACCACATTCAGCGAACCTGCCCCATAGGAGCGCGGCCCATCCACCTTCACGCTGCGCAAGCTTTCCGGCGCTTCGGTCGCGCAATTGCGCGGCTGTACGTCGACGAACTTGGGAATCACGGGAAGACGCGGGCGCGCCTTGCCGTACACCTGCGATTTGGCCAGACCGAACGACTCGCCGGCGATCTTATCGATGCTGCCGTAGTCCTGCCAGCCGCGCATCTTCCCGCGGAAGCGGGACTCCATGCCGGCCATCATGCCCGGGCCGTCCTGCGCCATCAGTTTGTTCACCAGGGTAATGTCCCAAACCGCGTGCAGATTGTGCATGGGCTCGAAGCCGGTCACGTTCACGCAGTTGCCGCCGGCATCGGCATCGCTCACGCAATGCAGCGGCTGATGGATGTCGCCGGCGAAGTGCATCAGGAAAGCCAGTTCCTTCGATTCCGGCCACGAGCCGTCGGCGCGATGCTGCTTCAGGTTCACCAGGTACTGGGTCATCTTGGCGACGATGCAATTTCCTTGCGGGCAGCGCTCGGCAATGTGGGAAGGGCCTTCGAACAGTCCGATATCGATGTAGTGCCAGGGCGCGGTAGCGCCTTTGCCGCCGGGCACATGGTCGGGCCAGATCGCGGCGCGAGCCATGGCTTCGGCCAGCGCATCGGCGCCCGTTGCAGCGCCATTTGCAGCACCCGTTGCAGCAAAGGTGGCGTCCTGTTTCAATAGCTTCTCGACGGCCTGCCGCGCCCGTTCAGTCAAATGCGCCGCGGCAATACGCGCCACGGTCTGGTGTCCTTCATCGCCCCAGCACCACGCCTGGCCCGGGGCAAGCAACAATAAGGTGACAATCGTTCTGCGCATCGATACAGCCAGTATAATGGCTTCCAGGTGAGTTGGTGAGACATTGCAAATCGGCCAACGCGTAGCGCTTGCAGGGATGGTCGTCAGCGGCCTCCTGGCGGCCATCAAGATTACGGCTGGACTGATGGGACACTCCACCGCGGTGGTCGCGGATGGACTGGAGTCCGCAGGCGACGTGTTTGCGTCGGGCATCGTGCTGCTGGGGTTGACGCTGGCAGCCAAGCCCGCCGACTGGGATCACCCGTATGGGCACGGCCGCATTGAGACGGTGACGGGCCTGTTCGTCGGCTTCACCCTGGTGATGGCCGGTCTGGGGATCTCGGCAAATGCCCTGCGCACCATTATTGCGATGCCCGGCGCCGCCATGCTGCCGCCAGCGCCGTTCGTGATTTGGCCGCTCATCGGTTCGGCTGCGGCGAAGAGCTTGCTCTCCGGCGTCAAATTCCACTACGGGAGAAAGATCCGCAGCGCGGCACTCATGGCGGATGCCTGGAACGACTCTGTCGATATCCTCTCGGCCCTGGCGGCCCTGGCAGCCGTCTCGTTCACCATCGTGGCGCCGCATCGATTCATGTCGGCGGACCATTGGGGCGCCTTCGCCGTCGGACTGATCGTGATCTTCACCGGGATCCGCGTCACCCGCGACACGACTCTGCAACTGATGGACACCATGCCCGATCTGGAAAGCATGGAGAAAGTCCGCAACGCGGCGCTGACGGTGCCCGGCGTGCGCGGCGTGGAGAAGTGCTACGCGCGCAAAACCGGCCTGCAATACCATGTCGACCTGCACCTGGAGGTCGACCCCGCCATCACCGTGCGGCAATCCCACGAGATCGCCACGCACGTGCGCATCGTGATCAAAGAGACGCTGCCGTGGGTGGCCGATGTTCTGGTGCACGTCGAGCCTGCGCCGTAGGAGCTTCAGCGTTCTGGATCGCTTGCGCGGACCACCTGCCCCGGCGCTACGCATAGGATCAGCCGAACCAGCTCTTGCATCAACCTCTCGTAAGAGGGCATCTGGTTGTTGGCTGTCTCCAACACGACGATCCCAAAGGACAACCTCTTCAGATCATGTTCAAACTCGAAGCCCTTATCGATCGTCAGGAAAACGTCAAACCGGCCTTGCATCTTGGGGACTAGCACGTGGTCCTGCCATCCGGCCCATCCCAAATCTCTGACGGTATCCACCGAACACTCTGGTAGAGCCGCTCGAAGACGGGGTGCGAGACGAGGATTGATGCACTCGTCGATCAGGAGACGGCGCATTCGGTAACCAAGTCCTGCGCCAGCTCAAGGTAGCGCTCCACCTGCTCGCGAGTCACCGTCGGGCATCCTGCAAGGAAGTCGTCTATCGTGAAGCCGGTCCTGAGATCGTCCAGCAGAAGGCGGACCGGAACGCGCGTTCCACGGAAACAGGGGGTTCCGTGCATGAGATGTGGATCGACCGACACAATCTCGCTCATGCGTGTCTTGGTCTCCCCGCTCATGCACTTCCAGGATACGATGGCCTGAACTGCGTCGCAACGGACCCCAGGTATCGTCCCGGACTAAAATGAAACGGGACACCATGGAAGCCCTGCTTGAAAAACTGGATATGCGACTGCGCGAGTGGAGACCGGAGACGGCTACCCAGGTACGGCAGGCTCTGGCGGAGTTGATCGATCTTGCCGACTACGACGTTCTGGATCTCTTGCGGTCGCGAGTTGCGGAGCAAGAGGTGCTGGGCCTGATTGATGAGCCAACATCCGGGTAACGTCTCTTTTGGACGTGGCGACGAAAAAGTGCCCGTCGTTCCTTGTCTCGCGCTATGATCGCGATTCGCGGTGTGCCTCTCGTTCCTGGAGCACGATTCGACCCTGACTCTCGGCGGAACTCTCCAACGTCGACCGGTGTCGAAACTGATGGATCGAACATGCGGCGATTTCCAACTCGACCGACGGGATTGCTGGCTGTTATCTGTGCCGTTTGTCTTCATGTGGATGCGGAAGATCCAGGAACGCACGGCACACCGTCAGCGGCGCCTGCCAATCAGGCGGTATCGAAATGGAGATTTCGAAAGGACTTTGGACTTGGCTTTGGTGAGCCATCGCCAGCCGGGCTGCAGTATGCAGTCTTGACCTTCGACTTCGACCCGAGAAGTGACGGTCGCCAGCAGGGGACCAAACCCCCTGGGCGCGTGTGGGCATGCGCCCAGAGCACCCACACCGCTGTCGACCAACACGGAGTTCCGATTTGGTTGAGATCCGACGACCTGATGCGCCGAGCGGTCAAAACGTCGGAACTGAGCTTCCCGATGTTAGATCTGTCAAAAGGCTCGCATTTTCGCGGCGTGGTTAAACTCGATCTTCTGATCGGCGAACAAGGCGACGTGAAATGCGCCCAAGTAGTCAGTGGACACCCAATCGCCATTTCGTCGGCTATGTGGGCTATCCGAAGCTGGAGATTCAGACCATTTGTCCAACACGATAGGCGAACAGCGGTCTTTGGCCGTCTTACGATTCCGTACGATGTCACTCGTTGATCAGATTAGATCGGGGATACTCGCTGAACCGGCATCCCAGCACCGGCGAAATGCGTCACCATTTATGCCGGACGCGCCGCAGCTTCCGTCTGCTTCTGCGCCGCCGCGTCCAACCGTGCCTGCGCCCGAGCCACAGCCTCCAACGCAAACGCAGGGTCGACGCCTAGCGATGCATTGAACATCTGCTCCTGCGCCCGCTTCATCGCCGCCCTGGCCCGCTCCACGTCGATCTCCTCGGCGCGCTCGGCGGCCGTCGCCAGCACGCGCACGTGGTCGGCCAGAATCTCCAGATAGCCGCCGTGTACCGCCAGGTACCAGCGCTTGCCTCCGGCTTCGTAATTCAGGTAGCCGGTGCCCAACTCCGCCATTAGCGCCGCATGGCCCGGCAGGACGCCCAGATAGCCGTTGGCGGCGGGCACCTGCACGGCAGTGACGTCCTCGCGCACCAACAAGCGCTCCGGCGTCACGATCTCGAGTGCCAGCACGTCAGCCATGGGTTTCCTGCAGCGCCTTGGCGCGCTCCACTACGTCTTCGATGGTCCCCTGCATATAGAACGCCTGCTCGGGGATGCCGTCGTGCTTGCCATCCACGATCTCCTTGAAGCCGCGGATGGTGTCGGCCAGCTTCACGTATTTGCCCGGCACACCGGTGAACTGCTCGGCCACGTTGAAGGGCTGCGACAGGAAGCGCTGGATCTTGCGCGCGCGCGACACGGTCAGCTTGTCCTCATCCGACAACTCGTCGATGCCCAGGATGGCGATGATGTCCTGCAGGTCTTTGTAACGCTGCAGCACGCCCTTCACGCTCTGCGCGCAATCGTAGTGTTCGTCGCCGATGATGCGCGGATCGAGGATGCGCGAGGTGGAAGCCAGCGGGTCTACCGCCGGATAAATACCCAACTCCGAAATAGCGCGAGAAAGGTTCGTAGTGGCGTCCAGGTGCGCGAAAGCCGTAGCCGGGGCGGGGTCGGTGTAATCGTCGGCGGGCACGTAAATAGCCTGCACCGAGGTGATCGAACCGGTCTTGGTGGAAGTGATGCGCTCCTGCAACTCACCCATTTCGCTGGCCAGATTCGGCTGATATCCCACGGCGGAGGGCATGCGTCCCAGCAGCGCCGAAACCTCCGATCCCGCTTGCGTGAAGCGGAATATGTTGTCGATGAACAGCAGCACGTCCTGGTTCTGTTCGTCGCGGAAATACTCGGCGACAGTCAGGCCGGTCAGGCCCACCCGCAGGCGCGCCCCGGGCGGTTCGGTCATCTGGCCATAAACCAGCGCCACCTTGGACTTCGTGTAATCGTGCGGGTCCACGATGCCGGATTCCTGCATTTCGAGCCACAGGTCGTTGCCTTCGCGGGTGCGCTCGCCCACGCCGGAAAAGACCGAAACGCCGCCATGCTTCATGGCGATGTTGTGAATCAGTTCCTGAATGATGACGGTCTTGCCCACGCCCGCGCCGCCGAACAGGCCGATCTTGCCGCCGCGCAGGTATGGCTCGATCAGGTCGATCACCTTGATGCCGGTCTCGAACATCTCCTGGCGCGTAGACTGCTCGTCGAACGCAGGCGCGGGGCGATGGATGGGATACAGCTTCTTGGCGTTGATCGGGCCCATCTTGTCGACGGGCTCGCCGATCACGTTCATCACGCGGCCCAGAGTCTCGTTGCCCACAGGCACCATCACCGGATGGCCGAGGTTCACCGCGTGCATGCCGCGCACCAGGCCTTCGGTAGGCTGCAGCGCGATGGTACGTACGCGGCCTTCGCCGATATGCTGCTCCACCTCGCAGATGATATCGATAGGCGTGGGGACGTCGAAGCCCTCGCTGGTGATGCGGATGGCCGTGTAGACTAAAGGAATCTGGCCCTCGGGAAACTGGCAGTCCACCGCGGGGCCGGCTACCTGGACGACTTTGCCGATTGCGTTTTCCATAAAGAAACCTCTCTGCGGCTTCGGAACTGGGGCTAGGGGCTGGGGACTAGGGTTAATTCCGCCCCGGTCCCTCGTCCCTAGCCCCTAATCCCTAGACCCTAGCCCCTGCATTCTCACTCCGCGGCGGCGGCGCCGCTGACTACTTCTATGATTTCCTTGGTGATGCTGGCCTGCCGCACGCGGTTCATGTACAGCGTCAGGGTATCGATCATTTCCGATGCGTTGGAGGTGGCCGCATCCATGGCGGTCATGCGTGCGGCGTGCTCGGCCGCGGCCGATTCCACCAGCGCCCGGTACAGTTCGATTTCCACGTAGCGCGGCAGCAGGCTCGCCAGCATCTCCACCGCTGGCGTCTCGAAGATGAAGTCCACCGGTTCGGCTTGTTTGGGCAACTCCATCGGCAGCACCTGCGCGAACGCGACCCTCTGGGCCATCACCGATTTGAATTCGTTGTACAGCAGGTAGACCGCATCGATCTCTTCGTTGCGGAACCGGTCCACCAGCTTCTGCGCAATGGCCACCGCGTCTTCATGCTGCACCTTGGCCATGCCGAGATACTCGCCCGAGATGGGGACGCCGCGCTTGCGGAAGAAATCGCGACCCTTGCGCCCGATCAGCAGAAACTCGGTAGTGGCGGGCTTGTGTTCCTCGGCGAAGCGCTGCGCGGCTTTGATCAGGTTGGCGTTGAATGCCCCGGCCAGTCCCTTGTCGGAGGTGACCAGGACCAGTTGCACGTGCTGCTCGGTTCGCCGCGCCAGCAGCGGATTCGCGGCGACGCGTTCATCCGCGCCGGCCGCCGCGGCCAAATCGGCCAGCAGGGCGCGCAGAGCGGCGCCGTACGGGCGGGAGGCGATCACGCGATCCTGGGCGCGGCGCAGCTTGGCGGCCGAGACCATCTTCATGGCCTTGGTGATCTGCTGCGTGTTGCGCACCGATTTGATGCGCCGGCGGATATCGATCAGGCTAGGCATGCGCAGTGGCCGCGGGCTGCTCGGCGACGAAGCGGTCCTTGAATTCCTTGATCACCGCGCCAATCTCCGCGCGGAGAGCGTCGTCCAGGGTTTTCTTTTCGACGATCTTGGCCAGCAGCGCGCGATGCGCGTTGTCCACGAAGCGGTACAACTCCGCTTCGAACTTGCGCACCTGCTCCACGGGCAGATCGTCCAGATAGCCCTGTGTGCCGGCGAATATTATGAGGACCTGCTTTTCGATGGGTAGCGGCTGGAACTGGCCCTGCTTCAGGACTTCGATCAGGTGCTTGCCCCGATTGATCTGCGCGAGAGAAGCTTTGTCCAGGTCGGACCCGAACTGCGCAAACGCCGCCAGGTCGCGGAACTGCGCCATGTCCAGGCGCAGCGTCCCGGCTACCTGCCGCATGGCCTTGATCTGCGCGCTGCCCCCCACGCGGCTCACGGAGATACCTACGTCGATGGCCGGCCGGATGTTGGAGTTGAACAAATCCGAGAGCAGGTAGATCTGGCCGTCGGTGATGGAGATGACGTTGGTCGGGATGTAGGCCGAGACGTCGCCCGCCTGCGTTTCGATGAACGGCAGGGCGGTCAGCGAGCCGCCGCCGTTCTCGTCGTTGAGCTTGGCGGCGCGCTCCAGCAGCCGGCTGTGCAGATAGAAGACATCGCCCGGATACGCTTCGCGGCCGGGCGGGCGGCGCAGCAGCAGCGAGATCTCGCGATAGGCCGCGGCGTGCTTGGAAAGGTCGTCGTAGATGCACAGCGCATGGCGCTTGGTATCGCGGAAGTACTCGCCGATGGCGCAGCCGGCGTAGGGCGCGATGTACTGCATGGGCGCCGGATCGGAAGCCGAAGCCAGCACCACGATGGTGTATTCCATGGCGCCGGCATCGGAGAGCGTCTTCACCACCTGCGCCACCGTGGAGCGCTTCTGGCCGATCGCCACGTAAATGCAGATGACGTCGCCGCCCTTCTGATTGATGATGGTGTCGAGCGCGATGGCTGTCTTGCCGGTCTGGCGGTCGCCAATGATCAATTCGCGCTGGCCGCGGCCGATGGGGATCATGGCGTCGATCGCCTTGATGCCGGTCTGCAGCGGCTCCTTGACGGGGCGCCGGTCCACCACGCCGGGCGCCAGGCGCTCGATGGGGTTGAACTGCGTGGTGATGATGGGGCCCTTGTCGTCGATGGGCTTGCCCAAGGCGTCGACCACCCGGCCGATCATCGCCTCGCCCACCGGCACGGACATGATGCGGCCGGTGCGCCGTACCTCGTCGCCTTCCTTGATTTCGTGAGCTTCGCCCAACAGCACCGCGCCGACCTGGTCTTCTTCCAGGTTCATGGCGATGCCCGCGACGTCGTGCGGGAACTCGATCAATTCTCCGGCCATCACCTTTTCGAGGCCGTGGATACGGGCGATGCCATCCCCCACCGAGATCACCGATCCGGTTTCGGAGACGTCGATCGCGCCTTCGTAGTTTTCAATCTCCTGACGGAGAAGGGTCGTAATTTCGTCCGCTCGAATCTGAGCCATTCAAACCTCTAACTGAATTCTGTTACTCCGCGGCCAGGCGCTTGCCCAGCGCATGCAGTTGGCCCCGCACGGAGCCGTCGTAAACGGTGGAACCGATGCGGGCCACCAACCCGCCGAGCAGCCCGTCATCTACCGCGTAGCGCATGCGTACTTTCTTTCCGGTGAGCCGCTCCAACTCGTGCGACACGGCGTCGCGCTGCCGCTGATCCAGTTCCCGGGCCGAACTGACTTCGGCGCGGGTGAAGCCCAGGCGCTCGTCCGACAGCAGATCGAACGCTTCCAGAACCTCCGTGAGCATCGCGATGCGGCGATGATCCGTGAGCACGAACAAAAAGTTGCGCGCCACGCGCGAGACGCCCAGCTTCGCGCCGATGGCGCCCACCACTGCGCGCTTGCGCGCAGGGGGCACGGAGGGCGAAGTGAGCGCGGTGCGCAGCTCCGCCGATCCAGCCAGCACTTCTTCGAAACCGCGCAACTCGCCCAGCAACTGGTGCGGGTCCACCGCTGACTTGGAACCCATGGCCACATCCACCAGGGCGCTGGCGTATCGGGAAGCGAGAGCGGAGTGCGTCATATTCTAATTACGGCCGATGCCGGAAGGGGCGTGCGCCATGGTCGTCACAAAACGCCCGACGAGGCGGTTCTGCATTTCCGGCGACAGGCGCGCTGCGATCTTCTGTTCGGCCAGGCCCAATGCGAGTTCCGCCGAATAGCGGCGGAGTTCCAGGGTCGCCGATTTGGTAGCCGAGGCGATCTCCTCGGCGATGTGCGATTGAACCTTGGCCATTTCGGCGGCGGCTTCGCGCTGGACGCGTTGCGCGTCGGCTTCGGCTTCCTGTTTCGCGCTGCTGCGCAATGCCTCGATTTCGGCTGCGAGATTGGCGAGACGGCGGTCCACGTCCGCGACTTTCGCGTCCGAGGCGGCGCGCGCGGCTTCGGCCTCTGCCATGCCTTTGCGAATTTCCACCGACCGCTGGGCGAAGTAGGGGCCGGCGTTCTTCTTGATCACGTAGCCCAAACCGCCGGCCAGCAGTACGAAGTTGGCCCACTCCCAGAAAATGTTGGGGCCTTTCTCGGTCTTGCCTGGCGATTCGCCGTGCTCCTCGGCGCGCACCGGCAAGTTTACGAATAGCAGCAGAACCAGGGCGGCCACGCTGCAACCTGCCAGGCGCTTCATGCCGCCGCACCTCGATTGAGGATAACGTCTGCGATCTGGCCGGCCAGCGCGTCGCTCTCGGCGGCCAAGCCCGTTTTGGCCTGCTCGATCTCGGCGGCCAGTTGCGCTTTGGCATCGCGTACGGCGGCCTCGGCCTGCTCGCGGGCGGCTTGCAACTGGGCGGCGTGCTCTTCCTGCATGCGGCGATGCGACTGCTCCTGCGTCTGGTACACTTCGGCGCGCGCGGCGCGCATCTTCGCTTCGTACTCGGTGGTCTTGGCGGCGGCCTTTTCCAGGCTCTCGGCGGCGCGCAGGCGGGCGCCTTCGGTGGCCTCGTAGCGGGCGTGCAGCACCTTGTCGAGAGGCTTGAAGAACATGTACTTCAGATAGAAGTGCAGGAAGACGACAAGCAGGAAAGTAGGGATCGCCCGCAGCAAAATCCCACTCAAGGCGTGCAAGGTTGCTTCCATTTGGATTGACTGAGAAAGGCCTGGAAAAGATGCAGCTTTAAGAGAGGTTAGCTTAGCACCCGCCGCGATGTTGCGTCAACCGCGGGAGGGGGCCGTGGAATAGGCCGCCTGTCGTGGCCTACGAGCCCGCCCTGAGCCGGAAACGAACAAACATATTGCCGCCCGCCGGATGATTCCCGTAATAAGGTTTGATCGCACCTGGGAGCGAATAGGCCGTGAAGTTAGCCCCCACCCCGGTCTGGATGTGCCGGAATAGGTCGATGTCGCGCGTGTAGCCGATGGTGTAAGCGCCGATCCGGAAAGTGCTGCCGTAGAGGATGTCGAGCTGTTGTTCGATGTCCGGCTGGCTGCTGAACAACTCGTCCTTATCGACCAGTTCGCATCGTGCCGTAATCCAGTTTTTGCGGCGAATCGGCAGCACCGACTCCGCAAGGTATGAGTTCAGGTTGCGGAGCGTGGCGGTCGAATGGTTCCGGCCCCAAATCAGGCTCGACGACCACGCTCCACCGGGCATCGGCTTGGTGTAGGCGAGCGATGCGGTCATGCGCACCTGGTCTCCCGGCTCCAGCGCTTCGGGGTGCGCGATCCTGCCGGCAGAAACCTGGGCCGCCCAATTCTCCGCCGGGAAGAACCACAAACGCGTGGACCACGAGTCGATCGGGCCGGCCTGGACGATCCAACGGTTCTCGCCCGGCTCTGCGCCATGAAAGCCGCTCGCTTCCAGCTTCATCTTCTTGTGCGAGATACCCATCGTCACCACGTCGTCGGCGATATGCGTGGAATCCTGCCAATGATGCGAGATCGGTGCTTCGAGCAGTTCCGCTGCCGAGGCGCGATGCGGAAAGGCGGTTGGGCCCAGCGCCGGGTCTCCCACCGGAGCGGCGTAGGCATCCAGGATGGTGTCTGTGCCCAGTCGATAGGCGTAGTGGAATCCCAGCGCCATGATGAAATTGTGCGGATGCTGTGCATCCGTAAGCGGCAGGCCGTACGCCGTCTCGCCGGTCTGAAAGAGCAGCGGATAGCGGCGATCCGTGATCGTGGCCGGTTCCAGGCTGAGCATCAGTTGCACCTCGAACGCGCCCTTCGCGCCGGCCGGATGCTCGGCGGACGCCATGAACCAGTTCGTGGAGTACAGTTTGTCGCCGCCGCGTGGTCCCGACTGCTGGATATCGGACACGAACGCGACTCCCATGAACATGGCGTTCCAGCCTCCGGACTGCGTCATCAGCATGGGCATCGGCCCTGCCGAGGGGTTCGCGGATGTGCCCGAAGCGAGGCCCATCAGAAACATGCCCGGGTCCTGGGCAGCCAGCGGACCAACGGCGCACACGATCACAGCTACCGCGCAACTCAGACGAAGCATTCTCCATCTTGTGGGGCAGGCTCTCAGCCTGCGGAGCGGCGGCCTCGCCGGTCCACCGGCCGAAGGCCGGCCAGCAAGGAGCGAAATCAGATGCGCAGGCGTATCCACGAAGGACCGATCGGTAGCGGCATCCACGCCGCCGCCGGAGACGCCTGGTCCGCAACCACGCAAAGCGAACACGGCGCGTGTCTGTGATGCCGATGACAAGGAGGGGCACCGCCGGAGTCCGGCTCGGCGCAAAACCCCGCGCACTGGACTCTGCCGAGCACCAGTGCAAAAACGAACCAAACCATCAGCCTCGCGTGCATCCCGTTGACGAACAGGATACCATGGCAGGGTCGATATGCACCGCCGCGAATTCCTCCGCTCGGCGACTTTGGCGCCCGCCGTTTTCGGTATCTCCCGCGGCGCCGCGGCGCGCGTAAGCGTCCGCATCGAAGAAGTCCGCTTCTCCTACGAAGACTTCCGCTACCGCACGCCTTACCGCTTCGGCGCGCAAACGGTGGACCGCGTCACGCTGCTGAACGTCGATTGCATGGTCCGCACCGGCGCCGGCGATATCGCGCGCGGCTTCGGGTCGATGACCATGGGCAACGCCTGGTCCTTCCCGTCGAAGACCATGTCGTACGATACCACCCTCGGCGCCATGAAGGCCCTGGCGGCGCGCATCGCCCAAATCACCAACGGCTATCGCGACCCCGGCCACCCGGTGGACATCAACTGCGCGCTGGAGCCCGCCTATCTCGACGCCGCCAGCGCAGTTTCCCAAGAGCTGCACCTTGCCGAACCGATTCCTAAGCTGTGCACGCTGGTAACCGCCAGTCCCTTCGATGCGGCCATCCACGATGCCTACGGCAAGGCGCTGGGCCTGAGCAGTTATCTGACTTACGGCAGCGATTGCATGCCCTACGATCTATCGCACTACCTGGGCGCGGACTATAAGGGCGAATTCTTGAGCCGCTACGTGCTGCCGCAGCCCGCGCCGCGCATGGCGTTGTATCATTCGGTGGGGGCCTCGGACCCGATTGTGGCATCCGATATTCGCACCCGTATCGCCGACGGGCTGCCGGAAACGCTTCCCGAGTGGATCCGCTACAACGGCCTGCGCCGCATCAAGATCAAACTGGCGGGCAACGATCTCGCCTGGGACCTCGCGCGCGTGATCGACATCGACCGGGCCACCACGGAAACTCAGCGGGAACGCGGCACCGCGGAGTGGTTCTATTCCCTCGATTTCAACGAGCAGTGTCCCAACGTGGAGTATCTGCTGGAATTCCTGCGCCGCCTCAAGGAGCGGACCGCGTCCGGCTTCGCGCGCATACAATATGTGGAGCAGCCCACCGCGCGCGACCTGAAGGCGGACCGTGCCAACGTGATGCATGCCGCGGCCAAGCTGCGACCGGTGGTCATCGATGAGTCGCTCACCGATATCGAAAGCCTCATGCTGGCCCGCGAGATGGGTTATTCGGGCGCGGCGCTTAAAGCCTGTAAAGGGCAGAGCCAGGTGCTGCTAATGGCTGCGGCGGCCGAGAAGCACAAGATGTTCCTGTGCGTGCAGGACCTGACCTGCCCCGGCGCGTCCCTGATCCAGTCGGCCGGTCTCGCGGCGCACATTCCGGGAGTGGCCGCCATCGAAGCCAACGCGCGCGAATACGTGCCGGCGGCGAACAAGCCGTGGGAGGACAAGTTCCCCGGCATCTTCAAAGTGCGCGACGGCATGATGGACACCTCCACACTTCGCCGGCCCGGACTCGGCGCAGTCTGACGTCGTGGGGCAGGCCCCCGGCCTGCGGCGGCCTCTTAGGCCGCCTGCCCGCGCTCCCTCAAGCCGCGCTGATGCATCATTAAGGTATGGGCTTTCAAACCGTCAAAATCCCGGTGAGCGGCATGACCTGCGGCAATTGCGCCCGCAGCGTAGAACGGAAGCTGTCGAGCAGTCCCGGCGTGTCCGACGCGCGCGTGGACCTGGCGGGCGGTACGGCGACCGTCGAGTTTGACGCCGACCGCACCAAGCTGCCAGACCTGCGGCAAGCCATCGAGCAGCTCGGCTACACCGTACAGCAATGAGCGCCGCCCCCACCGCCGGCACGGTCGAGCGTGTGGACTTGCCCGTTTCCGGGATGTCCTGCGCAGCCTGCGCGGGCAGCATCGAGAATCAGCTTACAGCCACGGCCGGCGTCACGCGTGCGCATGTGAACTTCGCCACGTCTACCGCGACTGTGGAGTTCGATCCCGCACGCGCCGCCGTGCACAACCTGGTGGACGCTATCGAAGAGCTGGGCTATGGAGTGCCGCAGCCCGCAGCCGGTGAAGATACCGGCGAGGACGTCGAGGAACAGGCGCGCCAACGCGAATACGCCGCGCTGAAGCGGCGGCTGTGGCTGGCGGCGGCTTTTGCGGCGCCGGTAGCGGCACTGGGCATGGGGCCGGGGCTTATGCATGTCGCCGCGATGACCTGGATCCAACTCGCGCTCACTACCCCGGTCCTGTTTTATGCGGGCGCGCCTTTTTACCAGGGCGCCTGGACCGCGCTACGGCATCGCTCCGCGAACATGAACACGCTGATCGCGCTGGGGACCGGCGCCGCGTTCCTTTATTCGCTTGCGCAGACGCTGCTCGGCCAGCATGAGGTGTATTACGAAGCCGCCGCCGTGATCGTCACCCTGATTCTGCTCGGGCGGGTGCTGGAGGCGCGCGCCCGCGGAAAGGCTTCGGAGGCCATCCGCCACTTGCGCGAGCTGCAGCCGAAGACCGCGCGCGTGGTCCGCGGCGGCGCCGAACTGGATGTCCCCATCGAACAGGTGCGCGTGGGCGACATGGTGGTGGTGCGTCCTGGCGAGAAGATCCCGGTGGATGGCGCGGTGCGCGAAGGAGACTCGGCGGTCGACGAATCCATGCTCACCGGCGAAAGCATGCCGCTCGATAAGAAGACCGGCGACGCGGTTTATGGCGGCACCATCAATCGTTCCGGAAGCCTGCGTTTTGAGGCGCGCCAGGTGGGGGGAGCCACGGCACTCCAGCAGATGATCGAGCTGGTACGGCAAGCGCAAGGCTCGCGCGCGCCCGTGGCCCGCTTGGCGGACGTCGTGAGCGGCTACTTCACCGTGGGCGTTCTGGCCATCGCCGTGGTGACGTTCCTGGTGTGGCTGGCGTTCAAGCCGTTCCCGTTCGCGCTGGTGAATTTCGTGGCCGTACTGATCATCGCCTGCCCCTGCGCGCTGGGATTAGCCACGCCCACCGCCATCATGGTAGGCACCGGCCGCGGCGCCGAGCGCGGCATCCTGATCAAGGGCGGCGAGGCGCTGGAGGCCGCGTACCACATCGATACCGTCATCCTGGACAAGACCGGCACGATCACGTGCGGCCAACCGCGAGTGACCGATGTGATCCCCCTGAACGGGCACGCGGTGTCTGAAGTACTGCGCATGGCGGCATCGGCCGAGCGCTACTCCGAGCATCCTCTGGGACGGGCGATCGTCGAGCATGCCCAGGCGCTGGCGATCGCGCTCGAGGATCCCGCCGGCTTCCACGCGGTTGCGGGGCACGGCGTAGAAGCGCGCGTGGATGGCCATGATGTCACGGTGGGCGGCGTCACGGGTCCGCCTGAGTTGCCCGAGATGGAGCGGCTCGCTGGGGAAGGGAAGACCGCCGTGGCCGTTTCCGTGGAGGGTCGGCCTATGGGCGTGATCGGTATCGCCGACACCGTCAAGCCGGAAGCCGGAGCCGCCCTACGGCGTCTCGCTCGGATGGGCATCGAAGTCTGGATGATCACCGGCGACAATCGCCGCACTGCCGACAACGTCGCACGGCAGGTCGGCATCGAGCGCGTGCTGGCCCAGGTCCTGCCGGATGGCAAGGTGGCCGAGGTGCGGAAGTTGCAAGCCGCCGGGAAGAAGGTGGCCATGGTGGGCGACGGCATCAACGACGCGCCCGCGCTGGCGCAGGCCGATGTGGGCATCGCCATCGGAACCGGTACGGACATCGCCAAGGAGGCTGCGTCCATCACGTTGATGCGCGGCGATCTCAACGGCGTGGCCGACGCTCTCGAACTGGCGCGGCGGACGATGCGCGTGATCCGGCAGAACCTGTTCTGGGCATTCGCCTACAACACCATCGGCATCCCCATCGCGGCGGGAGTGTTGTACCCATTCACCGGCTGGCTGCTGTCGCCGGTGCTGGCGTCGGCGGCCATGGCGCTGTCCAGCGTTACGGTGGTGGCCAACAGTTTGCGCTTAAAGCGCGGGTGAGTGGATCGGAATTATCGGCGGGGCGGATTCACCCCAGCAATTCTTCGACGTTCTTGGCGTCCAGCACCCGCTCGCTCAAATCCTCCAGCCCGGACGTCGGCAGTGCCGCCAGCTTCTCGCCGGCCCACCTCGGCAGGGTGCCGAAGCGCTTCTCAATTTGCCGGCGAAGGACGGCCAGTTCGCCTTCGTGCCGGCCTTCCTGCCGGCCTTTCTGAAAGCCTTTCTGTTCCGCTTCTATAAACATGGGCCCCAAGGTCTCATGATCCCGAATATCCAAACCAATCGGCATTTTCCGTGTCTCCAGCTCCACCGTTCCCGCCAGGTGCCTCAACCCGGCCAGGATCGTCAACTGGGCCAAAGACGGTTCGGCGGGGCGGATTCACCCTAGCAATTCTTCGACGTTCTTGGCGTCCAGCACCCGCTCGCTCAGATCCTCCAGTTCGGACGCCGGCAGAGCCGCCAGTTTGTCGACGGCCCACCTCGGCAAGGCGCCGAAGCGCTTCTCGATTTGCCGGCGAAGGACGAGCAGTTCGCCTTCCTGCCGGCCTTCCTGGCGACCTTCCTGCCGACCTTCCTGC
>Ga0187871_10001690_pt1 | contig 18836 bp, 23 predicted proteins | sample June2016WEW_16_1_FD_132988 | JGI IMG/M metagenome (GOLD analysis project Ga0187871, IMG submission 132988) | Peatland microbial communities from SPRUCE experiment site at the Marcell Experimental Forest, Minnesota, USA - June2016WEW_16_10 | ecosystem: Environmental > Terrestrial > Soil >...
AGGTTGGCAGTTATGGATCACCGGCCCGGCTCCCGCCCGCAGCGCGTGGTTCGGTTTCGGCGCGCAGTTCTTCAAGAACATGATGTTCGAAGACCCGGCCTGGGATTTCCATAGCTTCGACATAAATCGTGATACCAAGGCCGTGGACGCGAAACTGGCGCGCATCTTGAATGCGACCGATCCGGATCTGAGCCGGTTCCGTGCCCGCGGCGGTAAGCTCATTCTCTACCACGGCTGGAATGATGCCGCCAGCGTCCCTCGGAGCACCATCGACTACTACAACAGCGTGGTGGCGAAAGCGGGCTCCGCCGAGGCCCGCGGCTTCGTGGGGCTGTTCATGGTCCCTGGGATGCAGCACTGCTACGGCGGCTCGGCGCCGAACAGTTTTGGCCAGTTCGGCGCGGGCAGCGGCGATGCGGAGCGCGATATGTTCGACGCCATCGAACGCTGGGTGGAGCAGGGCATCGCGCCGGAGCGGATCATCGCGACTAAGCGCAAGAACGATCTCGACCCGCGGTCTGAGCCGTTAGGCACGCGCCCGCTGTGCGCCTATCCGTCCGTGGCGCGCTACAAAGGCACGGGCAGCACCGACGACGCTGCGAACTACGCCTGCGTGGCGCCGTAACCCGTCATCGTCAAAAACGGATATGCCGCTGTCGGTCCATTCGTTGAAGGGCGAACAACAGACCCCATTTGCGGTAAATTCGTTGATTCCGTAAATGAGCGGGCTGATCGGGTGTTGTGACGCGGTCGCGTCAACGGCGAGCGCGGGAACAGACGCGCCGTACAGCGCGGCGGCGCCCAGAAGTAGAAAGGAAAAATCGTGCAGCAACATTAGGACGGCTGGTAGTATATCTTACTTTGATTCATCAAGCACTTCGAGAGCCGACACCGTCCGACACGGTAGCATAGCCCGTCACTGGCACGAACGCTAAAGACGGATTTCCCAGGTGATGGCCCTCAAGATCGGCCTGCGGGCGACGATGTGGAAGTTTCAACCGGCGCCGCGCTGAAGGCCGGGTTAGTCCAACTCCCAGATTGTCGGGTATCCGTCATCTACTTTTTGGCGGGGTCTCGACCCTACGCCAAACCCGAATTTGAAGAAGTAGTGGAAGGATGCGCCGTGATTCAGGACTGACTGCCACCGGATGTGCGACGGGTATTTAGGTGTCGTTGGTGTATACCAGGGCACTAAGCTTCAGGAAGGATCTTTGGTCGCCGACAGGTCCGTGGTGCTCTTCCCAATCAGGCTCAGGCGGAAATCGCGATCTGCGAGCTTTGTGCCTGCGTACAATCCATCGAGTTTAAGCGCCAATGGCCCGGTCGGCATCGGCTTTGGACATGCCGAACCGCAGGCCGGCTGCCTGATCCGCCGACGGGATACGCTGGTCCTTCGGGAGAGCGGCGGCGATGCCCAACGCCCAAGTAAGCATCGCCCGATCGACTTTAGCGTCGAATCGGTCCAGTGGTACATCGGTCCCCAGCCCAGCCAGTCTCCGTCCTTGAGGGCGCGAAAGACCCTCTCGATTTCTTCCTGGCCGGTAATCAAGAGCTCGTAGAGCCAGCCGTCGCCTTCAGGCAATTTGTCGTGCGCAGTAGGAGCATGGGCTCGATGAATCTGCCAGCGCCTTGACCGTTCCGCGAGGGTGCGATCAATGGACTCGGGGTGCCTAACAGTTTTGGGGAAACCGCTCCCTGACGGTCAGGGATCCCCAAAACTGTTAAGCACTCATGGACATAAGCACTCATGGACTCGCATGGTCACACAGCCAGGTGTATACTTATACCGAACCGGGTTCCCGAGCGGGAAAACACGGTGAGGATCAAAAGAGGAGAATATGAACCTTTCACGCCAACTCGCTTTACTGATGGTTACGCAATTTACGAGTCTTGTCGTGCCTTGCCTGGCCCAAGATTCAAGTCAAAACAAACGAGCCACCCCGGCCGTGACCGGTACCGGTGCGGCCCATTACGTTCCAGTCTGGAGGAGCGCGTCCGACCTCACCGACTCCTTGATTTATCAGACCGGCAGTCAAATTGGCATTGGTACCACCACTCCGGAGGCCTTACTCGAAGTGAACGGTAGCGCGCAGATAGACGGCAATTTCCAGGTGAATCAGAGCCTATACTCGCCGGGTCCATTTGGATCCAGCCCGATCCTGCAAGCGCCCAACAACTCTACCAACAACTTCAGCGCCGGATTGGCGGCTCTGAGCAACACCGCAAGCGGGATCCAGAACACGGCCGTGGGAGACTATGCTCTGGCAACCAACGAAACCGGGATCGATAACACGGCCGTGGGCGAGAGCGCACTGTTTCCAAACTCGACCGGTAATAGCAATACCGCGGTCGGAGCGGCGGCATTGCTCAATAACTCAGCCGGCAATTTCAACACCGCCGTGGGAGCGAGCGCGCTTCAGGGAGGAGAGAACACCACTGGCAGTTCCAATACGGCAATTGGCTATAACGCGGGGGCCAGCCTGGTTACCGGAAGCAATAACATCTATGTTGCGAACTCCGGTGAACAAACCGAGTCTGGAGTCACTCGTATCGGAACTACGGGTTCGCAAACGGCCGCCTACATTGCCGGCATTTACGGCGCCCACACCAGTTCGGTCAACGCGGTACCGGTCCTGATCGATTCTAATGGCAATCTCGGCACGATATCGTCATCCCGCCGTTACAAAGAAGATATCCAGGATATGGCGAACGCCAGCAGCGATTTGATGCGTTTGCGTCCGGTAACATTCCGCTACACGCAGGCGTATGAAGACGGATCCGAGCCGCTTCAATATGGGCTGATCGCCGAAGAAGTCGCGGAGATCTATCCGGATCTGGTGGCCCGCACGGCTGACGGGCAGGTCGAAACCGTCAAATATCAGTTGCTAGACCCCATGCTGCTGAACGAATTGCAACGGCAAAACACCACCATTATTGCCCAGCAACGCCAAATTCGCTCCCTCGTAAATCGGCTGGCAAAGATCGAAGCTGCATTAGGAGCAAGGTAGGAGCGACCTTCGCGGACCACCCGCGAAAAAACAGCGCGCGCCTGGAGCCCCCCGCGCTTTCGATGGCGAACGCTGCGGGCCGGAAAATGTGCCGAAGTCTGTCATGTAAAGCGATCTCCCGGCGAGCGACACGTATGAAAGACGCTCTTACCATATAAGTTACCGGTCGCGGAGCCCACCGCAAAGCAGAGTATGGAATTGGTGGCTGACGGGTCCACCGCGAAGACCAGCACGGGATTATTGGATGACGGGTCGTAGATGGCGCTGGGTGCGCGATGCCTTCTTTGGCAACCATCGGCACCATCGCCAGCCCCGCCATCGGATCGGCCCACCGCCACCCCAACCACGCATTCAGCAGCAAGCCGCCCAACAGAATCGCACAAAGGTAGGTGCAGAAATCGGCTTGCTTGGAATCGGCGTTCATGGCTCCACTTCGGATTCCGGCAGCAACTCGCCGCTTCGCTCGTACCATAAGCGGCAAGACGGCGGCGGCGCGCCGAAGCCTGTACGCCCTAGTTTTGACCGTATTTCGTCACCTGACAGTCGGCGGCCATCGCGCCCACGCGAACACTCTAACGATCCGCGCGGCGTGCCGGCACAATTAGCGACGTTCCAGGTCGACTAGAAGCCCCAAAATCGAAGTAATGGGCATTCTGCGGAGGATGCGACTGCCTCCGTTGAACCGCCAAGCATTGATGGGCCCGAGAATGCATATAGAACGTGAGATGGCAGCGCGGGCGGTCAGTTCGTTCCAAGGGTCCCGCGAAACCATTCTCGTCGTCGATGACAACGAAGCGGTGCTCAAGGCCGTCGTGGCGAGTCACGAAGGCGCGAACCTTCGGGTTCATTCAGCCGATAGTGGAGCGACCGCCCTGAGACGGGCGGAAGGAACTTACGGCTGGGCGTATATTCAGAGGCCATTTGTGCCGGTGAAGCACAGCGAGGCGGCCCGGAATTCGACGCCTGCCAAGGATACCAGCGAGAAAGCGTGGAACCCGCGCACCGCGGTGCTGGTGGAAAACAAGCTGTTGGTGTGTACTCAAACTGGAGAGAGGGAAAGAAAATGACAATGTTCGAAAGCTCACACAAACCACCGATGTTTATCGCATTACTATTCGCCGCGTTGCTCGCAGGTGGCGGAATTGGAAGAGTCTTTGGCGCCGTTGGCCCCGGTGTTACCGTTGCTCCCGGCACTCTGGCCGGCGCGGCTACGGAACCCACGGTGGTTTCGTCGAGCCCAACCAACCTGGCCACGGCCGTACCGACCAGCACAAATACCAGCGATAACGTTGTAACCGGCACGGCGGTGACCGCAACCTTCAGCCAGCCGATGGACCCGGCAACGCTTGACTCGCCCTCGGCGGGAAGTTTGCTTACGTTTACGGTGAAAGAGACAACCGGAAACAACGTACCCGGTACCGTCGTCATGAGCGCCGCAAACACGATGGCAACCTTTACGCCAACCTCCTCCACCCTAAACCCGAATGTCGGCTATACCGCCACCGTTACAACAGCGGCGAAGAACGCTGGTGGAGTTGCGATGGCCAATCCGATTGCATGGACATTTACGACCAACGTCGCACAGTTCACCGGACAGACGCCAGTGCGCCTTGGAGAAGCGGAGATTTTCGCGATTCTGACCAAAGCGGGAATCACGGACGTTTTTCCTTCTGCTATAAATGGGGCTGTCGGAGCCAGTCCAATCACCGGGGCTGCTATCCATCTGACGTGTGCGGAAATGATGAGAGGCCGAATTTACTCGGTAAATGCGGCGGGCCCGCTTCCATGCAGGGTGACCGGCCCCGCCTTACTGACAGAGGCTGTTGGCGACATGGAGACCGCGTACACCGATGCCGCCGGACGAATGTTCCCCGATTTTGTCAACCTCGGAGGTGGACAGATTGGCGGGTTGACCCTCGTCCCCGGCCTCTACAAATGGACTACGGGTGTTTTGATACCAACGGATGTCACTCTCGCGGGTGGCCCAAACGATGTCTGGATATTCCAGATAGCGGGAACTCTGATTCAGGCCAGCGCTACCAGGGTGATCCTGGAAGGTGGCGCGCATCCCAAGAACATCTTCTGGCAGACTTCCGGCGTTGTGGCCATTGAAACGACGGCGCATTTTGAGGGGGTAATACTGGCCAAAACAATGATCGCCATGAAGACGGGCGCATCGATAAACGGTAGACTCTTGGCGCAGACTGCGGTCACTCTTCAGCAGAATGCGGTTACACGGCCCGCCAGGTAAGGACCAAGGAGCCTGGACCAAATCGCTCAACACCGGGGACGACCGCTGGAGCACCGGAGGACCCGCGGAGGAAGTTGCAACCGCGAAACCGAGGTCCGGTTGAAGGCGCTGCAAAGCATCATCGGGCAAGAGAACAGCAGGATGCGAATGAGCTTGCCTGACTTGTACATCTGCACGCTAGTCGCGGCCGCAGTCAGTGCCCCAGGCTTGGTGCCAGCGGGCCTGGCTCCGCTCCGCTGCTTTTTGGCCGATCGAACGTGGAGCCGGATTCGCAGAGGATGTACAGCGTCAGCGCAATGAAGCACCCGCCGACCTCCCGCAGCGTGCTCCGTTCAACCTGTTCACGGCGAGATCGTTGAGATCGTGATGGAGCCGCCAGAGCAAAGCGGTCTCAGATGCCACTTCGATGATGCTGTTCAGGTCGAAGCCGATCAAGGAGAATAAGGAACCTCCCGCTTCAAAACGGTGTCCAAGAATCATGTGCCGTTTCTGGTTGTTGGTGTCTGCCGTGCTCGTCTTTGTGTTTCCGGGTGTCGCCGCCGACGATTGGGGTTCCGCCGTGAATGGCGTGAGAATGGGGATTGCGATCGGCAGCGGTTCCAATCCCGAAATTCACGTTACGGTCCGGAATATCGATGACCAACCGCTATTGCTGCCTTTCGGCGCTCTGATCGGCCCGGGCTTATACGACTTTCGGTTCCGGGTGGTTCTGAATGTGAATGGTAAAGACCGGCGTGTGATCTATGCCGGCGCTGGCGGCATGGTGGCAGGCCGAGTCGATCCATTGGTCGTTCCACTGGTTCCGAGCGCCAGTTACACAGTTAGAATCCCACTCGCACTCTTCTACGTATTGGACGGGTCGGAGAAGTTGGAGACGTTCGTTTCAAAGCGCTGTCAAATGCGGGTTGAGTTGGATGTCGAGAATCCAACCTGCCCCTTGTACGGGTATCCCAATCCGAACATGATCCAGTGCTGGCAAGGCAAAGTCGTGTCGAACGTACTGCGATTGCCGAGTTGAACCGGATCGGGAAACGCCGCCCCGGACGCCACTTCGATAACGCTGTCCAGGCGGAAGCCGATCAGGATACGGAAGCGACGATCAAACCGGCGAGGATTGGAAGCCGCTCTCGTTGGCTGACAGCGCAGTCTTGGATAATGACTTCAGCGGACTTCACAACCGTCGCCCTATGAACTGTAGCCTGGACCGCCGCTGCCGCCGGCCACTCTCCATTCGTCGGAGAGAATGGCGGACAAAACGCTGTCGTGCCATTCGCCGTGGATTTTCAGATTCGAGCTAGTCAGCCAGTTTTCGATTACTCTCTCGATTGCGCCAATCGTCGCGCTTCCTGTTGAGTAGCTCTTCGTACCTGGGAAACGCCGGATTCCGCTGCCATCCTTCGATTACCTTCACTATCGGCGCCCCTTCTGCGTCGAACGCGTCGCCGAGCTCCGCCGACGCCTGCAAGTGTTTCCGGAAAAAGAGTTCCATCTGTTTCTGCGCCATCCGCTCCGCAATCGCGTCGATCTTTGCGCCAAACGACGCACCATTGAGGTCCCGGCTAGTTTCACAATCACAGAAAGGCGGCACGAAATAAAACTCGTCGGAGTACCGCATCCCGATCCGCCGCTTGAGCGAAGCGGCAGTTCCGCCAGGAAGTCCGACCGGGGAACGACCCCTACCTGCCGAGTTTGGTTAGAGTAGGCAGTATGCACATCGAGACCTTGGCCGTCCACGCAGGACGCCGCACAGATCCGGCTACGGGCGCGCTCGTGCCGCCCATCTCGCTCTCCACGACCTTCGAAAGGGCGCAGGACGGCGAATACCCGCTGGGATTCAGTTATTCTCGGGAGGGCAATCCCAATCGCCGGTGCCTGGAGGAGTGCCTCGCGGCACTGGAAGGCGGCACGGAGGCGCTGGCATTTCCATCCGGTATGGCTGCGGTCAACGCCATCGTTCAGGGTCTGGAACCGGGCGACCACATCATTGCTCCCGACGATGTCTACTACGGTGTGCGGAAGTTGATCGGCGAGGTGTTCGGCAAGTGGCGGCTGGAAGTGACTTACATAGATATGACCGATCTGGGCGCCGTCAATGCCGCTGTTCGTCCGAACACGCGCCTGGTTTGGGTGGAGACGCCATCGAACCCGCTGCTCAAGATCGCAGACCTGCCGGCGATTGCCGCTATCGCGCACCGCGCCAATGCCATCAGCGTGTGCGACGGAACTTTCGCGACGCCAGCCCTCCAGCGGCCCCTGGAGTGGGGAATCGACATGGTTGTCCACTCGACGACAAAATATATCGGAGGGCACAGCGATGCGGTGGGTGGGGTGTTGATCGCCAAATTCCAGAACTATCTGTTTGAGCGGGCGCGCAAGTCGCAGCAGATCGGCGGTGCGGTACCTTCGCCCTTCGATTGCTGGTTGATTCTGCGGGGAGTGGAGACCTTACCGTGTCGCGTGCGAGCACAGACGGAGAGCGCCGGCCGGATTGCCGCATTCCTGAACTCGCACGAGGCAGTAGAGGCGGTCTACTACCCGGGTCTGGCCGACCATCCGGGTCATCAGGTTGCGGCCCGTCAAATGGTCGGATTTGGCGGCATGCTTTCCGTGCAGGTACGTGGCACTCGCGAACGCGCGATGCAAGTTGGCGCGAATGTCCGGATCTTTACTCGTGCAACCAGCCTTGGTGGCACGCACAGCTTGATTGAACATCGCGCATCAATAGAGGGGCCGAAAACGCGCACGCCGCAGAACTTGCTGCGCATTTCGGTAGGGCTGGAGCATGCTGAAGACCTCATCGGCGACTTGCAGCAGGCGCTGACATGAGCTTTGGAGGATGAATGATTCGGCTTCCCGGTGAGCGGGCTTTCATTTGTGCAGGGCGCTGGTGTACGTCGCGCGGACGCGGAGCGGATTCACGCCGGCGTTGCGCGCGGAACCGCTGCGCAAGATGAAGCCGCTGGAGGTCGAGGAATGCTCGTTTTGCAACTTGCCGGAAAAGCGGCCGGCCGATGGGGCGAAGGGCTGACGGCGGACAAGATGAAGGAGTGCGGATGGCTCCTCCGGAATTAACAGGCCGGTTCGAGTTCCTGGAGCCAGAGACGGTCCTTCTCTCCGGCGTGATACCCCGAAAGGGTTCGCGCGTCACAAATCGGACGGGCACCCGGACGGTCCCAATAACGATTTCGAAAGAAGTAGTCCGGTATGGTCAAAACGGTCCCCGATCTTAACGGGATTTCGACGCGGTCCAAATCGCGTTTGCTTCCAAAACAATCCATGCCTCTTGCGATCGTCTCCTCGTCCGAAGTTCCGGTGAGACAGACAGGCCGGATGCCCCTTTGCAAGCGCCTACGGCTTCGGCCATGCTGCGATTTTGCACGCTGGGGTCAATGGTGATGCGGCCTACACCGAAAGATCGTGGACCGCTCATCGAGGGAATTTGTGCCGGCAAATCCGGCCTTCGGCCTCCGCCACGACACAATGGAAACCGGGATTCGCAAACATCATCGACAGCAGGCCGATGCTGGCGTCCGGTACCGGAAAATCGCATGGGAAACCGTGAACTCCACCGATCGTAGAGAAGGCGTCGTAGCAGATCCGACCGCAGGCAGGGGCATCCTCCTCCGGTGCGGCGGTGCGCACTACAACCTATGGCAGCGGATTCGGCAGCATCGTGCGACTCTCCTTCCGATCGGTGTACTCTCCGAATTTGCTCGCCGACAATGAGCTACGGAATTGTGGACTCGGAAATTATCGGCCGGCGCAAATTTGCGCCAGGGGCGTGCATGACATGGCTGTCCGAGGCCGCCCGGTTGAAGGCAGCCGCCTGGCAGCGCGTTTGGGACGGTTTGGCTGGTCGATAATCGTGCCATCGTTCCTGTTGTTGCGCTCTCCCGCTGGGTCCCGATTTGTAACCTCGAAATGACCGCTTGCTGGCTGGGCTGGGCTACAGCGCCGATACTATCTTGGGAGCGCCAGGGTGCGTTTCCACAGAGTGCCGCACGGGTTTCACGGAACGCAGGAACGCATGGATGGCTTTGATATCTTCCGCCGTTAACCCGGAAAATGCCAGCCACGGCATCATGGTGAAGGCTTGCGGCCCGGCCAGCGGCGGCGACCCATGCTCCGCGTAATCCTTGTATTCATAGATCTTCTTTTGGAAGAAATCCGGCGACCACTTCCCAATTCCGGTATCCATGTCCGGGGTGATGTCGGCCGTCAACACGGTACCGGCTTTGGTGGCAAGGACCTCGCCGCCCCCAAAATCCATGCCAGGGAGGGGCCGATGATTTTTATCCTTGGGCGTATGGCATTCGCCGCAGCCCGCGAGGGTCACGAGGTACTTGCCATACCGTAACGGATCGGTAATCGCCGGGGACGGCACGCGGCCTGTCGGCCGCGGAGCGAATTTGACCAGGAAATTCACCGGAAACTCCAGGCTGGTCTTGGGCAGCCGATGGCGGACGGGCGCTAGGGTATTCAGGTAAGCTACCACTGCTGCCACGTCCGCATCGGACATGAAACGATACGCGATGTACGGCATCATGGGAAACAGGCACGATCTTCGGCATCACTCCGGCGGGAGATTTTGCTGTGCTGCATAGCTTCGCGGGGTCCGATGGCTCGGCTCCCATAGGCCCGGTGATCCAGGCTACTAATGGACTGCTTTACGGGACCGCCCAACAGGGCGGGGCTACCATAGATGGCGCGGCCTTTTCCCTCAGCCTCACCGGCGTGTTCACGCCATTCTACAACTTTGGCCGATACGGAGACGCGCCGGCGGGTGGATTCGTGCAAGCCACGAATGGGAACCTTTATGCCGCTACGCAAGACGGCGGCGGAGTCGATGGTGGAATGCTGGTTGAAATCACTCCCGCCGGCACGTTGGTCAGTGCGCATAGTTTTACGCCGGATATCGGCGTGGCTCCGACCGGGACGCTGATTCAAGCCACGGACGGCAACTTCTACGGGACCACGGCGCGGGATGGCGGCGACCAGCAAGGCTCCCTCTTCGAACTGACCTCCGACGGTGGGTTCGTCAAGCTGCACACCTTCAGTGGTAACGATGGCGGCGCACCGGCCGGCGGGCTGGTGCAAGCCACGGACGGGAACTTCTACGGCACAGCTCTTACCGGAGGATCCCACGGGTACGGCACGGTCTTCCGGTTGTCTATGGGGCTCGCGCCCTTCGTGAAGACGGTCCCATGGTTCGGCAAGATCGGAACGCCGGTTACGATTCTGGGGACGAATCTGACCGGCGCATCCAGCGTCACCTTCAACGGCGCGCCTTCCGAATTCACCGTACTCTCTCCCACGGCGATCATTACCCATGTACCAATCGGCGCTACCAGCGGAACGTTGCAGGTCGTAACGCCCGGCGGCACGCTCTCCAGCAACATCGCTTTCGAACTCCTGCCCTAGCTCCGTTGTTTTTCGCGCCTGAACTGTTTGGCTGGACGATAATGGTTCATAAATGGGCCGCAGAATCCGGATGCGCTCATTATCAAGCTCGGAAATTTTCTGGGATGTGAAGCTCTTGGGCGCGTCAAACTTTGGGAGATATCTCCAGAGATCGAGGTTGTAATCGGCCCGGCATCTGCCGTGGACCTACGTGGTCGCGTCCAGCCGTAGACCGTCCATGCGTGCCATTGAAGATAATCCGTCAGCGGACCGTCCTTATCGGTCAGGCTCGCGAAGCACGCTGGAACAATCGCCAGATTGGCGAGGTGAGTGTAAGAGTCGACGTCATCACACGCTGGCCAGACATGCGCAAATCCCCAGCCCCTGCGACCCCAAGCACGGCTCCAGGCGCCCGGAGCATCGCCCAGGCCGGTGTCGTGTTGTCATCATACATTCCGACTGCGTTTCCGTTCTGCATGATTAAAGTAAAGGGATGGGAGGTACGCCAAGTGGTCCAAGTGGGGGGGAGTCGCCAGCCGAGCGCAGGCAATGTAACACTGTTACAAGGGTCGCGCCCCCAGGGATTTCCCGGGGCGGAGCCCCTTGGCTATATTGAGAGGGCGAAGTACCGGTTGCGGCGGCTGTCGAGTTTTGGCCGATGTATGCGGAAAGCCCAGCGCCGGTGATGATCTCGGACTGGCTCGTTGTCCCCGTGCGAGATGCACGGCATCGTCGCGCGAACCGCCTGGACCGTTTACGATACGGTTAGAATTGCCGGGGCGGGATATCGGAATCCTACGCAAGAGTGAACGCACATAATCGGCGGCTTCGATCCCACCGCCGCCTCGATTTAGACGGCGTAGTCGCCATTCTCCCATGCCCAACCGCCGTCCTGACCACGTTTCTCGTTCGGAAGGGATCGAGATCACGCCTCTGCGGAGGCCGGATGCGACGACGGGGCGGCGCCCGGCTTACTCGGAGCTCAAACCCGACGGCGATATCGCTTCCCATCCGCAAATGCTTGACCGACGTCTTTCTGCATTTTGTGTTTCAGAGGATCGGAGCCCAAGTGGTCGCGAGTTCGGCAGGGTCTGCGGATTCTAGCGCATCGAGGTATTCGACGCGGAGGTCCAACGCTGCCAATTGCGCACGGATGGCGGACGGACTGGATGCGGCTGCGCTCTTCCGGGGCTTGCTCCCCATCAGGCACCAGATCGCAAGTTATTGCAAACAAGATGTAACGTTGCCTTGTGACCGTTTCAATGGGCGATGAAACTTCACAGCGGCGGCGCCAAACCGTATTCTGCCTACTGAGGACGCGGCAAAATTAGCTGCTCCCGCGCAAATTCAATCAAGAGAGCGAAAAGGAAACGAAAACAAATGCAAAGGAAAATGAAACAAATGAAACACACGATTAGCATGCAAACACGAAACCGCTGGAAGAGGGATTTGGCCTTCTCCGCGCTCTGCGTCGCGACTGTGGCCGCGTCGCCTGCCCAAACCTTTACCGTACTCAAGTTTTTTGATGGGACGAACGGTAGTTTCCCCTATGGAACCTTGGTCGAAGGGGTAGACGCGAATCTCTACGGAACGACCTACGGAGGTGGGGCGGATTTGCGTGGAACGGTGTTCAAATTCACGCTAAGGGGCGGGATCGATCCGCTCTACAGCTTTTGCGTCTCCACCGGCACGGCAACGGTCCCATCGCCGGACTGTTGCTAGGGCTCTCGGACGACTTCTATGGCGTCACCGAGTCGGGCGGGATGAACGACAATGGCGCGCTCTTTCAGATTTCCGCAGAGGGCACACTGAGTACGCTCTACAGCTTTTGCGCCTTAGCCAATTGCGCCGATGGCGCCACGCCTGTTGGCGGACTGATAGAAAGCTCCACCGACCTGAAGTTCTATGGGATGACCTCAGAATATGGGGCGAACGGCGCAGGTGGCACCATCTACCAGTTCACATATTACGATGGCCCGCTGATTACGCTCCACAGCTTCTGTGCCGATCCCGGATGCACAGACGGCGGCTACCCCCGGGGCGGATTGGTGCAAGGGACCGACGGCAACTTCTACGGGACAACTGGCGGTTTGGGAGCCGACCAACCCGGTACAGTCTTCCGAATAACGTCCGGTGGTGTCTTTACAACGCTTTACACTTTCTGCTCCATTCAAAACTGCGCGGACGGCGCCACGCCCTATGCCGGATTGATACAAGGGACCGACGGCAATTTCTATGGGACCACTGCTTGGGGCGGAACCAGCAGCCACTGCTATGACGGCTGCGGCACAGTCTTCAAAATCACACCACAGGGCAAGCTGACGACCCTGCACAGCTTTGTTTATACCGACGGCGAACAGCCCCAAGCAGGATTGGTGCAAGCGACCGATGGCAACTTTTACGGCACAACGAGAATTGGCGGCGCGCACAACCTAGGTACGATCTTCCAGATCGCCGGCGGCGTGTTCAAGAGCCTGAAAAGCCTCTCCGCATCCGACGGTGCATCGCCCTGCAGCGCGCTGACGCAGGCCACGGACGGCAACCTCTACGGGACAACCACCGGTGGGCAGGACGACAATGGCACGGTCTATCGCCTGTCCATGGGACTTGCCCCATTCATCAAGACATCGCCCGTCGCCAGCCCACCGGAGGAATATATCGATATCCTGGGAACCGATCTGACCGGCACGACTAGCGTTACCTTTAACGGTGCTCCCTCTAGTTTCACCATCTTCACGCCTACCCATATTTTGGCGCTCATACCAGCCGGCGCTACGACCGGCCCGGTGGAGGTCACGACGCCCAGCGGCACGCTGAGCAGCTACTTCAATTTCCAAGTGCTGCCGTAAGTCCCATTCTCAGGCATTTATAATCCGCGTCCTCCCAGGCGCACAAAGTTGAGGAACAGACGATGAACGATACACGACGAATGCAGACGAATCTCGTAACGGTGGCCGGCCTGTTCGCCGGATGACGATGTCCGCACTCCGGGATTCGTGTGGTGGGCCCGTAGCGACTCGAACGCCAGACCTCTACGTGTCAAGGTAGACTCTGCGCACAGGCGTGGGAAAACCGGGCCTTCCTCGCCCCTCCGGACCTCATCCGACCTCAGGCTTCCTGCATGCGCCGATGGATTTCGATCCGGGCCCAAAACGTGCTGAAATAACGAGACTTACAGGTAAACCAGACGTGCTACGCCCTAATCCTGCCCCAAATACTCCTCCTGGTTCATTTTGGACCTCGCTAGCCGAGCCGGCGGCCGCGGCGTCACGCCGCCCGCCCTAGCCCCTTCAACGCCGCCCGGCGCTGCCCCCCGCGAGCGGCGCGGCCTCGGACCGGCGCGGGATTGGTTGGCGCTTCGCGCAGCGTGATGCTGGTCGGCCATTTCCGGAGGCAGCGGTGCCCGTCGGCGCGACCACGCCGGTCTCCCCGGTCTTGGCCCACACGCCAACGCAAGGCAATTCTGCACCAAATCGACGATGGCGAACAGGCGACGATGGTGGGGGCGAAAGCGGTGCGTGCGGCTATTTGTTCAGGCCAATCCAAGCCGCGCGGAAGCACTTCGGCGGCTGGAAACGGATCGAGACTAAGAACGCTTCCTTGACACGGTAGAGGATTACGAGGGATAGAGAGGAGAGGCGAATGATGATCACCCCGGTGCCCCCGACCGCATTCGAAGGGGCAGTTCGCTGGCCGCGTGCACCTTAATTTCGTTTATCAGCCGGCAACTCCAACCCGAACGGTGTCACGTCCTGGGAAACCGCGACGGATTACGCTATGATTTGGGACGAGAGCGCTCGATTCGCCTCGGGTTCAAAACGTGTTCCAGGACATCGTCACCGACCGACTGATCCTTCGGGATCTTGGGCCCGCCGACGCGGAGTTCATGTTGCTTTATCGCTCGGACCCGGAGGTATCACGCTACCAGCCTTGGGAACCCGCATCGGTGGACCAGCTCCGATCCTATTTTGAAGAACTGGCCGGCATGGACCCGGACACACCCGGAGCTCGGTACCAACTTGGCATAGCACTCCGCTCCGGTGGAGAGTTGATCGGCGATTGCGGTATCCACGTTCTCGACGACTCTCGGCTGGCGGAAATCGGAATTAGCGTGGCGCCGCGATTCCAGCGCCGCGGGTACGCCACAGAAGCGTTGCGAGCCATTGTCGGCTACCTGTTTGGCAAACTTCGAAAGCATCGCGTCTCCGCTTCCATCGACCCGCGCAACACCGGCTCGATCCGACTCATGCAAAGGCTTGGTTTCCGCCAGGAGGCCCATATGATCGGGAGCCTCTGGCTCAAGGGCCAATGGGTCGACGACGTCGTCTTCGCGATGCTCGCAAGGGAGTGGGCAGGAGACCAACAATCGCGCGGCAAAGATCCCACGCCGCTTGCGGTCAAAGGGCAGGGTGATGCTTCGTGACGATTGCCTAACCTCACGACCGCGCGGACGCCGTGCAAGGCCACGATGTACGGGCCATCCTCGAGCGTCCAGCAAGAGAGCAGTCTCAACCACGGGAAGCGGGACGCGGAGGTTGTCATGGAATTGGCTGGCCTGCGTCTTGTAGGACAGCCAATCCTGGCCGCAGGCCGGCATTCAGCCGGCCTCAGTGTTGCGATTTCGGCGATACAGCACGCCGCTGCGCCGTTCGCTCGTGAAGCGCCTTTTGCTGCCGCTCCGTCTCCTGGTATTTCTCCGTCACGTCCGCCAGGCGAACGGTCTCGAAGCCGTTGCGCTTGGCCATGATGCGATAGTCGAAAGCGATATTGGAGCTGCCGCCGCGCAGCTCATGCACCTCAAATCCCTGCGCGGTCTGGTTGCCCACGTAGAGGCCTTGGCAATCGCCCCTGGGAGTGAGGAATACGTGGTATTCCACGCTGGTATTCACCGTCTGTGCGAAGGTCGGGTCTAACGCAACGTGCGCGGATCCGCTGGAAAGTTGTCCGGAGCCGGTATCCTCGAACCAGTTCTCCGTGGACTGCATGGCGTAGACAGATACCTTCTGCGCGCCCGCTGGCACTACACCTGCGATGGTGCCACTGCAGGTAAGATTGCCATTGGCGAAAATAGTGCAACCGGCAGCGCCCGGGCCGAGGGCTTGGAAGACGGCACTGTCGCCGCCGCTCTGGTTAGAGGCGTACAGTGCGGGCGATGTGTTACTGTTGTTTAAGAAAGCTCCCGCGAATCCTATGAAGGAGGTGCCCTGCACGCCCGCATACCCGGCGCCGCCGGTGTCGCCCCATACTCCGGCTTCTCCCCCGTCCATGCCGCTTGGTCCAGCGGCGACGCCATAAACGCCCACGTCCTGACTGCTGGCTGGGAGGCTGCCGCCGGCCGACAAGGTTTGTGCCACCGTGAGATTCCCGCCGCCATTCTGCCCAATCACGTTGACATTGCCCAAATTGTCGATGGTTGCCAATTCGTTGTTGTTGCTGCGGAAGTGGATCGAGGCGGTCCCGCTGCTGTTGACATAGGTGTCGCCCGCGGCTCCGCCGATCACGGCGTAGTTCGTGCAGCCCGCCAGAGTCGCGTTGATGAATCCGATGCCCGCATAGCCGGAACCGCAGCCCGGGTCGCCGATCACCGTGTTGTTCCCATTCCCGTTCACCTCGGTTGCACCTCTAAATAGCCCGGCCAGCCCGCCGGTGTTCGCATATCCCTGTATGGCGATGGCCCCCTCCCCAAATACGCCGGTGCCCCCCGTCGCGGAGGTGATGCCATGAATGCCATCGCCGGTGGCTCCCGTGCCTGTCTGCGTGACGGTAAGCGTCTGCGAACTGCTGCTTCCGGTTATGGACTGCAGGCCCGAGAACGAGTTACTCGCTCCCAATTGCGCGTAGCGCGCGTCCGTCTTCGAAGTGTTCAAATTCAGCGTGACATTGCCGCTGGCGCCACCGCCGGTGAGGTCGGTACCCGCCGTGACTCCCGTAATGGTGCCCGTGCCGACGCCGGCGCACGCCCAGGCGCTGCCACTCCATTCCAGCACCTGACCGTTGGCGCAGGTGTTGGTCAGCCCCACCGTGACTGTTCCCGAAGTGCCGCCGCCCGTCAGGCCCGGTCCCGCGGTGACACCCGTGATAGTCCCCGTGCCTGGAAACGTCTGCCCGCTGGCGAAGGCGATTTGTCCATTGCTGGCCAGGCTGAGTCCGGTTTCCACGGGCGTCTTCTTGTCCGTGTTGAAGAGCAGATTCAACGATCCGCTGGGGCTGCCGGTATCGTTGCCCACCGGCTCGGCCTGCCAAGTGAAACGTTCACCGATCGCGGCTGCCGTGGTGCTTTTATAGGAAGACGCAATCATCTGCAGTGAGTTCGAGTTACTGCCAGCCGATGCGGTAGCCGTTTCCAAGGCGGGCAGGCTCACACCTGCGAGCGTGGCGGCGCCTGTAGCGGAGATCGAGCCGGTGACCACCGCATTGCCATTCACATCCAGAGCAGCCGTGGGTGCCGTGGTCCCAATGCCCACATTGCCGCCGGATTCGAATATCGCGGAAGGCTCGATGGCGCAGGCCGCGGTAAATTTGGCGACCTGGTTCGCGGTGGCCGTGCCATCGCTGGTGATCGCGGCGCAGGTGGCGTCCGGAGATGCGCCGGGAGTCGCCTGCGGCTTAGCAACAGAAGCGCCGGCCGGGGCCGCCAGCAGGAAGGCCGAAGGCGGCAATCCGCCCAGAGTCTCCGCATCGCCAGCCTTCAGGGCATACGGCGCGCTCACCAACAGGATGCGCGGTTGTTCGGCCTGCCCTTCGATTGAAACCCCCACCCAGTGTGCCTGCTCGGCGGTGAACAGATCCGCCGGCAGACCCTCGGATTTGGCCGCGCCCAACAGCACCGTGTAATGGCCGTCCCCGCCGGCCTGGACGTTCTGCGTCTCGCTCCACAACGGCGCGCCGCCGGTTTGCTCGGCGTAGAGCGCGAAAGTGATGCCTGCCACGCCGGTCACGGGATTGCCTCCTGGGTCCTTGGCTATCCCGCTAAACCTTACCAGCCGCGGCAAAGCGGACCCGGCAGGCGTCTGTGCGGCGGCGGCGCCTAGCACCATCAGGCTTCCGGCGACGAGTGAGAATACGCTGTAGTGTTTCATGACCGATCTCCTTTTCATACTTACTTTTTGGGCTCCGGCAACTGCGCGCCGCGGTGCGCCGTTCGCTCGCGAAGAGCTTTTTGTTGCTGTTCCGCCAGGCGAACGGTCTCAAAGCTGTTGCGCTTGGCCATGATGCGATAGTCGAAGGCGATATGGGAGCCGCCGCCGCGCAGCTCATGCACCTCAAATCCCTGTGCGGTCTGGCTGCCCACGTAGAGGCCTTCACAATCGCCCCTGGGAGTGAGAAGTATGTGGTACTCCACGCTGGTATTCACCGTCTGTGCGAAGGTCGGGTCGAACACAATGCGCGCGGATCCGCTGGAGAGTTGTCCGGAGCCGGCATCCTCGAACCAGTTCTCCGTGGACTGCGTCGCATAGACAGATACCTTCTGCGCGCCTGCCGGCTGCACCCATGAGACCACGCCAGTGCAGGTAAGGTTTCCTTTGGTGTCAATAACGCAAGATTGACCGGGTCCGTAGGCTCCGAAGACGGTACCTTCGGGGCCGCCGTTCGGGTTGTCGGCGTCCAGCGTGGGCCATTGGCTACTGTTGTTTAAGAAAATCCCCCCTGTTCCGGTGTGAGCGGTGCCCAGCACACCAATGTAGAGGGTGTCGCCGGTGTCGCCCCACACTCCGGCATCTCCCGCGCTCGCGCTTGGCCTGATGGATACGCCATAAACGCCCACGTTCGGATTTATGTTGGCTGGGATACCGAAGCCGGCCGTCACGGTTCGCGCCACCGCGAGATTCCCGCCGCCCTGCTGCCCAATCACATTGACATTGCCCAGATCGTCAATGTTAGCCAACTCGTTGTTGTTACTGCGGAAGTGGATGGAGGCGGTCCCGCCGCTGTTGATATAGGTGTCGCCGTTAAATCCGCCGGTCAAGGCATAATTCATGCAGCCCGAAAGAGTCGCGGCGATGAATCCGATGCCCGCATAGCCGGAACCGCAGCCGGGGTCGCCGATCACCGTGTTGTTCCCATTTCCGGTCACCTCGGTTGCGCCTCTAAATAGCCCGGCCAGCCCGCCGGTGTTCGCGTATCCCTGTATGGCGATGGCCCCCTCCCCAAACACGCCGGTGCCGCCCGTAGCGTAG
>Ga0187871_10001691_pt1 | contig 18835 bp, 21 predicted proteins | sample June2016WEW_16_1_FD_132988 | JGI IMG/M metagenome (GOLD analysis project Ga0187871, IMG submission 132988) | Peatland microbial communities from SPRUCE experiment site at the Marcell Experimental Forest, Minnesota, USA - June2016WEW_16_10 | ecosystem: Environmental > Terrestrial > Soil >...
CGCTACGAATACACCGAGGTATACATTCCAGTCGGCAAGAAGGGCTGGCGGGAACTGGGCTCTGCCCTTGTCGACCTACCTGCGGAGGGTTGGGAACTCTTCATGGCGGTTCCAATCATCGGGTTAACCGCGTACATTCCAGGCATCTCCGGAAGTAGAACAGAAGCGATCGTTCACTACTTTCGCCGGCCCTTAGATTGAGTCGCACACGAGCAAATTCGCTAGTCGGAGAATGATTCGGGCAAGACCGAGGTCAACGACGAAGTCGGGCACCCAGAGGCGAGGCGAAGATTGAATCCTCCAGTCGGAGATTGTTGACGTCGGCCCGTCGACATCATTGATCGAACTTGGATTCAGTCTTCGGCACGAGACGGAATGTCATAAAGCCAGGTTCACGTTGGAGGCGTTCGTACTCTTCTGCGTTCAACGTCGCGGCCTCAGTCGTTGGCCGTGGCTCAAGCAAACGTTCGATGAGAAAACCCGAATCGGATATCTCCTCGCACGTCGTTTCGAGTGGAGTAAGCCAATAACGCAGATGCCAACCCCGGCTCCAGGTCTCATCGACGATCCTGGATTCGAAGTAGCTTCCTCCCTTTGCAAGCCAATCGGCCGTTGGATGTTGACGAGATAGAACGAGCGCTCCTTGCGGGGTGATCACTCTTCGCAATTCGCGAAGAGCGCTCACTCGATCATCCACATACTCAATCGCGAGAGCCAGGAGGATCAGGTCGAAACTGGCGTCCTCGATCCAGTCCAACGGATCGCCGAGATCGTGAACTCTGAACTCGCCAGCGGGCACTCGACTCCGGCACAGTTCAATCATCCGTGGACTCTGGTCGAAGCCCACCACTTGAGCACCGCGCTTCACCAGTTCTTCGGCGTAAATCCCAGGGCCACACGCGGCATCAAGAACTCGCTTCCCGACAACATCACCGAGCAACGCCAAACACGCCGGGCGATCGTAATACGCGTTGTGAAAGCCGTCGGAAGCTTGATTGGAGAAATCGTCAGCGAACGAGTCGTACTGGGGAGTCCTGCCCACGGACGCTTTCGTTGTATCTTCACCTTCGAATGGGTTGGAGTCCCCCAATTCGCGATGTTTCATCATCGTCACGACGCTATCTCGTGTCATTTCCATCTTTCGAATCAGACCCGCCAGTGTGTGGTGGCAGATCCTTGGGCCCCCGTCGCCAGTCAAAGTTCACACGATTGAGACGCCTGCCAAATCGAACTTATCGATTGCCGGCGCGTTGGGTGCGAACCGTCAGCGGGTCCTTGGTTGTCCTCGGTATACGCTCAGGACACGAATTGCGATTCAATCGCGGCCATTGACCAGACACTGGTGAAGGGAGGTCCCCGGTGATTCAAGGAAACCTAATGAAGTTGCTCGCCACGGCGGCCTTGAGTGTTGGAGTCTCCGGACTAGTTGAAACCCTCTGCGTTGCGAATGAAGCTGCTGCCGCGACATCAATTGAATGCACGGCCGTCACGGTAACCACGCGTCACTCCGGTTTTTCAACCGAAACGGTCAGAGTTCAGACCTCACCGGATGCGCGAGTATCGGCAACGGCGCACTACCAACACTTGACCAGGGTCAGCCGAACAGCTGCACACAGCAACGGTGCGGCCATCCTTTCATTCCACGACTCCAACGTGAAGGGACATTTTCGCGTGGTTGTCGACGTGTCGGTGACGCTCGGAACGGCGACGGGAACGTGCACCACGTCGTTTTCTGACGATTAACTCTGATGACGCTTTCTCAAGGTCCACGCGATGATTCCGTGTCCGATGGGACGGTCGGGCGGATCGACGAGTCTCCGAGTGCGAGGTTGCAGAGTCCGACCTCGGACACCCGAGCGGCCATTGGTTGCGAAAATTCGACGACGCGGGTCCCTCCAGGTAGAGCATGACCTTCGGCAGTCGTCGGAGAGCCTCGGCAGCAATCGGAACGCGTGGCTATGCTTCGCCATCGTCGACCGCAAGTTCGGGCGGGAGTCCAATGTGAGGAGATATCCATGGGAGTAATGATCGTGATGACGGTCCCGGCAGATACGGAACAGTTCGAGGCATATATGGCGGCAAACAGTGATCGGATGTCCGAGATATCGGAGAGCGCGAAGGCCGCGGGAAGTACGGGTCACCGATTTGCCGTAGGCGACGGGCAGATCGTCGTCGTGGACTACTGGGACAGTGCTGAGCAATTCCAGTCATTCATGTCGAACCCGGCGGTCCAGGCCGTGATGGGCGAAATGGGTGTGCAAGGTGAGCCGGTGGTGACGATTGCCGACGCCAAGGGCTTCCCAAGTGAGTACTAGTGCTGCATTGATTCAAACGCGCGGGTGAGTTGCGGAACCGTGTCGTCGAGACGGCGTCGATTCGATTGAAACCTGCAAATCGGTAATTCGATGCGCACCGCTACTGTGAAGGTAGATGGAATACGTCGAGCCACCTTCGGATCCAAATGCGTGGAGTGACGATCAGTGGCTCGAGTGGCTGAAGGATACGGACGATGTACCCTTCGACGACACCGAGGAGTCCATCTCAGAGGCCGTGACGCGAATAGTCCGGTCAACGCCGGGTCAGGTAATCGGACAGGCGATGCTCGGAATGGCGCAGGCGATCTACGGGCGCCAAGACGACGAAGTCATCATTGTGGTCGACGCCGACGGAGAGTCCGTGGATGACGAGCCGTTCGCCGTTCGACTCGACTTCGACAATCCCGAGCTTTCGTTGGTGAAGTTCAAGCCGGGTTCAAGCTCTCCGGCCTGAGAACGAGGAACGCCGATTTTGACGTAGGTCGCGAGAGGTCGCAAGCCTGTCGCGGTCGGCCGAAGACGCCAACTGTGGATAAGGCCTTCACTTGAATGAGAGGATTCGACCGGTGAGGAATCGAGCCGTGGCCCCGCGAACCTCTCGTTACGGATTCGATCGTGCGGCCCGAGCGCTCACCGCCGTGATGATTCTCCTTGCCTTCTGCGTGGCGGCAGAGCCCGCGGGTTGGGGTGCCAATCGAGACAGCGACTCCGTCGTCGCCTTTGGACACCGGACCGCGGATGTACGGGGTTGCCTCGAGACCAAGGTTCTTAAGACGGGCGGAACCAGCCTCCGTTTCCCTTCGTGCTGGACAGTGCGTAACTACATGGAGGGGTCAACGATGTCGAACGTCATTGCCTTCCTATCGAATCAGCCCATGCACCAACCTTGCACGACCACTCGTTCCGGAGCGAAGACCACGGTCCGTTGTGGCTTTCCGGTCAGAACACTCAAACGCGGTGGCGTGCTCGTCATGTTTCTCGCTGGTGGAATGCCTGGTTGGAACATTGCCAACGTGACCGGACGACGCCTCGTCGTAGACCATCACGCCGCTCGTGAGGTCGAGATCGAGAAGCGATACCGATCGCTTCACGCCACCGATGAGGTCTCGATCTACATCGATCGCGGCATCGCCGACAACTACTACGAGTTCGAGGCGTTCTTCCGCAACCCAGGGGTAGCGGAGAATCAACGACTTCTTCAGAAGATGCTTGATTCGCTGCGGATCGACTAGTTGGCACACATCTGCGACGGCGCTGTATTTATGATTGCCTCATGTCGAGCGACGAGATCTCCACTTATCTGAACACTCTCGACGAGCCGAAGCGCGCGACGCTGCTGAAGCTTCGCGAGACGATCCTTGACGTGATTCCAGAGGCGGAACAGGGGCTCTCCTATGGAGTTCCGGCGTTCAGACTGCGAGGAAAGGTCATTGCCGGATTCGCCGCCTTCAAGAATCATCTCAGTTATCTACCGCATAGCGGCGCTGTCTTTCCAGAGCTCACTGAAGAGTTGTCGGGATACAACAAGTCGATCGGCGCTCTGCGATTCCCAATCGACGATCCCCTGCCGAGAGAGATAGTTGAGGAGCTGATCAGGGTCCGCATCTCTCAGGCATTTCCCGGGTGAGCTGCTCGAACCACACCGATTGACTCAGTAGCTCCGTGTCGAAAGTGGACCTATTTGGGTACTCACGCGCCTCGTACACACCTCGTTTGCCCCAAGCCGGCTGAATGGAACGTAGATCCCGTTCAGGCCGGGAATCCTGAGCAACAGCGCCGAGACATGTTTTGGTCCACACTGGCTCTTCGTCCAGACAGCTTCATTTATCACGTAGAACTCGACGTAGACTTTTCCGCCGCGCGAACGAATCGTTACTGCTCTTCGCGGAATCCCAGCCGTTGGTTGATTGCCCGCACGCGGACCAATGTCGATGCACGCGGCACTTGCGACGCACGACGCCGGTTGGGCGTCCAGCGTTCCAGAGAGTGAACACGTTGTCGCTCCGTCGTTCGTCAATGTGATCAGGAAATAGAACGTCGATGACGCACCGTTTTCGCCCGTGACTTTCGCCGATATTCCATTGTTCGCGTGGCATATTGGAACCGCAGAGGCGTCCGCGGTCACCGCGCCTCCCGTTGCAGCGATGACGGCACTGGAATTCAACATGAGAATAAGCATCAGTCGAAGAAATCGCGATCGTTGAGAACCACACACAACGCGAACATACAGTGCCATCAACGCGTACGAAAATCGGTGCGAAGCGTGCCGACACAGATGGCTCGAACGCACGACGTGGCGAGTGCGAAAATGTTTGAGACCGAGGGGTGGCGTCGGTTGCCCGTCCGTGAGGTGGCATTGCCCATCAGTTTCGCTCCCGCAGACACGGAGCAAAGCAAAGGCTGACTGTACTGTGGCGGTCAAGGGAGTCATCCGCTCCCACATCCGAGGTGCACCTTGAATCACTCAACAACTGGATCGATAACCCGGCTGGCCTTGATCGCGGCATGCATGATCGTCGCACTTCCCGTGACCGGCTTCGGAGACTCTCTCGCGGCGGCCTCAACCAACCGCGTCGATCCGTGTCAGGGAAGCAAACTCTGGGGTGCCCACGTGGCCACCGGCGCGGCGACTGGCAACTTTATCTACACCGTTGCGTTGATCAACGTGGGCGACACAACGTGTCGCTTGGACGGCTATCCGCGAATACGAGGAGTGAGGGACGGTCGGACGTTCACGCTGCGGATCAGTAAACACGGCACTTTTGCCGGCAATCTTTCGCCCACCACGTTGTCACCGCGGATGAGCGGAGAACTCTTGCTCAGCGTCGCGGATAACTGCAACGCGCTCAATACTGGCGGTACTGCGAAGATCAACAGAGTGGCGGCGGAAAACACGTATTCCGATCTCACCATCGAGCTTCCTGGATCCGCCGGAGATGTCGATGTCACAGGGTTCAACGTCGATATCGCTTGCGGGCTCGAGGTCAGTCGGCTCGGCTGGAATGGGAACTAGTTCTGTCGCGTTGAGCAACGATTGAGCAAAGTACAATCACAGTGTGAAGAACCGTGGCGTGTTCACACTGTTGCTCGCGATCGTCGTGGTCGCTGCCGGTGCCCTCTTGATCAATCGCTACGCGTTCGCAGACAAGCCGCAATCGCGAACCACGGGTTCCACGTCGCTGGCGCAGGCGTATCGAGCCTGCGTGGATGACGGAGCCACGCTTCAGACCGCCATCGTCGCATTTAGGGCCGAGAATCCGGGCGTGAGTCCAACCAAGTCCGCTCTCCTCGGAAGTGCCCGGGGCGGCCCTTATTTGCGGACATGGGCTCACCAATCACCGTCCTACAGTTACAGCCTGGCCAACGGCTTCCTCTACTTGCACTCGGGCACCGGTGCGTTTTTGGTCGTACGGCCATCGTTCCGCATTCCCTACACCGGACCGAAAAGCTGTCTCGATATCGGTTTGTGACGACGACTTAGATTTACGTCGTGCGATTAAGTACCGTCATACTTCCCCTCGAACGGTGGTCGGCGTCGCAGGAGAAGTGGCGCCGCGCTGATGAGTTAGGTTTTCACGCCGCCTACACGTATGACCACCTCTCGTGGCTCCGGCTGAAGGATCGACCGTGGTTTGGCGCGGTCCCGACCCTCACGGCCGCCGCCTTGGTGACGTCGCGAATTCGACTCGGCACCATGGTGACGTCACCCAACTTTCGCCACCCCGTTCCACTGGCCAAGGACCTCCTCTCAATCGACGACGTTTCACACGGCCGTGTGATCGTGGGAATCGGCTCGGGAGGATTGGGTGGCGACGCCACCGTCCTCGGCGAAGCTGAGTGGACCCCGCGCGAGCGGGCGGACCGATTCAGTGAGTTCGTACGGCTGCTCGACGAACTGCTGCGAACGCCAGAGACATCGATTCGGGGGAAGTTCTACAGTGCTCTCGAAGCTCGGATGTTGCCCGGAACGGTGCAACGGCCGCGGCCGCCCTTCTACGTGGCCGCGAACGGCGCGCGCGGCATGCGCCTTGCCGTCGAACGTGGTCAAGGTTGGATTACGCTCGGGCGTTCACCCGACGAGAGCGAATCGTGCTTTGACGTCGTCTCGTCACAGATGGAACGTCTGAGTCAGACACTGGTCGATGACGGACGCGAACCGCACGAGCTCGAACGTGTCTTGTTGGACGGCTTCTCGAGTGAGCGGCCACTCGCGTCACTCGACCAGTTCGTCGACTGGGCGGGGCGCTACCAGGATCTAGGCATTACCGAACTGGTCGTCCACTGGCCTGAGCCGAATTCACTTTTCGAATCAGACATGAACGTCTTCGAGAGTATTGCCACCGAAGGACTCGGTCAGCTTTGACGAGAAACAAGGCGTCGGCATGAATCGAGCGATGCGCACGCCGCCGAAGCTTCATCCCGGAGATCACGTCGCCATCGTCTCGCCGTCGTGGGCCGGCGCCGGCGTCTTTCCGGACGTTCAAGAGATCGCCCTGCGAGTGCTTCGCGACGAACTCGGTCTGGTACCGGTTGAGTATCCGACGACCCGAAGGGTCGGCGCCAGTGCCCGGGACCGTGCCGATGACCTGAACTCCGCGTTCGCCGATCCGAACATCCGTGCCGTCATGGCGGTGATCGGCGGCGAGGACCAGATCACGGTGCTACCTCACCTCGACGCCCACGTCATTCGCGCCAACCCGAAGGCGTACTTCGGCTACTCGGACAACACCAATCTCCTCAACTACCTGTGGAATCTCGACGTCGTGAGCTATCACGGCGGTTCGACGTTGGTCCATCTCGCTCGGCCCGGTGGCGCACACCCGGTCTTCTTGACGTCGATGCGCCACGCCCTCTTCGACCAACAGGTGGTGGAGATCGCTCCCGTGACGGAGTTCACCGACCTTCAGGGCAGATGGGAGGACGTCTCGACGCTCGAGCACGCGTTGCCCACGACGAACGAACCTGGCTGGCACTGGCACCGGGCCACCAAAGTGGTCACCGGGACGACCTGGGGCGGCAACCTCGAGATAGTGCACTGGAATCTCGCGGCCAACCGTTGGATCCTCCCCAACGATGCCTACGCCGGCTGCGTGTTGATCCTCGAAACGTCGGAGGAGATGCCGCCCGCCGAAGAGGTGTTCCGGATGTTGCGCAACGTCGGCGAACGCGGACTGTTGTCGCAGTTTCCCGCGGTGGTCTTCGCGAAGGCGAAGGCCTGGCACACGCACGCGCCGCTCGGCGAATCCGAGCGCACCGCGTTTCGCGACGAGCAGGAGGCCGCCGTGCTACGCGCGCTCGATGTCTACAACCGCGACGCAATCTTCGTCTACGGTCCCGATTTCGGCCACACCGACCCTCAGTACGTTCTGCCCTACGGAGGACTTATGACGGTCGACGGATTACGTCACTCCATCTCCGTTCAGTACTAGTCGCCCGGACGGCCGGGTGGCTCGAGTGTTGGGATCCTTGCCAGAATGCAAGGAGGCGATCGATACGACGGAACGCGCTTCTGGGGGGAGATGAGACCGAATGGCGAAGGACCTAAGGGTGGCTGTGGAAGTCGGTCCCAAGGGCAAGAAGTTCGTCGCGGTGGCACCGGATTGGCCGGGTCTCGAGCGTGGTGCGAAGTCTGTTGAGGATGCGGTTGAAACGTTACGGTCCTATCTTCCGCGCTTCGCCCCGGTCGCGACGCTCGCGGGGATGGGCGCTCAGTTTGCCGCGCTGAAGGGTGTCGACGTGGTGGAGCAGTACCAAGGCATCGGTTCGACGGACTTTTGGGGCATCTCCTTCTCGTTTTCGAGTATCGACAATCAAAAAGTGTCGATGAAAGAGCTGGATCGAGACCTGACTCTCATGCGAGCGTGCTGGACGTTCTTCGACGACGTGCGAGCTCGCGTGTCGGGCGAGATGCAAAAGGGCCCGCGCGGTGGCGGGCGAGACCGAGACCGCATCGTTCTTCACACCTGTGGCGTCGAGCAGGACTGGGCGAGAAAGGTCGGCGTGCGCGCCCCCAATGACGAGGTGATCACCAGCACCAAGGGACTCGAGGCCTATCGCGACGCGTACTGCGCGGCGATTCGAGAGTTCCACGCTGAGGGCAAGATGGCGCGAAACTGGCCGCTGCGCTTCCTCGTTCGCCACACCGCGTTTCACACGATGGATCACGCGTGGGAGATGGAGGACAAGGACCTGAGCACGTGACGTCCGATGGGGCGGTGCGTCGCGTCGATCTCAAGGCCCCAATTCGGGCGTCGGAGCGACGCGAACGCGCCGCAGCGTAATGAAGCGCTAAGACCACGGTAAAAATGCCGCTGAGAACGTAAGAAATGTCTCCAGAGCAGAAAACGCTTGACTACTGTTCGCGACGTGGACAAAGAGTTTGGCCACCCTCATCCTCGGTAGGTCCCCGTGTTCTCTCTCAGTTACGCATGGAATGAGTTGCGACGTCGACTCGGTCGGACGGTGGTCACGGCGATCGGACTGGCCGCCGGAGTCGGTCTGGTCATGGGGATCATCGGTGTCTCACAGGGATTGAGCGCCGCTCAGAACAAGGCCCTCTCACCACTCAACTCGGTGGGAACTGACATCATCGTGACGCGAACCGTGGCGCCAACGCTCACGACCGCCACGACCACAACGACGACGCCGACCGGATTCGGTGGCGGCGGATTTGCCGGCGGCGGTGGCGGTGGCGGGGGAGGCGGATTCTTCCGCGGCGGGTCAGCACTCAACGCCTCGGACGCCGCGGCACTCGACGCGGCCAACTCCTCGGTGATCACCGACCTGGCGAAGCTCGGACCGGCGGGTACCAAGTTCACCCATGACTTCTTCGTTCCCGGAACGTTGATCACGTTCCCCTCCCAAGCCGTGAAGACAGTCGCCAACGTCAAGGGCGTGACGAGTGCGGTGGGAGCACTGTCGCTCGACGCGTTGCACGAAACCGGCACGGTGCCCAAGATCACCGCGTCGGTGAAGACCGGTGGCCAGACCATCTCGGCGTCCGTCAAACCTCCCGTTTTGACGACCGCCGAACAGACGGCCGAACGGACCTGCTTCCAAAACCTGATCACCAAACAGTTGGGCTCTACCACCACGACGCTGCCCGGCTCCGGTTCGGGAGGCCACGGCGGCGGCGGATTCGGTGGTGGCCAGGGATTCCGATTCAGTGGCGGCTCGAGTAGCGCGTTTGAAAAGTGCCTCGCACCATCCCAAAGGGCTTACATCCAGAACGTGGTGGTCCCCGAGCAAACGGTCAATGAGGTCCTCAATCCGCCGACCACCAACACCAGCACCTCGACGTACACCGTGGCCGGGGTGAACCCCTCGGACACGAAGTCGGGGCTCGTCACCAAGGCACAGCTCGTGAAGGGTACGTGGCTCTCGACGACGCCGTCGGTCGCCAAGACCCAGGTGCTGGTCACGACCGCCTACGCGTCGCAAAAGGGTTTGAAGGTCGGTGACACGCTCACGATCAACAAGGTTGGCTACAAGATTGTCGGTCTGGTCAACCCCACGCTGACCGGTGACGTGTCGGACGTCTACTTCAGCATCTCGAACCTCCAGAAGCTTTCCACCAACACTGGTCGCATCAATGAGGTCCTCGTATCGGTCGCCAACGCGAAGGACGTGAACGGCGTCGCCAAGGCCATCAAGGAGGCGCTGCCCGGTGCGACGGTCCTCACGTCGGCGTCGCTCGCCGACCAGGTGACGGGGAGTCTCTCGAACGCTCGCAAACTCGCCAACGACCTTGGCGGAGCCCTGGCGTTGGTTGTCCTGCTCGCCGCGTTCCTCATCGCCGGACTGTTGACGCTCTCGAGCGTCTCCAAGCGCGTGCGCGAGATCGGTTCCTTGCGCGCCATCGGTTGGTCGCGCGGTCGCGTGGTGCGCCAGATCATCGCCGAGACCCTGGGCATCGGCGTCGTCGGTGGAGTCCTGGGTATCGCCCTGGGTTCGGTCATCTGTCTCATCATCGGGGCGGTCGGACCTGGGCTCAGCGTGACGAGCACCGGTCTCGCCGTGGGGGCCTCCAAAGTGAGCGGTCTGTTGGGTCAAACGACGTCGGCCACGGTGGCGCGGACGGTTCATCTCACCGCACCCATTCACCCCCTCACCATCGTCATCGCATTCGCCGGGGCGCTCCTTGGCGGTCTCGTCGCCGGCGCCGCGGGCGGGTGGCGAGCGGCACGACTCTCACCGGCCTCGGCTCTCCGAGACCTCGGCTGAAAACCCTTCGATCGAAAGGCACCACATGACGCAGGTCTTGAATGACGAAAAGCACGACGCGACGCCCGGGAGCGCGCTGTATGAGTTGAAGGGAGTGAGCCGCTCCTTCTCCAAGGGCGGTGTCACGGTGAACGCCCTGCGCGGTGTCGATCTCGAGATTGCGCGCGGCGAGACGGTCGCGCTCGAGGGCCCGAGCGGCTCAGGCAAGACGACGCTGCTCCAGTTACTGGGCGCCCTCGACTCACCGTCTTCGGGTTCGATTCGTTTCGCCGGGAGGTCGCTCGAAGCCGAGTCGGACAACGTGCTTACCGACATCCGATCGCGCGAGATCGGCTTCGTGTTCCAACAGTTCAATCTGATTCCCACGTTGAGCGCCGAGGAGAACGTCGCCATCGCCATGGTGCCGCGAGAGTCGTCACACGAGAAGCGCATCGCTCGCGCGAGCCAACTGCTCGGGGAGGTCGGCTTGGTCCATCGGCTCGGACACCTGCCGTCGAGCCTGTCCGGCGGTGAGCAGCAACGAGTGGCTATCGCCCGAGCGCTGGTCAATTCGCCGGAGGTCATCATCGCCGACGAGCCGACGGGGAACCTCGACTCCACCAATGCCGGAGAGTTCATGGCGTTGCTGGACGATCTCCAAAAGCAGTTCGGCGTGACGATCATCATCGCGACTCACGACGAGGACGTCGCCTCGCACATGCAACGCCGGATTCGCATTCGTGACGGGTCGATCACGGCGGACTCGAGCACGTCGACGTAATCGCCGCGACGTCAGATCAACGTCGACTGGAATCCAATATGTCCGTGTAATCGGCACCGGTAGGATGCCGAGGAATGGCTACCCTCGTCGTGCTCGTGTTGGTCGCTGCGGTGCTGGGCTCCGTCTTCTATTGGTCGGGCCGATACGGGGACCCCAAGAGGAACCGCGGGACCTCACTGCGTCGCGCGGCGAGCGCGCACACGACGCGAGACGGTCGACCGAAGAAGGCATACGCCACTCGTGAAGAGGCTGAGGCGCACGCCCGATCGACCGGTCCCGCGGGCGCGATGAGTGCGTACAAGTGTGGCACGTGCGACAAGTGGCACGTCGGTCATTAGAAACCTTGTTAGACGAAGGCGTACTCGGGGCGGTGTCCCGATTCGATCTCCAGGCGAACGAGGAGTTGGGCGACCGGCAGGTCCTTGGCGTGGGTGATACCGATGCAGCGTGAGCGCGTCGGGAGGACCTCGAAGACGAGCGCCGTGCTGTCCAACACCTGACCGACGAAGGTCGACAGTTGGAGTTCGGAGTCGGTCTCGAAGTCGTGTTGCGACATCGACCTGTGCATGAGCGGGATGATCGACGGCTGGAAGCCCCAGAGGTTCATCGACACCGTCGTGAGTGGCGAGAGCGACACCGGTTCGAGGCCGTCGTCGGCGTCGTAGCCCTCCAGCGTCGAGTGGACGTTTCGTCGCTCCACGATCTCGGTCAGTCGTCCGTCTTCGACCATGCAGGTTCCCCGCGACACCGGCAGGTCGCCGACGAGGGCGCGGTCGAGTTCGAAACCGACCAGACAGTTGTGCGGACTCTGGGCCAGCCGTTCACCGAGCAACAGGAAGGCCGCGCGACCATAGAGGTCGTCGGCGTTGGAGACGCCGAAGGGTCTCGACAGGTCCAGACTGCTCTCGGCCGCGAGCACCGCATCGACGGTTCCGCGCAGTCGACTCTGGACCGCGAAGCTGACCTTGTGTTCCTTGGGCCAGCGCGCCGCGACGTGCTCCTCGATCTGCGGACCGGTGTCGGGGTTGACGACGATGACGATGTCCTCGAAACCCGAGGCCCACGCGTCAGAGGCCAGGAGGTCGATGACGCCCTCACCGTGCTTGCCGATGGGTGCCAACTGCTTCACCCCGCCGTAACGCCGGGCTCGACCGGCGGCGAGGATGATCAGCGACGGTCCGCTCAACGCGACCACCGGACGACCGCCGAGGCCCACGTCATCCCGGCGCCGAAGCCGGTCATGAGCGCGTACTCCCCAGACTTGATCCGTCCGTTCTCGCGCGCGTCGAAGAAGGCGAGCGGGATGGACGAACTCGACGTGTTGCCGTAGCGATCCAAGGTGACGACGGTGCGCTCCATGGGGATGCCCAGGCGCTGTGTCGCGGCCTTGATGATGCGCACGTTGGCCTGGTGGGGGATGACGAGGCTGATGTCGTCGGGGCTGACGTCGGCCATCTTCATCGCCTCCTCGGCCGATTCGACGACGACGCGCACGGCACGACGGAAGATCTCCTTGCCGTCCATCCAGATGAATCCTCCGTGCTCGCACGTGAGGAGGTCGGCGGCCGACCCGTCGGCGCCGAGGACGAAGGACAGGATGTCCGTGTCGTCGGCGTCGTACTCGAGCACCGCGGCGCCGGCGCCGTCGCCGAGCAAGACGGCGGTGTTGCGATCGCTCCAATCGACCCAGCGCGAGAGCTGTTCGGAACCGATGACGAGGATTCGCCGACTACCGGTCTCGATGAGACCCTGAGCCACGCGAACGCCGTACATGAAGCCGCTGCAGGCGGCGTTCACGTCCATCGCGGCGCAGTTGAGGCCGAGTTCATTAGCGATCATCGGGGCCGAGGCTGGGATGAGCCGGTCCGGAGTCGTGGTCGCGAGGACCAAGAAGTCGATGTCCCCGACGAGCAGTCCGGCGTCTTCGATCGCGTTGCGACCGGCAACGACGCCGAGTGAGACCGACGATCCGCCGATCCGGCGCTCCCGAATGCCCGTGCGCTCGGTGATCCACTCGTCGGAGGTGTCGAGCGTCAGTGAGAGTTCGTCGTTCGTGACAATGCGGTCCGGTAGGGCGATGCCCCAGCCTTTAAATCGAACGCCCATTGGTCAACTCCTTGTCTGGAATGCCTCCGGCAAGTCTAGGTCTCAAGTACTCGGTGCGACGGGTGCCTTCAGCACCTGCAGAGAGCAACGCGCGATACAGATCATGCGGTCGGACTCGTCCGTAAGTTCGATACCCCAGACGTGGACTGTACGTCCCTTGCGTATCGGTGTCGCGGTCGCGGTCAAGGTGCCGGTGGTCATCGAACGCAGGTGTGAGCAGTTGAGTTCCGTTCCGACGACGATCTCGCCGGGCCCGACGCTCACCGCGCCGCCGATTGAGGCCGCACCTTCGGCCATCAGCGCCGACACGCCTCCGTGCAAGATTCCGGCGGCCTGATGGACCTTCGGTCCGACCTCGACCTGCAAGACGACCTTCTCCGGCGAGACGTGCGTGACGACGACGCCGAGCTCCCGGTGAACGTTCGGACTGTCATTCATTCGCTTGAACATGTCTTCGTACATTTCGACAGTGTAGAAGTCGGCCGATAGCCTTTGGCTATGACTCGACGAGTGGACCTGCGCAGTGACACGGTGACGCAGCCGACCCAGGCGATGCGTGACGCCATGGCCGTCGCCGTCGTCGGCGACGACGGGTTCAACGAGGATCCGACGGTTCGAGCGTTGGAGGAGCGCTACGCGGCCATGGTCGCCAAGGAGGCCGCGGTCTTCGTGCCCTCGGGCGTGATGGGCAATCAGATCGCCGTACGGATCCTCACCAATCCGGGAGACCTCGTCATCGCCGGGAGGGGCCAGCACGTGGTCAGTTTCGAGATGGGCGCGGCGGCGCGCAACTCCTCGATTCAATTCGCGACCGTGGACGACTCGAACGGCGCCTTGGCAATGCGCGACGTCCTTGACATCATTGACGCGGAGGGTGACCACCAACCGCACGTCGGGATGGTCGCGCTCGAGAACACGCACATGCCCTCGGGCGGGACACCGCTCGACGTCGCCGACATCACGGCACTCGCGCACGCCATCGGGGATCGACCGTTGCACCTCGACGGCGCGCGACTCTTCAACGCGGTCGTGGCGACCGGCACGAGCGCCGCGCAGTACGCCGCGTCGGCGACCACGGTCATGTCCTGTCTCTCGAAGGGACTCTGCGCACCAGCCGGCTCGCTCCTCGCCGGCCCGTCCGGCTTGATCGAACGCGCCCGCGTCGAGCGCAAGCGACTCGGTGGCGCGATGCGACAGGCCGGTTTCCTCGCCGCGGCCGGACTCGTCGCCCTCGACCAGATGATCGAACGATTGGCCGACGACCACGCCCGTGCTCGAATCCTCGCCGGACTCTTCGCCACGACGTTCCCCGAGGCCGGCTACGACCCGACCACGTGTCGAACGAACATCGTGGCCTTCGACCATCCCCAAGCCCGCCAACTCGTAGAAGAACTCGCGGTCCTTGGTGTCGACGGTGACACGATCGGTCCTCGTCGGGCGCGCTTCGTCACACACGCCGGCGTCAGCGACGACGATGTCTCCTTTGTGGCCGAGGTACTGGCGCGCTTCAAGCCCACGGTGCACTAAGGCGTACCGGCATTTCGCGCGACGTTCGCCCGGGCGTCACCAATGTTCTCGGAGGAGAGTCGCCATCGAGGGGGTAACCTTGTAACGCACGTAAAGGCAACACATGACTGAGATTCTCCACCTCTCCACGTTCCTGCACCGACCGATCTTTGATTCGGACGGCGGCCGGATCGGTCGCGTCCAGGACCTGGTCGCGCGCCTCGGGGACAACTCGCATCCGCCGGTCGTCGGCGCGGTCATCCGCATCGAGGGCCGGGACCTCTTCGTGCCGATCCGAAAGATCGGGGGCCTGAGCGAGGGTCGCATGACGTTCGAAGGCAAGCGCGTCGACCTTCGTCGTTTCGAGCGCCGTCCCGGTGAACTCCTACTCGCCGAGGACCTCTTGGCGCGTCACCTCATCAACCTGGTGCGCGGCCGTCTGATCACCGCGAACGAGATCGAGATCGCACAGATCGACAACCAATGGGAGGTCGTCGGGGTCGACCCGGGGAAGCGACCTCTCCTGCGACGGATCCTCGGCAGAAACGTCGGCGCGCACGTCAAGTCCGAGGCCATCGTGGACTTCGCCTCCATCGAGCCGTTCGTCGCCCACGTCCCGACGGCCCGTCTGCGCATTCCCTATCGCAAACTCTCGAAGTTGCACCCCGCGCAGATCGCCGATCTGGTCGAGCAGGCCAGTCACGAAGAGGGCGAGGAGATCATCGAGGCGGTCGGCGCCGACCGCGAGCTCGAGGCCGACGTCTTCGAAGAGCTGGACACGACCCACCAGCTCGAGTTTCTCGAAGCCCGCAGCGACGCCGACGCCGCCCGGTTGCTCGCGCGCATGGAGCCCGACAACGCGGCCGACCTGATCAACGAGATCGACCAGGACCGACGGCTCCCGATACTCGAGCGCCTGCCGGACATCCAAAAGACCAAGGTCCGTCAACTGCTCTCCTACAGCGCCGACACCGCCGGCGGCCTCATGAACCCCGACTTCGTGTCGGTGCCGGCCACGGCGACGGTGGCCGACGCACTCGAGGTGATTCGCACGTCACGCGTACCCGCCGAATCTCTGCACGCGGTCTTCGTGTTGGACGAGGGCGGGGTACCAATCGGCGCCGCGTCGATCGCGCCGCTCGTGCGGGCGCCGGGCCACGAACTGGCGCTCAGCGTCTCGCGCACGCACCTCGCGCACGTCCACCCGCACTGGGACCTGCACCAGACCTCGCGCGTGATGAGTGACTTCAACCTGACGGTCCTGCCGGTGCTCGATGAGGACCACTCGACGATGATCGGTGTTGTAACAGTGGATGACCTACTCGAGGAGATCCTGCCGCACGGCTGGCGTCGCGAGTTCGGCATGACGGCGGTCGAAGAGTGACGCGCCGTATCCCGTGGGGTCACGTTCAAAGGGGGCTCACTGAAACCCCCTAGTACAACCTTCATTCATTGCGTCCCGGCACGATCGCACACGAACTATTCGGTAGGCCACTAGCCCTCCTTCGAATCTCGTCGTGGTCGTGTCGCACCACTACGAGAACAGAAAGGAGGAAGCGTGAGCGAAGCAACGAAGGATCAGATCAAGGGTGCCTTCGGCACCGTCAAGGAGTACGAACCGGGAACGCGCCGGGGTACTCGCGCACGCCTCCTCACGCTTCTGGCGATCATCGGGCCGGGTCTCATCGTCATGGTGGGCGACAACGACGCCGGCGGCGTCTCGACCTACGCGCAGGCAGGTCAGAACTTCGGATACACGCTGCTCTGGACCCTGCCACTGCTGATCCCGGTGCTGATCGTGAACCAGGAAATGGTCGTTCGTCTCGGCGCGGTCACCGGCATCGGTCACGGTCGACTGATCCGCGAACGCATCGGACGACGTTGGGGCAACGTCTCGATCTGTTCGATCTTGCTACTGAACTTCCTAATCATCGTCACCGAGTTCATCGGAATCTCGTTGTCCATGGAGTACTTCGGTGTCTCGGCATTCGTGTCGGTGCCCATCGCGGTGGTGGCACTGTTCGGCGTGACCGCGACCGGTTCGTTCCAGCGCTGGGAGCGATTCATGATGCTCTTCGTCGCCGTCAATGTCGTGATGATCCCGTTGGTAATCCGCGCCCACATCTCCTCGCACTCGCTGTTCCGCGATCTTGCAGTTCCCGGCATTCGCGGTGGCACGTCTTCGGCCGCGGTCTTGCTCATCATCTCGATCATCGGGACCACCGTCGCTCCCTGGCAGCTGTACTTCCAGCAGAGCAACATCGTCGACAAGAAGATCTCACCGCGCTGGATGAACTACGAGCGCATCGACACCATCCTCGGTTCCTTCGTCGTGGTGGTCACCGCGGCGTTGTTGATGGCTCTCACCGCGGCCGGCCTGTCGCCGCACGGTGGCACGAACGGCTACGTCAACGCGCTCAATGTCGCTCACAGTCTCACGAAGTTCGTGGGTCACGACACCGGTGACCTCTTCGCCATCGTCTTATTGAACGCCTCGATAATCGGCGCCGCCGCGGTCACGCTCGCGAGTAGTTACGCCGTGGGCGACCTCTCCAATCGCTTTACTCAGGGGCTCAACGTTCGACTGCGCGACGCCAAGGGCTTCTACAGCGTGTTCGGCGGACTGTTGGTGGTCGCGGGCATCGTGGTGCTGCTGCCCCACGCGCCGCTCGGCCTGATCACATTGGCGGTGCAGGCGATGTGTGGCTTGATGCTGCCGAGTACGTCGATCTTCGTCTTGCTGATGGCGAATGACCGTGAGGCACTCGGTCCGTGGGTCAACGCGCGCTGGCTGAACGCTGTCGCGGTGGTGATCATCGCCATTCTGGTCGTGCTGTCGGTGACGATGATGGTCTCGACGCTCTTCACTTCGGTGAACGTCGTAGCGATGCTCGAATGGTCCGGCGCATTTGTGGGTGTGGGTGTCGCCATCGGCCTCCCTATCGGACTACGTCGACAAGGCGCGCGTCCCGCCGACGATGTCGATCGCGGTGACTGGCGTATGCCGCGGTTGGCGCTGTTGGAGCGACCGAAGCGTTCTCGGGGCCGCCAATGGCTCTTGATGGCCATCGGGACCTATCTGTCAGTGGCGGGCACGTTGCTCGTCGTGCGAATCATTCAACTGGCGACCTCGTAGTCTCTCATGGTGACCGTTGCCCCCACGCTCGTGTGCGTTCACGCGCACCCCGACGACGAAGCGCTCTTCACGGCGGGGATCACGTCGCACTACGGTGACCTCGGGTACCGGGTCGTCCTCGTCACTTGCACGAACGGCCAACTCGGACTGGACGACCACGCGCGGCCTGGTTCGGACCCCGCCCACGACGACGTCGTCACGCGCGCGACGCGCGCCGCGGAGTTGCAGCGCGCGGCGATCGTCGCCGGGTTCTCTCGCGTCGTCACGCTGGGATATGACGACTCAGGCATGACGGGCTGGCCGCAGAACGATTCGCCGGACGCCTTCATGAATGCCGACGTCGGATGTGTGGCGCGCACGCTCGCCGCGGTGATGGACGAAGAGGACGCGTCAGTCGTCGTCACCTACGACGAGAACGGCTTCTACGGACACCCCGATCACATCATGGCCAACGTCGTGACGCGCGCGGCGTTAGAACTGGCCGTGAGCCCGGTGCGCCTCTACTACCCGGTCGCACCCAAGGGCGTCCTCGAGGAGTTCGTCGCCGGCGCGAGGGCCAAGGGGGTCTTCCTCCCGGCCTGGATCCTGAACGCCGAGCACAGTGTGGCCGACGACCTCGTCACGACGACCATGGACGTGCGCGCTTACGCCAAGCGCAAGCACCGTGCGATCGCGACCCACGCCTCGCAGGTCGACAACGCCGACCTCGTCACGATGGACGAGGAACTCTTTACGCTGCTCTTCGGTATCGAGTACTACCGACGCGCCTGGAGTCGCGATGTGACATCC
>Ga0187871_10001692_pt1 | contig 18829 bp, 12 predicted proteins | sample June2016WEW_16_1_FD_132988 | JGI IMG/M metagenome (GOLD analysis project Ga0187871, IMG submission 132988) | Peatland microbial communities from SPRUCE experiment site at the Marcell Experimental Forest, Minnesota, USA - June2016WEW_16_10 | ecosystem: Environmental > Terrestrial > Soil >...
GCAATTGCGGGAATTCCCCGCAAGTTGGTAGAATCGAAAGCACGGGCCACCCTAGCTCAGTTGGTAGAGCGGCTGATTCGTAATCAGCAGGTCTCCGGTTCGATCCCGGAGGGTGGCTCCATAACTCACACTAAACACAAGACTTCAGAGCGGTTGCTGCATAATACGTTCCGGGGTCCCAAGTCATGGGTCAAGTCTCCAGGCAGACAAACCTGCCGCGCGGAAGAAATCAGGCGACGTCCGCGATTAGTCGGCCACGGGCCGGACGGCTTCAATCTAGTGCACCTGCGTCGTGGCAATCGCTCCCGCGGCGGACCGGCAAACGTTAGGGTGGGTTATTAGGATCGCGGACGCCGGTTGCACGAAGCTGGCGTTAGTTTGAGCGGTCAGCTCGCTTTCCGTAGTACATCCTCTACCGCCTCCGGATGCTTGGCGATCACTGCCAGCAGCACGCGCGTGGGAGCGTCCGGCCGCGACCGGCCTTGTTCCCAGTTGCGCAAGGTTGCCGGCGGGAAACCGAACTTGGTGGCGAACTGCGCCTGGCTGAGACCCATCTTTGTCCGGACCTCGCGCACGTCAACCTCGGGTACCTGGAGCAGCGTGAAGCGGACATCGCTATTCTCGCCGCGCGTCCACGCGATCGCCTCCTGCAGTCCTTCGATGATGCTTTCGCCGACTGTCTGACGCTTCCGCGCGCCCGCCGTTTTCTTCGCGGCCCTGGGTGTTTTCTTTGTAACCATCTCAGATCTCCTATGCCTTCTTCGGATAACCCGCGACGAGAGCCGGCGCCAGTTTCTTCATTGCATTCCGCTCGGCTTCGCTCAGGTTCTCCTTCCTGTTCTTCGCATACGCAGAGAGCAGGAAAATTGGAAGTTGCTCGTTGTGATAGTAGTAGATCACGCGGGCGCCGCCACGCTTACCCATGCCCGACAAAAGCAACCGGGGTTTCCGCACGCCACCAGTTTCCGGGATGATCTCTCCGGCTTCCGGATTGGCGCCGATGATAGCCACCAGGTCGGCCCGCGCCGAACCGGACATTGGCGGCTCGCCTTCCGCAGGAACGCTCGAGTCTCAACGACCGTCATCGGCGCGTTCGCCATGAACTCCAACTATACGCAATCTGCGCACAACAAACAAGGAGGATGGTATGAAACACGTGATCCCCACATTCGTAATTAGCCCGGTTCAAGCCCGGAGGGTGGCTCCACTCCATTCGATGCTTTGCACTGGCGCTCTGTCGGAAGTGTCGCGAGGGCTTTCATCAACAAGTCGAGCGCGGCTCCGTTATCTTCCCGTTGCTTTCGAGCCGCCGGCAGCCAGGATTCGCCGATAATCGGATTCGTCGATAATCGTAGGATACGTGGAACTGGAGATGAAGGCATGGATGGACCGGCTTTTTGGCGAAACCGCCAACACCGGCGCCGCGAGGCTCGTCGAGCTCGATGAGTTTTGTGGGCCGGACCTCATTACTCTGCAGCGATTGGCCACCTTGTTCGAAAACTGCGCGGCATGGTTGGCCCCGTACTCCGACGAACGACTCAATCGGGCATTCTGGGATCTGAGCGGCAACGTTCTGTTTGTTCTGGGGGACGATTCGATTGAATGGGCATTGCGTCAGCGCGTCATTAGCTCTTTCGAGATACTATTCCGGGAGTTCTTTGCCGTGCGCTGCAGGCCTGTTTTGGGGCATCTCAGCGAAGCAGGGAGCCCGTTGAACTTGGCCTGCTATATGTGGTGGGATTTCGATTGCTGGTATGCCACGCCCGGTTCGGCACTTCTGGCGGTGATGCGATCCAGTCTGGCGATCGGCCACGTTGCTTGCCAGGAAAGCGCTCTCCACGGGCTTGGTCACTGGTACCATCGCGGGCAGGCTGAGGCGGTGCGGAGCATTATCGACGAGTTTCTCGAACGTGAGCCGCACATTCGCGCAGAATTACGCGAGTACGCATCCTCGGCACGCAGCGGGTGTGTGCTTTGACGGGAAAACCATACGTGCTCCGATCCTGATCGGAACGTCCGACTACAGGTTGGCATTGGGTTCCAGGCTGCGCCAAAGATACCAGGCGGCCACGGTGCAGTAGGGATGCCAGCGCGCGCCCATCGCTTCGATCTCGGCCGGTTTCGGCAACTCCGGAAGGCCGTATGCCTTTTGAATCGCGGAGCGAATCCCCAGATCGCCCGTGGGCAGCACATTGTGGCGGCGCAGGGCGAAGATCAGGAACATGTGGGCGGTCCAAACGCCCACGCCTTTCACCATGGTGAGGCGCTCGATCACCTCGCCATCCGGGAGCGCGGTCAGCGCGGCGAAATCGACGGTACCCTCGCGGGTGTGGCGCGCCAGATCCCGGATGTAAGCGGTCTTTTGTTTCGAAAGGCCCAGCTTGCGCATCCTGGCGGGGCGCAACGCGAGGATGTTTTCCGGCGTGAGCAGTCGTCCGGGGACCGCGGCCACCAGGCGCTCGAAGATCACCTGCGCGACGCGTCCGCTAAGCTGTTGGTATACGATGGACTTGACCAGCGTCTCGAAGTCCGGATCGCGAAATTCGATGCGATAAGCGCCGACGCGCTGGACGATGCCGCCCAGCACGGGATCGGCCGCTTGCAGATGGCGGATGGCTTTGCGCATTATTGTAACAGGGCTGCTGGCAGCCACGTCCGTCATTGTAACCCTTATGGCCCTGACCAACGTCGCGCTTCAGCGCGCAATTGTATCCTTGATCCTGCTGGCGCCGCCCGTCTGGCCGCAGCAGAAGCCCGCCGACAAGCCGGAGGAAGAACCGCCGCCGCCCGCCATTTCCGTTGAGGTGGCGCTGGTCAACATCCTGGCTTCGGTGCATGACAAGCACGGCGGCCTCATCGGCAACCTGACGAAGGACGACTTCACCGTCATCGAAGACGGCAAGCAGCAAACCATCAAATACTTCACGCGCGAAACCGACTTGCCGCTGACCATCGGCCTGCTGATCGACGTCAGCGCCAGCCAGAGAAACCTGCTGGATATCGAGAAGCATGCCGCGCACCAGTTCTTCTCGCAGGTGCTGCGCAAGAAGGACGAAGCCTTCCTGATCAGCTTTGGCGAGGATTCCGAGCTGTTGCAGGACTACACGAATTCGCCCAAGCTGCTGCAAGCGGGGCTCTCGCAATTGCAGGTGAACTCCGGGGTGGGCGGTTTCGGGCCGGGCCCGGTGCCGACCATCAGCCAGCCGCGCGGCACGGTGCTGTACGACGCAGTCTATCTGGCGGCGAACGAAAAGCTGCGCGCCGAGGTGGGGCGCAAGGTCATCGTATTGATCACCGACGGCATCGACGAGGGCAGCAAACTGAAGATCGAGGAAGCCATCGAAGCGGCGCAGAAGTCGGACGTAGTCATTTATAGCATCGACTACGCGGATCCCAGCGCGTACGGCCCGTTTTCGTTTGGCAGCGTCAGCGATTTCGCGCTGCAAAGGATGTCCGGCGAAACTGGCGGCAGGGTGTTTAAAGTGGACCGCAGACACACCCTGGACGACGCCTTCAAGGAACTGCAGGACGAGATGCGCAGCCAGTATTCCATCGCCTACACGTCGAGCAATCTGGAACAGGACGGCCGGTTCCGCAAACTGGTGGTAAAGGTGGCGGACAAGAACCTGAAAGTGCAGGTGCGCAAAGGCTACTACGCGGTTAAGCCCGAGAAGAGCTGACATGCCTTCGTGGGGCGGGCTCGCATCCCGCGCGGGCCTCGCAGGCCCGCTCTTCGGAGAGCAAACCGCGGCTGAAAGCCGGCTGCGGTTACCCGGGACGCAGGACCAGCTTCTCGCGCGCCGCGAAGTACAGGCGCAACGCGTCTTCGAGCGGCGGCATCGGATCGAGTCCCGCGCTCTCCATCTTGGCGTTCGATAGCGCCGAAAACTTAGGACGGTGCGCGGCGGTGCGGTATTCGCGCTCGCTGGTGGCATGCAGTTCCACGGCCTGGGCCGGCCGCGCCACGGCGAAGATCGACTGCGCGTAGCGATACCAGGAAGTAGGCGTGCCGCCGCCGATGTGGAACACGCCGGTTTGGCCCAGATCCACCAGATCGAGGGTGCGGGCGGCCAACAAGGGCGCGTAGGTGGGCGACGCTACATGATCCTCCACTACGCGGATGGGCTGCCCGGAGCACGCCAGCCGCAGCATCACTTCCACGAAATTGCCGCGCGCGGTGCGCAATCCGCCCGGGCCGAAGACGCCCGACGTGCGCACGATCAGCGGCGCATCCAGGTAAGCCTGCGCGTAAAGCTCGCCGGCCAGTTTGGAGACTCCGTAAGCGCCTAACGGGTGCGTTGAATCGCTTTCCACATACGGCCGGCCGGCCGCTCCGTCGAAGACGTAATCCGTTGAGAAGTGCACGAAGTGCGCGTCCAGTTGCCGGCAGGCTAGCGCCAGATTGCGCACCGCGAGGGCGTTCACCAGGAAAGCCGCCTGCGGTTCGCTTTCGGCCACGTCCACTTGATTGTAGGCGGCGGCGTTGAAGACAATCTCCGGATCCCACGGGGTGAGCACGCTTTCCACCTGCTGGTTATCGGCGATGTCCAGTTGGTTGCGGTCCCATCCGATGGTGTCGTATCCGCGCTCGGTCAACTCGCGGACCAGTTCCACGCCGAGCTGTCCGCCACTTCCGATTACCGCCGCTTTTCGCGCCATAGATAGGTAAAACAGGCCGTGCGGCCTGTGTCTTGGCTATTCTACCAGCTTCCCTGGCGAGAGGGCTGAATCGGCGGAGCGGCGCAACCGCGGAATCCACCGCGGCACTTTCGGGGAATATTTTTCATAGGCGGATTCCCCATCGACCAAAACACACATGCCATCGAAACCTCTTGTGGGGCGGCCAATCATGGCCGCAGCCGCCTGTTAGGCGGCCGAGCCGGCTGAAAGCCGGCTGCGGGCAGAATTGCCCGCCCTCCAATTCGTGCAGAATCGGGGCCAACGGCATTCGCAGCGCAAAATGATCACATATGCAGGCTGGCCAGCGTCGCGGCGCGCAAAGCGGGGCGGCCGCGGAAATCGCCGGCGCTGGAAAATGGCGCTTTGGCGCGTTCCGCGATGAAACGCGCGATCTCGTCCTCCGAGACTCCGGGCACCAATCGCAGAATGCCCTCTTGCACTGTATTCACGTCGAAGCGCAGCGCTGCATCTTCACCGAAGGCCACCAGCCGCACGCTGACGGCGGGTACCGTACAAACGATCTCCGGCCCGATGCGCGAGTAGAGCACTTGCGGATCGGCCATGACCTGCTCGCGCCAGCGCTTGCGCGCCGCATTGATGGCGTCCCGGTTCAGATGTTCCAGGTCCAGCCGGAGGCTCGCCAGATAATGCTCCCGCCACAGCGCAGCCGCGCCCGGATCGACGAACACGCCGTGGCTCAGATCGTTCAAAGCGTCCACGATTTCGGCGCGCTCCTCGGGAAACAGGCGCATGTATGCGGTCGCCACATCGAGCAGCCAAGGCGTGGAAATATCCGTTTTCACCGCCGCGAATGTGGCCGCCATGGCGCGCAGCATCTTCTCCTCTCGTTGGGCTACGGTTTCCTCGGTAGGCAGGTCCGCGCCGCGCATGGCGAACAGGAAGAAGAAGCTGGCGTAGAAGCCTTCCGATTGCAGCAGTTGGTCCGCGTCGCGCAGGGTGGAAAAATCGCGCGCCTTCTCCAACTGCACGCGCAGGTAATCCGGTCCGTGGAAGGCGCTCTCGAATGCGAAATAGTTTTCGCGCACGTCGTAGTAGCGCGCCAGGTCTTGCGAGAAAGTCGTCAGATCGGACGCGCCGTGGTAATACTCGTTCTGGCGATAGGGCGCGTCTCCGAATCCCACGGCGCGATGCTGGTAGCGCCAGCGCAGTCCTTCGCCTCGGGCCAGATGGGCGGCGAGGGTTTCCAGATGAATGGCATAGCCTTCGCTGAACGCGGTGGTGCGGTCCGAGAGCGCGGCGGTGCTGTGGGGAATGGAGGCGATTTCCAGCCCGTCCAGGCGCCGCCCGCCCGCCAGCATGTCCATGGCGACATGGCCGGTCTCGTGATACATGGTGGTCTCGAACCATTCGGGTCCCGGTTCGAGCAGGATGTATGCCGTGCGCGGATATTCCTTCACGCCATCGGCCGTCTCCAAACGGAATCCAACGGCTGCATGATTGCCGCCCGGCACCAGCGCCACGTAGTAATCCGGCACATTCGCGCCCGGCGCGGCGATGCGGGCCGCCTGCCCGTACAGACGCAGCGCACGTTCGGCCGATTCGTTATGCAGCCATTTCTCGTATTTCGACGCGTCGGCCACGCGCCGGTACAGCGGCATACTCTCGCGGATCTCGGCGGACGCCGTGTTCACCTTCCCGGCCGGCTCGAGGAAGACCACGTTAGGCAGTTCCGCGGCGGCGGCGCACGAGGCCATCAGGCACACCCACAGCAGGCGCATATTCCGTAGACGATTTTACCCCGTTACTATTACCGGCTCCGGATTGGGGACAATGGTTACGCGATGGAATTGAATGGAGAGCATCTCACAATAGAAGGAGTCTGCGCAGTGGCCGGGGGCCGCGCGGAAGCGGCGCTGGCGGCGGATGCGGTAGAGAAGATGGAACGCTCGCGCCGGGTCGTGGAGCGCCTGGCCGAGGGCGACGCGCCGGTCTACGGAGTAAACACGGGCGTCGGGCTGCTGGCGGATGTGCGGATCGCGGCTTCCGATCTGGATCGGTTGCAGCGCAATGTGGTGCGCTCGCACTGCGCCGGAGTCGGCGATCCGCTGGCGCGAGAGGAAGTGCGGGCCATGATGCTGATCCGCGCCAACGTGCTGGCGAAAGGTTATTCGGGCATCCGGCCGGTGGTGGCCGAGCGGTTGTGCGATCTGCTGAATCGCGGGGTGACGCCGCGGGTGCCATCCCAGGGCAGCGTTGGCGCCAGCGGCGATCTGGCGCCCCTGGCCCATATGGCCGCGGTGCTCATCGGCGAAGGCGAAGCGGAGTACGAAGGCGCGGTCTATGCGGGCGGCGAGGCCCTGCGGCGCGCGGGTCTGCAGCCTCTCACGCTGCGCGCCAAGGAAGGCATCTCGCTGATCAACGGCACACAGGCTATGCTGGCCATCGGTTGCCTGGAACTGGCGGCGGCCGAGATCCTGGCGGACTCCGCCGACGTGATCTGCGCCATGACGCTCGACGCCTTACGCGGCACTCCGCGCGCGTTCGATCCGCGGCTGCATGCCGCGCGGCCGCATCCCGGGCAGATCCAGAGCGCCGCCCGGCTGCGGCAACTGCTGGAAGGCAGCGAGATCCGGCAATCGCACATTACTTGCCGGCGGGTGCAGGACGCTTATTCGCTGCGATGCGCGCCGCAGGTGCACGGCGCGGTGCGGGATTCGCTGGCAGAGGCGCGCCGAATCTTCGCCTTTGAGCTGAACGCGGCCACCGACAATCCGTTGGTGCTCGACGACGAAATCGTCTCCGGCGGCAATTTTCACGGCGAGCCGCTGGCATTTCAGTTGGACTATCTGGCAGTGGCGCTCACCGCGCTGGCCGGCATCTCCGAACGCCGCATCGACCGGCTGGTGAACCCGGCCCTCAACGAGGAGCTACCGCCCTTTCTGGCGGGCCACCCCGGCCTGGAATCGGGACTGATGATGGCGCAGGTAACGGCGGCCGCGCTGGTGGCGGAGAATCGCGTGCTTTCGCATCCGGCTTCCTCGGGATCCATCACCACCAGTGGGAATAAAGAAGATTTTGTTAGCATGGGCATGACTTCTGCGCTAAAATATAAAAATATCGTGCGCAACACCCGCGCCGTGCTGGCCATTGAAGCTTTGTCCGCTTCGCGCGCGCTTGATTTGTTGAGACCCTTAAAGAGCAGCTTGCCCATAGAACGGGTCCGGGATCGCATCCGGGCGGTGTCGGCGCCGCTCGATGGGGATAGAGCCCTGCACCACGATATCTCCGCGTTAGAGAAGCTACTGGCGGGCGATGGTTTCCGCCAATAGCGGTTGTTACAACAAATCATATTCTGCCAGTGTTTTGCCTTCCATTGATCGTATCGGTGGGCGTCACGGTTGACGCATATTCTTGAAGAATCGCAATTGAATACCAGCTTTCAAGTTTTGGGCCTCTACCTGCTGTCAGGCTGCCCATCATTTTCAGGCTAGTGAGACACAACCGTAAAGGGGAACATATGAGACACCTACTCGCGTGTGGTGTATTGCTGTTATGCGCTGTTACTTCCGGATACGCACAGACATTCCGGGGTTCCATCAATGTAACGGTGACTGACCAGACCGGAGCGGCCTTGGCCGGCGCTGTCGTGAAGGCAACCGACACGGGGACCGGCATTGTGCTCACTACGGCCACCACGGCCGAAGGCCAGTTTTCGTTTCAGGACCTTCCCGCCGGCACGTATCAGGTGGCGGTTACGTCCGCTGGATTTTCGCCGGTCACCGTGGATAAAGTCCCGGTGACCGCGGGAGCCATCTACACCTTGCCTGTCACGCTCAAGGTAGGACAGCAGGCCACGGCCGTGGAGGTTTCAGCGGCAGCCATTGCCGTGGATACCACCACTGTCACCCAGAGCGATACCATCCCGGACGCCGCGCTGCAGGACCTTCCCATGAATGGGCGCGATTTCTCGCAGTTGATCGCCATAGCGCCGGGTTACGCGGGTTACTCGGTGGGCGGCTTTGGATCGTTGAACGGGACGCGCGCCAACCAGATGAACTGGCAGATCGACGGCACCGACAACAACGACTTCTGGCACAATATTCCGGCGGTCAATCAAGGCGGAGTATCGGGAATCGCGGGCGTGGTGATGCCGCTCGACGCCATCGACGAATTTTCGGCACAGACCCAGTCGAACGCGGAAGGCGGACGCAACGCGGGCGGCACCGTCAATCTCACGATCAAGAGCGGCACCAACGAACTGCACGGCAGCGCGTACTACTACAACCGCAACGAATTCTATGCCGCTCACTCGCCCTTCTTCGTGCCCACGGCCGATTTCCCGAAAGCGCCGCCGCTGCGCAACGAGAATTACGGGGTGAGCCTGGGCGCCCCGATCGTCAAAGACAAAGCGTTTTTCTTCGGCGCTTTCGAGAAGCAGCAGTATATTTTCGGCCTTACGGGCTTATCCACCGAACCGTCCACGGCGTGGGTCGGCCAGGCTGAGAGTGTAATGAAGCAATACAGCATCCCGGTGAATCCACTGTCGCAGACGCTGCTGTCGACGCTCTGGCCCAGCTCTATCCTCAATCTTCCCGCAACCGTCAATAACTATTTCGCGACTGTTCCGGGGACCGGGTACAGCTTGAACGGTGTCGTCAAGTTCGACTATAACTTCAACGCCAAACACCATTTCTCGCTGCACTGGTTCGCGGGAGAAGGCAGCCAGACCCAGCCTCCGGGCGCCAGCCTGGCGCTGGCCACGGCGAGTTCTAACCTGGGATACTACTTTGAAGTGGCGCCGCTCCACGTGCAGAACTATTCCGCTGTTTTGAATTCGGTTTTCACCGAGAAACTGACTAACCAACTGCTGTTCGGCATCAGTTACTTCAACCAGGTGTTCCACGACTCCAACAACAGCTTCGACAGCCAGGCCTTGGGCCTGTATACCAGTCCGGACGCCTCCATTAACGGACACCCCATCATGGGCGCGCCAAATATTCAAATCGCCGGCTTCGACCAGGTCGGCATCACGCCTCCGGAAGGCCGCAGCGATCCTACCGGCCATCTCACGGATATCGCTTCCTACATCACAGGCAAGCACCAGTTCCGTTTTGGCGCGGAGGTGCGGCAGGGCCGGGTGGATGAGTTCTATCACCGGCGCTCCCTGGGCAGTTTTTCGTTCGACGGAACACAAGGACCTTGGGCGGCGGATACGGCCGTTAGCTCGAATGTGCTGGCGCTCGCCGATTTTCTGGCCGGCTACGTCTCCGCATCCGACATCGCCGTGGGAGATCCGGAACGGTTTGTGCGTGTCAACGGCTTCGATTTCTTCGCCCAGGACAACTGGCAGGTCACACGTAACCTGAATGTCAATCTGGGACTGCGCTACGACTATATGGGACCCCTGTATAGTGTCAACCAGGACTTGGCGGTCTTCATTCCAGGGGAAGGTCTGAAGGTTCAGGGAAATGGGATCAACCGCATCTTTCCGGCGGACTGGAATAATTTTGGGCCACGCCTCGGGTTCGCCTACCAACCCACATCCAAGAACGATCTCGTGGTGCGCGGAGGAGTCGGCGTGTTCTACGACCAGATCAACATGAATCCGTTCCTGGACTACCGCGGGAGTGGGGCCGATGGTCTACAGGACAATCCGATCGGGCCGAAACCGGTCGACAACTACAGCCTCTCGAATTACACCTGGCAGTCCGGCCAGTATATCTTCCCCGGAATCACTTCTTGCCCAACTCTGAGCGGCTGCGGCAGCAATGTCTATAACGTATACTCCGTCAACCAGGATTTCCGCACACCCTACTTCTTCAACTACAGCCTGAATATCGAGAAGGCTTTCGGCAACGCCGTGGTGTGGCAAGTCGGCTATGTCGGCAGCTTGGGGCACAAGAGTTCGGTGATGTTGAATCTCAACCAGAATGGCAGCTACGATACCGAATATCCGAACATCGGCTCCATTTACCAACTCAATAGCATGGGTAACTCAAACTACAACGCGATGCAGAGCACGCTCAAGATCAGGTCCTGGCACGGGTTAACCGGACAGCTTGCATTTACCTGGTCGCACGCCTTGGACGATGTCACCGAGTACCGCGGCGTGATCCCATTGGATAGCTTCAACCTGGCCCAGGAGTATGGGAGCAGCGATTTCGACACACGCCTGAACTTCACCACGTTCCTGACTTACGACATACCCGGTTCGTCGCACGGCCCGAAGTGGCTCTCGCACGGCTGGCAGTTGAGCAGCCTGTTCTCGTTCCACAGCGGACAGCCGTTCAACTTCGACGCCGGAACGCAGCGCCCCGGGCTGAACGTCATTGGCAATCCGTTCGAGGGCGTTAACCGGACGTTTGTCCCGGGCGTCGGCGAGCCGTATGTGAATCCGGCGGCGTTCTGCGTGCCGGGAGCGGCGGGCTGCCCGGGTACCACGAACCCGGACGGCGATCTGTCTCGGAATTTATTCGTGGGGCCGGGCTTCGCCGATGTCGACCTGTCGGTGATCAAGAACATTCCGATTCGCGAACGATTGGCGATTCAGCTTCGCGCGGAGATGTTCAACGTCTTCAACCGGAAGAATCTGGCCAGTGGAGCCGGGTCGGTGGGGTCGAACGGCTATCTCTACGACACTATCGGGGACTTCAATGGGGCTCCCGGGCTTGGGCCGGGCGAGCCATTTAATATGCAACTCGTGGGAAAGATCGTCTTCTAGCCGTAGGGCAGCGCCATGCGCTGCCCCGGGCTCTTAGTCCCGCTGGGAACGACCCTGCGGGTCGTTACCGGGATCGGAGAACCGGCGCGGGGACGTGGCGCAGGCACTCATTGCCTGCCGCGCTGACACTCGTGTCAGCGCAGGCGAGCTTCGCTCGCCTCCACAGGCTAAAGCCTATGCCACCAAGCCCTGCAAGAAAGCCAGCCAGAGCTTCGAGGCAGGCGGCCTACGAGGCCGCCTGCAGGCTGCGAGCCTGCCCCACCAAAAGGCCAATCTCCAGCAGCGGGACGCTAGTCCCGCTAGCTATAGCTAGCTAGATCAGTGACTTGCACGATGGTTCTCTGGAGAGCCTGTGTTCGGCGAGCGAAGCTCGCCCCGGCGGGTCCGGAGACCCGCCGCAGGCGTAGACGCCTGCCCCACTAACTTACGGAAATTCGATTTCGGCGCTGTATATATCCGAGAAACTTCGCTCAATATCGATCACCGGCACGTCGCCTCGCGCGAGAGCGGCGAAGTTGCAGACCAGGTTGCCCGCATTCAGCACCCGGTCGAACCGCGCCACTGTTTTCGTTGCCCCGGTACGAAGGTCGAAAACAAAAACCGGAATACCCTCCGCGCGGGCGTCCTGGTAGAAAAGCCGGGCGCCGTCCGCCGACCACACGGCCCAAGTGAGGGATGTGCCCCGCGCAGCCACTCGCCAGCTCCGCCGCACGAAGTCGTAGATCCGGATCTCTCGCACATTCGTCGAAGTCGCCGCCAGAAATCGTCCGTCGGGCGACCAGCGCGGCAAGCTCAGGTATTCCGATCCGGGAATATCGGTGAACTGGCCCCGCGCGCCGCTGGCGATCAGCACGAGTAGGGATTTCCGTGGCTCGATATCCAAGTCGCGGACAGCCACGATTTGGGAGCTATCCGGCGACCAGTCCGGATCGCGCAGATTGCTCACACCCGGCAACACCGGCGTTGCCACACCGCCGTCCGCGGCTATCGTATAAACGTTGGACGCCCCTGCCTGGTCGTCGCCCGCAAAAAGGATTGTGCGCCCATCCGGCGACCAGCGCGGGAAGAAGGCTTTCAGACCGGGTACCGCGATCGGTTGCACGCCTTCGCCATCGGCGCGGCTGCGCCAAAGCGTCTCCCGTTCCGAATAAACGACCTGCTGGAAGTCGCGGGAAAAGCTGAGCATCGAAGGCCGGCGCCCGGGCAGAAAAGGCGAGAGCCTGTGCGTCCGCGGGTCCATAAGCTGCAGATCGGCGCGAGGCGTGCGCCCCCAAAAGAAAATATGCCGGCCGTCGCGACCGGCCCGCGGACTCCAGGCCCCCATCGGCAGGGAGGGTAGCGGAAAGGGTCCGGCAGATCCGCGCCGCCACCATTGCGGCTTCTCCGGCAGCGCCCACAAACGGCGGGCTACGTTTTCCACGAAGACGTAGTAGCGCCCGTCCGCCGTCCAGACGCCACAGCAAATGCCCGCCGGATTGTTCCAGCCGGGCAGTATCCGCCGCAGGCCGGCGCCATCCACACCAATCTCCCAAATACTCAACGGGTCCTTGCCGTTCGCCCCCAGAGTAAAGCGAATCCGGTTTCCGGCAGGAGACCACGCGGGCGCATCCACGCTGCTGGCGAACAATCCCAGGCGGCGCCTGCCCGCGCCGTCCGCGTTGGCCACCCACAATTCGTTGCGAATGTGAAAGGCGATGCGTTGGCCGTCCGGGGAAAAGGCGGCATCCCCCGAAACCAGATCTCCCAACTTGCTGGGCGCGCCTCCCGTGGCCGGCCAGCTCCAGAGCTGGGAAGGCTCTCCACGGAAAGCGAAGGATCCGGTCAGGTACCGCGAGCCGTCCGGCGACACATCCCAAATCACGGTGTTCGTGTTCCGAAACGGCGCGGTAATCCGCTGTTCTTCGCCGCCGTGGACCGACGCTTGCATCAGGTCGTAATGCGCGCCGGCCTTGCGCACATAGAACAGCCGGACTCCGTCGGTAGCCGGGCGGACCAGAAAGTCCTGCAGGCCCGACTCGGTTATCGGGAACCACCCCACCACGCGCGGCGCGGGTACCGGGTTCGACCACCAAACGGCGAAGGCGGCCAGAGGCGCCACCAGCGCCGCCGCGGCTCGCCGGAAACGCCGCGCGGCCAACACCGGTACCCGGCGGCCACCGACCGTTTCGAACTTGCCCGATATCCCGTTGCGCTGCAAGCGCTTCAGATCCGCGCGCATATCCGCCGCATGCTGATAACGCAGGTCGCGGTCTTTCTCCAGCGCCTTGCCGATAATGCCATCCAGTTCTTGCGGAAGACGCGCATTCAGCGTGCTGGCCGGCGCTGGCGCCCGCTGCAGGATGGCCGCTTGCATAATACCCGTCGTCCCGCCGCCAAACGCCTGCTTGCCCGCCGCCATTTCGTACAGCACCGCGCCCAGACTGAACAGATCCGTGCGCGCATCTAATTCTTCCCCGCGCGCTTGCTCCGGCGACATGTAAGGCACCGTTCCGACCGCCATGCCCGGCCATGTCGGGTACTCCTCCGCCGGCAGACTGGCGGACAGCGACGCGACCTTGGCCAATCCGAAATCGAGGATCTTGGGCTGTCCGCGCGCGGTGATGAAGATGTTCGCCGGCTTGATGTCGCGATGCACGATCCCGGCGTGGTGCGCCGCCTCCAGCCCGTCCGCGATCTGCGCGGCCCAGTCGAGCAGGTCGTGCATGGTCAAAGGCTTGTCCGCTATGCGCTGCTTCAGCGTTTGGCCTTCCAGCAACTCCATGACGATAAAGGGCTGACCCTGGTGTTCGCCAATTTCGTAAACCACACAGATATTCGGATGATTCAAGGCGGCCGCCGCGCGCGCTTCCCGTCGCATCCGTTCCAGCGCTAGCCGGCCTCCCGACTCGCCGCCGGGCAGAAACTTCAACGCCACCAGGCGCGACAATACCAGATCCTCGGCGCGATAGACAACGCCCATCCCGCCCCGCCCCAACAAGCCCACGATGCGGAAGTGTCCGCGCACCAGATCTCCGGGAGACAACAGCGGCGCCGCCGCAAATTCCGGGTCGGGCGCCCCCAGGAAACCGCTGGCCTGGGCATCGCGCGAAATCAACTCGCGCACCTCGGCGACCACGCTGGGGCTCTCGCCCGCTTGTTCCAGAAGCGCGGCGCTTGCGGCCGGGGGATGGTCGAGCGCCTGATCGAAAAGGGACTTGACCCGCTGCCACCGTTCCGGGCTGATGCGCGCACCGGCTTGGACTGCCAGACAAGCCTCGGCCTCCGGCTCGCCATTACTGAAGGCGCCGGGTAAGCGGGTTACCTCGCTATCCAGCCTCTCTGGCATTGCTCTCCCCCGATGCCATAGTGACTTTCAAGGGCCGGGCATTTCATGTGAATGGCAGATATCCTCGGCTATTTTCGATAAGCCGGATCGAAGTTATCCACGATCCACACATCCGATTTCGTTCCCACGAGGTAGTAAACAAGGGTTTGGTGGATGCGCAAGAACTGGGGCCGTAACCGAACCGAGAAGGGCGCGTGCGCAGGCGGTTCTCACCAGCGTCTTGTGCACCGCGCGGCAGCAGGATAAAGACGGCGTTGGCTTTGTGGGGCGGGACTCCAGTCCTGTCGGGATGGGCCTACGGCCCACCAATCGTGATGAAAACCCGCGTGGGGCGGCGCCATGCGCCGCCCTCAAGTTTCTTTTGCGGTTGGGGGGCGGGCTTGAGCCCGCGCGGGGCTTTAACCCCGCCGGGGCGAGCTTCGCTCGCCGAAGAGCGGGCCTGCGAGGCCCGCGCAGGCTGCGAGCCTGCCCCACGGCGGCGGACAGAATGCAGAAACGCACTGGATTTTCGACCGTGGGCGCCGACGTCCACATCGGCCCGAGCCGCGGGTCCCGGAGGACCGCGCACGGTCGAAAATCCACTCCGCGCTGCGGTGGGCGGGTCTGGAGACCCGCCGCAGTCGTAGACGCTGCTCCACCGCTCAACAAACCAAGTCTGGTAAGATGGTACAGTAACCTCCCCGGCAGATCAAGACTCATGAAATTTGGCGTTATTGTCTTTCCCGGCAGTAATTGCGATCACGATGCCTGGTTTGCGGTGAACCACAACCTGGGCCATCCCGCTGAATTCATCTGGCACGATTCCCCAACCCTCGGCGATATCGACGCGGTCGTGCTGCCCGGCGGCTTCGCCTATGGCGATTATTTGCGGTGCGGGGCCATCGCCAAATTCTCGCCGGTGATGGCGGCCGTGCGCAGGTTCGCGGCGGATGGCGGACTGGTGCTGGGCATCTGCAACGGCTTCCAGGTGCTGGTCGAAGCCGGCCTGCTGCCCGGCGCGCTCATGCGCAACCGCAACCTGAAATTCATCTGCCGCGAATTGCGGCTGCGCACCGAAACGCTGGACTCGCCCTTCACCGCGGCCGCCGCGCCCGGCCAGATTCTGCGCCTCCCGATCGCCCACGGCGAAGGCTGCTACGTGGCCGACCAGCGCACCCTCGACGAGCTGGAATCCGAGGATCGCGTGGTCTTCCGTTATATGGATAACCCCAACGGCTCCGTGCGCGATATTGCCGGCATCCTGAACGCCCGCCGCAACGTGATGGGCTTGATGCCCCATCCAGAGCGCGCCACCGAGCCGCTGATGGGATCGAGCGACGGGCTGGTGATTTTCCGCTCCATGCTCTTGGCCGCCGCAGTGGCCTCCCAACCGGTGGCGCTCCAGGCATGAGCACCGTCGCCATCACCCCCGATCTGATCGCCCAGCATCAGCTCACCGAACCGGAATACCGCAAGATCGTGGATATTCTGGGCCGTGAGCCGAATTATACGGAGTTGGGCGTCTTCAGCGTGATGTGGAGCGAGCACTGCTCCTACAAAAGTTCCCGCCTGCACCTGAAGAAGCTGCCCACGCGCGGCAAGTTGGTGGTGCAGGGTCCCGGCGAAAACGCGGGCATTATCGATGTGGGCGGCGGCTACGTGATCGCCTTCAAAATCGAATCGCATAACCACCCCAGCTTCATCGAGCCGTTTCAAGGCGCGGCCACCGGTGTGGGCGGCATCCTGCGCGATATTTTCACCATGGGGGCGCGGCCCATCGCGGTGCTCGATTCGCTGCGCTTCGGCCCGCTGGACGATCCGCAGGCCGGCCCGCGCAACCGCCGCATCCTGCAGGGCGTGGTGGCGGGCATCGCGCATTACGGCAATTGTTTCGGCGTGCCCACGGTGGGCGGCGAGTGCATTTTCGAAGCGTGCTACAACGGCAATCCGCTAGTGAATGTGTTCGCGCTGGGCGTGGCGAAGAAGGAAGACATCTTCTACGCGAGCGCCGCGGGCGTGGGCAACCCCGTGATTTACGTGGGCGCCAAGACCGGCCGCGACGGCATCCACGGCGCGTCCATGGCGTCGGCCGAGTTTACGGAGGAGTCCAAACAGAAGCGGCCCAACGTGCAGGTGGGCGATCCGTTTCTCGAGAAGTTGCTGCTGGAGGCCTGCCTGGAAGCCATGCAGACGGGCGCGATCGTCGCCATACAGGACATGGGTGCGGCGGGCCTGACGTGCTCGACGTGCGAGATGGGCAGCCGCGGCGGCACCGGCATTGAAATCGAATTGGACTTGGTGCCGCAGCGCGAGACCGGCATGACGCCGTACGAAATCATGCTTTCGGAATCGCAGGAGCGCATGCTGCTGGTGGCGCGGAAGGGCAGGGAAGACGAGGTCTTCCGGGTGTTTCGCAAGTGGGGCCTGGACGCCGTCGGGATCGGCACGGTTACCGGCGATGGGCTGTTGCGCGTGATGCAGCACGGCCGCACCGTCGCCGAAATTCCCAACCGCGAACTGGCGGATGAAGCCCCGTTGTACGATAGGCCGCATCGCCCGCCGGCCGCGGCTAAGGGCGCGAGGGGGCGAGCGGGCGAGGGGGCGATTCCGGACGCGCAGGGCGCCCTAATCGCGCTGTTGGGGTCGCCGGACATCTGCTCCAAACGCTACATCTGGGAGCAGTACGATTACATGGTGCGCACCAACACCATCGCCGGTCCGGGAGCCGATGCGGCCGTCGTGCGCATCAAAGAAAATGGAGTGTCCGTGGCTATGTCGCTGGATGGCAACAGCCGCTACTGTTACCTATCGCCGCGCGCCGGCGCGCAACTGGCCGTGGCCGAATGCTGCCGCAACCTGGCGACCGTAGGCGCGCAGCCGGTGGCTGCCACCAACTGCTTGAATTTCGGAAATCCCGAGCGGCCCGAAATCATGGGCCAGCTTGTGGAAGCCATTGAAGGCATGTCCGAAGCTTGCCGGTTCTTCGAGACCCCCATCACAGGCGGCAACGTCAGCCTGTATAACGAAACGCTGGGTGAAGGCATCTGGCCGACGCCGGTGATCGGCATCGTGGGATGGATGCAGACGGCCGCGCCGGTGACGCGCGACTTCAAAGCGGCCGGCCGGACGATCTTTCTGCTGGGCGGCAGCGGCCAGTGCGACGAAGTCCGGTTCGGCGGCACCGAATATGCGAAGACGGTTTTGCAGGAGCTTTGGGGCCTGCCTCCGGCGCTCGACATGGATTACGAGAGGCGGGTCCACGACGCCATGCGCGAAATCGTGGCGGCGGGCCTCGCGGAATCCGCGCATGACGTGAGCGATGGCGGGCTGGCGGTGGCCGCCGCCGAGTGCTGCCAGGGGGGTGTGGGCGCGGCGCTGCATTTCGAATCCGACCTCAGCACGGAGTACTTGTTATTCCACGAGGGCCCCTCGCGAATTTTGATTTCGAGCGCCAGCCCCCAGGCGGTTGAGGAAATCGCCGCGCGGCATCGGGTGGCGGCGCCGCGCGCGGGCATCACCATGAACTACGCCCTGGTCATTGGCAATCGCGGCGCAACGTTGATTTCTGTTACTATCGACAGCCTCAAAGCGATTTACGAAGAGTCGCTCGAAAAGCGGCTTCGCTCATAGATGGGCTATAAAACATGTTTGATAAATTCCATGACGAGTGCGGCGTAGTCGCCATTTACGGCCATCCCGAGGCCTCCAAGATGACCTACCTGGGCCTGTACGCATTGCAGCATCGCGGCCAGGAAAGCGCGGGCATCTGCTCGAGCGACGGCGCCGAAATCCACTGCCGGAAATCCATGGGGCACGTGGCGGAAATCTTCACCACCCAGGCGCTTGCCGAACTGCCCGGCAAGCTGGCCATCGGCCACACGCGCTACTCCACCGCGGGCGACACGGCGCTGCTGAATGCGCAGCCCTTCTCGGTGGCCTGCAATAAAGGCAAGGTGGCGGTGGCGCACAACGGCAACATCACCAACGCCATTGAGCTGCGCGCGGAGCTGGAGCGGCGCGGCTCCATCTTCCAGGCCAATAGCGATACCGAGGTGATCCTGCACCTGGTGGCGCACTCCTCCGAGCGCACGCTGGCTGGCGCTTTGCGCGATGCGTTGCTGCAGATCGAGGGCGCTTTCTCGCTGGTGTTCCTGGCCGAGGAC
>Ga0187871_10001693_pt1 | contig 18826 bp, 17 predicted proteins | sample June2016WEW_16_1_FD_132988 | JGI IMG/M metagenome (GOLD analysis project Ga0187871, IMG submission 132988) | Peatland microbial communities from SPRUCE experiment site at the Marcell Experimental Forest, Minnesota, USA - June2016WEW_16_10 | ecosystem: Environmental > Terrestrial > Soil >...
CAGATCGCTAAACGGAAAGGCAGCAGCGTAGCCGGGGTTGTCGCTGACTTCGTTCGTGAAAAACACGTCACCCAAGTTGTGTTCGGACGATCGGCCACGGGCGGATGGAGAAAATACTTGTACCTCACCGCTATCAACAAGTTCTTGCGAGATGCTCCTCCCGTAGACATACACATCGTTACTCAGGAACCCTCCTAAAATCCTTCATGAACGAACATCGCCGTATTCTCGTAGTGGACGATGAATCCCAGATCACGCGCGTGCTGCGCACCAGTCTCTCCAGCCAGGGCTACGACATTCGCGTGGCTAATGACGGCGAGACTGCGCTCGAGATCATGAAGGACTGGACGCCAGACTTAGTCATCACCGACCTCTCTATGCCGAATATGGATGGCTTGGAGTTGTGCCGGCAATTGCGGCTTTCAACCAAGATTCCGATCATCGTGCTCTCCGTAAAAGGTGAAGAAAGAGCCAAGGTTCAGGCCCTGGATGCAGGCGCTGACGACTACGTCACCAAACCGTTCGGGATCGAGGAATTGCTGGCGCGTGTGCGTGCACATCTGCGCCGCGCCCCGGCGGGTGAGAGCGAACAAGCATCGTTGATTGAGATCGGAGATTTTCGGATTGATCTGGCGGCCCACAAGGTCGCGGTTCGCCGTCAGGAGGTGCATCTGACGCCCAAGGAATTTGATCTACTGGTTTACCTCGCTCGCCACCCTGGCAAGGTAGTAACCCATCGAACGCTCCTGAGCGCAATCTGGGGCGGCCAGAGCACGGAGCAGATTGAATACCTGCGGGTGTTCGTGGGCCAACTTCGAAAGAAGCTGGAACCGGAAGCATCCTCGCCGCGCTACATCGTTACCGAACCCTGGGTTGGATACCGCTTCGAACCCGGCGAATAACTTACCTGTTTTCAGCTCGATCCTTCCTAACGAACATTCTACGAACTCTTTATTCAATCTTTACGGGTTTCATTATCAAATCAGTTGTGTCAAGGGAGCGTCAAGAAATGTTCGTACTTGCCATCGTAAACATGCTGCTCTTGCTGATCGGGTTTTTGCCCGTGCTGGGCAAGAAAAGCCCCGCTACCAAGTAAAGCGACGGCTGGCCTTCCTCAGCAAACGCGCTCGCATGGAGTGTTTCAACTGAAGTCACAAGAAAGGTGGGATTATGTCATCGATTCATAACGTATCCGCTGAAGAGCTGGCAAAACTTTTTCATCATTATCACGAATCTCTTGCTCATGACTTCCACGGTCAGGCGAGCCAGCGAACCGACACATCTTGGGAGCAGGCTCCTCAAAATGAACGCAAATTGATGATCGCGGCTGCGCGGTTGACCTTGCTCGAACTGGCGGCGGAGTCTGAAGTCAACCGTCAATATTTTGCCAAACCTGGCGAGGCGGATTGGGGCTGCTAGTTTCCGGACGGTTCCAAGTTAGTTTTCTTTACGAAACCTTTACGGACCCTTTAGCCCATCTTTATGCCGGCGGTTGTCGAATGACCCTCGCGGTATCTTCCTGACAATTGTGTCTCGACGGTCAGAATGAAACTGGTCTTCACTTTTCTGTGTGCGGGCGCGGTGCTGTTCATGATGCGTGTTCTAATCGCCCTTCTCAGAGAGAGTCAGAGCCTGTCGCCGCCACCGCTAAGAATTTACTTCGCGAAGTTCGACCCAGTTCAACGACGTGGAGAATTAATAGTTATGAATTCCAAAAATTATGCACGAAAATCTGCGGTAGAGACTGGCAAGCGTGCGGCCCTGGTTGTGCTTGCTGCGGCGCTATTGACCCTCCCGCTACATGGCCAACATACGCCGAATGCTCCAGGCGACACTTCGGTATCGCCTAAACCCCAGACTTCGACCGCAAGCCCACAATCAGAGCAGGAGATTGTGCAAGAGCTCGCGGCCATGAAAAAACGTATCGAGCAACTTGAACTCGCCCTGAAGCAACATGAGGCAGCGGAGCAGCCGACCACGGTGGTTCCGACCGCAAAGGCGACCGCTCCACCGGTACCTTCTACCCCGACTGCTTCCACTGCGGCGCCTGAAGCTGAAGCAGTACTACCTCAAGAGTCTCCGTCGGGAAAACAGCCTAAGGAAGCTCCGTTTGCCTTCGCCGACTGGACCTGGCTGAACGGCAATGCGCGCACGAAAACACCGGCCTTCGATTCGAAATTCTTTACCCCGGAAATCAGAGCCGACGTTGACTATATCTACGATTTGAACCATCCGAAAGATGACACCATAGGCGGTTCAAGCGAAGTCTTTCGCTCAAACGAAGTGCAAGTCACGCAACTCGGGGTCGGCGGGGATTTTCACTATGACAATGTTCGCGCCCGGGTCATGACGCAGTTTGGCATGTACTCGACCACGACCCCCCGGAACGATGCCAGTCCAAGTCGTGGCCAATGGGATCTTGCCGACGCTTATCGCTACGTTTCCGAAGCGTACGGCGGATATCACTTCAATGCATTGCACGGGATCAACGTCGATGCCGGGATCTTCGTGTCGTATATCGGCCTCTTCAGTTATTACAACTTTGATAATTGGGCTTATCAGCCATCGTACGTTTCGTCCAACACGCCGTGGTTTTTCAACGGCGTGCGGGTGCAGATTTTTCCCACGGCGCACCTGAAGATCGAACCATGGTTCGTGAACGGGTGGCAATCGTACGGGCGATTCAACGGGAGGCCAGGCGTGGGTGGGCAGATCCTGTGGCGTCCGAATGGATGGTTGTCTGTTCTTGGAAATCAATACGCTTTAGGTGAAGATGCGCTGAACACCCCCGGTCGCGTCCGTTATCACACCGACGACAGCGTCGAAATGAAATATTACGATCATCCAGAAAAGTTTTTGGATAAGGCCGCCTTCTCGCTGACCGGCGATATGGGATGCGAACACGGCGGCGGCGTGAGTTGTGACACCAACAGCAGCAAAGGACCCAAACAGGATTTCCTGGGTTTCATGCTGTATAACCGGCTCTGGTTCCACAAAGACCTTTACGGCTTCACGCTGGGCGGTGGCAAGATCAACAATCCCGGACGTTATCTAGTGCTGTTGCCCCCGATTAATGGCGCAACCGCTGCCTCCGGAACGCCCTACTTCACGGAGAATCCCGGCGACCCGTACAAGGCATGGGATATGTCCGGCACGTTCGATTACATGCCGAGCCAGTACATCACGTTCCGCTGGGAGTTCGATCATCGCGCAGCGAACGTCCCGTATTTCTCGGGACCAGGTGGAATCACGCCCCCGGGTGGCAATACTGGCACGCCGGGATCGACCGTGTCCGGATGGTCGCCCGATCTCGTGAAGGACGAGAATCGGTTTGATCTGGCAATCTTGGTCAAGTTTTAGTATCTATCGCTTCTGGCGTGATTTTTCCGACAGGAGCGAGGACCATGACTTCATTGAGAGTGGCTGTTGCCTTTAGTGTCTCTGCGTCGCAGAGATTTGCTGAAAGTGTGCTGGTGCTATTAATGATCGGGTTCTCATGCTCATCGCCGGCGCGTGCACAGGGTCAGGCAGCGGCTGGTTCGACAGACGCCGCTGCCAAAGCCTCAATGAGCGAAGCACTGCAGCAGCGAGTTGGCGAACTCGAAGGCGAGGTCGCCGAGTTGAAGCGTATGGTGAAACAACTGCAAACAAATTCTACGGCGGCGAGCGGTTCGCAAGACCCTCCGAACGCGCAGGTAACGTCGGGAGCGCAGTCCCAATCCGTTTCGGTTTCGGCAGATCAATCGACACTCACTCCGCAGGACAGAAAGAGTCTCGACTTTCTGCGCGACACCACCATCAACATCGGACTCGATGGATATTATGAATACAACTTCAACGCCCCGATCGGGCGAGTCAATCTGCTGCGCGCCTATGACGTTCTCAGCAACAGTTTCAGTTTGAATCAGGCCAGCGTCATATTTGATCACCCGCCGGAGATTGCCGAGGGGCGACGTTTCGGAGGTCGTCTCGACCTTCAATTTGGCCAGGCAACGGATACGTTACAGGGCAATCCTTCGAATGAACCTCGCCCAGATATTTATCGGAACATCTTCCAGGTTTACGGGACCTATGTTGTCCCGCTCGGCCGCGGCTTGAATGTCGACTTCGGAAAATTTGCCAGTTCCATCGGGATCGAAGGCAATTACACCAAAGACCAGATGAATTATTCGCGATCGTTCTGGTTTGACTTTTTGCCGTTCTACCATATGGGCTTCCGTACCAGTTACCCGGTCAACGATAAATTTGCACTAAACTACTGGCTGATCAACGGTACCAATCAAGTCGAACCCACGAACAGTTTCAAAGATGAGTTGTTCGGCTTTACCTCAACCCCGCGCAAAACCATTAGCTGGACGATGAATTATTACCTTGGTCAGGAGCATCCCGACCGCATCAGCGTCCCAGCAACGAGCCCGATTCCTGTGCAACCTGGCCTTAGCTTTGCGCCGATTGATCCGGCTCCCAACGGCCGGCTGCATATCTTTGACAGCTATGTGAGTTGGCAGGCTACCCCGAAGCTCACCCTGGCCATCGAGGGCGATTACGTCATAGAACGGCTGTGGAGGAATTCTGCGCCTGGAGAATCGTCGGCACCGTCACATGATGACGGAGGCGCCGCCTATGTGAAATATCAGCTCTCCCCCAAATTCGCATTGGCCGGTCGGGCCGAGTATTTATCCGATCGCGGAGGCCTATTCAGCGGCTTGACTCAAGCGCTAAAGGAAACGACTGCGACCTTCGACTATAACGTCGCAGATGGTTTCCTGATGCGTTACGAATGGCGTCGCGATTTCTCCAATCAGCCCTCATTCCTGACCCAGACCCAGGGCGTGTTGAGCAAGCAACAGAATACAGCGACCCTCGGGCTCATTTGGTGGTGGGGCCGCAAAGAGGGTGCGTGGTGAGTTTGAGCACTGCAAGATTAATCTTGGAGGAACGTCCATGAAAGACGTCGTCTTCATAGTTGTGACGGTGGCATTTTTTGTCATCGCATTGGCTTATGTACGTTTCTGCGATCGGATTCGCTGAGGTGAAATCTTTATGAGTCTTGAATCGATCCTCATGCTGGTGGTCTGCGTTTTGCTGATGGTCTATCTGCTTTACGCGCTACTGATGCCGGAGAAGTTCTGATGACGCTGAATGGTTGGGTTCAGATCCTTCTGTTTTTGGTGCTGATCTTAGCGGTCACAAAGCCGCTGGGCATATTCATGGCTCGGGTGTTCAATCGCGAACGCACGTTCCTTGACCCGGTTGCCCGGCCAGTCGAGCGTTTTCTCTATCGCGCGACCGGAGTCGATGAGAATCACGAGATGCGCTGGACGGAATATGCCGTCTCCATGCTGATGTTCAGCGGCGTCTCCATGGTGCTTCTCTATGTGGTCGAGCGAGTTCAGCAGTGGTTGCCGTGGAATCCGCAGAAGTTCGGCGCGGTCGCTCAGGATCTGGCTTTCAATACCGCAGCCTCTTTCACGACCAACACCAACTGGCAGAACTATGCAGGTGAGAGCACGATGAGCTACCTCACCCAAATGGCCGGGCTCGCGTATCACAATTTCGCGTCGGCAGCGGTCGGCATCGCGCTGGCCATCGCCTTCGTTCGCGGCATTGCGCGGCGGGAAAAAGAAACCATCGGCAACTTCTGGGTGGACATGACCCGCGCCACGCTCTGGCTCTTGCTGCCCATGTGCATTGTTTATGCTCTGGCTCTGGTTTCCCAGGGAGTCGTGCAGAACCTCAAGCCGTATGACACGGTGAAGCTGGTTGAGTCCCAGCAAGTGCAGAAGACTGGCGCGGATGGAAAACCCATGGTCGGGCAGGACGGCAAGCCGGTAATGGATACCGTAACTGATCAGACCATTGCGCAAGGCCCGGTCGCATCCCAGGAAGCCATCAAGATGCTGGGCACGAATGGCGGTGGTTTTTTCAACGCCAACAGCTCTCATCCATTCGAGAATCCCACGCCGCTCAGCAATTATCTGCAGATGCTTTCCATTTTCGTCATCCCCGCCGGACTGACCTACACACTCGGCCGTATGACCGGATCGCAGCGTCACGGATGGGCAGTGTGGGCGGCCATGGCTTTCTTATTCCTCTGCGGAGTTACAACCGCGTATTGGGCGGAGGCCCGCGGCAATCCGCTGCTGAAGGGAGCGGATCAGCAGGTGAGCGCGACCCAGCCCGGCGGCAACATGGAAGGCAAAGAAGTTCGCTTTGGCATTGCGGACTCCGCTCTCTTTGCTACTGTCACGACCGACGCGAGTTGCGGAGCGATCAACGGTTGGCACGATTCGTACACACCACTCGGAGGAATGGTTCCGCTGGCCAACATCATGCTCAGCGAAACCGTTTTCGGAGGCGTGGGCGCCGGGCTCTACGGTATTTTGATCTATGTTGTCCTCGCCGTCTTCATCGCGGGACTGATGGTCGGTCGCACACCTGAGTATCTGGGCAAGAAGATTGAAGCCTATGACGTGAAGATGGCCATGCTGGTCACTCTAGTTTTTCCTCTGGTAATTCTGGTGCTTGCGGGCATCTCGTCCGTGCAGGGCTTTGGCACGTCGAGCATCAGCAATCCAGGGCCCCACGGCTTAACCCAGATTTTGTACGCCTTCACATCCATGGCGGGCAACAACGGCTCGGCCTTCGGCGGGCTGAACGGAAACACTCTCTGGTACAACACGTCGGGCGCAATGACCATGCTGATCGGCCGATTCTTCATGATCATTCCCATGCTGGCCATCGCTGGGAATTTGGCCAAAAAGAAATACGTGCCGCCGTCGCTGGGCACGTTTCCGGTGACCACGCCATTGTTCAGCGTGTTGCTGGTGGGCGTGATTCTGATCGTCGGAGCCTTGACCTTTTTTCCCGCACTGAGCCTGGGCCCCATACTCGAGCACCTGTTGATGTCGGTCGGCAAGACTTTCTGAGGAACTATGGCAGATAGGAAATCGAAATCCATTTGGGACATGAAGATCGTGCGCCGTGCGCTCTGGGATTCCCTGGTGAAGCTGGATCCGCGGAACATGATGAAGAATCCGGTGATGTTTGTGGTCGAAGTTGGCAGTGTGGCAACCACGATTCTGCTGATTCGCGATCTGCTGAGACACCAGGGAGCGTTCGGCTTCAACCTCCAGATCACGCTCTGGCTCTGGTTCACGGTCTTGTTCGCGAATTTTGCCGAGGCTATGGCGGAAGGCCGGGGCAAAGCCCAAGCCGACTCTTTGCGTAAAGCCCGGGCCGAAACCATTGCCAATCGCTTGCTACCCGATGGCAAGATTGAACAGATTGCGAGTTCCAAATTGCGTTCCGGCGATTTGGTGAAAGTTGTCGCTAACGAATTCATTCCCAGCGACGGCGAGATTCTCGAGGGGGTGGCTTCCGTCGACGAATCCGCAATCACCGGAGAATCTGCGCCCGTCATACGTGAGGCTGGCGGCGATCGCTCGGCCGTGACTGGCGGCACGCGAGTGCTCTCGGACTGGCTGAAAATCAAGATTACTTCAAACCCCGGCGAAACCTTTCTGGATCGCATGATTGCCCTTGTCGAAGGGGCGGAGCGCCAGAAGACGCCGAACGAAATCGCGCTGAACATTCTGCTAGCCGGCCTGACCATTATCTTTCTGCTCGCGGTTGTGACTCTGCAGCCCTTCGCGATATACTCCGGCTCTCCTCAAACCGTATTCGTCCTGGTCTCCTTGCTGGTGTGTTTGATTCCAACAACCATCGGCGGCCTTCTGTCCGCCATCGGAATTGCCGGCATGGACCGCCTGGTGCAACACAACGTGTTGGCCATGTCAGGGCGAGCAGTCGAGGCTGCTGGCGATGTCAACACTCTTCTGCTCGACAAAACAGGAACCATCACCCTGGGAAACCGGCAGGCGTCGGAATTCATAGCTGCGCCTGGGATTACTGCGGCGCAGATGGCGGACGCAGCCCAGCTTTCTTCCTTGGCAGATGAAACTCCAGAAGGCCGCTCCATCGTTGTTCTCGCTAAGGAAAGCTACGGTCTTCGGGGCAGGGAACTGGCCTCGCAGGAAGCCACGTTCATTCCATTCACCGCGCAAACGCGAATGTCAGGCGTGGACATGGATGGCCGTGAGATTCGCAAGGGTGCGGTCGATGCCATTTCGAAATATCTCGCTCAACACGGCACCGTTCTTCCCAAGGAAGTTCAAGCTGCTGTGGAAACTGTGGCGCGATCGGGTGGAACCCCGCTGGTGGTCGCCGAGAATCGCCGCGCCCTCGGCGTGATTCACCTCAAGGACATCGTGAAAGGTGGAATGCGCGAGCGTTTCGATCAGCTTCGCGCCATGGGAATCAAAACCGTGATGATCACCGGAGACAATCCGCTGACTGCAGCCGCCATCGCGCGAGAAGCCGGCGTCGACGACTTTCTCGCGGAAGCCACTCCGAAAGACAAAATGGATTTGATCCGTGGCGAGCAGAAGCAAGGCAAGCTGGTGGCGATGACCGGCGATGGCACAAACGACGCTCCCGCGCTCGCGCAAGCTGACGTAGGCGTTGCCATGAACACCGGCACGCAGGCGGCAAAAGAAGCGGGAAACATGGTCGATCTCGATTCCAATCCGACCAAACTCATCGAGATCGTGGAAATCGGCAAGCAACTGCTGATGACCCGCGGCGCCCTCACTACGTTCTCCATCGCCAATGATGTGGCCAAATACTTCGCCATTATTCCTGCGATGTTTGCCGCCACGTTTCCCGTGTTAAATACGCTAAACATTATGCAGCTCAAGACGCCGCAGTCGGCGATTTTGTCGGCGGTTATTTTCAACGCCCTGATCATTGTTGCCTTGATTCCCCTTGCGCTGCGCGGGGTAAAGTACCGGCCCATGGGAGCTGCGGTTTTGCTGCGCCGCAACCTCTGGATCTACGGCGTTGGCGGCATCATTGTGCCGTTCGTTGGAATCAAGCTGATCGATATGCTCATTACCCGCGTGGGGATGGCCTGAGAGGATGCCATGAAAAAGAATCTGATCACTTCGGTGCTGATGACGATCGTCACCACGGTTCTGCTGGGAATCATTTATCCGTTGGTGGTCACAGGACTGGCGCAATTATTTTTCAAAGACAAAGCTAACGGCCAACTGATCGTGCAAAATGGCAAAGTTGTCGGTTCACGGATCATCGGTCAGGCATTCGTCGGCGCCGCTTATTTCCACTCTCGGCCGTCCGCGGCGGGCAACGGATACGACGCCGCGAATTCCAACGGCTCCCAACTCGGGCCCACCAATCAGCATCTCATTGACCGCGTGAAAACAGACGTTGCCACAAACCAGGCAGATAATCCGGGCCAACCGGTACCGATTGACTTGGTAACGACATCGGCATCCGGACTCGATCCCGATATTTCTCCCGCTGCCGCCGAGTTTCAGGTTTCGCGAGTGGCAAGGCAACGTGGAACTTCTGAAGATCAAGTCAGGCGACTCGTTGCGGAGAACACTCAGTCGCGCCAATTAGCCCTGCTCGGAGAACCGCGGGTTAATGTGCTCGAACTTAATCTCGATCTCGACGCCAAGTTCCCGAAGAAATAGTGAAGTGATGAAGCGACAGCCGTCTCGCCCGTCCAGCCGGCCGAGGACGCCCCACCTCCATTAAGAATGCTCCGCGAATGCTAAACTTTCAATCGTGGCCCGCATCGATCATCTGGAATGCACAAAATGTGGCGCGTCACTCGACGCCACTCGTCCGCAGACCGTTTGCCCGAAGGACGGCGGTGTGCTCTACGTCCGCTACAAGCTCTCCGCGCTGAAATCCAAATTCACCACTGCTTCCTTGGTTGGACGCGCTCCCACTATGTGGCGCTACGCCGAGGTTCTGCCCGAGGCCGAACCCGTTTCGCTGGGCGAGGGGTTCACTCCGATGCTGCCATCACGCGAATTTCCCAACGTCTATATAAAGGATGAAGGACTGAACCCCACCGGTTCGTTCAAAGCCCGCGGCATGTCGGCTGCGGTCACGATGGCGAAATCGTACGGCCTGAAAAAGTTGGCTGCTCCTTCGGCGGGAAACGCGGCAAGTGCATTAGCCGCATACGCAGCGGCGGCCGGGATTGAGGCTCACATTTTCATGCCCAGAGATGTGCCGCTCGCCAACCGCGTGGAGTGCGAGAGCTACGGTGCTCATGTCACCTTAGTGGGCGGCTTGATCAGCGATTGTGCGCGCATGGTTGCCGAGAGAAAAGAAAAAGAAGGTTGGTTCGATGTCTCCACGCTCAAAGAACCTTTTCGTGTCGAAGGCAAAAAGACCATGGGCTACGAAGTCGCTGAGCAATTGGGATGGCGGATGCCCCAAGTCATCATTTATCCCACCGGAGGCGGAGTCGGCTTGATCGGAATGTGGAAAGCGTTTGAAGAGATGCAAGACTTGGGCTGGATCGGCGCAGAGCGTCCGCAGATGATCGCAGTCCAGGCAGCAGGCTGCGCTCCAATCGCGAAAGCGTGGGATGACGCGAAACCCGCCGCCGAATTCTGGCCGAATGCCGCGACGTTGGCGGCGGGCCTTCGCGTGCCGAAAGCTTACGGCGACTATTTGATTCTCGATATTCTGAAAAAGAGCGGCGGCGTCGCCCTCGCCGTGACCGACGACGAAATCATGGACGCACTGCGGCAATGGGCTCGAATGGAAGGGGTGTTTGCCGCGCCCGAGGGAGCAGCGGCTTTAGCCGCGTATCGAAGGCTGCGCGCGAGCTCCTTCTTCAGCCCTGATGACACGGTCGTGCTGTTTAACACGGGCTCCGGCTTGAAGTATCTGGACGTGATCGAGAGCCAAAAGCAGTCCGCGCGTCAATTCGCCCCCGCCTCGCGTCAAATCGCCGGAATTATCGGACCATATTGAACCAGGAGGTTGAGATCCATTCGCCGCACTTCATCCAACTTGCGAGAGCAGCTCTCAGTGTGCAGGGCCTGCTCCGCCGATTGAATCGAGATCGGCGATCACCCTGGAGGGAAGCGTCAGCGTCGCAGCTTGAAGATTCTCACGAAGATGCGCGCGGGAAGATGTGCCAGGAATCAGTAGGATATTGGGCGAGCGCTGGAGAAGCCACGCAAGCGCAACCTGCATGGGTGTGACCTCGAGTGACGTAGCAGCCGCGTCAAGCGCCGACGACTGTAACGGAGTGAAACCTCCCAGCGGGAAAAACGGGACATACGCTATACCTTCCGCGGCCAGGTCGTCGATGAAGGCATCGTCGCCCGTGTGCGCCACGTTGTAGAAGTTCTGCACGCAAACGATCTCTGTGATGGTTTCCGCTTCAGCCAACTGCTTGGGAGTAATGTTGCTCAGACCGATATGCCGGATCAGTCCCTCACGCTTGAGTTCGGCGAGCACAGTCAGGGGTTCTTCGATGGATTCCTCGCCCGGTTCCTGGATTCCGCCAACGCGAAGATTGACGACATCGAGATGGTCGAGGCCAAGATTTTTAAGGTTGTGGTGAACGGCGTCGATTAACTCCTGGCGAGACAGCGCGTGAAGCCAGGATTTGTCTGGACCTCGACGAGCGCCTACTTTGGTGACGATCACGAGATCTTTGGCATAAGGATAGAGTGCCTGCTTGATAAGCTGATTGGTCACATGAGGTCCGTAGAAGTCGCTGGTATCAATGTGGTTCACGCCCGACTCTACGGCCTCGCGCAAGACAGCAATGGCGGTATTCACATCCCGTGGCGGTCCCCACACTCCCGGACCCGCCAGTTGCATAGCCCCGTAGCCCATGCGGTTTAATGTCATCGAATTGCCCGGCAGAGTGAAACTACCGGCGAGGTTTTTTTGTTCAATCATTTTCATTCCTCCTGATGCGGTGTTCCCGATTAATAATGAGGAAAGCTAAAAAGACTCTCCAACCATTGCTTCGCTTTTCTTCCACAGCGCCTCTGCGGTTTTTGCATCGACTGCATACCCGCGCACTCCTTCGGTCATGGCGCTGACAGGTACATCATCCGGGACGATCATGCCCACGTGGCAGTCCTCGCAATACCTGCCCCCGATCTCGTCAGCGGGAGCTACAACACCCGCCCACACCGAAGTTGCGGCTCCTTGCGGAATGCTTTTCCAGTGCATGGGCGGCTTGCCCGCGGCTGCCAGTTGCTGATTGAGTATGCTCGTCATTTTTCTGCCTCCTTGCACTGACACTTCGAAGTTCTCCTAAGCAATTTGTAGTTCAGCCGATAGAGACGAAGGGTTCACTCGGCTTGCGAGTCGAGTCGAAACTTTCGCCGTGATCAATCGCCATTGCGAGCTGAAGCGGGCAGACCATCGATCTCGATCAACTCCCGCAGCCAGTCTTCTGCAGAGAGCCCCGCCTGCTCTGACCCGAATACCTGCTTGACGGCGTTGAAGAATGCCGACAGCTCTCGCTCCGCCATTGTTATGAGGTCGGGGCATGGATGACCAGAATTCTTCGGTGGTTTATAACGAGCCAGTGGATTCATATTCCTCACCTCTCGAAACCGGAAGACTTGGGAGCCACTATTGACAGTCCGTCGATTTCCGGCTAAAACGGAGAGTGTCTCCGAATCACTAGATAAGATAACCGGAGACTGTCTCCGGTTGCAACTTTTTTTCGTGTGCCCACCAAGAATCAAAAAACCGCTCCTCGCAAACCGCGCACCGACGCGCAGCGGAACCGCGAGCGCATTCTGGAGGTGGCGAAGGAGGCGTTTACTCGGTCCGGCGCGAACGCCAGCCTCGATGACATCGCGAAAGAGGCGGGTGTGGGAGCGGGAACTCTATATCGCCACTTTCCTACGCGAGACGCACTGATCGAAGCGGTCTATCGGACAGAAGTGGAAAAACTGGCTGCGGCCGAGAAGAAGTTCTCCGAAAGTCTTCCTCCCATCGAGGCCTTGCGAGCCTGGATGTTACTATTCGTCGACCACATTGCGACCAAGCAGATCATCGGCCCTGCTCTACATTCGCTTGTCGGAGGGCCTTCGAAGCTTTTTGAAGGTTCACGCAGTCAGATCCAGGGAGCGATCGATTCGTTGGTGAGGCGCGCCATTAAAAGCCGCGATATTCGTCGAGATCTAGAGCCATTCGATCTGCTCCGCGCGCTGATCGGCGTCTCGCACGTGGCATCCGGTCCTGATTGGCAGCAAAGCGCAAGGAGACTTGTGGACATACTCATCACCGGTTCGCAGCCAGTCAGATAGACCACGAGAGCCAAACTTCGTGCGCTTTCACAGATTCCAGATCGGGTGCCGCATTCTAAATTTCGCGTTCTTTGCGAAAGTTAGGTTGGAGATTTTCGCCGGGGCTTCGGCTTGCTCTTGCCCATGACATTGAGCGCCACGGCAGCGCGGATGAGATCCTTCAAAGCCGCCTCATTGACCTTGTCGCCTTCGTGGATGTCGATAGCGCGCCTGACGTTCCCCTCGAGGCTGGAGTTGAACAGACCGGAAGGGTCCTTCAACCCAGCTCCCTTGGCAAATGTGATCTTGACGACGTTCTTGTACGTCTCTCCCGTGCACACGATGCCCCCGTGGGAGAAGACGGGAGTCCCCGACGAGTTCGGTTTAACCCACTTCCGCTCTTCGACGATCTCAGGGTCTGCTGCGTGTATGATGTCTCGCACTTTCGCGAGCGTCTTCCCGCGCCAGTCCCCAAGTTCCTTGATCCTCTCGTCTATGAACGAAGAAGCAGATTCCACCGCGACGGGCTTTTTCATGTACACCTCCAAACACTCGCATCCAATTTAGCTGCGCTCAGCGTAACCCGCAACCTCCGCAAGTGGAAGCCTCTCTGGTTCGATCGCAGTTCGGAGGACAGTGGAAACTCGCTCTTAACGATGAAATGAAAGGTGATAAATCAAGAGCGCGATAAAAGCAATTGCGGCGAGCAGAACAATCGCGAAAATAGCTGCAACAGGCCAGAAGACCCAAGACCACGATTTTCTTTTTCTGATGTGTTGAATGGCGTTGTACAGCGAGAATGCCGTAGCGATTGTGCCAACCGGAGTAAGAAAGAAGGCGGGCATAAAAGCGTCGCCCTCCGGCCCCCTGCATCCATGCTGGAGACAGTAAATGGAAGGAAACAGAATCGACAAGAAGTAAAGGCTTGCGATGAAGTAGGTAATTGCCAGGCCTAGTTTGCGTAAAATAGCCATCTTATTCTCGTCGGCGTAGAGATTAGCCACGTTAGCACAGGGGGCCTTAACACGTTGGTGAGCCGCGATATTAGTGCCGGGTGCCCCATCCTAACGTCACGGAAATAGTCCAACTCCAATCTCCCTCTGGTTTTGCGGCGAAGCGCAGCCTTCGGGTGGCGCATGAGTGAGTCAGAGCCTATAATCATCAATCATCAATCTCCCGTTCCTTCAGCGGTGGCTGCTTCAGTGCGACTCGGACTGGTCGGCAGCACGGAGACTATGCGGTTATCTCGACGGCCTTGAAGAAATCAGCGATGCAATTGCGGCCTGACGATGCAGTCTCCGCTGCAGAGTCGCGTATCGAGGCATTCGCCCGCGTCCACGCTCGCCGAATTGTTGTTGTGCTGTGCGTGTACGCGGCCATTCGCATTTTAGTTTTTGCTGCCGCGTTTCCTCTGTTCAACATCACGGATGAAGAATCCCATTTCTTGGCGATCCGAATGTTCGCTGAGGGACACCTTCCAAACAAGCAGTTGCCGCTCGTCGATCCCGCGTTTGCCGAGACCTTCATTCCTTACTTTTCACCGGAATACATTTATACGCAAGAATACTTGGATCGGAATGGCCCACGCATCCCTCTTTACCAACTTCCTCCCCAAGCTTGGGATGAGGCTCTTAGGCAAACGTTTTATGTGCAGAAGTTTAGCGACTGGGCGCAGAACCCGAACTTCGAGGCGCAATCCCCGCCTCTTTATTACATGGCAGCTGCTGGCTGGTACAACCTCGGAGCAGCTCTTGGAATTAGAGCTTGGGGCCTGGCCTACTGGGTCAGATTTCTCAACCCGATGGTCTATGCTTCGCTGGTTTGGCTTTCGTACAGGTTTGTTCAAAGAGTATATCCGGAGCGGCCATTTCTCTACCTCGCTGTCCCGGCGCTAATTGCCGTATATCCGCAAGACGTTTTTTTTGGCATGAATCGTGACGTGCTATCTGCCCCATTAACCGCGATCGCGCTCATTCTGATGATGAAGGCGGTAGATAGTAAACGAACCGAGTATTGGTCATTGGTCCTCGGTTCATTGCTGGTGGGGTTGGCATTCCTGGTGGAGGTTTCCAACTGCGTGTTGTACGGCGCCCTCGCGGCGAGCTTCTGGTTTTGGGCCCGCCAACCTGATGCGGCGCGGCTGCGCAGGATCGGGGTCATGAGTGCGAGCGCCCTCGCCGCTGTTGGGCCTCCGTTACTCTGGATTGGGCGCAATTACTTCGTGCTCGGGGACTTCACCGGCGCCCGGGCAAAAATGCACGAACTTACTTGGACTGCGAAACCCTTTGCCGACATCTTCCACCACCCGCTGTTTACACCGGATGGCTTGTCCTACTTCCTACTGCAGCTTACGCGAACCTTTTGGCACGGCGAATACCGATGGCACGGGCAGTGGATGCGGTCGGCGGGCGCGGATTGGCTTTATGTGTTTTCGTCTGCCCTGATGTTTGTGATTTTCGCGGTTGATCTCGGGTTGCGACGAAGAGCGGTCTCCCCCGCTCAAAGATTAGCCGGGTTTCAATCCCTCTTGCTGATCTCCGGCTCAATTCTTTTCCTGGCCGGGATCTCGCTGCTTTTTGACTTTCACGATTGTATCGGTCCTTCTCGCCTCCATCCGTTCTTTATTAACGGGCGTATTATTTCTGGGGCGCTTCTTCCTTTTGTCTTGATCTACGCAGGCGGTCTAGAAGTGGTCGTGAACCGCTTCCGCAAATGGATTCCCCCATTGGCCGTGCTCCTTTACTTGATGTTCTTTATCACTATCTCGGAAATTGTGGTAAGAAAGCAGGTTTTCTCCAGCGCTTACAATTTCTTTGCTCTTTCCGCCTGGCCTCGTTAGCCTGTCGAGGCGTGGAGTGGGCGAGCAATTAGGTCGCTGCGCGCACTGCTATCTGTGTATAGTGACTCAAATGCTGGAGGGACGATGCGTCTCCGACTTTTGCACTTGATGTGCCTTGAAACGTGCGTAGCAGTCCTTATGAACGCCGCCTACGCGCAGCAAAGCCATTGGGCCACACCCGACGACAAAACCGCGAAGTTCATGATCGACATGGAGCGCAAGTGGGCCGAAGGCGTTTGCACGAATAATGGAGTTATCTCTGAGTTGTTGGCCGACGATTTCCAGGGGACCAGCACTGGCGGCGAGCGCTACAACAAGGCGGATGAGCTACGCGATGAAAAAGGCCCACACTCGGCACACGGCTGCGCACTTGACGATGCCAAGGTGCGTTTCTTCGGCGAAGATGTGGCAATCATCTACGGCAGCGAGCACGCCATCGGCAAAGACAAATCGAATCCCGACGCAAAGCAGTGCCAGGTCTGGACCGATACCTGGTTGAAGCGCAATGCTAAGTGGCAGATCGCTGCCGCACAGGACAACAAGGTCGCTTGCAAGTAGCCGGGTGCCCCATCCTAGCGGAAATAGTTCGATCCCAACCTCGCTGACGAATAGGATAATCTTTCATGACATTTTCCCGAATCTCTCCCGCTTCCGCATCATCCATCATCGTCACTCTTGTTTTGCGACGCTAGGTGGGGATTTTGACCTTCCCCGTTTGGCTGTGACCGTGGCCGACCCACCTGTACAAGGAACGTAAAGGTGGGCCAGCCCCCCAGAGCGGGATTACGGGTTCCATAGGAAGCCGAAATGCACGTTGTTCGAGTCAATATACTGTCCGGTGATGACCCCGTACACGTTGGGAGTCGCCGGAAGGGTGCCCTGACCAGAGGCCGTTCCCGCGCCCGGAGCGTCGAAGGTAACGGTGTCGCCCGACTGACTCCGCACGAAGCCGTGATTCGCGCCGATCGAGTCGACCCATTGTCCCGTAATCTCGCCCCCCAGGTTGATACCCTCAGGTATGGTGCCTTGCCCGGGGCCATCGCCAGCGGCCGTAACATTGAATGTGGTGATGTGGCCGGACCGATCGCGCGCGAAGCCGTGATTCACGCCGTTTGAATCAATGTAGTTTGCCGTGGTTGTCCCGAGGTCGTTGATGCTTGAGCCTGAGGTGCCCTGGCCGGGGCCCGTGCCCGCCCCCTTGACGTTGTATTCGGTGATGGTGCCGTTCGCAGCGCGCACGAAGCCGTGAAACGCTCCGTTCGCGTCAAGGTAAGTTCCCGTAACCTCTCCCTCCTGGTTGAGGGCGCTGGCCACTGGGATAAGCGTGTTTACCGAGCCCTTGGGATCGAATGAGGTGAAGGTACGGTAAGGCGGAGCGGTGACGAAGCCGTGAGATACACCCTTTGAGTCAACGTAGGACCCGGCGATCTCCCCTCCTTCGGGCTTGATGTTGCCCGCGATAGTGCCCTGGCCGGAGCCTTTCCCGGCGTCCGGCTCGTCCAAAATGGTAAAGTGCTTGAACGGAGCGGTAGTCACGAAGCCGTGGGACACGTTATTTGCGTCAATGAGGTACCCCGCTATCACTCCGAACACGTTGATGCTGAAAGTAATCGTGCCCTGGTTTGCGGCTGTACCCGCGCCCGGAGCATTAAATCTGGTGAAGGTGCTGGCCGCTCCACAGCCCGAAACGCACTGGTAGCCGTGAAACACGTTGCCATCGTCAAGGTAGGATCCCACGACCGTCCCCTGCGGGTTAATGCCGAAGCCCCCGGTGCCCTGGCCGGCGCCCGTGCCCGCGCCCGGAGCACTAAATGAGGTGATGGTTTGAGCGCTTGCTAAACCACATGCAAGAAGTGCGACACTTACTACCTTCCAAAGCTGCAGTCGATTCATAACTCCTCCTGGGTTGATTGTTCTGTTATTGCCTCGGAGACGGAAGACATTACTGCCGCCAGCTCCGCTTACTTTGCGACACCGCTGAGTCTCTCCCGCGTGGCCTTCCAGCTAGGCAAGACAAGTTTCTCGTTTTAGCCCAGAGCTGTTGACATCAGATTCGTCTCTTCTTCCGTGCAACCGACCAGTCGGTTTTGATCGTCTCAAACAACAACTTCAAGGCCGCAGGCTGTCCAAGTAGCCGTACGTGCAGATGCGGCGGAGATGCATGCCGCCCGCCTACTTGGCGTAGTCCCACGGTTGATGTGCAATTCAGAGCAGAAGCATGCGGTGTTCAGTGCATGGCGTGTACGAAGGCATTTGAGCTGCCATCAACCTCCACTACAGGCAGCCTCGCTCAGCTTTAGACAACGGCACGAATGAAATCAGATATTTGAAATCACATTCGTTCGCAGTTCGGGTTGCGGAAAGCCGGCACAAATCTACAGGAAATGGGACGTTAACAAGGACGATTCTATGGGAACAAGTATACTGATTGCATTATAAAACCGGTTGTATATAACAACTAGTGGCGGTCCTAGTAAAACAGATACTGACGAGAAGGCTGATGGCCTCTGGGCCCTGGCTGGCTGCGGCGGCCTCTAGAATGGAAGAAGTTGGCGGAAACTACGCCTCTACACTCGTAACGTAACTAGTTATCATATGCAACCAGTTGTACAATCAATAGGGCATGCAACATGCAACGCCCAGCCGGAGTGGAGGCAGAGTGCACAAGGATCACAGGTCAGAGTGCGTCATCAACCTGACGGTCGAGATATTTGGCGACCAGTGGAGTCTGCTCGTCATACGCGACATCATTTTCATGAACCGAAGGCATTTTCGCGAACTTCTGACCAACTCTGTGGAAGGGATTGCGTCGAATATTCTGGCTGATCGTCTTCAA
>Ga0187871_10001694_pt1 | contig 18825 bp, 10 predicted proteins | sample June2016WEW_16_1_FD_132988 | JGI IMG/M metagenome (GOLD analysis project Ga0187871, IMG submission 132988) | Peatland microbial communities from SPRUCE experiment site at the Marcell Experimental Forest, Minnesota, USA - June2016WEW_16_10 | ecosystem: Environmental > Terrestrial > Soil >...
ATGCTTCCGGCGTGCTAGGCCGCAACGGCCGGGGCACCATCGACCACTTCAACGTCCACGGCCGCGTCGATATTCAGGTCGGAACGCTGTCGAAAGCCATCGGCGTGCTAGGCGGCTACGTTTGCGGCACCCGCGATCTCATCGACTTCCTCTACCACCGCGCACGCCCATTCCTGTTCTCAACATCGCATCCGCCGTCGGTAGCGGCGAGTTGCATTGCCGCTTTCGAGGTCCTGGAAAACGAACCCGAGCGCATAGACAAACTCTGGGAGAACACTCGCTTCTGGAAAAAAGAACTGGCGCTGCTAGGCTTCGACATCGGAGGCCGCGCCACTCCGGCGAGTGAAACTCCGATCACTCCAATCATCATCGGCGACGGCAAACTGACCATGGACTTCTCCCGCGAGCTTTTTAAAGAAGGTATCCTCGGCACCGGCATCGCTTTCCCCACTGTCCCCGAAGGCAAAGCCCGCATCCGCACCATCATGACCGCAACGCACACCAGGGAAGAGTTGGACCAGGCACTCGAAGTGCTGGCGCGCGTCGGAAAGAAAATGGGGATTGTGGTGTAGCTAACTTCCCAGTCCGCAGCTTACTGTGAATTAAAAATAGGTCTCGCCACTTCCTCTGGCGAAGCCAACTGCAGGTGCTCGGCCTTCCAGCGCATCGCGGCGGTGATGCGTGTGCGTCCACTGGGATGATCGAAAAAGATAAATTCCTCGACCGGACCAGGGTCCATTTTTCGATATTCTCCCAGCATCAAATCTACGTTCGCTTCCCCATCGGGCTGCTGCGCCGCATTCAGGCCATACATATCCGCTTCGTACTCCATGGTGCGGCTGATGGTATTCGTGACCGGTGTCATGAGAAATAAGTAGAGAGAAAATATGATCACAGCCAACGGCAGCACAGCCACGTCAGTAATTCCCCGCACACTCCATCTCTCGCCCCACCGCGCCAGCGAGAAATTGATGCTCCAATTCAGAAATGCGAATCCGATCACGATCACTACGCCGATCATGACCAGTCCCTTGTACGCATGATTGAGCACGTAGTGCCCCATTTCATGTCCCATGGTGGTTTCGATCTCGGCCAGCGTGCAGCGCTTAAGCAGATTGTCGTTCAACGAGATTCGCAGTGTGCTTCCAAGCCCGCTGACGTTGGCGCTCACTCGATTTGATTGCCGCGACGCATCGACCTCGTAAACCTCACTCGCTGGAATGCCATTGGCGCGCGCCATGCTGAGGATCGGATTCTTGACCCGAGGCTCCTCTAATTTCGTATACCTGTTGAATAGTGGGGCGATGTATACCGGAGCGATCAAACTCACAAACGCAAAGAACAGCACCAGCAGAACCGCGCCCCACACCCACCAACTCTTCCCCAGGCGTCGCACCAGGCCGAAGAGCGGCACCATCAGGATCGCGCCCAGCACCATGCTGACCGCCAATCCCACCGCCTGGTCGCGCATCCACGCACCGAACGTCTGATTCAAGAGATCATATTTGTGCTCGCGGAAATAGCCTTCGTATACCGTGAGGGGAAACGTGAGCACCGACGTGACAATAATGAATTCAATCCAATAAATCGCCGTCTGGAAAGGGCGAATCCGGGTGATGCGCTCCGCCAGGTCGCGCATCCGGGCTGACCAACGGAAGCGGAGCAGCAGCCACATCACGGAGACCGTCGAAACAAAATCCCACAAAAGCAGCCAGTACCCGCCCTCGAAATAGGCGTTCGATCGAGCACGCTGCGCCGCCGGCATTTTAGCCAGATAGGCCTCGACCGCTGCATGGATATCGAAGGACTGAGCATCGACGCTGTGACTCGCCGGGGACGGGGCGGAAGCGGCAGTGCCGTCAGTTTGTGCGGTCGCAAAACACCCAATAGCAATCAAGAGAAAAAAATGCGGCGTAACCAGACGCAGTGCGCGAATCATAGGATGTCCCCGTTTCCGTGAGGGAGTATATGCTGTGGCGCCGGCCTTAGTTCCCGCGGTAAACAATCCTCCCGCCTACAACAGTAGCCACAACTTTCCCGGTAAACTGCCAGCCGTCAAACGGAGTGTTGTGCGACAACGAGCGCGACTTGGCGGCTTCAAACGTCCAGCGCTTCTTGGCGTCGAAGATGGTGACATCGGCAAAGTCGCCACGTTGCAGCGATCCTCGCCCGCGCAGATCGAAGACGCGCGCCGGTCCGGAGGTAAAAAGTTCGACGATGCGCGCGAGCGGGATCTTGTGCTCGCGGTGAAGCTTGGTTACGGCCAGCCCCAGCGCGGTTTCGAGTCCGGTAATGCCGAAAGCTGCGCGCTCGAACTCGACCTCTTTTTCATGCGAGGCGTGGGGAGCGTGGTCGGTGGCGATCGCATCGACGGTGCCGTCGGCGAGCGCCACCAGAATCGCCTCACGATCTGTCGGCGTGCGCAGCGGCGGGTTCATCTTGAAATTCGTGTTGTACTCGCCGACATCTTCGTCGAGCAAAGTGAAGTGGTGCGGCGTGACTTCGCATGTAATGCGCGCTTTGGCGCGCTTGCCGCGGCGTACAGCCTTCAGCGCATCGGAAGTAGAAAGATGCGCCACGTGCAATCGCGATTCACGAATCTGCTGCGCCAGATTCACGTCACGGTCGACGATCCCGGCTTCGGCCGCGGCCGGCATACCGCGCAGCCCGAGACGAAAACTCGTAGGCCCCTCGTTCATCGAGCAGTGTTCCGTAAGCCGCGTATCTTCGGCGTGCTGCACCACCGGCAGATTCAACTCGGCGCCAAGCCGCAAAGCCGCCCGCATAACCTCGTCATCAAGAATCGGCTTGCCGTCGTCGGTAACGGCCACTGCTCCGGCGCGCTGCAAGGCTGCAAAGTCAGTGAGCGCCGCGCCGCGCGAGCTGCGCGTGGCCGCGGCTATGGGGAAGACGTTGACCAGCGCGCCCCGTTCCGGATGCCGCAGCCAGGCGACCCACTCCTCCGTATCCACTACCGGCATCGTGTTCGGCATCATACAGACAGAAGTGAATCCTCCAGCGGCAGCGGCGGCAGTGCCGCTCGCGATCGTCTCCTTGTAGCTCTGTCCCGGCTCGCGCAGGTGAACGTGCAGGTCGATAAATCCCGGGGCAACGATCAGTCCGCGCGCATCGAACTTTTCGTCCGCGCCGCTGCGCACCTTGTTGGGCAGAGCAATCTCCGCAACGCGTCCATCGCGCAGCAGAACATCCATGGGCGCATTGATCTTCGCCGCAGGATCGATTACATGCCCACCTTTGATCAGCAGCGACCCGGGCTTGTTGTCCTTAGTCATTCCTTCAATCCGTGTTGGTCCGTGAAAATCGGTGGCTCATTTCGCTTTTCCCAATGCCCGCGCCAGGATCGCCATGCGTGTGGGAACACCATTGTGAACTTCGTCGATGATCACCGACTGCGGACCGTCTGCCACTTCAGCAGTCAGCTCCAGCCCGCGAATAATCGGTCCGGGATGCATGACGATGGCATCGCGCCGGGCCAGTTTGAGCCGCGCAGCTGTCATCTGATAGCGCGCAATGTAGTCCTGCAAGCGAATCTTCTGTCCCGCAAGCCGCTCTTTTTGCACCCGTAAAAGCATAATCACATCGACGCCCCGCACCGCTTCTTCCGGATGCCGTGAGACTCGCAGACCGGGCGCAAGCGTGGCCGCAACTTCCGGAGCAAGCTCGGCTGGACCACACAACGTGATCTTCACTCCGAACTTCGTCAGCAGATGGCATGCGGAACGAGCTACGCGGCTGTGATAGATATCGCCGATGATCGCCATCTGCAATCCCTTGAAAGATTTCTTGTGCTTGAGAATCGTGAACGCATCGAGTAAGGCCTGCGAAGGATGTTCATGCATGCCGTCACCGGCGTTTATGACGGGAATGTCGAGGTGCTTCGCCATCAGGTGCGGCGCTCCCGCACAAGGATGCCGCAGAACAATGGCGTCCGCGCCCACCGCCCGCAAGGTGTAGCCGGTGTCGAGCAGGGATTCGCCCTTCTCGATGCTCGATCCCGAAGCTTGCACGAGTGTAGTAATTGCGCCCAGCGACTTGGCGGCAATCTCGAAAGAAGATCGCGTGCGCGTGGAAGCTTCGTAAAACAGCAACACGATGCGCTTGTTGCGCAACAGCGGACGCGCCTTGAGTGGATTCATCCGCCGGGCCAGCTTTAGCAAGCCCAGGATTTCCTTCACCTCGAGGTGCTCGATACCGAGCAGTGAACCGCGTGCCGGCTTGCTCATTGCGTAAGGCTCATCGCGTAAGAATTCAAACGGTGCATCATACGCGGCCAGCGCGGCCTCCGGCAAGGCCGTCTTGGTTGACGTTTATAAAGCAAAGCGCGGGGTCGCTGGTTCGCGCGGCCAAGCCCGGGAGACGCCGGTCTACGACCGGTTCCTGCGGCTGAAGAAAGCGCCAGTCAAGGCTCCGGCGATGCTGCCCGCGGCGAGAGAGATCAGGAGGAACCCCACCATGGCCAAGAGCAATGTAGTAGCCAAGCCTTCCGGCTTCTTCAGCAGGTCGAGAGTGGCTTGCATCTGCGGATCATTGGAACGAGCTGCGACCTGCTGGAGCGCGTCCAGCAGTTGCTGGCGAACCTGCCCGCCAGATTGCAACACCGCGAATAGAATCGCGGAGAAAACTGCAAAGACTCCAGAAGAAAAAAGAGCTGTAACGGCGCCTAGTTGCGCTCCCGAGCGGGCGTCGACTCTCGACGCTGAGTTTCGGCGCTGGTAAAGAATGACGGCCAGACATCCTGCGCCCAGCGTGGCCAACGGCGGGATCATCACGCGCAGAGTCATCACCACGATCGAGATCACGGCGGCAATCGCGCAGGCACGAAGCGCGCGCGGCCATGCAATCCCGCCTGAAAGCGTGGGGGCGCTCAGAGGCTCTGAAACGCCCGGCGGGTCGAGGGAGAGAACGTGCCCGTCTTTCAATGAGACGTCGTTCAATGAGACGTCGGGGAACGGGACCTCAGGCGAAACATTTCCCGCGACGGCCGGGGGCTCGGGCATGGCCACGCGAATCTGTGGCGCGCCACACTGCTGGCAGAAGGGCTTGCCGTCTTCGATGCCGTGGCCGCACTTGTAGCAGAGATGATCCATCGGGGTGGAGAGCGGGACTAGCCTGAAGGTATCGCACGATGAGTGGCAGGCGCAAGGCAGGGCCGGTGCTCCACAATCACGCGAGCAATCTGGCGGCGGCTTTGGCGTAGTAGGTGAGGATGATGCTGGCGCCGGCTCGGCGGATGCTTTGGAGGGATTCGAGCATTACGCGGTCGCGGTCGATCCAGTTGTTGCGGGCCGCGGCTTCGATCATGGCGTATTCGCCGGAGACTTGATAGGCGGCTAGTGGAACGTCGAAACGCAGGCGGGCGGCGGCGATTACGTCGAGATACGGCAGGGCGGGCTTGACCATGACCATGTCGGCGCCTTCTTCAATGTCGAGTTCGATTTCGCGCATGGCTTCCCGGAGGTTGGCTCCATCCATTTGATAAGAGCGGCGGTCGCCGAATTGGGGCGCGGAGTCGGCGGCTTCGCGGAATGGGCCGTAGAATCCTGAGGCGAACTTCGCGGCGTAGGAAAGAATCGGCGTGTTGATGAAGCCGGCTTGGTCGAGCGCACACCGGATGGCGGCTACGCGGCCATCCATCATGTCGGAAGGGGCGATCACGTCAATGCCTGCGCGGGTCAGCGAGACCGAAGTGCGGGCGAGCAGTTCAAGGCTGGCGTCGTTGTCGATCTCGAATTTGGATTCGAGCGCGTGGGTGGCGATCGCCTTCAACTCCTCGATGACCCTATCTTTATTCTTACTATTATTATTTTTACGATCGTTATCTTTTTCTTCGCGGCCGTTTACCGCCACCGTTCCCTCGGCACCCACGTTGGTTCTGGCAGCCGCACCCAGGGATTGAGGCTGGGACGATTGAGGCGTCGTCTTCACGATCCCGCAATGTCCGTGTGACATGTACTCGCAGAGGCAGACGTCGCCCATCAGTATCAAGCCTGGAACTTCGCGCTTCATGGCGCGGGCGGCCCCCTGCACGATGCCGTCGTTGGACCAGGCTCCGGTGGCGACATCATCTTTTTTGTCGGGAAGGCCGAACAGGATCACCGCAGGCACGCCCAGGGAATGAGCCTCCTGCGCCTCTTTTACTGCTTCATCCACCGAGAGGTTGAACACGCCCGGCATGGAGCGGACCTCTTTGCGCACGCCTTCGCCCGGACAAACGAACATGGGATAAACGAAGGCCTCAGGAGTGAGGCGGGTTTCGCGCACCAGGTCGCGAAGCTGCTCAGTGCGGCGAAGACGACGAAGACGTGTAACCGGAAAGGCCATCGGAAAGCACCTGGCAAGAGTTGCCTTTCAACGCTTAATTCTAGCAGGAGTACCTCAAAGCCCGATTTCAGCGGTGACGAAAGTAACCTGCAGTATCGGGAAGCGAGGCGGGAATCCCGACTCCGTCCATAAAATGAGAGACGGATGAGTCGGTTCGGAAAACATCGCTGGTTCACGCTCGCGGGCGGGGCCACACTCGGGTTCGCCGTGGTGTCGTTAACGGTGCCGCGCGGAGCTGCGCTCACTGCGATGGTAGATGTTGTGTATCTGATTCTGACGCTCGCCGTGGGCGGGGTCATGCTGGCCAATGCATGGTCGGCCGGGGGTGCCAATCGGCGCTTTTGGGCGCTGATGGGAGCGGGATGCATTCTCTGGGCTTGCAATGAGGCGGCGTGGGTTTACTACGAGGTCCTGCGCCACACAGCGTTTCCCGAACCCTCGATCATGGATGTGTTTTTATTTCTCCACCTGGTTCCGATGATCGCGGCGGTTGGGTTGCGCCCACATCGGGGCGATGCCGAGCAGAACTTCCGCGTGGGGGCACTGGATTTTCTTATGCTCGTGGTGTGGTGGGTGTTCCTCTACGCGTTCGCCGTGTTCCCATCACAATACGTATCACTCAATGTTGCGGAGTATGACAGGAACTTCGGCCCGCTCTACATGGTCGAGAGCGGCGTGCTGGTGTTAGTGCTGGGGATTGCCGCTCGTGGCGCTTCTGCCGGCTGGAAGATGGTCTACCTGAACCTGATGGCGGCAAGCGCGCTCTATGCTCTGGATTCACAGGCCACGAACCTGGCGCTCACGACCGGATCATACTACACGGGAAGTCTCTACGACATTCCGCTGCTGGGCGCAGTGTGTTGGATGCTGGCGACCGTGCTGAGCGCGCGGGCATGGCAGCCGGAAGCCGCTCCTCCTAAGACCCATGACAGATGGGGTGCGCTGGCGTTGCAGTTGACCATGCTGGCGATCCTTTCCCTGCCTGCGCTGGGTCTGTGGGCCTACCGCTGGGATGACTCTCCGGCTCCGGCGCGGACGTTTCGCTTGTTCACCGTGCTCGCGGCAATGCTGGTGCTGGGCGTGTTTGTATTCATGCGCCAGTATCTTCAGGACCAGGCGTTGATCCGTCTGCTCGAGGATTCGCGGCGCAGCTTCGAGAATGAACAACGCTTGCAAAGCCACCTGGTGCAGAGAGAAAAGCTGGCTTCCCTGGGCCAGCTGGTGGCCGGCGCGGCGCATGAGATCGACCATCCGCTGACCGCGATCATGGACTATTCCGAGAAGCTGTGGTCGAAGGAACGCCTCACCGGTGAGCAGGACGGGCTGGTGCGCAAGATTGTGAACCAATCCCAACGCACCCGCGAACTGGTATCGAACCTTTTGAGCTTCGCGCAACAGAGTTCCGGGAAAAAGACCATGGTAGATTTGTGCACACTGCTGCAGCGCAGCGTCCAAATGCGTGGGCTACAGCGTCACGATCAGAAGATTCGCATCGAGACCGCGATCGATCCGCAGCTGCCCAGGGTGTGGGGCGATGGCCACCACCTGTTCCAGGTGTTCGCGCAGATCGTCGATAATGCTTTGGACGCGCTCGAAGAAGCGGGCGGAGGTTTACTTCAGGTGAGCGCCCGCACTCAGGGAGAAGAAGTGGTAATACAGTTTTCCGACAGCGGCCCGGGAGTAAAAGAGCCGCATCGCGTCTTCGATCCTTTCTATACCACCAAGCCGATCGGCAAAGGCACAGGCCTCGGACTAAGCGCCGTATACGGCGTTGTGCAGGACCATCGCGGACAGATTACCTGTCAGAATAGACCGGAGGGCGGCGCGGTCTTTGTGCTGCACTTGCCCGTAGCGAACGCTGAATCTCAGGCGCTGGCGGCGGCACAGTCGTGAGATGGCCGCCTGAGTTGTCATTCCGAACGAGCGTTCTTCGCGCCATGAGGAATCTGGGCAAGCCGCGCGATGCGTCGCGCTTTTAGCGACGCAATAATTGCGCGTTTGGCTCGCCTCCTTATTGATCCTTCATCGCGATTGATCCTACATCCCGCCATTCCTGTAACATAAATCGATGTCTCGACCTCTCATCCACAGCTCAGCGCGCGTGTTGGAGTTCGACTCCTTGCGCGAACTGCTGCGGGGGTACGCATCTTCGCCGCTGGGCCAGGAGAAGATAACGGCGCTCGCGCCTTCCGTCGATTCCGCCTGGATCGGCGAGCAACAGGATCTGACCGCGGAAGTGCGGGAGTTCCGCCGTGTGCGCGGGCGCTTCGATTTTTCTGGATTGTTGGATGTCACAAAGCTGGTGAAGAAGTCTCGCATCGTGGGCGCAGTGCTCGAAACCACGCAGATTCGTGACGTAGTAGTGGTCGTGGACCGCGCCGCGGAGTGGCGCGAGATCGCATCGCATCCGCCGGCGAGCATGAAGACGGAATGGCGGCGAACGCGAACGCTCTCCGAAGGTATTCCCGATTTCACGGAGTTCCTACGTTCTTTCCGCAACAAGATTCAGCCCGACGGAACGCTCGAGGACCGGGCATCGGCGGAGCTGGCGCGGATTCGCCGGGACATCGAAAAGCAGCGGCGCGCTATTCAGGAATCGCTGCGCGCCTATTTGCGCCGTCTCGCCGAGGGCGGCGCGGTGCAGGACGAACTCATCACTATCCGCGGCGAGCGCTTTGTCATCCCGGTGAAGATTGAGCAGAAGCGGCGCGTGCAGGGCGTGGTGCACGGAGCGAGTTCCAGCGGGCAGACGATTTTTGTCGAGCCTCTGGAAACGATTGAGCAGAACAATGAACTGGTGCGCCTGCTCGACGAAGAGCAGGCAGAGATCCATCGCATTCTGCTGGAGATGACGCGCCGAATAGGCGAGCAGGCAGAGGCAATCCTGGCGTCCACCGAGGTGCTAAGCGAACTGGAGTTGCAGTTCGCCAAAGCCCGCTTTGCCGAAGATTACAACTGTGTAGTGGTGCAATTAAGCGGAGTTCGCAAAAGCCAAGAAGTACCAGGTGGGAACAGCCAGCTCGGCTGTCCAGCGAGCGAAGCGAGCCTCCTTCTGCACAACGCCCGCCACCCACTATTGGAAAGAAATCTACAGCTAAAGGGCATGACAGTAGTCCCAGTAACCGTAGAACTAGAAGGCGCACGCCGTCAGCTTGTAATCACCGGCCCTAACACCGGCGGAAAAACAGTGACCCTGAAAACGGTTGGACTGCTAGCGCTGATGGCGCAATCGGGAATCCCGGTTCCCGCCGACCGCGCGGAGATGCCAGTCTTCGACGCGGTGCTCGCCGATATCGGCGACTATCAATCGATCGAGCAGAATCTTTCGACCTTCTCCGCCCACGTCACCAACATTGATTTTATTTCGCGCACCGCGACCGCTGATTCGCTGGTGCTGCTCGATGAGCTGGGCTCGGCCACCGATCCCGAGGAAGGCGCAGCGCTGGCAGTGGCGATTGCCGGATGCTTCGGCCGCATCGGCTGCATGACGATAATTTCGACGCATCACACGTCGTTGAAAGTGTATGGCGCGAATACGGCAGGCGTGATCAACGCGTCGGTAGGATTCAACGAGACCACGCTGCAACCGACCTACGAATTGAAGATGGGAGTGCCGGGAGCATCTGCGGGAATTAACATCGCACAGCGGCTAGGCTTGAATCCGGCGATCATCGAAGCGGCGCGGGCGCGCCTCGGCACGCAGGCGCGCGACGTCGGCGAGTTTCTCGACAAGCTTCATGCCGGATTGCGCGAGATGGAAAGCGAGCGTCTGCGCCTGCTGACCGGCGAACAAGATCTCGAACGCGAAAAAAACCGCCTGGCGGTTGAAGGAAAAAAAGACCAGCAGGCGAAGGTCCGCGAGATGGAGAAGAAACTTGAGAGCGTGCTGCGCGACTTCGAATACCACGCGCGCGAGGCGGTGAACGCGGTCCAGGAAAAGGCGGCGGCGCAAAAAGTCTCGAAAGAAGCTGAGAGAAGAATCGCGAAACTGCGCCGCGAATTTCGCGAGCAGTTCGATTCCACGGTGGTGGCGCACACAAGCGGAGCCGATGAGGGGGATCCTCATGCGCAGCCGCAGGTGGTGAAGCACGTCTCCGAGGGTGACACCGTCAAGCTGAAATCAACCGGCCGCGCAGCAACGGTCTTGCGCAAATTAGATGACAATCACTTTGAAGTAGCAATGGGCGCGATGAAAATGAAGATCGTGCGCGACGACATCGCCGAAGTGTTTGCGAATGCGCGGGCGGGAGATTCTCCGGTGAAAGCGGCGCGGGCCCGCGGGATTTCCATATCGCTGAATAATGAGACCGAAGGCCAGAACGCACCGTCAGAAATCAACGTCATCGGCTACAACGTGGACGACGCAACTCGAGCGGTAGAAAAATTCGTCGACCACGCATTCCTCGCCGGGCTCCCGCGCGTGCGCGTAGTCCACGGCAGCGGCATGGGCATCTTGCGCAAGGCGCTGCGGCAGGCGCTGCAACAGCATCCGCACGTGGAGTCGGTAGCCGAACCCCCGCAGAATGAGGGCGGGGGCGGGGCCACGGTGGTGGAGTTGCGGGTCTAACTTTGTCGTGCATGACAGAAGGAAATCAATAACGACGGCTTTTCCTAGGCCGTCAACGCAATAAACGTGTATTCCACAGTTTTTCCGCAGCCAAACCCTGCTGTTATATTCCCATCAGCCCCGCTCTAGCTCAGAATCCCAGAGGGAGCACTGTAGCCGCTAGCCCGCCGACCTATGCCCATCGAAGATTTCAAAGAAACGGTGAAGCAGCAGGCGGACATCGTCCGCATCATCGGCGACTACATCAAGCTGAAGAAGGCTGGGGCGCAGAACTATTCGGGGCTCTGTCCGTTTCACGGGGAGAAGACGCCGTCGTTTTCGGTGCATGCCACGCGGCAGTTTTATCACTGCTTCGGCTGCGGCGTCTCGGGGGATATTTTCTCGTTCGTGCAGAAGATCGAGAACATAACCTTTCCTGAAAGCGTCCGGTTGGTGGCGCAAAAACTGGGCATCCCGCTGCCCAAGGCGACGTATTCGAGCCCCGCAGAAGCGAAGGACGCCAAGCTGCGTGCCCAGCTGCTCGATGCTCAGGAGCGCGCCGCCACGTTTTTTCAGGAATGCCTGAAGCGTCCCGAGGGAGCCCGGGCGAGAGAGTATCTGCAAGGACGCGGGCTGGATGCCGAGACGATCACCAGCTTTCGCATCGGCTACGCTCCCGATTCCGGCTTCTTGCTCCGTGACCGTCTGGCGAATGAATTCACTGAAGAAGCATTGCGGGAGAGCGGCCTGTTCTCGTGGAAGCAGGAAGACGGGCTTCGGGCCTCAGGCCCCGGGCTTCGGCAAGACAGCCCTGAGCACGATGACGATTTGCCGAAGCCCGAAAGCCAAAGCCCGAAGCCCGCATCTGCGATGTATTCCAAGTTCCGCAACCGCGTGATGTTTCCCATCGCCAGCGACGCCGGAAGAATCATCGCATTCACCGGACGCACCCTCGCCACCGACGAGAAGTCCGGTCCAAAATATCTGAACTCGCCGGAGACCGGCATCTATTCAAAGGGCCGCGTCCTGTTCAATCTGGACAAAGCAAAAGAAGCGATCCGCAAGCTGGATTACTCCATCCTGGTCGAAGGCCAGATGGATTGCATCTCCGTCTACGCCGCCGGATTTCACAACGTGATCGCCAGCTCAGGCACGGCGTTCACCGAGATCCAGGCCAAACTTCTCGGCCGCTTCAGCAAAAACGCCGTAGTCAACTTCGATCCCGATACAGCCGGAGCCAAGGCTACCGAGCGCACGCTCGGCCTGCTGGTGGAAGAGGAATTTCAAATCAAGGTGCTTACGCTCGAGCAGGGATTCGATCCTGACTTGTACATCCGCCGCAAGGGGAAAGATGCCTATGGCGACGCCCTTCGCGGCTCACAGAAGTATTTCGACTATCTGATCGACCGCGCTCGAAGTCACTTTCCAGTGCGCACTCCCGAGGGCAAAGTGAAGGCCGTAAACTATCTTCTGCCGCACATCCAACGCGTCCCCAGCCGGATCGTGCGCGATGAACTGGGCCAGGAGATCGCACAAAAACTCGGGATTGATTCCGCCGTGCTGCGGCAGGAGTTACGGCACGTGGCCTCCGAGCGTTCGGCGGCAACAATAAAATCCTCGGCGGAAGCCCAAGCCACCGATGCCGAGCGCATCCTCATCCGCGCGCTCGCCTCGGCGCGGCAGATGCAACCGCAAGCCGAGCACATCTCCGCCCGCGACGGCGCAGAAGAAGACTTCGACCCTGCCCGCCAGGCGCAATACGCCCTCCAGAGCGAAGGCCTGCATCGCGGCCTAGCCACTGAATCACTCGTCGAGGCCCTGCTCAATGCCGGAGCCGACTTTGCCGATGTAATGGACGTGCCCTGCTCCGAAAACGAGCGCCGCATGCTCGCCTCCATCCTTCTCAAAGAGGACGAAGAACTCAGCCCCGAGCGCCTCGAAGGCGCGGTGCGAGCCCTTCGGCGCATTCAACTGCGTCGCCGTCTCGAGCAGGTGCAGCGCGAGCTAACCAAGCCAGGAGTCAGCGATGACAAGCCATTAAGGAACGAGCTGCTGCTGGAAAAAGATCGGCTAAGCCGCGCACTCAGAGACCCCAGCCTAGCCGAAGATGGCCTAAGAACGGGCCCGGGAAACAAAAAAAGTGCGTGAAACAAAACAGAGGTTAAAGTCATCTAAGTATTTAGCAGAGTTAGATTTAGCGGCGGCGGGCGGGAACACAAACGGGGCAAGTGATAGACGGAGCAAGACTTATGTGCTAGAATCTATAAGTTTGTGCTAGGCGCACAACTCCGCGCTATCCCAGATTCCCACCTTTCAAAACTGTATCACTCGCTCCACGCGAGCGAATTGAAGAATTTGAGGACACTCCTTGGCTCTTGAAGACAAGTACGACGACATTAAAAAGCTGGTCGATGCCGGTAAAGAAAAGGGATATCTCACCTACGACCAGGTAAACGAATTAATCCCTCACGATGTGGTGAGCCCCGAAGACCTGGACGACCTGCTGACCACCATCGGCACGCAAGGCATCGACGTGCTCGAAGGCCCCAAGCTGCCTTCCGCCGCGCTCGATAAAAAGTTCGACGAAGGCGAGGAGAGCGACGACGTTGAACTCGATCTCACTCCCGGCGCTCTCGAAAAGACCAACGACCCCGTCCGCATGTATCTGCGCGAGATGGGCACCGTCCCCCTGCTCACGCGCGAAGGCGAAGTAGAAATCGCTAAGAGGATCGAGCGCGGCCAGATCCGCGTGCTGAAGGCGCTATCCCGCTCTCCGATCGTCATCCATGAACTGCTGGCCATGGGCGAAGACCTCAAGAAGGGCGTGCGCTCCATCAAGGAAGTCGTCACCTTCGACGAGGAGGAGATCACCGACGAGATTCTCCAGAACCGCTTGAACGAGTTCACCGGCAAGATCGACGCCATGGCCAAGCTGTATAAAAAGGCCGGAGTTCTGCAAGAGAAGTACGCCACCGTCTCCCAGAAAAAGCGTCCCAAGGATCATCGCCGAATGCGCCGCAATCTGGCCCGCGCCATCGTCCGCGTGTCCATGGCCGTCCGCAAGCTGGGATTCACCAACGCGGAGCGCAAGCGCCTCATCGACCGCGTCAACAAAACCGTCGACAGCATGCGTTCGCTCGACCGGCAGGCTGGCAACCTCGAACGCAAGGCCGACGCCACCCGCAGCGAAGATCAGAAAAAAGAATATCGCCGGCAGGCGAGAGCCGTCCGCGGCGAAATCGAAAAGCTCGAAGCCGAAGCTGGACTGTTGTTCCAGGAGATCAAGCGCACGCAGCGCGAAATCATCCAGGGCGACATGGACGCCGAGCAGGCCAAGCGCGAACTCATCGAGGCCAACCTGCGCCTCGTGGTTTCGATCGCGAAAAAGTACACCAACCGCGGCCTCCAGTTCCTCGACTTGATTCAGGAAGGCAACATCGGCCTGATGAAGGCCGTCGACAAGTTCGAATACCGCCGCGGCTACAAATTTTCCACGTACGCCACCTGGTGGATCAGGCAGGCCATCACCCGCGCCATCGCCGATCAGGCCCGCACCATCCGCATCCCGGTGCACATGATTGAGACCATCAACAAGCTGATCCGCACCTCGCGTCAACTGGTGCAGGAGCTAGGACGCGAACCTACGTCGGAAGAAATCGCTAAGAGAATGGATATTCCCGTAGCGAAAGTGCGGAAAGTCCTGAAGATCGCGCAGGAGCCAATCTCTCTCGAAACGCCAATCGGCGAAGAAGAAGATTCGCATCTGGGCGATTTCATCGAAGACCGAGCCGTAGTCTCGCCGGCGGAAGCTGTAATCAACGTGAACCTGAAGGACCAGACCGGGCAAGTCCTTCGCACGCTGACCCCGCGCGAAGAAAAAGTAATCAAAATGCGCTTCGGCCTGGAAGACGGCAGCGAGCACACGCTCGAAGAAGTAGGGCAGTCCTTCGCAGTAACCCGCGAACGCATTCGCCAGATAGAAGCCAAGGCACTGCGGAAGCTGCGGCACCCGTCAAGGTCGCGCAAGCTGCGGGCGTTTATGGATGGAGTAAGAGACTAAGAATCAGCCACGGATTTGCACGGATCAACACGGATGGATCTTGAGGCACGACTTCGGTCGTGCCTTTTGTTGTCTCCCTATTTTCTACACAGCGTCTAAGGTAAATCCCCTGCACCTTCCGGGTAGCACTCCCGTGATTTCTTCCACAGTTTTCCTCAGGTTTCCACAAGGAAGTCCTATCGTGCACAGCTTCTGCACAAGGAGGCAAAATTATTTTGTTGCGGCGCGAAACTTTCCGAAGGAGAGTGGGTTCAGCGAATACGTGGCAATCTCAAAGCTTGCCAATGATGATTGCGGTGACGCCGGTGGCAGACTGGCAATTCTCGAGGGTGAATTGCCAGGGGAAATTCGGAAACGCGCGCGAGTGCGTGCCGGTTGCCCGGGCATTGCGGCCTCCTCCACAGTCGGCTCTCTGAGCGGACTGGGCAGCTGGCTACCCGCAGGGATTGCAGAGAAGTGATTCTCGGAATCACGCTTCTGCAGTCAGTACTGGTAAAAGCGGCACTCTTGGTGAGCGCTGTCGGACCAGTACCGTCGTCCCGCTGCTCCTATGCGGCGGTAAGGCAAGACCAGGGACCCACGAACGATGCGGCTGGATGGCTGGTCCGGCCGCATTTGTTTTTTTGAAAGCCTTCTTTGCCCGCGGATTTTCGCGGACCTGCTTTGCATTAACGGCGCGGATAAACCTTTGGCCTCGAAGAGCGCCTTCTTTGTATCGGACGCGTTTTCTCGGGTCTTCCACAACATATTGCCTGCCTTCACAGGTTCTGCACAATTCATTTGGAGCTTCGCTTTGTCTTCGCTTATGCTAGGCAAGAGATTCCGACAAAGTGTTGTACGAAACGTTTTTCAGAACTATGGCGACTACTGATTACAACATCAGCACTCTTCCGGCGAATGTCGAAGCGGAGCGCTCGATTCTGGGCGCGATCCTGTTGGATAACTTTGCTTACAACCAGGCTGCGGAGCATTTGCGGATTGAAGACTTTATGCTGGACTCGCACCGGCGCATTTATTCGCGCATGGTGGATCTGGCGGAGTCGTCGCGTCCGATCGACATGATCACGCTGATCGAGGAGCTGGACCGGCACAAGGACCTGCAGGCGATCGGCGATGTGGGTTATGTGTCGAGCCTGCTCGACGGCGTTCCGGACCGGCCTAGTATTGAGCATTACGTCAGGATCGTGCGCGACAAGGCTCTGCTGCGCGGGCTGATTCATGCTGCGAATACGGCGATTGCGCGGGCGGCCGATCAAGCGGACACTGCCGAAGAGGTGCTTAGCGATGCCGAGGCTGCGATCTTCCAGCTCTCGGAGAAGCGCATTGGGCGCGGGTTCATGGGCGTGCAGGACATTGTGCGCGAGTCATTCGGGTCGGTCGATGCTTTACTGCAGCGCGGGCAGCGCATCACGGGACTGGCTACGCACTACGAAAATCTCGATGAGATGACCAGCGGATTACAGAGGTCAGATCTGGTGATTATTGCGGCGCGGCCTTCGATGGGCAAGACCGCGTTTGCCATGAACATCGCGGAGAATGCGTCGATTAAGGACCAGCAGGTGGTGGGAGTGTTTTCTCTGGAAATGTCGCGGGAGGCGCTGTTGCTGCGCCTGCTGTGTTCGACTGCCGAAGTGGACGCGCACAAGATGCGCACCGGTTCGCTCTGGCAGGACGACACACGCAAGGTGGTGCGCGCCATGGAGCAACTGGCGCACGCTCCGATTTTCATCGATGACACACCCGGCATTTCTTTGAGCGAGATGAGGGCGAAGGCACGGCGGTTGAAGCAGGCGCAAGGCCGGCTTGACTTGATCATTGTGGACTATTTGCAACTCATGTCCGGGGGAAGCAAGCGTTACGAGAATCGCACGCAGGAAGTTTCGGCGATTTCGCGCGGACTGAAAGGGTTGGCCAAGGAACTCAGCGTGCCGGTGATTGCGCTTTCGCAGTTGAGCCGCGCTCCGGAGAGCCGTGGTGGCGACCATCGTCCGCAGCTTTCTGATTTGCGCGAGTCGGGATCGATTGAGCAAGATGCAGACTTGGTAATGTTTATTTTTCGTGAGGAAGTTTACCGGCAGGATGATCCTGAGTTGCAGGGGAGAGCGGAGATCATCGTGTCGAAGCAGCGGAATGGGCCGACCGGCAAGCTGATGCTGGCCTTCCGAAAGAATTGCACGCGGTTCGAGATGATGGCCGATGGTGGCGGGGTGGTGGAGGAGTGATTCGCACCAGGCACGGTGAGTGAGGAGTTTTGGCGATGTCAGGAAAGAGGACTCGCCCTATCACGACAATGAAAAAGGTCACGGGCTCTCCTTCGCCCCTTCGGGGCTTGTTGTCATTCCTTTCTATCCAAGACTCTCGCGCCCCTTCGGCAAGCTCAGTGCAGGCTCTGGGCGGCACTCTTGCGCCGCTTTGCGGCGAGACTCGCCGATTGCTTTGCAGCCTAGAGGGGTACGGGAATCGCTGTAGTTTGGATTACAGGAATCCCTGTAGTTTGAGCTGGTAAGTGGCTTAGGCGAATCGAGTTGCAGATGGTGGGCGTGCTGTGGAAAAGCTTGTGGAATTACTGGCGGGGCGAAAAATCTCTTGCGGTAAAGACTTACCAGTCAATTCGGAGCGGCAGAATTCCGGCCTCTAAGGCCCTGAATAGTAACCAGTTATACAATTCACTTGGCATTAACAGCGGCGGGGGTGGCGAAAGGACCGCTTGTTCCTGCTTTCGGGTTTTGCACATTCGGGGGTTCTGACCCTTCAGCTTTTGAGGCCCCGAAGAGTCGCGCGCGAGGGCGCCCGCGCCACGCTAAGTATCCTCGCCCACCTTTAAAACCGCCAGGAAAGCCTCTTGGGGTATATCGACGCGACCGATCCGTTTCATTCGTTTTTTGCCTTCCTTCTGCTTTTCGAGGAGCTTGCGCTTGCGGGAAATGTCGCCGCCGTAGCATTTGGCGATGACATTTTTCCGTATAGCCGATACGGTTTCGCGGGCGATGATTTTCGCTCCGATGGAGGCCTGAATTGCCACCTCGAACATCTGCCGGGGAATGAGTTGGCGCATTTTCGAGACCAGCGCTTTGCCGCGCTCGTAGGCAAAATCGCGATGCACGATGATTGAGAGGGCATCGACTGGCTCGCCCGCGACGAGAATGTCGAGCTTTACCATGGGTGATTCCCAGTAATCCGCGAGGTGATAATCGAGCGACGCGTAGCCGCGCGAGACTGATTTCAGGCGGTCGTAAAAATCGAGCACGATTTCATTCAGCGGTAACTCATAGTGCAACATTACGCGCGACGAGCTGACGTATTCGAAAGTTTTCTGCTTGCCGCGTTTGTCTTCGACCAGTTTCAGAATTCCGCCGACATATTCTTCGTTGGTGAGAATAGTTGCGAGGATCACCGGCTCTTCGATTTTCGCAATCTCGCTGGGATCCGGCCAGCGCGAGGGATTGTCGACCTCGATCATCGCGCCATCGGTTTTATAGATTTTGTAACGCACGCCCGGCGCGGTGGTGATTAGTTCCAGCGCGAACTCGCGCTCCAGGCGCTCCTGAATGATTTCCATGTGGAGCAGGCCCAGGAAGCCGCAGCGGAAGCCGAAACCAAGCGCCACGGAACTTTCCGGCTCGAAGAAGAATGAGGCATCGTTCAGGCGCAATTTTTCGAGCGCCTCGCGCAGGCGGGTGTGCTCGTGCGCATCGACGGTGTAGAGTCCGGCAAAAACCATGGGCTTGATTTCTTCAAAGCCGGGGAGCGCTTCGTAGGCCGGATTGGCATCGTCGGTGATGGTGTCGCCGATTTTGGTGTCGGCTACATTCTTGATATTCGCGATCAGGAATCCGACTTCGCCGGCTTTCAGTTCGTCGATCTCGACCGGCTTGGG
>Ga0187871_10001695_pt1 | contig 18820 bp, 18 predicted proteins | sample June2016WEW_16_1_FD_132988 | JGI IMG/M metagenome (GOLD analysis project Ga0187871, IMG submission 132988) | Peatland microbial communities from SPRUCE experiment site at the Marcell Experimental Forest, Minnesota, USA - June2016WEW_16_10 | ecosystem: Environmental > Terrestrial > Soil >...
ACACCATCAGTCCCCCGCAACTCGACGCCCAGGGCAACGTATATATCGGTGGCATGGCGGGCACCGGCCTCGATTATCCCCTCGTGAATCCGTTGCAACCCCAAAATGAGTTCGGCGGCGTGTACGCGACCATGTTCGATCCCACCGGCAGCACCATTCTGTTTTCGACCATCATCTACAACCCGGCACAAAATAGCGGCATATTCAACAGCGGCGTAGCTGTCGATTCATCGGCCAACCTGTACGTGGCGGGTTACACCTCAACGCCCGGTCTCCCCACCACCGCCGGCGCGTTCCAACCCGCCGTGAAAGGCAATACCGACGCCTTCATCGCCAAGATCCAAACGACCGCGCCGCTGCCGGCGATCTCACCGAGCGGCGTAGTGAGCGGCGCTAGTTTTCAGACCGGCATCGTGCCCAACTCCTGGGTCACGATTTATGGCACGAATCTTTCCACCGTTACCGATTTCTGGACCATCGACAACGGCCAGTTCCCGACTCAGTTGGACGGTGTGTCGGTATCGATCGGCGGCCAGCCCGCCTACGTCGAGTTTGTCAGTGCCGGCCAGATCAATGTGCTCGCGCCCAACATCGCCGCGGGCCCCGTGCAGGTCACCGTAACCAACAGCATGGGCACGAGTCAGCCGGTCCCGGCAACCGCGGCCCTCGACGGACCCGCCTTTTTTCTCTGGGCTTATACCTACGCGGTTGCGACTTACACTGACTACAGCTATGCCGCGAAGAACGGCGCGATCGGCGGGGTTGCCACGGTTCCAGCCGCCCCGGGCGACGTGCTGATCCTGTGGGGCACGGGTTTTGGCCCCACCAATCCCGCCGCCACACCCGGCCAGGAAGTGCCTTCTTCCGGACTGTATTCGACCGCCAACCCAGTCACAGTAAGCATCGGAGGCATCGATGCCACCGTATACAGCTCAGTCCTTTCGCCCGGCTTCGCTGGACTTTACCAGATCGCCGTCCAAGTCCCAACCTCGGCTCCGAACGGCGACTTGCCAATCATCGCCACCGTAAACGGAGTATCGTCGCCCGCAACGACCTTACTAACAGTCCAGCAGTAGCACAGTGGGCCCGACTGTCCAGCATTTTCTTTGTTGCTTCCTTCCAGTCATTCCAGCCGCCGCGCGAGATTGCGCCTGATCATGCCTCTGCCGCCCGCTGATGTGCTAGCAGGGCTTCATTGCGCGAGCGCACACGCGATGCGCGCGCCGGGACGCGCTCCGGCTCAGGTAAACCCAACCGGGCGGCGCGGCGGCGGCGTATGTCCAGAACTACCTGATGCAGGCGGCGCGACTCTGCCGTCTCCGGTGGCGGCCATAGGCCCACCTCTAGCCGGCGCAGCCGCCTCTCCGGCATGCGCATCAGGCTACCGCCTCCATCACGCGCCGCACGCGAGCCGTGAGGCGGGCGCCCGACCATTTCATCCGCAATCGGGATCGCCGAAGGCTGTCACAAGACCGGCATCGTCTCAGGGCGCGGAGCAATCGATACCTCAGCGACGCGTTTCCCCAATTCGAGGTTTCGGCGAAGCTGCTGCAACGCGACCGCCGGAACACAGTGCTCGAATTCGGCCTGTGCCATGCGGCCCGCGAGATATTCAATCGTCGCCCGGAGGGGCAGCTCGACGTGATGCCGGCTCATGCTCGCGCCCTGTGGCGGCCGTTCAAATGGACGAGGCCAAGGCGGGTTTTCTTCACGTGCTGTCGCATTAATTCTCCCCTGTCGCCCGTGGCGGGCATTCCCCCCTCCGCCCTCCCTGTGAGGCGATCCCACACTACGCGTGGCTGGCTGTAACAAGGCTGTACTTTTGAGATCCGCCTGAGGACGGTGGACCTTTGGGCCGACAGGGCCGCAGGAAGCCGGAGGCTAATCGAGGAGGCCGTTTGGCTGGTTAAACCAAAGGCTCGCCCGTATGGTGACGGAATTTGGGCGGGGGCAGCCCTGGGCCGCCGAGAACTTTGTCGCATTTGCCATTGATTGGGAATTCGAAGGAGGCGATCTGGCAGAGATCCTGAAGGAGTGCGGAGCTGACGGGAATACGCTGAGAGAATGGAAGCAGCGGGGCTGGCTCTAGCGGCCCCCATCTGACTCGCCACAGTGCAGAGAGGTTTATTGTACATACCTGCCGAAAGCTCACTGACCCACTCTTCATTCATGGAAAATACCGGAGCGGCAAGGAGTTGCGGGATCTTGTCGTCGACGGAAGCCAAGCCGATGTCCCGGTTTTGCCAAAAGCGGTGTTCGCAAACGAACGGCAAGCTGCAACCCCGGTTTGCCATATCGCGGATAAAGACGGGTCCTGCTGGAACTCTCCGTTGTCCCGCACACGTGCACTCTCGCCAAGATACTGGAGCTTTCGGATCACCAGATCGCCGCGCGGTGGTGGCGACGGGCGGCCATCCCTGGAAGCATGTCGCCGCGGCAGCCGCCCTCTTCTGCTATGTGAATGCGGTGGCGCGCCGGCGGAGGACCCCGCGTACGCTGGAAGCCCTCGCCTACGCTCCGAATGAGCGCGCCAGAACGCGCGCCATGGCCCGGGGATAGCTACCGATATGGTGGACAACGTGCTGTTAGGTCACATGCTGACTCGAACGGCCATTGGTGTGGCGGCGAGTTCGGATAACTTCCTGATGCCCGTAATAGTGGCGCGATGGCAGGTGATACCGGATCGACGAAAAACCCAGCGCCTGCGCCCTCTATTCCAATTTAGCAAGGTTGCGACGCTGAAGTCTAACACTCGGAAAACACACGAGATAGAGGCTGGGAAAAAGCAAGTTTCAAACTGATTCTCAGCCCCGAATCCGAGTAACATGGGCATGCGGCCTGGAATTTCGATATGCAGGCAGCTTATCCTTCACTACGTTCTTACCGAGAGGAGTTCCCATGCGTGTGCTGCTGTCGACAATCGGGTCTCGTGGCGACGTCCAGCCAATGGTGGCGTTGGCATTGCAGTTGAGGGAGCTTGGCCAGGAAGTCCGTATCTGCGCGCCGCCTGACTTCAGCGAGTGGATTGGCACTCTCGGGATTCCGTTCGTGCCGGTCGGACCCGAGGTGCGCCAGACCGCTGCACTCAGCCCCTCAGCCGCGCAGGCCCCGCCAACGCCAGAGCAGGTCCGTCAGCTAATGGAGGACACTGTCGCCGGCCAGTTCGAGGAAATCACGGCGGCAGCCAGGGGCTGTGACGTTTTGGTGGCGGGAATGGCGCTACAATTCGCCCTTCACTCGGTTGCAGAGCAGATGGGAATCCCCTACGTTTACGCGGCCTGGTGCCCGATCACCCTGCCATCCCCACATCATGCGCCGCCCCCATTGCCGTCGCGGGCACAGCCTCCAGCGGACGGCACGGCCGACAATCGCACACTCTGGACTCAGGACGCGAAACGCTGGAACGACCACTGGGCCGCGGCTATCAACTCCCATCGGGAGGCAGCCGGCTTGACGCCGGTCCCCGACGTGCGGAGCCACATCTTCACCGGCCGGCCATGGCTGGCCGCCGATCCGACCTTGGCGCCATGGCCCGAGACCGCGGACCTGGATGTCGTCCAGACGGGCGCCTGGATTCGTTCGGACAAGCGGCAACTGTCCCTGGAACTGGAGGCGTTCCTCGATGTCGGCGAGCCACCCGTCTACTTCGGTTTCGGCAGTATGCGCGCTCCTCAGGACGTGAGCCAGGCGATGATCAAGGCGGCCCACGCGGTCGGCCGCCGTGCGATCGTGTCCCGTGGGTGGGCCGGCGTGACACTGCCGGACAACGAACCCAACTGCCTTCCCATCGGGGAAGTAAACCTGCAGGCGCTCTTCAGGCGGGTCGCCGCCGTAGTACACCACGGTGGCGCGGGCACCACCACCGCTGCCGCGCAGGCCGGAGCACCCCAAGTCGTCGTGCCTCAGATGTACGACCAGCACTACTGGGCAAAGAGAGTCCACGTCCTCGGGATCGGAACCGCGCACGCGCCCGGCGCGCCCACTGCCGACTCGCTGACCGAAGCGCTCGGCCAGACCCTCCAGCCGGACGTGGCGGCCCGTGCCCACACCATCGCCGCCTCGGTGCGCACCGATGGCGCGGAGATCGCCGCGCGACGACTGATCGACGAGGTCTCCCGAATCGCACTTGGAAACGAGTAGGAACCTGGTTTACCTACCGATAAGAGGTGTTAAGGCCGCCGCCGCCGGGATTCCGCCGCAGCTACTCCGTCGCCGCGTCATACTGGTAGTTTGTCTGCCCCCCTTATCAAACCACCCCTCCACGCGTGGGCTCCGTGGATCGGCCCGGAGACGCTCATCTCGCAGGTTCGCAGCACAGCCCCATTCCTTGAATCGCGGCTGCCCGAACTCGGCCGCCTGATCGAACTCGGCCACTCGCCCGACGGATTCCTGCGCATTCTCGCCAATTGGGAGAACCTCCTGCGCCCCAGCCTCAACATCGAGGAGCAGTTGCAGGACTACTTCGCCCTCTGCCTAGCCTGTCATCACGCTACCGTTGCCACGTTCGTGCCTACCGACGTAGATACCAAAATCCGCGGCATTGTGTGGCGCGCATCCCGCGACCCCGAGGTACTGCGGCCCATGCTGCGTTTGGCTCTCGCCTCGCGCGCCTGGACCGAAGATGGCATCTCCATCCGCGCCATCCGCGGCGTCAGCGGCCACAACGGCGAACAGTGGAGCGCCATTGCAGGCGGCTTGGGCTACCTGCTCGAACTCGGTGATACAGCTTCCGCCGAGGAAGCGCAAGCCGCCATTGAAGCCGAGATCGACCGGGAACAGGCGGTCTTTGATGAATGCGCCGCACAGCGCGACGCCGAACTCGACCTGTTGCGCCTTTCGATGACCCTGGCGCACAACCGCGGCGACTTAACTCAAGGGATGGGTTTCTGGAAGCGCACTGCGCTCACAGCGCCCGTCATGGAACATCTCTCCCAGCGCGGCCGATTCTCCCTCGCCGTTCGGATGTATGAATTCACCGGCCTGTCGGCCGAAGGTCATCGGCACTATCCCCTGCGCGCGGTGAAGGTGCTGCGCCGCTCGCCAGCTACCCTGCTGCCGCTGTGCCCGTTTCTGGACGAGTGGGGCGGCGTGGTGGCACAACTCGAAGAAAGCCACGAAGTGCTGGCAGGGCTGGTGAGCGGTTGCCACAAGGTAAAGGGCCAGCAAGGCTACTACCGCGCAATCTCCGGCATGCGCATCGCCTCCCCGGGCGCGTTCGACCGCGCGGTCGCGCGCATGCCCAACGCCCCGCAGCGTTTGCTCCGCTCTGCCGAACTGCGCAAGATTATCGACGTACCACGCGTTTCCTTCGAATCCATGATGCGCAAGCGCGCCCGCACGGCCCTGGCGATGTTCAGCGGAATCCGCTGACATTCACCACGATGGGGTTCACTCTGCGCGTGTGAGCGTGACCTTGCGCCACCACTGAGTACCGGGTTTCCCATCCGCTACACTCGACTTATGCTCCTGTGCCCGGTTCGCGGTTGCCAATTGGCGCTAGTGCGTGCGGAGCGGCGTCTGTTCTGTCCGCGCGCACATTCATTCGATGTCGCGCGCAGCGGATACATCAACCTACTCCAGCCGCAGGAGCGACGATCAAAGCAGCCGGGCGACACAGCGGCTGCAATCGCTGGCCGGAGGCGAGTGCACGATAGCGGCGTCACCCAACCGCTGCTCCACGCGGTCGCGGAGATTATGGCCGCATCGCCCGGCGACGTCGTTCTCGATGCCGGCTGCGGTGAAGGCTTCTACCTGGGCAACCTCGCGCGGCGGATGGGCTTCGTGGCGCATGGCGTCGACATCTCGATTCCGGCAGTTGATGCGGCGGCCCGGCGGTACCCCGAATGCGAGTGGATCGTGGCCAATGCGGATCGCTTCGTGCCGTATGCCGACCGCTCGTTCTCTATCGTCATGTCGATCACGGCGCGGATGAATACGTGCGAATTCCGACGTGTCCTGCGCGATGACGGGCGCCTCCTCGTCGTCCTTCCCGCTCGTGACGATCTCGTCGAGTTGCGCGGCGCGGGCCGCGACCGCGTAGCCCGAACCGTCGATACATTGGCACACGGCTTCACACTGGTGAATCGGCGTTGCGTCGCTACCGCAGCAGATCTGGACGCTGCCAGCGTGCAAGATGTCCTGCATTCGATTTACCGGCCAAAGCAACCGCAGCCGGCCAAGGCGATGCGAGTGACGTTCAGTCTGGATCTGTTGCTTTTTCGGCAAACGGCCCGGAAACACTAGCGAACCTGTCGCTCGGCGAGATTCTTGTCTTGCAGCCTGTACATTGGGGGTGCTATGAAGCTCATTCGCGACGGGCAACGCGGCGCAAGTCATAGAATGCGGCGCCTTCGCGCGGAGCGAATAGTTATCGACTATGAACGGCAACGCAGGCGAGTGCGTCGCCTGTTGACCTTTTCCCCGCCGCCCGGTTCTTGTCCGATAACGCCGGCGTCCGGCCGGACAGCGCGGACGCCGAGTGGGGAGGCGGGCTCGGTGTCGTCCGCGAGAAACGGTGGCGAAAAAGCAATCGCCGCACACAGCGCGAACAGAGGGCGCCGTTTATGAGAATGATGGCGCAATTGGGCTCTGATGCCAGTTTAACAAGCGACCACCTTGGGCGGTGGCCTTGCAAGCCAGCGTGGCTGTGGTTGCCGCCCAACCGCGTTCCACGCCTCCGCCCGTTCACAAGGCGACGGCGTTGTCACCTCATATCGGCGTCTAACCCTCCTGTCACGCCCGCGCCACGCCGCGGCTCTCGCGTAATCCCAGGTCCTTGGGATCGGAGTGCGGCACCCACTCCAACACCGGATCTCCCGGCCGGCGTCAAATACATTGGCTACCAACGGAACGACACCCGTGGTCTCGGAGAATGCAGCGCGATCCCGGCGTGTTGGTGCGGATCAAGGGACAGGCGCCCATCGCCGCGACCGTGTATGAGCTCGAAAAGCTGCGGTGTAATCTGCGCGGAAAGTTTGCCGCCGCCGCTCCGGAAGGCGTGGGCGAGAAGAAGTACGATGAGTCGGCAGCCAGCATGATGGCCCTGTTGCGCTACGGGACCCTCGTCAACGGCGTGGTGGCACACCCGCATACATGGTGCCCGAACACCGAAAAGTCCCTCGGTGGACTGCCACTTACCCGCCGCCATTTCGGCGAGAACTAGCCCCAACGCGTAGATGCTCGTTCGCGCGTCGCACGTGCGGCGTGTCGTTGAACGTTGCCTGGCGAACGGTCCTTAACGACCGCTGGCAATCCGCAAGCGACATAAGACTGGAGCTGGACTGGGCCGGCAAGGTATCGCCCGCCGCCGAGCCGACTCTCAAAGGCGTCGCAACTGCGACGATGAGTCCGCGCCTTATTCCGTTCTGCAGTGGCCGCACGCTGACGTTCCTCGATAGCGGGCAAACTGAGCAAACGGACGGTAACGTGCTCGGTGATTGACGGTACACTTAAATTCGTTATCTAGCCCTGGGCCACTGCTCACACTCCCGTGAGGTAGTTTCTCTTGAGTTCGAGACTGCGAGTTTTTGGCTTGAAAGGTGAAATCATGTCGCACTCTCACGGAGGAATTCTCGAAACCATTCTGGTGGTTGATGATGACAAAGAGGTTCTCAAGGTCGTCGTAGCCATCCTCAAGAGTGCAAACTTTCGCGTGCTTTCAGCCAATAGCGGACCGGATGCCCTCAGGTTGGCGGAAGGAACCGACGAGAAGATTCACCTGCTCCTTTCAGACGTGGATATGCCACAGATGTCAGGGCCAGACTTGGGCGAGACGTTGAAGAAGACCAGACTGGACTTGCACGTAATGTTGATGTCGGGCGGAGCCGATGGAAATCTACTTGTTCTCAATTATGGTTGGGCCTTTGTGCAGAAGCCATTGGTGGCAGTGAAGCTCGTTGAGATGATCAACGATGTATTGCATTCAAAGAATCGCTCACAACCCGGCGGCCAGGAATTCGACAGCCGCAAGGACACCAAGAACCCAAACTGCGGCAAGAGCTAGGAAAAAGTGAGCGTCCCGATGAAACTCCTCTTCCCAATACGCGGTCTTCGCACCAAACTATGGCAGCGGACCTTAACCGAATCTGCAGAACGCTTATGTGGTAACGGTGCCGGCAATATGGGCCGCGGAGACGAGACAGCTCTCTTCGAAGGCAACGTTGCCGTGGCTGACGCTAACTTCTGAGCCGGTACGCCGGGCCGCATTTGCAATCGGGTAACAGCGCGATGCGCCTGGGTAAAGCCTCCACGTCGGCCGAGAGACCACGTTTGCTTCGCCTCCGCATCTTCAAGTGTTCGAGGCGTTCGTCCAGGAAATGCGCGGAAGGCGAGGGCGAATTTAACCTTCGTCGTAGAGGCAGCGAGGCTGTTAATCGCATGCGTGGGCCATTCCCAATCGGGTGAAACTGACTCTTTTGTTCCAATCTTTTACGATCAAGGTAGCGGAGTCCTGGTGCCCTCGCGCGGGGGCCTGCGCCGACAATCGCGCCGAGTCCCATCCGGTCGGCATCGGCGTGCGGCGTGAAAGACGCCTCATTCCGCATTTGCGGTGTTGTGCCGACACACATGGCCGTTTCACGAGAGGCCGCGAAGAGCCGGCCCGTGCGTTGTACGGTGCGACGAAACTTGTTCAGATGCCAAGTCGAGGTCGCGCTCCAGCGCAACCGCGACTGTGGATAGCTCGTCGAGCAGGGAAGCGTTCACGTTTTGCAATTTCGCCGTCTCAATATCTTCGTGCGCGCGGAACTCCTCAACCGATACCGCGTAGTAGACGTCCCACAGACGGACACATTCGGGGCAGCGTGTGGGCACGTTCGACTGTACAACACTTTGCAGTGTGGCGAACTGCAAACTGGGCTGGCGGGCCGGTCCATGGACCGCGCGGTGTTCCGCTACCTGAACCGATGTAGCGGTGACGAGATGGGACAGAGTATCCGCGTGGGCCGAAAGTGCAGCGATCAGTCCCGGGTTGCCCATCTTAAGCTTGGCGCCCGCTAACTTCTTGTACGCGCGGATTTCTTCGACGGTTGCCGCGTGGTAAATGCGCCACAGCCGAGTGCATTCCGCGCAATCTGTGAGCATAGTCAATATAAAACAACGGTAGCGCCATGCCGGATTTCAAGCTGACACCGTGCGTGCAGTAATTTGAATTCGGCCCAACTGGCGAGATGGGACATATCGAGCGGTTGGGCGAATCTGCTTAACGTGCGGGCCTTCTCGATTCAAGCGGCATTCATGCAGTAGCTCAGGCCGCTGGCGCGATCTGATTCAGACGGCCGCTCTATCGGCGCCCCCTTCTCCGTCCATACGCTGCAAGGCCTCTTGGTCCAGGCGGCGCTCGGGAGCGGACGCCTTTACCCTACCAACCAGGTTCGCGGCCGAATTTCCCAACGCTGCACCGCGTTCCTTGAGGTACTCGCCGGTCTCCTCGGCCTTGGCCTTTAGGCGCTTGCGCACCTGCTTGCCCGGCTGCGTCGCCCCCAAAATGCCAAAGCCGACGCCGACACCAACACCCACCAAAAAGCACCCGAATTCCCGATTATCCATATTTATGCTCCTTACCAGAGTCACCGCTCTAGAACAGATACAAAGACTGTTCGGCGCGCGGATCTGCTTCCCGCGCACGCGATCCGCTTATTGTGAATACCAATGCTGCATCGCACCAGTGCTTTGGAGGGCGATCTAGGTACTACTCGAATCGAAAACGAAATCTCGGCCGGTGCCTCGCGACCGGATCGCACCGGTCGCGATGGCGCCCAGATTTCAATGATCTGCTACGACCCGCCACCGGCGCGCCTGATGACTGGTGTCTCTTCAGTACTATCCCAGTAGGGCGTCGCTCCGTGGTACCTGAAGATTTCGTTCCGCCAAGTGGCATCCAACATGTCCGGCCAATGTTCTTTGTCGAACCCCGGAGCATTTTCCAGCTTCGTCTTGTCGATATCAAGAATAAAGTTCTTCTGGTCCTGGTCAACTCTGAGAGTGGACCAGTGGACGAGATCATGATCGACATCGCTTCCGGTAAGGTCGCGTACGCCGTCCTGTCCTTCGGCGGATTCCTCGGTATGGGCAGCAAGCTGTTCGCGCTACCTTGTTCCGAGGGTCTCTCCGGATGTGTTCTGCACGGAATCGCCGGTCAGTGTGCTTGCAGCGAGCACGCGACGATAGCGCTTGTCCGGGTCGGTTTTAGTAATCTTAACTTGTTGTTCCATGGAATCTCCTAGGCCCTTCCACTATGCATCTCTAACGCCGTTTGAGTCCTGGCTTGACGACCCACCAGTTGGCGCCGCGTCATCCGTTGATCTAGGCAAATCGCGCATCTCAGGTGCAGCTTTTGCATCGCGCCTCTGGTCCATATGGTGTGCTGGCCAACGATTGGCGCGCGGTCGTCAAATGATCGGACATGGGCGAAATTGTGACGCTAGACCGCGAGGGTGAGACCAGAACGCCGTCACGTCCGCGAGGCGCATACGCTGGACGGTCGCCGGTCTCTGCGTTCGCCGCGGGCGTAGCAGGCGCTCCACGATGGATATCCCGCCATGTGGCGAGGTGCCCGTTCAGTAAGGCGGAATCTGCAAGGAAATTTCCGATTACTGGGTGGCCCATGCCGGCCAGAGCGTGGCGTTGCAGATTGCCACCGGTACGGAAACCATCGTTACGCTATCGTCCCAGCCGAGGGCAGGCGCTCCGGCCGCGCAATTCGGCGATGGCGTGCGGAAGTTCGCCGCCGGGAAGTACATGGTCCTGCCTCGGCCCACCCTCGGCAGTTGAGATTCCGCACGTGTTCCACCCAGCGCGAGATCGACGGGAGGCATGGCTGGGCGAAGCTAAGCCCCGGTAGACCGTCCGCCTGGCCTGCCCTCAGGAACTTTCAGCCATCGACACCGGTCTAAATCCCCGATGCTTGAAGTGCGCGCGCTTACCAAGCGATATTCCGGCACCCTGGCGGTGGACAATGTCTCCTTCACCGCACAGCCCGGCGAGGTTACCGGGTATCTGGGACCCAATGGCTCCGGCAAATCCACGACCGTAAAAGCGATCACGGGGTTGCTCGACCCTACCGGCGGCGAGATTCTGTATCGCGGGCGGCCCATCCGCGACAACCGGGTCGAATTCAAGCGCATTCTCGGATACGTGCCCGAAGAGCCTTACCTCTACCCGCACCTGACCGGCGCGGAATACCTGGAACTGGCCGGCGAGTTGCGCGACCTGCCCGCCGCCACGCTGCCCGGCAAAATCGGCGCGCTGCTGGAGTTATTCTCGCTGGCGGACGACCGCTATACGCCCATTTCGTCCTACTCGAAAGGCATGCGCCAGAAGATTCTGATCTGCGCCGCGATCCTGCACGATCCCGAGCTGATCATTCTGGACGAGCCTTTCTCCGGGCTGGACGTACACGCGGGGTTGGTGCTGCGCAGCCTGATCCGGTCGCTGGCCGCCTCCGGCAAGACCATACTTTTCAGCTCGCATGTGCTTGAAGTGGTTGAAAAAGTCTGCCACCGCGTGGTGATCCTGCACAAAGGCCGCGTGGTGGCGAACGACTCCATCGACAGGCTGCGCGACCTGATGGCCCTGCCCACGTTGGAGGAGATCTTCGCGCAGCTCGTCACCGAAAGCGATCCCGACGCCACCGCGCGCCAGATCGCCGAGGTGGTCCGGCGATGACCGCCGCGCGGGGCCGCGAACGGCGCCAGTTCCGCGCGCTGGTGCGGCTGTTCGCTTACCGCTTCTTCGATACGGATATCGTTTCGGTGCGCGGCGATTTGACCTCGCTGCTCTCGCAATTCGCGGCTTTGCTGGCGGCGCTCAGCCTGGTGCTGGTGCTGGCGACGGGACCGAAGTACGCGGGCCTGTATCAGCACTTGACGGCGTCGCAGCTTCACGCCGCCGCGTGGGCCGATCAGGAATTTCTGATCGCGACCTCGATGGCGATCGCCGGGGTCTTCACGCTGCTGCTTTGGGATGCGCTGTTTCCGGACCGGCGCGATTGCATGATCCTGGGCGCTATGCCGGTCCGCATGCGGGATGTGTTTGCCGCCAAGCTGGCCGCGCTGGGGGCGGCACTCGGGCTGGCCCTGTTGGCGGTGAATTGTTTCACCGGACTGGTGTGTCCGTTCCTGATCGTGCCCGGCGCATCGGGAGCGCTGGACGCGGCGCGCGACTTTGGAGTTTTCTGGCTGGTGATTTTGCTGGCCTCGGTGTTTGTCTTCCTGCTGCTGCTGGGCGTGCAGGGGGTGGCCCTGCATTTGTTGCCGCACGCGCTGTATATGCGATGGTCCAGCCTGATTCAGACCGCCGCGTTCTTTGCGGTGCTCACGTTGTACTTCCTCACTCCGCCGCTGGCGAATCCGCACGCGTTAGCCGCGCCCGAAAACCGCTTGTGGTATGCGCTGGTTCCGTCGTACTGGTTCTTCGGCCTGTTCCAGGTGCTCACCGGATCCGCGAACGCGGCGTTGGGCGCGCTGGCGCGCCAAGCCTTGGCTGGCGTTGGATTGGCCGCGCTGGTGGCGGCGGGGACTTATGCCCTGGCGTACGCCCGGCAGATGCGCCGTGCGGTAGAGCAGCCGGGCATCTCCCCTGGCGCCGCACGCCTATGGGGTGCTGCCACGCCGTGGCCGGCCATCGCCAGAGTGCTCGCCCGCCGCGCGCCGGAGCGGGCCATCCTGGCCTTTATCGGACGCACGCTGGCGCGCAGCCGGCAGCACCGCCTGTTGCTGGCCGTCTACACGGGCATGGGACTGGCGTATGTGTTCAGCCAGGCCGCATACGTGCTGTACCGTTCGAGGACGACCGATTACGGCGCACTCGAAGGCCGTGCGCAGACGGCGCTGGGCATCCCGCTGATCCTGCTTTTCTTCCTGATCGTGGGCCTGCGCGTGTCGTTCTCCATCCCGGTGGAGGTGCGGGCCAACTGGCTTTTCCGTTTGACCGATCCGATCGGCGGCGGCGCGTATCTGGCGGCCACGCGCAAGACGCTGCTATGGCTGGCGGTGGCGCCGGTGGTGGCGGTCGCGGCGCCGATTTACATGGCGGTGTGGCCGTGGCCCAGAGCTTTGGGCCACGCGGGATTCCTGGCGGCGTTTGGACTACTGATTGTCGAACTGGCCCTCACAGGTTTCGCCAAAGTGCCGTTCACTTGTTCGTATCTGCCGGGCAAGGCAAATCTGAAGATTATGTTCGGGGTGTACTGGGGGCTGCTCATCATCGTGTCGGAGTTAGTCACGGATGTCGAGCAAGCGGGCTTGCGCGATCGGGCGGCATACGCCTGGCTGATGGGGATTACGCTGCTGGCGTGGCTGGCTGCGGCGTATCGTGGACGATGGGCGCGCGCACGTATTCCGGCACTGAGCTTCGAAGAACAGCCAGAGCCGGCGGTGGCGGGACTGGGGCTGGCGGGCCCCTAAGGCTTTCCACGCCGTGGTCCCTGTGCTTTCCTTGCAAACGGGTCGGGAACTCCGTGCGGCTCACTGAAGCGGGAGCGGATTTCCTTTACCAATTCACCAGCTTGGTAAGTCCGGCCCTTTTTGTCGCCGCTGGCAATCAGGAGCCCACTGTCTACCAGGCGTTTCAAATCCTTGGTTGCCACCTGATCGGATATGTCAGCTACATTTCGATACGCCGCATTCCGAACTCGCAGGCCCGACGCTGCATCGGACAAGACCAGAATCGTCCGCTCGGGTAGCTTCCTTTTCTTCACTTCTATCTCCAGTGCGTCCCAGATTTGCTGCAACTCTCTGGTTCGTCGCAATATGGTGGTCGCCTGGCGGAAATGCGCCGTCAGGCAGAACCTGATCCAAGGGCGGGCATTCCGGCGCGGGTTCCAAGTGCCAGATCCGACCCTGAGCAGGACATCGTAGTATTCGCGCGTGTTCCGGCCAAGGTATTCCTCGATGCTGGAGAATTCCGGAGCCAAGGTGCCAGCCCTGGCCAACACAAGAGACTGAAGGCAGCGCGCCATTCTGCCATTGCCGTCGGAAAAAGGGTGAATCATCACGAAATTGAGATGTGCCATCGCCGCGCGCACCATGCTCGTTGTCGAATCGCCCGGTCGATTCAGAGAGGCCGCTAGTTCCCCCATTAACTCCGGGACAACTTCCGCATCCGGCGCCCTATAGACGACTTCTCGCTTGGCTTCATCGACCACCTGGATCGGGCCGGGCCGCCACCTTCCGGGGTGCTTGCTGAGATCGTACTCGGTCATCATGAAATGCAAGCTTCGCAGAAAATCGGTGGAGTGCTTGAAATGCGGATCTTCGGCAAGCTGTAACACGTAGGTCATGGCGGAACGGTATCCGCGCACCGCCTGCCAGTCGGCGGCGGCGGCGTCGAGCGGTTCGTCCCCCTCGACGGCGGCGATCGCATCTTCGACTGTCACATTAAAGCCCTCAATCGAATTGGATGCCCTGATCGCGCGTGCGAACAGCGCCCGGCGCAACAGGCCGGGCCATCGCTTGGGGCTTTGCACGGCGTACTTCAGACTGCGCTTGAGATCCTCAATGTGACCGATGACCCCAAGCTCCAAATGGTCGAGCTTGGGAGCTTCAAAAAGCATACCGATATAGTGTTTACAACAATACTGTGTACTAATGATATCAATACGTCATATTGTTGTCAACAGTACTTCCTTCAGCATAGGTAGCGGGGCTTTCACGCCGCGCCAGTCGGGGCGCGGCATCAATACCGAGCATGATGAACAGCAGTGCTCTACCTTAGCCTCATCCAGTCCACCGGCTCTGGAAATTCTGGGCCGACTTCATCGAACATCGGGGTCTCCACGGGCGTACCTTGCTTACCAATTGTTTGCCGCGTGATTCGTGACGCACAAAGTCGAGAACCGTTCCCGCTGTTCGTCGCTGGCACGATCAATGGCAAGAAGCTCAACATCCGGAAACCCTGACAGCGGCAGGATGAACGCACCCCTTTGCATGGTGCCCAGGTCGGGCCGAAAGGCCATCGCCAAAGCGCATCGACTCGAGCACGGAGGACAGTAAGTTTGGGTGGCCGCATCCACGTCGGGATATCGCCTGCCGGCAAGTTGATGCCAGCGAGTTGCGAGTGTCAGTCACTTTCCGACGCAACAGGCTGGCCCATCGCTTGGGCGTTTGCACTTAGTACTTCAATTCAAATGTTGCTGGACGTCCTCAATGCGGCCGATCGGTTCCAAGTCCGAATGGTCGAGCGTGGATAAGGAGGCGCCTTACGCCGCGCCAGTCAGAGTAGGGGCCGCCGCCTGCGCGTTGGGCTTCCGGCGGCGGGGCGCACGCTTCGTCTTGGCTGCCGGTTCCGACTCAGGCACCTTGGCGGCTTTGCGCAATTCCGCAAACGAAGCGTCCAGAAACTCTTTCATGCGGTCGCCATCGGGGGCCGCTTGCGCGTCGAAGGTGAAGGCGAAGAAAAGCTTCTGGTCGTAGCTCTGGATGGCCAGCCCCATGCCGACATCCCAGCCGGCGGGCACGTGCGGGTAGAGCGTCAACAGGCGCCGGCCATTGGCGTAGAGGGGGACCTGCGGCCCCGGAACGTTGGTGGACACTATGTGGACGATAGGCACGGGCGTGGAGACCAGCGGCAGCCGGCCGGCCAGCGCTTGCAGCGGCGCGGGGAGCGCGCCCATCCACGAGAATGCGGCGCGCAGCAGTTCCGCGACGCGCGCGTGCTTCATGGCTTCGGTCTGGGCGGCGATCCGGCGCAGGCGCTCGACCGGATCCTGGATGAACAGCGGCAGGGTAACCGGCAGGACCGAAACGCAATTGCCCAGCGTGCCGCGGTCTTCGGCCTGGCGCAGGTTTACCGGCACCATGACGCGGAAGTAACGGTTGCGCAACGACTCTTTGTGCAGCTTCAGATAGCGCATGACCGCGCCGGTGAGCGCGGTGAGTACGACGTCGTTCACGGTGCCGCCGCAAGCCGTGCGGACGGCGCGCGCGTCGGTGAAAGAGTGCTCGCTCCAGGCCACGCGGCGCTCGCCGGAACAGGGACGATTGAACGGCAAGCGCTCCAGCGGCCCCAGCACCTGCGGCAGCACCCCGGCCAGGCGCTGGATGCCGTCGAGCGCCCGCCGATCCTGGAATAGGGCTGCGCCGTAGGCTGCCAGATTCTTCTGCGCGCCGGCGAGTTGATCCAAGGTGAATTGGAACGCGCCTTTGAGGGCATCGGTGAAGATCCGGGTTTCATCCGGCGGCTGGGGCGGGCGGTAGCGCTTGCGTTTGGGAGCGCCCTTGAGGGCCGGCGGGGCGTTGCTCGTGGCATGGGGCGACGTATCGAACATAAGGCTGAGCAGCCCCACCCCGGATACGCCGTCCACCATGCAGTGATGCACCTTGGTGACGATGGCGGAGCGGCCGCCCGCGAGCCCATCGACGATGTAGACTTCCCACAACGGTTTGCCGCGGTCCAGCAGTTTGGTGAAGACGCGCCCCGTCAGTGCGCGCAATTCGGCTTCACCGGCGGGCGCATCGAGCTGGACGTGGAAGATGTGGCGGCGGATATCGAATTTCGGATCGTATTGCCAGATGGGCAGTCCGATGTCGAGGAAAGGCCGCACTACTATCTGGCGGTAGCGCGGCAGCAGATCCAATTTGGATTCGATGCCGGCCACGAACTGGTCGAACGGCAGCGGGCCGTCGCAGATGGAAACGCTGCCGATGTGCAGGGGCATTTCCGGGCGCTCGAAATTCAGAAACAGCGCATCGAGCGGCCCGAGATTTTGAGGGAGTTCGCGGGGAGTCATGCTGGTGTTTTAGTCGTGAAAGCCGGACACGTCGAAGGACATTAATACCAGATCCTGGGTCTTGCCGTGACGGTCGATGGCCCAATCGGCCAACAAGGCCTCGATTTGAAAGCCCAGGTTTTCGAACAGGCGGCGGGCGCCCTTTTGGCTGGAAGCCATACGGGCGACGATTTTGCGCAGTCCCAGCTCGCGCGCGATGGCGAACACTTCCTGCGCCAGCACCTTGCCCAAGCCGCGGCTGCGCTGGCTGGGGTCCACCAGCAGGCGGATCTCGCCCAGGTGGCGGAACCAGCGGGTTTCGCCGTGATGCAGGCTGCCATAGCCGAGCAACTGGCCATCCCGCTCGGCGAGCAAGGTGGTATCCTGGCCGGCCTGGATGCCGCGCAGTTTGCGCGCCAGACCTTCCGGCGCGTTCAGATCCATCATCAGGAAGAACAAGTCGTCTTCCGGCTGCTGCTGGATGAACGCCTGAAAGGCGTCGCGATCCGCGGAGGTCATGAGGCGCAAGGAAATGCTTGCGCCTCCGATGTTGGCGACAAACGGAAAGGTCCGTTGGGCGGTCTGGCGGGACATGGAAGCGCCGTTGGGCCTTTAGTGCTTGCGGGCGGCCGGGCGCGGCGCCGGGGGCGGCGGCAGGAACGGCTTGGTGGCGACGTTGAGCAGCGCTTTTTGGGCGTTCACCAGATTGGCCACACCGCGCCGGGCAACTTCGCCAAACGAAGCGGAAGGCTCAGCGGACTTCGGCCGCACGGCTTCGACGGTGGAAATCTGCGCGGCAGCCAGATCCAAAAGCTGCTTTTCGGCGACCACGAAGGCGTCGATGCCGTCCTTGGCCAGTTCCGTGAGTTTCTTGCGCTGGGCGGGCTTGGCGGCCTTCTTGCCATTGCCGGCGGGCTGCGCGGAAACCCGTTCGGCGACCAGGTTAAGGAAGCGCTGCTGCGTTTCGACGAAGGTCTTGAGGCCTTGTTGGGCCTTCTCCGCGGTCGCCGCCACGGCTGTCATGGGCGATCCGTTCATCACCGACTGGACCAGGGTATCGCCTTGTTCGACGGCCAGATCCAGGAATTGTTTTTGCATTGCAACAAAAGCATCCACGCCGCCATGGACCACGTCGGCGAGGGCGGCCGCGGGCCCTGTCAGACCTAATCCGTCCTTGACTCCCTGATGCACGATGGCGTTCTCCTGGACAGCCAGATCCAGCAGGATTTTCTGCGCCGCGATAAAATTGGCGGCGCCCTGCCCGGCAAACGCCAGCAGCCCGGTGACCGGCGCGGAGGGCAGGTAGCTCATCCGCTCGCGGACGAAACCGAGAGCCAGGGAATTCTGCTGCGCGGCGAGATCCAGCAGGATCTTCTGGGTGGCGACGAAGCCTTCGGCGCCCTGGCGCGCCCAAGCCGACAGCAAGGAAAGCGCGGCGTTGGAGGGGGGAACGGACTTGGTAGTGCGGGTCATGATGGTGCTCCTTCTATGCTGCATTGCAGCATAATTTGAGTGTAACGGGTAGCGGGGCGATTGTCAAGCAGGTGTCGAGAGAGTTGTCAAGAGAGTCTTGGTTTTGGAGATTGGCCATTTCAGTTGGGTAGCCCTCGTGGCGCACGCCCCCGGCGTGCCGTGTCGGCACTCCTGCCGACACAGGCGAGCGAAGCTCGCCCAAGCCGGCTGAAAGCCGGCTCTGGACTTTGGCCTTTTGGGGCAAGCGTTCTTGGGGGGCGGGATTTATCCCGCGCGGGGCTTTTGCCCCGCGCTTAGCCGGCTGAAAGCAGGCTGCGGGCAGAATTGCCCGCCCTCCATTTTGTGAACAACGTGGCGTTGGGCGGGATTATCCGCGGCACAAAACCAAACTGACCCGACTAAAGCAAATTGTCCTGCCAAATCCAAACGGGTTTAGTCCAGTCCATTTTTAGCGCACCGTCGAGGCGGCCGCCTCTCGCGCGTCTGTCGAGGTACGGAAGCCGCGACGCCGAGCTAAAAATGTTCTGCATTAGGCACTTGTGCCTGTCTCCATGGGCCCCGGCGGCCCACCAAATGCGCATGAAAGCCGAGTTGTGGGGCAGGCTCGCAGCCTGCGGCGGCCTCGCAGGCCGCCCGGCCGTA
>Ga0187871_10001696_pt1 | contig 18815 bp, 21 predicted proteins | sample June2016WEW_16_1_FD_132988 | JGI IMG/M metagenome (GOLD analysis project Ga0187871, IMG submission 132988) | Peatland microbial communities from SPRUCE experiment site at the Marcell Experimental Forest, Minnesota, USA - June2016WEW_16_10 | ecosystem: Environmental > Terrestrial > Soil >...
AGGCAAGTTCCGGCTGAACGATCGCGTGACGCAATATCTGCCGGAATTTCAGGAAGGCAAGAGCGAGATCACTATCCGCAACCTATTCACCCATTTTTCAGGCATGCCCCCGGACGTAACTTTGAAACCGGCGTGGAGCGGCTATCAGACCGGCATTCACAAGGCGATGACCGAACGGCCCAGCGCACCGCCGGGCGTGCACTTTGTCTATAGCGACATCAATTTCATCCTGCTGGGCGAGTTGGTGCGCCGGCTCAGCGGGCAGACGCTCAACGACTATTCCCGCGAGCATATTTTTCTGCCGCTGGGCATGCAGGAGACCACGTTTCAGCCGCCGGCATCGCTGATCCCGCGCATCGCGCCCACCGAACGCGATGGCGCGAACGGAGCGCCATTGCGGGGCGTGGTGCACGACGAAACGTCGCGCTATATGGGCGGCGTCGCGGGGCACGCGGGCGTATTCTCCACCGCGGACGACCTGGCGCGTTTCTGCGAAATGCTGCTACGCAAAGGTGAACTCGGCGGCACACGCTTGTTCAGCGCGCTCACGGTGGAGAAGTTCACCACGCCGCAGAGTCCCGCGGACCAGCCCATCCTGCGCGGCCTTGGTTGGGACATCGACTCGCAGTATTCCGGCAATCGCGGCGACTTGTTCCCAATCGGCTCCTACGGTCACACCGGGTTTACGGGCACATCCATATGGATCGATCCCGTGAGCGAGACTTATGTGATCCTGCTGGCGAACAGCGTCCACCCGTTCCGCAGGCCGGCCATTACAGGACTGCGCGGCAAGGTGGCGACGATAACCGCCGCGGCGCTCGGGATTGACGCGCCCGGCGTGGCTCTTACCGGCTACAACGAAACGATCGCCGGGCCGGGGCTACGGCGCGAAGTCGAGCGCAATGCCCTGACGCTCACCGGGCTGGACGTGCTCGCGGCCGATGGCTTTCAGCCGCTAGAAGGCAAGCGCGTCGGCCTGATTACGAACTTTACGGGCGTCGATCGTGCGGGGCGGCGTAATGTCGATATCATGCGGGCCGCGGGCGTCAACCTGTTGGCGTTGTTCTCGCCGGAACACGGATTCGCCGGGGTGGAAGACCGTCCGGATGTGGGCGACACGACCGATCCATCGACCGGTCTGAAGGTCTTCAGCCTCTACGGGAAAACGCAGCGGCCCACGCCGGAGATGCTGCGCGGTCTCGACGCACTCGTGTTCGATATCCAGGATGTTGGCGCGCGGTTCTACACCTACGAAACCACTATGGCCTACGCCATGGAAGCGGCCGCCAAAGCGCAAATCCCATATTTTGTTTTGGACCGGCCCAACCCCATCACGGGCGTCCACGTGGAAGGGCCGATGCTCGATCGCGACGCGCTTTCGTTCGTCGGCTACTTCCCGCTGCCGCTGCGCCACGGCATGACGATCGGCGAGTTGGCGAAGCTGTTCAACGCCGAAAACCATATCGGCGCGAACCTGACGGTGGTCCCGATGCAGGACTGGGCGCGCGGCGACTGGTTCGATGCGAGCGATCTGCCGTGGATCAATCCGTCGCCGAATATGCGCAGCTTGAACGCGGCGCTGCTCTATCCCGGCGTGGCGATGCTCGAATATTCGAAGAACTACTCGGTGGGCCGCGGCACGGACGCGCCATTCGAGCAGATCGGCGCGGACTTCATTCGCGGGCCGGAGTTGGCAGGCTATCTGAACCGGCGGCGCATTCCGGGCGTCCGCGTATACGCCACGCGCTTCGAGAAGGTCGAAGGCGTGCGCTTCGTGATCGCCAACCGGGACGATTTCGATTCCGCGCGCCTGGGGCTGGAGATTGCGGCGGCGCTGCGGAAGCTGTATCCGGGCAAGATCGATTTCGCTGCCAACGTGAAGCTGGTAGGCAGTGCGGAAGTGGTCCGTGCGCTGGCGGCAGGCGACGATCCACGGGATATTCAGCAGAAGATGGCGGATAGCGTGGCGGGGTTTGTTAAGCTGCGGGAGAAATATTTGTTGTATCGGTGAGATGGGTCAGCTTGCGCTATAATTGCCGCCTGGAGTGCCAGGAAATGATCAGACGCTCTAAGTACTACATCGCTGAGGAGTCATGGACTGGAGGGCCAGCTTGGGCATTTGAGGTGCCCACTGACTATGTTGAATCAGACCCGGATAATGTCGTGACGCTGCGTTTCGAAACCGGGCCTTCAACCGGCGAGTACAGCGAACTTCAGGTGCCATGCTCCTACCTCAAAGAGCACCTATCGGGACTGTGGGTAAGAGCGGACCACTGGACCGCCAGCCTTTTTCTTTCTGCCAGTGTGCGGATAGGTTCACCGGCCGGCGCGGATCTGGCGCGATCCCGTTCGCAAGATTTCTTCGTCCGGCGAGCGCTGACTGACGAGAGGCTTCCGACATTCAGACGAGCTCGCAGGCTACCTCCATGAAGCGTCTCTTGATTTTGGCATCTTTTCTAGCGCTGGTCCTACCGTCATACGGCGAGAAGAAGAAACAACCAAAGTCACCGCCCCAGCCGACCCAAGCCGATATTACCCACGGTTGCGTTGTGTTATCGGGCATAACCTACATACATAGGGGCGGGCCGTTCAGCAGCAAGGATACGGGGGTGTCCGGAGCGATCAAGAGCGGATGTGCCCGCGAAACCGAAGTCTCGATCACGATAAAATTCTACGATTCGTACAACAACGAGATCGACATACAGTTTGTGACCAAGCTTGTCATGCCCGCATCCACAGTCGCCTTCTGGGGCGGCCCGGACTGGCGAAGTCACGCCTCTGTGTACGCGCCCACCGGCAGGGTCACGAGCGTATCAGTGCGCGCGATACCCTAAGCGCCCATGCGCCTGGCGAGGTTCTGTGCTACACCCCGTGCCCAACCGACTTCTTCGCGTTCGTGCGCGAAACCCAATGCTCCAATGAAAGGCCCGTCGAATGGCGGCCTCAAGACTTTAGGCTTACGGCCTGGCGGGTAGGATCCTCAGGCGAACACCAGCCGGCCTTTAGGTTCGGGGATAGGCCGTCCGAGTTCTCGAGCGGTTTCCAACCATTCGGCAATCGCGATTTCGGCGTTGGCGAGGGCCTCCTGTCGCGTGGCACCGTCGGCAGCACAGCCAGGCAATTCGGGCACCTCGGCGATGAACGCCTCGTCTTCGCCGCTCCAGTAGAGTATGATTTCGTATTTGGTCATTCGGCCTCTTCTGCCAGTTTATACTGAACCAGGATCTTGCGCACCTGTTTCACTTGGTATGGTTTCGCCAGGGAGTCCCGGGGCTGAAGATTCAGAATCTCGTCAACGTCTTCGCGCGTGAAGATGTGGTGGCTGCCCTTGATCCGCTCCTCGAAGCCCATCCGCAGAAGGAGGGTGCGGAGGTCACTGAAACGGATGTTCGCATCCGAGGATCCCCGTAGCACTCGCAATAGCACCGATTCAGGCATATCTGATCTGCTCCACCACCTGTTCGCACGAGACCGAATACGGCACGTTATGGGCGTGCGCTACGGCAAAATCTCCACCCGATACTCTTCAATCACAGGGTTGGCCAGCACCTCATGCGCGATCGTTTGTATATCCTTCTGCGCCTGCTCCCGGCTCACGCCGTCCGCGATGGCGATGTCGAAAAACTTGCCCTGGCGCACCTCGGCAATGGCGGTGTGCCCCAGTCCGGCCAGCGCGGCGCGGACGGCCTGGCCTTGCGGATCGAGCACCGTGGTTTTCAGCGAGACATATACGCGAGCCTTCATGAGAATACGATTATACGCGGAAGCGCGCGACGGCGTCCCAGTCCACGTCGATGCCCAGGCCCGGCTCCTGCGGAATTTCCAGGTACCCGTCCTTCGCGCGCAGCTTCTGACGCGTGACCGACTCGCGCAGGTTGGTCTCTTCCTCGGCCACGAACTCGCAGATCAGCGCGTTTGGAATCGAGTTCAGCCAGTGCAGCGCGGCCGTCACATTGATATAGGTCGTGAAGCCGTGGTTGGCGATGGGCAGACCGCGGTCCCACGCCAGCGCTGCGATTTTCATGGCCTCCGTGAAACCGCCGCAGCGCGTCAGATCCACCTGCACCACGTCGATGCGTCCGCGATCCATCAGCTCGATGAACGACAGCCGGCCGCTCTCTTCCTCGCCCGCCGCGATGCGCACGTCGGTGGCTGCGGCGAGCTTGCGGTAGCCGTCGTAATCGTCGGGCCGCAGCGGTTCCTCCAGCCAATAGATGTTGTGCTCGGAAAATGCGCGCGCCCGCTGCAAGGCCGTCTTCGAGTCCCACACCAGACCGGCGTCGATCAGCAGATCGGGGCCGTCGCCCAAGCCTTTGCGCGCCTCGCGCACCAGGGCGATGTCGGTCTTTTCATCCTGCCCCATGGGGTCCCAGCCGAACTTCACTGCCGTGAATCCCTGGTCGCGATAGCGCCTCGCCAACTCGCCGGTTTGCTCCGGCGTGGCGCCGAACAGCGAGCTGGCATAGCAGCGGATTTTCGAGTCGAACCCGCCGCCCAGAAGCTTCCAAACCGGCAGACCCAGCGCTTTGCCCTTGATATCCCACAGCGCCATATCGATGCCGCTCATGGCGTGCAGGCCCACGCCGCGCCGGCCGCCGTAAATGTTGGCGCGTTACATTTTGTGCCACAGCCGTTCGGTTTCAAAGGGATCTTCGCCGAGCACCACCTGCGCCAGTCCGCACGCGGTGGTATGCGAGAACGGGCCTTCAATCGCGCCTTTGGCGGCCATGGGATTGGAATCCACTTCGCCGATGCCAGTGATGCCGGCGTCGGTTTCCACACGCACGATCAGCGCATCCTGGCCGCTGTCGCACAAGAATCGGACCTCCGGCTGGCGGAGATAGATAGCCTCCACGCGGGTGATCTTCATACGACGGAGTGCTCTGGCGCGGGCGCATGCCGGCGCGGCCGCGAGAGGAGCAGCAGAATGCCCGCCGCCAGCGGAGGCAGCGGCATCATGGCGAACAGCAATAGAAACGCGCCGAGGCGAAAGCGGTGCGCCCATACGGGCGCGAACATGATAATCGCCGCGATGCCCTCGGCGAGAAACAGCGCCGCGCCGATGGCCGGCCATTTCCAGGCAATTACGACCACGCCGAACATCGCCACCAGGAACAAGATCGCCTGCGTGAACTGGCGATCCCCAATGGCCTCGGCCGCTTCGAAGAACACCCACCAGCAGGCCCAGGCCGCGCCCAGTGCCAGCGCCACGTAACGCAATCGTTTGGCTGCCATATCGGACCTCGCCATCCATTATATACGGGCGTGTAAAATACTGGCAAAGGGAGCTACGGCGATGCTGGAAACAGTTCTGAAGCGGTTTGAAGAGCCCGACGAAGTGCGCACGTTCGAAAAAGGAAAATTCGAAATCGTTCGCATCGGGGGCATGACCATCGGCCGCGCCACTTACCAACCCGGTTGGAAATGGTCCGTGCATGTCGGGCCCGGCGTGGGCGCGTCGCGCTGCCACGTCGCGCATGTCGGGCTGGTGCTCTCCGGCTGTGCCACGGCGGCGATGGACGACGGCACGGTACACGAACTCCGCGCAGGCATGCTCTTTTACATCCCGCCTGGGCCCCCCGGTCATGACAGTTGGGTAGTGGGCGATGCGCCGTACGTCTCGCTGCATTTTCTTGGCGCGGAGCATTACGCAAACAAATAGACACGGAGAGATTCTTCGTTATGGCACGTTCAATCCACGCGCAGCGCGCCGGCGCGGCCCAGACCGCCGCTGCCGCCGCGATCACAAGCAGGAGCGTAGCGGCTGCGCAAATCCATGCGGTCACGGGCGCTTCATAATCTTCGAGGAAACGGGCGGGTACGGGCTTAATTCTGCCCGCAGCCGGCTTTCAGCCGGCTGCCGCCTTAAAGGCGGCTGCGGCCAAGATTGGCCGCCCTCCAAATCCAAACTGACCCACTACCCGGAGCCAGGTTCAGCTTGCCGCCAGTGCGGCGCGGTTCAGGGCTTAGAGCCATGGCGGTCGCCTTCACCGAGCGCCAGCAGCATATGGAACATATCCGCGACTCGCACTTGTGTCAAGCGGAATCGCGTGGATGTGCCGGGCGTATAATGTGGATGGCGGCGCCACCCACGCCGATCGGGAACAATGACGGAAATTCGACCAATAAAAAAAACGGCAGACCGAGTCTGGCCGAAAAGAGGCGAAATCTACCTCGCCGCGCTCGGTGCGGCGGTAGGGCCCAAAGCCAAGAAAACCGGGCCTGTGCTGGTCATTCAAAACGATACCGGCAGGCGCTCGAGCGCCGCTACGATGGTCGCGCCCATCGCATCGGCCGCCGGACCTCCCCTCTCGCCCCTGCACGTCCCGCTGCCCGCCGATTCTTCCACCGGTCTGACGGTTTCGTCAGTCGCCGTCTTTGACCAAATCCATGCGCTAGAGAGCCGGCGGCTCATCCGGAAGCTTGGATCGGTCGACGCCGGCGTGCTGGCCCAGGCCGATGCGGCTATCCAAGCCGCTTTTGATTTGATTCCGGCATCGAGACTTGCACCCCCCGGCGGGGAATCGCCGTCAACCTTGACCGAGGCCATCTCCACGAGTACCGCGGATTTCAAAACTGGACGTTACCAAAGATAAGAGGTTTCGCGATGGCCTGTTGTGTGAAGTTCTATACCAACGGAAACTGGGAAGACGCCCCCGGGCGCACGCTGCATCCGATCGCGAACCCCGCCACGGGCCAGGTGATCGCGCAGGTTCCCTACGCCACCGCGGACGATGTGGACCGTGCCGCGCAGGCGGCGCACGCGGCATTTCTGAAGTGGCGCGAAGTGCCGGTGGTCGAGCGCGTGCAGGTTTTGTATCGGTACAAAGATCTGATGGAGAAACACGCCGCCGAGGTCGCGCGCATCCTTTCGACCGAGAACGGCAAGACCGTGGACGACGCCGCCGGGAGCGTGCGCCGCGCCATACAGATGGTGGAAGTAGCCTGCGGGATGCCCAGCCTGATGATGGGCCACGCGCTCGACAACGTTTCCAAAGGGATCGATTGCCAGACCATCCGCCAGCCTGTGGGCGTGTGCGCCGGCATCACGCCGTTCAACTTTCCGGCCATGGTGCCCATGTGGATGTTTCCTTTCGCCATCGCCTGCGGCAATACGTTCATCCTGAAGCCTTCGGAGAAGGTGCCGCTGACTCCCACGCGCACGGCCGAGCTGCTGCACGACGCCGGCATTCCAGCGGGCGTGTACAACCTGCTGCACGGGTCGCGCGAGGCGGTGGACGCTTTGCTGGCGCATCCGCTGGTGCGCGCGATTTCCTTCGTCGGGTCGAGCCCGGTGGCGAAGTACGTGTACCAGACCGCCGCCGCGCACGGCAAGCGCGTGCAGGCATTGGGCGGCGCCAAGAACCACCTGGTGGTCATGCCGGACGCCAACGTGGAGAAGAGCGTCGAAGCCATCATGGGGTCGGCGTTCGGCGCGGCCGGGGAGCGGTGCCTGGCGGGCAGCGTGCTGGTGGCTGTGGGCGATTCGGGCCCTTTGTTGGATGCGCTCTTGCAGAAGGTGCGCGGGCTGCGCATCGGCGACGGCGCCGCGCCGGGCACCGAAATGGGGCCGCTGGTGACGGCGGAACATCGCGCGCGTGTGCTGGGCTATATCGAGAAGGGTGTCGCGGAAGGCGCGCAACTGCTGGTGGATGGGCGCGAACGCATGCATGGCAACGACGGCGGATTCTTCCTGGGACCGACGGTTTTCGACGGTGTGGAGCCCGAGATGACCATCGCGCGCGAAGAGATCTTCGGACCCGTGCTGAGCGTGATTCGCGTGAAGGATCTGGAGGCAGCCATCGCGCTGGTGAATGGTTCGGCGTTTGGCAACACCACGTCGATCTTCACGTCGGATGGCAAGAGCGCGCGCGAATATGCGTCGCGCATCGAGGTGGGGATGGTAGGGGTGAACGTGGGGGTTGCGGCGCCCATGGCCTTCTTCCCGTTCTCAGGCTGGAAGAATTCGTTTTACGGCGATTTGCACGCGCACGGCAGGGATGCGGTCGCTTTCTACACGGAGCAGAAGGTGATCATGAGCCGGTGGTTCTAACAGAGATGGAACCACAGATAGACACAGATTCACACGGATAAGAACTGCGCACGTTTATCCGTGTGCATCTGTGGTTCCGCGTTACTCGTACCGTAGCGCGACGAGCGGATCGACCCGCGATGCCCGGCGCGCGGGCAGGTACCCCGATACAACAGCGACTGCGATCATGATGCCCAGCGCCGCCGCCAGCGTCACCGGATCGGCGGGCTTCAATCCGAAGAGCTTGCTTTGGATGAGGCGCGCGCAGGCCAGGCTGGCGGGGACTCCGGCCGCTAACCCAATCGCGATAAGCACCGCCGTTTCGCGCAAAACCATCCGCACGACAGTGCCACGCTGCGCCCCCAGCGCCATGCGAATGCCGATTTCACCGGTGCGTTGCGCCACCGCATAGGAAAGTACGCCGTACAGGCCGATCGCGGCGAGCAGCAGAGCCACGCCGCCGAAGACCGTGGAGAGCTGCGCGACGATGCGCTCCTGCCGCAGATTGTCGTCCAGCATCGCTACGAAGGGCTGCACCGTGTAAACCGGTATGGCCTGATCGTAGCCTAGAATCGCCTTGCGTATGGCCTGGAGCACGGCGCCTGGCTCGCCGAAAGTGCGGATCTCGTAATTCATGCCCGGCGCGAATTCGCCCAACGGCTGCAGGGCGGAGAGATAGAAGCGGCGGGCGATTTCCTGCCGCAGGCTGTGGTCCCGCGCGTCGCGCGCCACGCCCACGATGGTGAATGTCGTGCGCGTGTCCGGAAACTCGTCGGTCACGTGTTTGCCGATGGGGTTTTGGGCGCCGAAATAGAACTTGGCGAAAGCCTCGTTCACCACGCAGACGGATTGCGCCGACTCCACGTCCTGCGGCCCGATATCGCGCCCCAACAGGATGGGGATGCCCACCGTCGAAAAATAATTCGGGCCGGTTTGGTCGAAACGCGCGTGCAGATCCTGCGGCTTTTGCGATTTATAACCTTCCACGCTGATTTTGTCTCCGGACTCGCTGCCGCTGAAAAGCCCGTTCGTGGAATAGGTCACGCCGCGCACGCCGGGGATGCCCGCCAGCCGGTCGCGCACTTCGTTATAAGCGATGGGGAGCCGCTTGCCCGAGTAGCCGGCGGAAAGGAAGTCGACGCCAACCAGCGCCAACCTGTCCCGCTGGTAGCCCAGGTCGACGTTTTCGAGGTTGCGCAGCGTGCGGATGAACCAGCCTGCGCCGATCAGCAACATCACGGACAGGGCGATTTGCCCGGTCACCAGGATTTTGCCCGCGCCGATTTTGGCGCTACTGCCGGTGAGTCCGCGGCCGGCCTCTTTCAACGTACTGCTGACGTTGACCCTCGCGGATCTCCAGGCGGGCGCCAAGCCAAAGACCAGGCCGGTGAGCAGCGAGACTCCTATGGTGAAAAAGAGGACGCGCAGATCGGGCCGCGCATCCAGCCCCACCGAACCGGCGCGGTCTCCGACCAGCGCGACGAGCAACCGCACGCCATACACCGCCAGCAAGCTGCCGAGCAACCCGCCGGCCATGGAAAGCGTCAGGCTCTCAGTGAGAAACTGCCGCACGATGCGCGCCCTGCCCGCGCCCAGCGCCAGGCGCACGCCCATTTCCTTCTGCCTCGCGGTGGCGCGCGCCAGCAGCAGATTCGCCACGTTGGCGCAGGCAATCACCAGCACCAGCGCGACCACCCCCATCAGCACATACAGCGGGTCGGCCATATTGCCCCGCAGGCTGGAGACGCCCGCGCCGGCATCGTGCAGCACCAGGTTCTGCTGCAAGATTCCCGGCTGGCTCTGGCTGACTTTCGAGAATTCTTCGGCCACCACTTGCTTGAAGACCACATCCACATTGGCCTGCGCCTGCTTGCGTGAAATGCCGGGCTGCAGGCGGCCGATGACGTGCAGCCACATTACTTTTTCCGCGATGTGCGCGGCATCGTCCGCCAGCCACATGCGGCCGGGCATGATCTGCGGCTGCATGTCCAGCGGAATCCACAGATCGGGGGCTTCGCCTACGTTTTCGCCCAGGAAATGGGGCTGCGCCACGCCGATCACGGTCAAGTCGGCTTTGGCAATGTGGATATGGGAATCCAGCGCGGCAGGCGATCCGCCGAACCGGCGCTGCCAGAATGCATAGCTGATGACGGCGTAAGGCGCGCCGCCGGGTCCGCGATCGTCGGCGGACGTGAACGTGCGGCCGATGGCGGTGGTGGCGCCGAGCACCGTGAAATAGCCGCCGCTGACCAACCGCGTGCGCAACTCTTCAGGGGCCTTGCCGTCGATGCTGGCGTTGTTCCGGTCAAGCTGGCTCTGCGCGGCAAACATACCGGAGAAGGATTGCGTGCGGTCGCGCAGGGCTTCGAATTCGTGGGTCGAGAGGATGCCGCGCTCGCCCGTGGAGGTGCCGATGCTCACGCCCCCGTCGTTGGGATCGGTCAGGACGACCAGTTGGTGCGGGTCTTTCACCGGCAGCATCTTGAGCAGCAGCGTGTCGATGAGGCTGAAGATGGCGGTGTTGGCGCCGATGCCGAGCGCCAGCGAGAGCACCGCGACGCATGTGAAACCGGGGCTCTTGGCCAATAGGCGAACGCCATAGACGAAGTCCTGGCGCAATTCTGCGATTCCGGGCATATGCCTTGGACGAGCGGCACCGGCGTCCGGTTAGCACCTGTTACAATTCGGTGTGATCCGCACTTTGATTTTCGTCTTCGCAGCGTCGTCATGCGTCGAGGCATGCCTGGCGGCAGATCTGAAGCCCGAGGCAGTGCAGGCTTACGACCGCTATTCGCACGACTTGGAAGCCCGCCTGGCCGCGGCCAAACCCTTTCTGTGGGTGGACGCAGCGCCGGAACGCCTCCGTCTGGTAAAAGAGGGTAAGGTGGCGGTGGAACCCGCGAAAGACGAAGGCGACACGTTCGTGACGGGGGCATCCATCCACGACTGGATCGGCGCGATCTTCATCCCCGGCGGCACTTTGGAAAAGACCTTGGCGGTGCTGCAGGATTACGACCGTCACAAGGACATCTACAAGGATGTCCCGGAGTCCAAGCTGCTCGCGCACAATGGCGACGACTTCAAGTACTACAGGCTGCGCGTGCTGCACAACAGCCCCATCAACGGTGTGTTCCGCACCGATTTCGACGCGCATTACCAGCGGATCGACGCCACGCGCTGGGTGTGCCAGACGCGCACCACGCGGGTGGTCGAAATCGAAGACTACGGCAAGCCCAAAGCGCACGAGTTGCAGCCGGGACATGGCAGCGGCTATCTGTGGCGGCTGAACGGCTATTGGCGGCTGGAGCAGCGCGATGGCGGCGTCTACCTGGAGTGCGAAACCACGTCGCTGACGCGCGGCCTGCCGCCGATTATTGGCGGGCTGTTCGTTTCCTCCACCCACGCCATTGAACGCGAGGGCCTGACGGCCACCTTGCAGGCCTCTCGCGACGCTGCCCGCAAGTGAACAAAGCCGTGAACGAAGGCGTGACCCGCCTGGCGCTGATCGGCTACGGCAATGTGGCGCGCGCGCTGGCGCGGCTGCTGCGGCAACAGCACGCGAAGTTTCCGTTTCGCATCACCGGCATCCACACGGCGCGGCATGGCACGGCGGTATCGGCGCGCGGCGTGCCGCTCGATCCCGTGTTCGGTCCGGCGGCGGCTTCCATTGACGAATTCCTGGACGCCGCGCAGGCGGATATCGCGGTGGAACTGACCACGCTGAATCCGGCCACCGGCGAGCCGGCCCTTTCGCACATCCGCGCGGCGTTCGCGCGGCGCATGCACGTGGTGACGGCGAATAAAGGGCCGATCGCGCACGCCTACGCGGATCTGCGCGACAGGGCCGCCAGCCAGGGCGTCCAGTTCCGCTTCGAATCCACCGTGATGGATGGCGCGCCGGTCTTCAACCTGGTGCGTGCCAACCTGCCAGGCGTCACGGTGCTGGGCTTCACCGGCGCGCTGAATTCCACATCGAAGCTGGTGATCGAAACCATGGAGCGGGGCGGTTCGTTCGAGGACGGCCTGGCGCTGGCGCGCAGCTTGGGCGTGACGGAGGCGGATTCGAGCTTCGATGTGGAGGGCTGGGACTCGGCCGCCAAGACCGCCGCGCTGGCCAATGTGCTGATGGATGCGTGCACCACGCCGCAAGCCGTTTCGACGCGCGGCATCACGCGGCTGACGCCCGAGCGCATTACGGAGCTGGCGCGCGCGGACAAGACGGTGCGGTTGATCAGCCGGGCGCGGCGCAGTGCGGGCGGCATTACACTGCGCGTGCGCGCCGAGGTGCTGGCGAAGACCGATGTGCTGGCGTGCGTGGAGGGCACGTCGAACGTGCTGCTGCTGCATACGGATTTGATGGGGACGATCGGAACGGTGTCGATTTCGCCGGGGGTGGAGCAGACGGCGTATGGGGTGTTTGGGGATCTGGTGAATGTGGTGCGGGGGTAGTGGGTCCGCGATTGGTTGAAATCCGCGTCCGTAACGTTCTGTGTTAGATGCTCCCGCCACTACCGACCGATACGGAATTCCCAAGAAGGTCATCAGGGCTGCCATCGGAGGGACGGGCCGGAATCGCCATCGTGATCGGGATAACGTTGGCAGCACAATTGCTTGACAGGTTTACGAGGTGCAGGAATGCCATTGCTTTATATCGCCCTGGCTTTAATCGCAGTCGGGATCATTGGGTGGTTCAGTAACCGTTACGCAACCGTTCCGGGGAACGCCCGGACCCTTGTGAATATCGTTCTGGGGCTTATTGTCGTGGGAATAGGTTTGTGGCTTATAAATACCTACGTCCCAATGGCAGGAAGCATCAAGGCGATTCTGAACATCGTAGTGGTGTGCGCGACCTGCGTCGGAGTGCTCCAGCAGGCCGGCTTGTGGGGACGGGTAGTCGCAATGTGGGATAACCTGACAAAGCATGTAGTCAGCTCGCCGGCGCCGACGCCGGATAAACCGCGTTCAACGGAAACTTGAAAGTGCCGGACGGCTGTCCCCGGAACTGCGAGGGGAACGCGCAGAGCACCACGTCTCCGGTGCCGAAACGCGCATCCACCAACGCCGGCTTGCCCAGCACACCTTCTCTCCGTTGACGTAGCCGCTGGCCGGCAGGTCTTTCGCGGCGAAGCGCGCGGTCACCCGCGCCTCACGGCCGCCGCGGTTATAAATCCGGCGCCAGGTTAACGTCGAAAGCCTCGCCGCCGAGACAAACGCGATTGCATCCTTGGGCATGCCGAAGGCTAACGCCAACGGCTGCGACGGATCCACCGCGATTCGCACCAGCGATCCGGGACAAGAGAACGGCGCGCCGCCCACATTCAACGCGCGGTTCGATAGCGTGATCCTGGCTTCGCACTCGGGAGCGAGCGCTGTCTCGGCCAGTGTCACGCCGACGCTGAACTGTAGCGCGCGCGGCGTTCTCCGTGTACGCGCTATTTACTACGATCGCGCCGTCGGACGCCCAGCGCACGGCGCCCTCGCGATCCATGAAAAAGGAAGTGGCCAGAAACGAACCGTTCTCGCGACGATCAAGCGGCAGCACCGCGCCTTCGAGCGGACGGGGCGGAACGGTTGCGATGCGGAAATCGCCAACGTGCCCCCGCCATCGTGCTCGCCCGCGTAGGCATATGGCCGCTCGCAGCCCGCGGCGGGGCCTCGCTGGCCGCCCGCTCCCCATGCCCAAGCTGCCGCTGTCGTCGCTCACCGCGCCTCCCCTAGCGCCTTCATTAGGTCCGCGCTCGCCGTCGACGGGCACCAATAGCGCTCGATGTGCTCCACCACTAACTCGGTGCCCCGCTCGTGGCTCACATAGGGCCGGTCTCCGGGACTATACATGCTGTCGGTGAGGTCCCGCACCAGCACGCACCGAATCCCCCAATTGGTCATTTGCCTGATGGCGAACGCGCGGTTCAGCACGCACATGTTCACGTGTACGCCCATCACCAGCAGGTTGCGTATGCCGCGTCCCCGCAGGAAGCTGTAGATCTGCGGACCATCGTCGGAAATCACATCCGCCGCGCCCATCGGAAGCGCCGCGATCTCGCGCGTCCACGCCTTGTAAAAGAAGCCGCCCGTGTCGCAGCCGCCGCCGCGATCGTCGATGGGCAAAGGCGGATCGCTTAGCCCCAGCGGCGCAGGTGGCGCGATCTGCGCCATGCGCAAGATGCGCTGCCGTTGCGGCCAGTCCTTGTAGAACTCCATGGTCTCCGACGGGGCGTGGATAATCTGTATGCCGTGCGCGCGGGCCGCCTCGACGACCGGCGCCATTCTGAGCGCCAGCGCCGCCACCCGCCCCGCGGCTCCCGTGCACCAGTGCTTGTCCCACATGTCACAGATCAGGATCGCCGTTTCGGCTATGGGTAATGTCCGATCCAGCCGCGCTTCCTCCCAAACGCCGCTGCCCTTGAAGGCTTCCACGCGCGACCGCAACGGAAGACGTATATCGGCGGCCCATATCGCGCCCGTCACGGTCCCCATCGCCGTTAAGCACAACGCCGCCAAATTCCAGTGGGGCGGGCGTCTACGCTTCCGATGGGTCTCCGCACCAGCCCCCTTCCCCGCAGCTCGCAGTGGGTTTTCGGCCGTATGGTTCCTCCTGTCTCCTTCTCTCAGTTTGGCCCGGCAATTCGCCACGGATTCGGCGCGCTCAAAACGGCCGTCCCTGCAAGCGTCGTACCTTGCGCACCCGTCATGAGCCAGACCTGACCCGCGCCCGACACCGGATACTGCCAGACCAGGTCCGGGTGGCCATCCAGGTTGAAGTCGCCGATCGTCGCCACGTTCCAGGGGTTGGGCCCACTGGCGCTCGTCGCGCCCAGGAATTCGTTTCCTGCGATCCGCCCATGTACCGGATCTGGGCCAGCCCGGATCCCGGGCTCTGCCATAGCAGGTCCGGATGGCCATCTCCGTTGCAAGTCCGCTACCGATGCCACCCGCCACGGATTGCGGCCTGCCAAACCCGGAGCGTCCCTCGGCACATTGCCGCCTGGCCCTCCCAGATGCCAGACCTGCACGCTGCCGCTAACCGGGTCCTGCCACACCACGTCCGGTGTGCTGCACGTAGATCGTTCCACCAGTGCAAGGGATCGATCCCCTTCGTACCTCCTTTGTGGTGCCGACTGTCAGTTGATACCAAGTCGCTCCGCTAACTGCATTCCCAACAAAGTCAGCCAAGCTCCCCATCCTACCAGGAACCTTCGCCTGAATCTCAATCGACTTCCGAGAGCCGGTGTCCGAGGGCAGTAGGGAAAAACTGAAGGGGAAATCTTAATAGGACCCTCGCATCTCAATTCCGGTTGACAGGCGGACGGAAGCGTTCCATAATCGCTATAGAGCCAGAAGGCGAAGGAAGCCTTCCACGAACGGCCAAGAAATTGCTCGGAGGATGCGACGAAGAAGGCATCCAAAATGCACAACTTTTATTGTTTTGCCGGCCAGCCCGCACCCTGCCCGGGTTATTTTTTCAACGAAGTCTTGCCCTGCGTATGTACCAGTAAGGAAAGCCTCCTGCTCGCGCTGAGTCAAGTCGCCTTTCCTTATGTTCCCGTCGAGGACATGGCTAACCCGGTAGTACACCTTCTGCCATTGAGTGCTTGACGCGGTCTTTGCGCCCCGGCCGATGGTGAGCAACTGGGTGAGACCACCCAGCCGGATCGTTCTTCCGTCGAAAATCACGCAAGCGGAACGACCGTCGACTTGCGGATCTTCCCGTCACGCGTCAGCAGGGGCACTTCATGAAACAGGCCGGTAGCGCCAATCAGCTCGTCGGCCGGATCGCTTCCGAAGTCCAACTTCCGCATGCGCGCGCAAATTTCAAGGTCAAGGGCCACACCTGCACCGGCGCCAGGAATTTGCCGAACTCCTCTAAGTCGATATCCAAATCGATCCGGCCAAGATGGGCCAGTTTGGCCAGCTCCCAAAGCACAATGGCCGATATGCTCCATCGCTGGGAACACAGCAGTTTCTCCTCGCGGGCCGTCAGGTCCCCCGAAAAAGCATAGATCAGGATGTGCGTATCGAGGTTCAGCATCCGGTCTTCTTGCTGCGCCTCTTGGCGCCATCGACGATTCCTTCACCGGCATCCCAATCCAACCCCGTGGAGAACACATCGCCGTGAATCCGGATCTTGCCTCTTAACGCGCCGATCAGATGCGCGCAACCGGACTTGATCGGAATAACCTTGGCCACCGGTTTCCCGTGCTTGGTGATCACGATGCCATCTTCGTCCAGGTGGTAGATCAGGAACAAGCACTGCTCCTTGAATTTGGAGGCGTTCATGGTTGCCATGCTGTACATTCTACCCAATGTCCACTTTTATTGTCCGGCCGGCATTTCCGGCCATCTAGGCAAAAGCGGAAAGGCCGGCATTTCCCCGTTGTTGCGTTCCATCCTTGCGGATCCGTGTCCATCCGCGGTTCCGTTCTTAGGAGGCCGCCACCAGGTTGGTCTGCAATTCCGGAATCTCGATCTCGATGCGCGTGCCCTGTCCCGGCTGGCTATCGATGTTCATCTTGTGATCGTTGCCGAACAACACGCTCAGCCGCTCGCTCACGTTGCTCACGCCGATGCCCTGTTCGCGCAGCGTCGCCAGTTTGGATTCCGGTATCCCCACGCCGTCGTCCTCCACCCACAACAGCAGCCGCGACTCCACCCGCCGGCTGCGCAGCCGGATGGTGCCGCCTTCCACCTTGCTGCTCAACCCGTGCTTCACGCAATTCTCGATCAGAGGTTGCAGCAACATGCTCGGCACCAGCATGTCCAGCGTGTCCGCCGCCACGTCTTTCTCGAACTGCAGCTTGTCCCCGAAGCGTACCACTTCGATGGCCAGGTAATCGTCGATGAAGCCGATCTCCTCGCGCAGCGCGCTGAAATTATCGTGCTTGCGCAGCAGCCGGCGCAGGATGTTCGACAGCTTCAACACCATCACGCGGGCCTGGTCGGGATCGGTGCGGATCAACGAAGATACCGAGTTCAGCGTGTTGAACAGGAAGTGGGGATTGATCTGGCTGGTGAGCGCTTCCAGGCGGGCCTGAATCAAATGCCGTTTCTGCTCCTCGATCTTGCCCTCGTTACGGGTGTTGTTCCAGATCTTGATGGGAATCGTGACGGAGAACAGCGTGGTGGCATAAATCGCCAGGTACATCGGGAAATTGGGATGCTCCGGGTGCAGATAGAAGATCCGCCCGTTGCCGCCGAAGGCCTGGCCCAGCGCCTGCCGCAGGAATTCGGCGAACAGGATCACCACGAAAAAGAGCAGGTTGAAGGCATTGCGCCGGTCGAAGCGGCGCTGCTTGAAGAACCGCCACAAGTTCAGGTCGAAGAACGGACTGAAACGCCAGATATCTTCCGGATCGGCGGCGCAATCGCGCAACAGGCCGCCCAGCACGCCCAGGCCCGCCAGTAGCGGCATGGTCAGATACTCGCGGTCGATCATGGCCGGAATCGAAATCAGAATTCCCGATGTCAGGCCCGTCACGTAGCCGCCCAGCAGGCCCGCCAGCAGACTGCCCTCCAGCCCCAGGTCCACCGCTTGGTAGCTGCCGGCCTGGTACGCGGCGCTCACCACGCGCGTGGCCACGCTCGCGCCGAACACGCCGGAGAACCACAGCGACAGCTTCATGCGCTGGGCCAGACTCCGGTTTTCGCGCATCAGCATGCGCTTGACCGCGCTCCAGCGGACCAGGATGCTGGCCAGCGAGGCCACCACGCCCAGCTTCACCAGCAGCGTGACCAGGGAGGAATCCGCCATGGAAGCTCGCACATCATTATAATAAAAGCAGCGGGACAGCCGGCAGAGATTTCATGCACACTCCTTCCGCGCTCCGGCTGCATAAGGCCGCCGAAGCCGATTTCCCAACCCGTTTTGGACACTTTCGAATCTATGGATTTGAAGGCCGCCTCGACGAACGCCTGGAAGAGGCTGTAGTGCTGGAGATGGGCGATGTGGCGCACGGCGCGTTGGCGCCGCTGGTACGTATTCACTCGCAATGCCTGACGGGCGACGTCTTCCACAGCCTGCGCTGCGATTGCCGCGCACAGCTTGAATTGGCCCTGCATATGATCGCCGGCGAAGGCCGCGGGTTGTTGATCTACGAGCATCAGGAGGGCCGCGGCATCGGGCTGCTGAACAAGCTGCGCGCCTACGAATTGCAGGATGACGGCGCCGACACCGTGGAGGCCAACGAGCGCCTGGGCTTCGAGTCCGATCTGCGCAATTACGAGCTGCCCGGCGAGATCCTGCGGTACTTCGGATTGAAGCGCGTCCGGCTGCTATCGAACAATCCGGATAAGGTGGCCGCCGTGGAAGCCGCCGGCGTGCGGGTGGACGAACGCGTGCCCTGCATCGTGCCGGCGATGGTTTCCACGGAAGCGTACTTGCGCACCAAGAAAGAGAAGATGGGGCACTTGCTCGAAGGGTTTTAGAAGCGAGGCTTGGTCAGAAACCCAAAGCCCTGGGGGGTGGCACGGGCTTCAGCCTGTGGACGGCGAGCTTTGCTCGCCTAAGCTCGCCTCCACAAGCTAAAGCCTGTGCTCCACAAGCTAAAGCCTGTGCCGCCTAGCCCTGCAAAAAGCCAGCCAGAGCTTCGAGGCAGGCGGCCTACGAGGCCGCCGCAGGCTGCGAGCCTGCCCCACAAAAAGGCCAATCTCCAGGGGCGAGCATCGCTCGCCTGTGTCGGCAAGAGCACTGGCGGTCCCTTCGGGAACCTCTCTGGCGCCAGAAACCGGGCTCCACTTGACAGGTTTGCGATGATGGAATTGGATTCGGCAAGCTAAGGCCGTCAAC
>Ga0187871_10001698_pt1 | contig 18806 bp, 13 predicted proteins | sample June2016WEW_16_1_FD_132988 | JGI IMG/M metagenome (GOLD analysis project Ga0187871, IMG submission 132988) | Peatland microbial communities from SPRUCE experiment site at the Marcell Experimental Forest, Minnesota, USA - June2016WEW_16_10 | ecosystem: Environmental > Terrestrial > Soil >...
AGGGATGCTGATAGATACGGGGTTTTTAACAGTATCAACTTGATCAGAACCGCAAATATTGCAGACTATTTTTGCATCCTCTTTATTCATTTTGCCCTCCAGTTTTAATGACCTTTGGGAGTTGAATTACCTTTGATACTTCAAGCATTTTTCCCGGCGGGTCAAAATAGCCAGGTTTAGTTTTGCCCGGATGAAACGATTTCAAAAGCCACCCTCCGTTGTGCTCAAAAAAAGCTAAATATCCGATTTTTCTATCCAATTTGAATAAATAAGCATCTATAAATACATTTTCAATATATTTATGTTTTGTAGGTTTTTGAAATTTTATATGTTCAAATTCACCATTCCCGATAAGCGATAAAAGGTCATTTTTATCCTTAATTTTGAAATATTTTTGAGCATCACTCAAAACATCCCTATGCAAATTTATTCTTTCTGGAGACTGCAAACAAGCCGCCTTAAAATCCTCATAACTATTATAAGGACCTGACTCCAATGGACGCTCCACAGGTATAACGATTCAGACTATCAATTATTGTACCATTTTAGGACAGAAAAGGCAATGATTTTATACAAAATAATACAGCGCAAGAAAAAAAGCCAGAAAAAATGGTATCTCCGGCTCTGTTTCTTCCTTCCCCGCTAATCGGACGCTTTAAAGCCTGGATTCCGGCCCGGTCCTTCCGGTCGCCCTCTACCCTATCCGGCCTTCTTCTTCTTAGCGCTGCGTAGAGCGTCAGATTCAAAACAGTGCAGAAATTCCCGTTATCGTTCTTCAGGCCGTCTGCTTGTACTGTTTAATCAAGGTATCTCGGATAAAGGCGGCCTTATTCGGTTTCCCTTTAACCCAGTTATAAACTTTTGCCGGAAGAAGGATACTCGTATCAAGCCGCCGGGTAGGTTCTTTAAGGACCTTCGAGAGGGCTTTCCGATGCCCGCGTTCGTGATCCTTGATTCGGTACCGCTGCCACGCTTCAGCGGTAAGCTTCCGCTCTTGTTTGGTAACGATTTTCGTTTTGAGTTTTGCAGGAGACGGCAGGAAATCTTTAACACGCTTCATCCCTTCCATCTCTTTCCCGATTGCCGGGGGCGCGTCGGTGTAGCCCGTGAAACCGCTTGTCGCCGCCGCTTTATTCTTCTTTGTTTTCATAATACAGCTTCCTTCCTTTGCGCCAGTATCCCGCGCCGATGATTCTGATTTTTTCCCCTCGTATCGTGAAGCGCACAGTCAATATTTCTTCGTCTATTTTTGCGCAACAATAGTATCGCTGCTCGTGCTGGCTGTGCTTTTCGTCACCATAGATTTTCCTGTTTACGTCAAAAAGGCTTTCTGGGCGATCTCAAAAGAAACGCCATGCTTCAGCAATTCTCGACGTTTTTCTTCGGGTCCCATTCAAAGGTCATGGCAGTATGTTCCTTTTCCACAATATACACATTTTACAGTAAATTGTCAATACTCCTGTTCGGAAGGTTCTTCTTTTAGGGATTCCGGGAGTCATGCAGATGTTCGCAAAACAGCCGCTTTAAAGCCCGGGTTCCGGTCCATCCTCTGCCGCTTCCGGCTTCCTACACGCCCGTACAGATCAAGAAAAGCAACTGAGTACTCCTCGCCGGGTTTGCCGCTCTACCCATGCCGAAAAACCGCTTCTTCGTTTCCCCTTATCCCGCAGAATAAGCCGTATCTATTCCCGTTATAATTTACAAGCGGTGTGAAATGTTTTCACACTACGGGGGGAAAGAGAGTATTTAGGGGCATTTTGGCAACTTTTCGGCAGGGAATCGGAGGAAAAAAGAAACCCCCCGATTTCATTTAAAAATCAATGACTTCGGAGGGTTTTACCTAATGCCGCCTCGCAGAATTGAACTGCGGACACACGGATTTTCAGTCCGTTGCTCTACCGACTGAGCTAAAGCGGCAGCCAAATTTTGAGCGGATGTAGAAAATACATACTCCACGCGTAAATTTCAAGCGCAATGGGTCTTTCCGATGAAACTTCTATATAGTTTAATCCTGCGCCGGGCGAAAGCTTGCTGCCGCTTACACAGCGAATTTTGCCGATCCCTCCCGGACCATGTTGTCGATCTTCCGGCGCCTGCTTCACCGTGAGGGGCGCGCCGGGACAAAAATACCTGCCTCGTACATAAAAAGCGCAGCATCCGCGACCCATTGGGGATCCTTGTAGCTCCTGTAGCGCCGGCCGTTGATAAAAACCGTCGGCGTGACGGTAACGCCGTTTCTCGCGGCCTCGGAAGCGGAAAGACTTGCTTCCCGCAGCAGAATTGTATCGGCGGCAAGGTGATCCAGCGTTGCCGGGGACAGCCCTATCTCGGCCGCCTTCCGTCTGATGACCGGCATTGAAATACGCTCATCAACATCGGCAAGAGACAGAAAAAGCGCACTTTGCCTGTTGACGCGTCGCGCCGCCAAAAGCGCGAGATCCCACGACTTGACGGACAATACCTTGATGCCGAGCCGGGCAACGCCGTGCAATGAACCCTCTGTCACATCGGCATAGAGTCCTTTGTATACTCTCTTGCACAGGGGACAGAGCGCGGAGACATACAGAACGATCGCGAGCGGCGAGGAGGGATACCCGACGAACGCCACCGAGTCGCTGTCAATCGTCGCATGAGTCGTATCGGTAAAAAAGGCATACCGCGTGGCAACCGCCGCGATCCTTGTCGAACAAGGCTCAGCGGGTAAGAGCGTGTCGATCCAGGATGCAAAGGCGCCGAGGTGGACGGCAAGGGGGCATGGCGGGGTTCTCCGCAGGCATTCGGCAAGCGTCGTTTTGCAGCAGCCGCCGATATAAAAACTGTCGAGCCTTGCGCAATGATCCACGCCGCGGTCACTACCCGCATGCGGGAGCGCGCCGCAGTTTACGACAACGAATAATGTCGCGAGAGAAACCCTCAGGAGAAAAACGGCGGACATCTATCCGGCGTACGCTTCCAAAGTTATGCCCGCGATGGTGTCCCAGGAAAAAACGGTTTCGGCGGCCTTGCGCCCGTTTCTTCCCATCCAGCGGGCGTGCTCGAAATTACTGAACAGCGTTCCGATGCCCCAGGCGATGGAATCGGGGTTCGGCCATATCTTATACCCCGTAACATCGTGCCAGACGAGTTCGGAAGGTCCGCCATTGACAGTTGCAACAACCGGCTTGCCGGCAGCCCAGGCTTCGAGCACGACGATGCCGAACGGCTCGTTCCTGCTGGGCACCACGACGCCGTCTACCGCTTTATAGAGGTCGATGAGCTCATGGCGGGGCAAAACGCCGTAGAACCGGCAGGCATGATGGACCCCGAGTTGCCAGGCGCGGCGCTCCACATGACCGCGCATGTCCCCGTCTCCGGCCAGGACGAACTTCGCTGACGGATGGAAGCGCAGGACATGCGGAATCGCCTCGATGAGCAGATCCGGCCCTTTCTGACCGGTCATGCGGCCGACGAAAAGCATGGTCGGGTCAAGTGGTCCGATCCCGTAACGCCCCTTGATGGCGCCGGGATCGAGAAAGCCATTGAATCCTTCATATGAAATGCCGTTATACACGACCGATGCTTTCCAATGAGGAAGGTTGTAAATCCACATCACTTCGTTTTTGAGTGAATTCGAAACCGTAATCACGCGATCCGCACAGAAGGTGCCGTGACGTTCGTGATCCATGATGCGCTGCGACCGGCCGCCGTAGAAGTTGTTGCCGTTGCGGCCGTACTCCGTGGAGTGCATGGTCAGAATCCCCTTGCGCCCCCTGCCCTGCTTGATCCATACCATGGCGTTCGCGGCCATCCAGTCGTGCGCATGCACGATGTCGAAGTGGGCGCCCATATAGTCTTCGGTCTTGAACACCGACGTAACGAATGCCCGGCACATGTTATCGACATCATCGACAATATCACGGGCGCCCGCATAGGGAACCCGATGGTAGTGAACGCCATGAATGCAATCGTATTGCCAGTCGCCCTGCCAGCGCATGCGGGTAAAAACATGGACCTCGTGGCCCTTTCGCTGCAATGCGGCCGCCAGTTCGGTCGCATGGACCGCGACGCCGCCGATGCTAACCGAATGAAGCGATTCCCACGCAAGATGTGCGATTCGCATTTTGTTATTTTTCTCCGGCAGGTGTTTGGACAGACCCGTCACTGCTTTTCAAAGCAGGGTCATGGTTCCCCGAAATCATATTCCAAAATATGTTGCGCCCTGCGGCAAAGCTCCTTGCCGTACTCCACCCACTGCCCACTCCCCCAGTATCGGTAGCAGCTGGTCTGGGAGGTCAGAAGGTAGTAGAGGGCATTGCGATAGCGGTATTCGCTCGTTGAAACGCCGCTTCCGTGCGTTTTCCGGTAAAACAACGAACTCACCTGCTCCATGGGACCGATCATGGATTCGTATCCCCGCACCCATGAGATATTATTTGTCCAGCTTCCTCCCTCCATAGTAAAACGGCCATCCTCTTTTTTCAACTTCTCGATCGTTTTTTCCAGCTTTTCCGACCCTTCGCCCGGCTTCATGAGGTCCCAGATCCGCTTCTGCATGACCGGCTGCAGCGGCGGCAGGTCTTTTTCCTTGATGCCGAGCGCGGCCAGGTGTTCCAGATATTCGGAAACGTTCATAAGGGGTGTTTCGCTTCCCGAGCTTTCGCGCACGACTTCGAGATATTTCGGCGGGAATTCATTCATCATGACGCCGCCGTTTTCGCCGTCGGCAATCTGCGTGACGATGGGCGGAACCCCCTGTCCGGCCAGCCGCCATCGCGTGAGGCCCTTTGCCTCATAGTAAGGCTGCATCTGCGCAACAAGCTTGGTATCGCTGCCCTGTGTCTTGATGATCGCGATGATCGAGGCGGTTTCTCCTTGTGCATTCGTACAGACCAGTCGATGGGGAAGATGTTTCTGCTCCGGACCCGATCCATTCTGGGGCAGCTCCACCGAATGCTCCTGGACGAGCACCCACTGGTATCCGCAGTCACGGAGCGTCTTGACAAATTCGTAAGCGACATCGGGGCGATTCGGCAGCGCCATTTCGGCGGGGGAAAATCCGCGCACGCGTTCGAGCGCCTCAAAGCCGAAAATCGCGGCAAAATGCTGCTGCCACGCCTTGACATGCAGGCGGTAATCCTGCACCGGCGTGGAAGGCGCCACCGCATGGCCCCAGGGACAGCCGAGCCACTCCGCGTAACGGCGATAGCCCGCCTCGCAGGTAATGCGCTTCAGATCGTCGATCACGTCGTGCAGGCCCATGGCGCGCAGCCCGTGGAGCAATGTTCCCGAATAATCGAGCATTATGCGCGGCGACTTGCCTTCCGCGACCAGCTGCGGTATGAACTCGGCCATTCGCTTGTAACACCAGCGGAAGACCGGCGCGTTGTGATTATCGCCAATTCCCTGGTTATCCATCATATATTTGAGATTGCTGATAACGGCGGCGCTCTGCAGATCGCCGCCGCCGGCCGGGATAAGCGGCTGGTGCATGTGGAGCGCGATCGCGCAGGCGCTCTTTATCCTGCCGAAATCGATCCAATTCTCGTTTCGGTAAAATTCTTTCGCCGCGCCGTTTTTGACCGCCTGCGCCACGAGGTCTTCCGAACCGGAAATATTGGGAACGCCGTCGATAATTTCGGGAATTGTCGGATACATCCTGCTACCCCTCCTGCATGAAAATGTTCGCCTGGTGTTTACTTGAAAAACAGCATTCCTCGCGCCGTCATTTTTCAAGATCAAATATCACTTTTGTTATTGAGTTCGTCCATCCCGGCCATGTAGCATGCCTATTCCGCTTTTTTCATTTCGTCCAGGAGCCTCGTTGCCGCGTCGAGATCGCTGTGGCATCTGGGAATCCATGCGTCGCCCCAGTAAAAATTGCAACTTGTTTCAGCCCGCAACAGCCTCCACCCGGCTTCGTCGAGAAACGCCCGGACCCGGTTGCCGGCCGGGGAAAGGTCTCGCCGCCGCTGCTTGGCCGCATGATAATCGGTGCTCACCGCGGCAATGCGGGCAAGGCCGTCCTTCTGCGCCTGCGAACCGGCCCACTGAATGAACCCCGCCCCGCTGTGCCGTCCGGTATTCCACGCACCCCGTTTCACGACAACCTGACCATGAACCCCGTAACGGTTCAGGTAGTCGGTGATAAATATCGGCCGGATATTGCACTCCAGCGCCCTGATCCGGTTCAGGTACTCCCGGTAGAAATACTGCCAGAAGTTTCCCTTGGGGCTTGTGTTCCTGAACCAGCCGCCGTTTTCGCCGTCGGAGCAGGTGGTCACCAGCGGCGCGAACGTGCAGTTCGCGGTACGGTCGTTGACCTCTTTTGCAAACCACCCCCAGTCCATGCCCGATATCTGCGCATCCGAAAGTTCACGGTCACGGACAATCACGATGATCTGATGGCCCTCGAACGTCGCGTAGTGCGGCATATACCGAAGTTCCTCCCACCGCATGGGCCCGATGGGTTCGACATGCGCGCTGTCAACGATCACGTAGCGGTAACCAAGCCTGCACAGCAGGGGAATCATTTCCATGCAGAAGCCCATCTCCGGCGGCCAGAACCCGCCGAAGCCGGCTTTGCCTTCCGAACGGCCGAACAGATGGCGTCCCAGGCCGAGCCAGCGTCGCCCCTGCTCCTCCCAGTCCTCCCGGGGAATGAGCGGAAATACCGGATGGTAATACCCGGTCCCGAGTATCTCGAAGAGCGACGTGTTCTGGAGATGCCAGAGCAGGTCGCCGCATTTGACTATTCCGTAGACCCTGCCCTGAAAGGCCGGGTCGCTGAGTGTTTCAAGGAGCGTGCCGGAAAACGAACAGTGCACACGCGCCACGTCTTCGTAGCCCCAGAGCGACCGGGGCATCCGATCGAGAGCCCAGAGGATCTCTTTCGCCTCCCATTCCTTATTCAACAGCAGATCATGGATGTTGCCGGAAGGCTGATGAAAATTAAGCATGAGGGCGTGGTGGATGATTTCGGCCATTTTTGACTCCTCAGGGATGAATTACCCGCCCGGCGACGCGGTCCGGAAAGCATCGCGGAATAAGGAATAATAAATGTAGTAAAAGACGGCAATCGCCGTGTCAATTTTTGCGCTCAAGGCTCTCCGGCAAAAGGCGTGACGAACAGATCAGCCGCATTTTTACCGGAAACGCTCACCGTCGCCGGTTGGAGAAAGCTCATGCAATCCCCTGCCCGCGGGACGACCAAAGGGTGTGGAAAAAGCACCCAATTGTCTATTGTATAGTTCCCTTTCGGGAGATCCCGGATCGCATAGCGCACCCCGCATTCGGCGACTCCCCGGTTCGAGGGGCGGCGGAAGAGGTACCCGCTTCCTGCAAGGCGGGCGTCATCGACGCCGACCCTGGTGATCCATGCAAATCCCGTTGCACCGTCGCTCACCATATATCCCCGGTCGGGAGTGATCCGGATAAGGGTGTCGATTCGCCCGGGAGAGGCGCACTCGAAGGAGGTTCCGATGCTCGGAACCGAAAAATTGAACCCCTGTACGCCGCCGCTGATAACTGGCGTCATCTCAAAGTAGGCTGCGCTGAAAAGCGCGCTGAGCCGGATGGGCAGATGCACATGTACCGGGACCTCGACTTCCTGCGGATAACATTTCTGATAGACAACCGCCCGGCTCCCCTTAAGCCCTAAAAAACCGAGCCTGAGGTAAAAATTTCCCCGCCTGATGAGCCGTATTGGTCCGATCGTATATCGATTGACCAGGCAGACGATATTGTCCTCATTGTACCGGATGGGGAAGATGCCCCACAGCGTTTTCAGCACGATCCCGATGCGGAGTTGTTTTACAATGTCAACCCAGCGGTCACTGCCGCTGTCCATGATGCCCGCCCGGACAAAATGAAACCGGTCTCTGGCGAATCGGGCGTCGTACCACGGGGTCCGGATATCCTGCGTACGCTCGTCGTAGAAGATATACCGTACCGGAGACAGCGGGATCGTTGAATCGTCGACCAGAAAAACCCTTCTCGTCCCGGCGCCATGGGCGATCGCAACCTCCGCCGTCCGTCTCGGTCCAACCAGCCCGGTCGCGCCCGCCGGCGAGCTTTCGCTGTCGGCATCCTCCCGGAGAAAAACGATTTCATCCTGGTCTTGCAGGGCGGCGTGCGCCGAATCGGCATTCGATTCCGGGCCGCCGCTGCCGATATAGTCGCCCCCCGCCGTTCTTTCGTCGATTTGAAAGGGAATCGCGACGCCTTTACTAGTAACAACCCTGAGTTCCCTGATCGGAGCGCCCGTGAGCGAAGGAAAGGCGCTGCCGCTGAGGACGACCGGTTCGGAAAAGCCCGATCCGGCCAGGGAAACCGCGATGAACAGGATAGAATATCGAAAGGTAGGCGGCATTCCTGCTGCAGGATATCGTTTTTTCATCGTTCACCGCGGATTTTTCGGGAAATCCGGTTCATCGAACAAAGTATTTTTTCCGATCGATGTTTCAGGCTTGAGATAAAATAATTTATCAGAGGGAGTGGCAATACCGGGAAGGCCCGAAACGAATTTTCGTATTGTCGTCAGTCCAAATAATCAAAGTATAATAAACAGGCCGGGATGCTCCCCATGCGGGAGAGCGGTTTTTTTAAGCGGGAATGGATCTCCTATGCCGATGCTCAAGCGTACCCTTTTCGTTTCGAAGGAGAGGGACGCCGTTACTCCCGAAATGCGGGAGGACCAGCAGAAGTTCATCGCATCGTGCGCCTGCCCGGAAAACGACGCGCTTGCCCTGCAGGGAAGCGGCGCGGGCGGGCTTTCCGAACAGGAAGCGGCCGCGAGGCTCGAAACGTTCGGGAGAAACGTCCCCGCCACGGCGCGAAAAGTCTCCCTTCTTGCCGACCTCGCGGAGCGAACCAAGAATCCGCTCGTCATCCAGCTCCTCATCATCTGCATCGTCTCGGCGCTCATGGGGGATATCCCCTCCGCAACGATCGTGGCGGTCATGGTGGTGCTCAGCTTCGTCCTGTCGTCGTATCAGGAACGACGCTCCATCAGGGCCGCCGAAGAACTCAAAAACATGGTCCTGACCACGGCTGTTGTCATACGCGACAATAGTGAACGGGAGATCGATATCGCCGAGGTGGTTCCCGGCGATATCGTGGTTCTCGCCGCCGGATCCATCATTCCCGCCGATCTCCGCATCCTTTCGGCCAAGGATTTCTACGTCAATCAGTCGGCCATGACCGGCGAATCGATGCCGGCCGAAAAGTTTCCCGCTCCCCCCCTTGCGGCCGTTACCGAGCCGCTCGAACTGCCCAACGCGTGCTTCCAGGGCAGCACGGTAGTCAGCGGCGCCGCGCGCGGCGTCGTCGTGCTGAGCGGCGGCCATACCTTTCTCGGTGCGATTTCACGGAACGCAACCAAGGCCAAGGTCCCGACCAATTTCGACATGGGCGTCCGCTCCTTTGTCTGGCTCATGGTGCGTTTCATGGTCGTGATGGTGATGACCGTTTTCTTTATCGTCGGCCTCAGCAAGCACAACTGGATGGATGCGCTCCTGTTCGGCCTCGCGGTGGCGGTGGGGTTGACTCCGGAAATGCTGCCGATGATCATCACCGTCTGCCTGTCGAAGGGCGCGATCGCCATGTCGCGCAAGAAGGTGATCGTCAAGCAGCTCAAGGCGATCCAGAATATCGGCGCCATGAATATTTTGTGCACCGACAAAACCGGCACCCTGACGCAGGATAAGATCATCCTCGAACGGTTCGTCGACGTTTCCAACCGGCCCAGCGAAGACGTCCTTCGCTATGCCTACATGAACAGCTACTATCAGACCGGTCTGCGGAACCTTCTCGACCGGGCCATCCTGAGCCACACGAATCTCGACGTCGAACTCTCATGCAGAAAGGTCGACGAACTGCCGTTCGATTTTGAGCGGAAACGCATGTCGGTGATCATCGACTATGAAGACACCCGGGTGCTTATATGTAAAGGCGCGGTTGAAGATATCAACCGGGTGGCCGACCGTTACCAGATCGACGACGACATCTTTCCCCTGTTCGACGTGGTGCGCAACGACATTCTGGAGGAGTACGAGCGCCTGAGCACCGAGGGATATCGGGTGCTGGCGGTCGCCTACCGCGAATTCCCGGACAAAAAGGAGGCCTTCGTCGCCGCCGATGAAACCAACCTGATAATCCTCGGCTACCTGGCGTTTTTCGATCCGCCCAAGGAGTCGTCGGCGCGGGCCATCACCGCGCTCAGCGAGGCCGGCGTCGCCGTCAAGGTATTGACAGGAGATAATGAGCTGGTGACGCGATGCGTCTGCAAGAACGTTGGATTCGAGCCCACGCGGATCGTTCTGGGCCGCGAACTCTCGGCCATGTCCGAGGAGCAGTTCTCGCAGGCGGTAAAGGAGACCAATGTTTTCGCCCGCCTCTCCCCGCTTCAGAAGGAGTCGATCATCGAGATGCTCCGGCATCAGGGCAACACGGTCGGGTTTCTCGGCGACGGCATCAACGACGCCCCGGCCCTCAAGGCCGCGGACGTCGGCATCTCGGTCGATACCGCGGTCGATATCGCCAAGGAGTCGGCCGACATCATTCTGCTCGAACGAAGCCTTCTCGTTCTGCAGGACGGGATCATCGAAGGACGGCGGGTGTTCGCGAATATTGTCAAGTACATTAAAATGGGCGCGAGTTCTAATTTCGGCAACATGTTCAGCGTTCTCGGCGGAAGTTATATCCTGCCGTTTCTGCCCATGGCGCCGATTCAGATATTATTGAATAACCTGCTGTACGATATCTCCCAGACCAGCATCCCGACCGACCGGGTCGATCATGAAAGCGTCTCGAAGCCGCTCAACTGGGACATCAGTTTCGTCCGCCGGTTTATGATCTTCATCGGTCCCATCAGTTCGATCTTCGATTACGCCACGTTTTTCCTCATGCTGTACGTTTTCAAATGCCATCTTTTTTCGGTGCCGGGACAATCGGACTTCCATAATCCCCACCTTGAAAAACTCTTTCATTCGGCATGGTTTGTCGAGTCGCTCCTCACCCAGACCATGATCGTGTGGGTGCTGCGAACCAATAAGATCCCATTTCTTCAGAGCAGACCGAGTACCGGCCTCATGCTGACCACGCTCTGCGTCATGGCGGTCGCCATCGTGCTTCCCTATTCCCCCATCGGCCCGGCTCTCGGGCTCGTGCCGCTGCCGACTTTGTTCTGGCCGTGGATGATTGGGTTTTGCAGTGTATATTTCATGTTGACACATTTTGTCAAAACTTGGTTTAACCGCCGCTTCGGGGTCTGATCATGAAAAGCCTTCTTACCGCCCTCGATGAGGGTCGTCTCGTCGAGCTGCCGGATACCGATAAGAATAAGGCGCTTGAATACCTGGCCCTCCTCATCGAGGCGATCCCGGGAATCGCGCAGCGCAACGATATCGTCCAGGAGGTGCAGAAGCGGGAGATCTCCGGCAATACCGGCATCGGCAAAGGAATCGCCTGTCCCCATGCCCGCCGCGACGGCGAAGGCGACCTCCTGTGCGCGATCGGCTGGTCACCGCAGGGGATCGACTACGACGCGCCGGATAAGGAAAAAGTCCACCTTGTCGTCATGTATTATATCCCGGACTCGGAAAAGAATTTTTACCTCAAGGAAATATCAAGCCTCGCCAAGGCGGTTGAAAAAACCGGCGACATCTCCAGCATCATCAAGGCGCAGGATATTCATGCGGTGCGCAACCAGCTGCTCGACTGGGTAAGTCTGGCGATCGATGCCGCCGCGCCGGAGCCGAAGGCGCGCATGATCAAACTGCAGGAGCGTGAAGCCGCCGTGGCGGCCGCTGAGGCGGTAGGGGCGAAAAAGCTGATCCTCATCGTACCTTTTTCCGTCGTACTCTCCACCGCGCAGAAACCGATCATCCTCACCCAGGACGCCGACTTCCTGCGCACTGCGGAATCGCAGACAACTCTTCCCGGCCTTCTCAAGGGAGGCGAGACCTTCCCGCTCTCCGGCTACCAGATCGTTGTCCGGTCGGTCACGAGCTATGCCGCCAACTGGGTTCTCCACGAGTGCTTTGCGGTGAAAATGAGCTGACGATGGATTCTTGACTTTAGTAAAATCATTTCCCGGTAAAATCAACGGTAAGTAAATTTTGACAGCCTGAAATCAACTCTTCAGGAAATCATGCGCGGCGCGGCGTCAAGATACAGCGCCGTTCCGATGAGCGTCATATCCGCCACCTCGATGCTTTTGAAATCGACATACTCTTTCACCGTATGCCATCCGCCCCCGGTCGAAAGCACCGTGCATTTCCCGCCGAGCGCCTTACCAAATTGCCTGACAAGATGATCGAGCCCCCCGGCGACCGAACGCACCACTCCCGAGCGCATGCACTCCCTGGTCGAAGCGCCGGGCAGCGATGCCGTCTTCTCTGTAAGATCAATGAGGGGCAGCGCGGGAGCGGCCTCATGAAGCGCGTGCAGCTGGGCCGCCGGGCCCGGAAAGATGACGCCGCCGATGAAATCACCGCCAGCGGTCAGCGCATTGACCGTCACCGCGGTCCCGACGCCGATGATGATCGCGTTGTGCTTCGGATATGCGGCCGCGGCATAGAGCGCATCGGCGATCCGGTCGGCGCCGAGGCGGGACGGACTTTTATACCGGAACCGGACCGGAAGCCCGGCACGCCAGGTGAGATCGGAAATCTCGGTGACGCCGCACTCTTTCAGCAGCGTCCGCACCCGCAATGCCATGCTCGCATTGTTGCCGGCGATGACCGCCCGCGGCGCGGCCGGATTCGCTTTTCTCCCCAGTAAAACTGCCTTTTCAAGCGCGCGCGGCAACCGGTCGCGGACGGCGGAAAGCGGCGGATCGAACCGGCGCAGGCATCGGCGCGCCGTGGCGTCGACGAGGCCGACGTGCACCGAAGAGTTGCCGATATCAACGGCAAGTATCGGCGGAGCGCCGTTACGCATCGGGAAGCCTCCTTGTAGTATCGGTAAATCGTAAATGGCCCGAAACCGCGTGATGCACCTCATGGCCGATGAGGAGGCGAAGTCTGCCGTCGGGCTCGACGCCGTCGAAGACGCCGTGCTTTCCTTCGACTTCCGCCGGTTCTCCGCGCCGGTACAGCCGCGTAAGGTATGAAACGTGCAGTACGTCCGCGTCAACGGCGAGATTCGCGTGATAACGGCTGATAATGGCTTCAAGAAGACGCGAACGCGAAACGGTTTCCCCGGTTTCAATCGAAAGCGAGGTGGCAAGCGGACGCAGTGCATCCGGGAATCCGGCCGGGGGAATGTTGACATTGAGGCCGAATCCCATCACCAGCATGTCGCTCCGGGCCGGGTGATTTTCGAGCAGGATGCCGCACAGCTTTCTGTCGCCAAGGTAGAGATCGTTCGGCCATTTTATAGTAATTGATAAAGGACAATGACCGGTCGTTGACGAAGCGACGGCTTCCGACGCCTCGGCGATGGCCATGGAGAGAGCGCGGTTGTGCCTGAAATGGCCGTCTATGGAAGGGAGGGGCGTGAGAATGGTCGCCCACAGGCCGCCCTCCCCCGAGAAATAGGGCGCTCCCGAGCGCCCGCGACCGGAGGTCTGCCGGTCGGCCTGGAAGACGAACATTCCACTCCGGGGAAATTCCGTCAGGGACCGGGCGAGATCGCTGGTCGAGGCGACACAGCGAAGGGAGTGGAACCGCTCGACGAAAGGGAGATTGGAGAGGGCGCGGGGAAGCATGGTTGTCCATTGGCAATACAATGCCGTCACGCGATGATCAGGTGGATGTCGAGCGCTCGCGCGCTGTGCGTGATCGCCCCGCAGGAGATGAAATCGACCCCGGTTCCGGCCACGGCGGCGATGGTATCGAGCGTAATGTTGCCGCTCGCCTCGAGCTCGACGGCCGCTCCCGAAGCGCGTTTCTTCTCAACGCACTGCCGCATCGCGTCGAGGCTCATGTTATCGAGCATGATACGGTCCGGCAGGAGTCGCAGCGCCTCGCCGAACTCCTCGACGCTCCGGACCTCAACTTCTATTTTCGGTGCGGGCGAGGACCCGCGCGATCGCAATGCCTTTTCGAGCGCGGCCGTTACGCCGCCGCAGCGTTTGACATGGGTGTCCTTGATGAGCATCATGTCAAAGAGGCCGAACCGGTGATTCGCGCCGCCGCCGTGGCGTACCGCGAGTTTTTCGAGAAACCGCAGGCCGGGCGTGGTCTTCCGGGTATCGAGAAGCCGCGCGCCCGTATGCGCGATGGCCGCGCAATAGCGCGAGGTAAGCGTGGCGATGCCGGAGAGCCGCTGCAGGAAATTGAGCGCGATCCGCTCCCCCGCGAGAATTCCTCGCGCGGACCCTTGCACGCGGCAGATCTCGCTTCCGCGCGCGAGAGCGTTCCCGTCGTCAAGGAGCATGACAATCGCGATGGAGGGATCGATTTTTAAAAAGAGCGGGGAGAGAAGAAACATGCCGGAGAGGACGCCCGCTTCCTTGCTGCGTATGACCCCTTCCGCCCGATCGTTTTCGGAAAAAAGGGCGTTTGACGTGCAATCGCCGCCCCGGCCGAGATCCTCGTCAATCGCGCGATCCAGGAGCCCGTCGATGCACCGGCGCTCTTCTTCTCCGGTCATGGAATGCTCCAGACGGCTCCCGCGGAGAACTCCCATACCTCTTCGCCCGGATCCAGGCGGTTGTCCGGGTCTGGTCCTTTGTCAATATGGAAGAAACGTCCGCCGCCTTGCAGGGCGATCGAGCTGAACAGCGGCCGGGTCATGCATTCAAATCCGGCTTCGGCGTTCCATGAGGCTAAGAGCCCCCCTGAGGAGGGAAAAAGCCGGGCGTGATTCTGACAGGCATAGAGCGAAGCGTACTTGATGAAAGATATTGCTTTCTCGTTTATGGTAAGACGCAGGTTGAATGAGTAATCGTATGAAGAACCGGGGTTGTTTTTTCCGGCGACAACGGAATCAAACGGACGATCGGGCTCGAAAACCTGCGAATACCCCCCGCTGAAGTCAATGCCTCTCCCCAGGCTGGCTCCCCAGGCAACGAACGCGCTGGTAGCGAGCCGTTGACGGTTGAGCGAGGTATTCTCGGTAAGCAGCGTATCGTTCTGGAAAAATGAACGGCGTGAGTAATAAAATTCATCGAACTCTTCCGAAATAATCCTGCCCCTTTCGAGCATATACCCGAAGCTGAGCGTGCGGCCGGGCCAGCTCAGCTCGAAGGCCGGCAGTTTGTAAATTTCACCCTGATCGACGCCTTCGAGCCGGTCCTGGGCGAAGTCGATGAGCATCTTCGCCTCGAAATCGTACCATTTGGCAATCGTCACGCCGAGGTCGAGCTCATAGATTCCCACCCCGGAGGGGCCCTTTGCCGTGTCGAGCACGCCGGAAGAGGGCCATGAATTGGTGAAACGCAGGTCGTCGGTGTCACTCGTATGGTGGTAAGGAGCCGCGTCCCAGTAGTACCCCGCCCAGAACGTGTACAGGGAGGGAGTGGATTTGACGTAGACGCCGCCGAGAGACGGGTCGGTCACGTCGGCTAGGAACATGTTGACATCGAGAAGATTGGCGTACGTGACCTCCCCGGCGAAGCCGAGGGGATGAAAGATGCGGTTATAATCGTCATTGCGGAAGTGGTTGACGATCAGGCCGTCGCCGAGCGTGACGTCGGTGAGCGCGCCGATGGTGCAATAGAGCGAATCGCCGACATCGCCCAGCGTCAGGTGATCCACCTTATCCAGGATGCCGCGGGTCGAATTCAGGCCGGTTACGGTCTGGGCGTCCTGGTTTCGGGCAATGGTCAGCCTGAGCGCCGCTTCGACCGATTGCGTCCTCCAGCAGGGAGTGAGGGTGGCATACGGCCGGTCGGCACTTTCGTACAAGCCGATATCGCCGGAGAGGGTGACGGAAAACGCGCTGTCCGACTGTTCCGTCGGCCGGTGAATGGGAGCATAGTACCTGTCGCCAATAGAGGAATCATCGAGGATGATGGCGCCGTAAACCCTGTTGGGATTGAAGAGGGGGTCATAGGATTGGCGACCCGCCTCGAGCGAATCGTCACTTTCCTGAAGGGAGAGCGCCGCGCCATTCAAGCCGTCGGCCTGCTTGTCGTCGAGCGGGATTATTTTCGACGCCCGCAATTGATTCTCGATGCAGCTGTCGCCAAACAGCCGTTTGAGGGAGGCGACATGACGATATGAGATCGGAATGTGGAAAAACGGCTCCCTGCCGTGAAGAACGAGACTCGCGCGTCCGTTCGGAAGCATCCTGCTTTGCTGCTGTAGTATGCCGCGGATGAACGCCCTGCCGCCGAGGTTGAACAACCCGGTCTGCCGTCCCTCGGTTTCTATAAACGCCGCGAGCGCCCCGCTGTCGATTTCACCGACCGCACTTCCGGTAAAGACCGCCAGGCGACCGTGCCCGGAAGAGCATAAAAGAATGCCGCCGCTCAAGAGCGAAAATCCCGCTTCGACGCGGCCGGCGGCCCGGGATGTTTTGTCGGCAATGGCGATGAGCGCCCGCGAATCGGAGCCGATCATCACGCTGCTGCCATCCGGTAATTTCAGCGTGAGACGGGAGTTGAAATCGGTTTCGACAAGATCGTTATCGAATAATTTGCGTCCCGCCGACACCTTTTGCCATGAATGTTTGCCGCTCCGCTGAACAGTTGCACTCCCCTCGATGTTCTGCACAACCAGCGTGAAAGTCTCGGCCGCGTAGAGCTGCGGGAAGAAGCATATAAGCAGAAGATAGGGGAAAAAGAACCCCGAGTGCAACTCGCGGCGCGATGAGGGCATACTATACAAAATAATACAGTTTCGCGCATTTGAGGTAAATAGGCGCATCGGGACGTTACGGGCTATCTTTCTCCTCGGCCGCAGCCACGTTCGGGCAATCTTCCGAATTTTCGGGACCGTATCGGAGCGAACCTGTCATGAAATGTTGGAGAAGAGAGGATTGCGGAGATGAGAATTTTTGAGTATATTGCTTAATACATCCGCGAACGAATACAGAGCGTATGCGGGGGCGCTTCGCCGGAAACATTTTAACATGTCAAACTAAACTGTACTTAAACTGTGTCAATATCTTCGGGACCATATCAGAAATCAATTCACAATAATTCAAGGAGGTGGTAAAATGCATGCCCGACCGACGATTAAAACGGCGATACTATTTGCTGGGCTAATTGCGGTGACTACCGGAGCCTTTGGAGCGGGGATAAATCTGGAATGGCAACTGACCGGCCTGACGGCTTGGCCCATCTTACCGAGCTATGTAAGCTCGGCGAGTGCATTGTATTTTCCCAACACACCTTGCTTTGATTACGACCAGGACAGCAGCTTTTCTTATGGCAATAATGGAATCCCGAACATTCTTGTCCCTCAGGCTTATCAGATAAACAGATCCTTATGTAACTTGAGTGCTTTGCAAATTTACGATGGTTCGAGCTATGCACTGATCTCCACCGTAGATTATACAAAATTCTCCAATAAATACTGGTTCACCTCGAACCCCAATTCTACAGATGCCCATTTTTTCGATATCGCTAATAGCGGAACGAAGCAGCTGGTTCAGGTTTATACCGATAGCACCACAGGCTTTGTAGGAATTGCCGTAATAAATGTCCAAACCAATACCATCGAATTAACTCTTGACACAGTTCAACTCTACGGTGTTTACGATCTCAGCAATGACGGTCATCCTGACTTGTGGTGTGTTAAGGAAACGGAGGCCCAAACCTATACCCTTCAAGTATGGGGCTGCGGTCCCGCAGGTGTCCTTAAATCAAACCAATCGGTTGCTAAACTTGCCGTTGCAAAACTGGTCGGCAATACCCCAAATCCATTTACAGCAGCTACTAAAATCGACTATTATATCCCCGCCGACCAGAACGTGGCCCTGCGAATATATAGCGCGGATGGCAGGCTGGTCAGATCGCTGGTCGATGGACCGCAGAAAATGGGGGAGTATTCACAACCGTGGGATGGCAAAGGGGATAACGGTGAAAGGCTCGCAACCGGATCGTATTACTATCAACTCCGTATTGGAGATTTCGTTTCGAGTAAAAAGATGGTACTGCTAAAATAAGAAATTTAAAGGATTCTGGTGAGGGAAGGCCTTCCCCTAGGAGGTATATCGCTGGACAAATTCGAAAATGTCAAACTGAACCGTGTCCATATTTTCGGAACTATATCATATCAAGAAAAGAAATGGAAACTCAACAGGATAAAATCAATAGAGTTCTCAAAGATGACGTTCATATTGAAGTCAAAAAAGAAGGCACCTCACATAGATGCCTTCTTATACAAAAAGAACACTATGGAATCCTCACTTCCACTTGGTTGAGTCACTTTTCCTTGGCAAGACCTTCCTATGACTTGCAATTGGTTTTGACGACTTTTTCGTCGTCATCCTGGTACCTTTCATCTTAACCTCCTGGATAATGTCCCTTCCCCAAACGAAACAGCTTAACCCCTCCACTCATATAAATTACGAGCAAGGAGGGTTAAATATGCAACCTACCGACGTTTATGGCTCTCCAATAGAGTCAGCAGGTGTCAACTGAGCCGTTGTGAGTAGTGCTGGAAGATAAGAAATTCATTTAAACATCGGTTAGATGCGTGGGAGGCTCTTGTGGCCAGCAATGTCACAAGATCCCTCGTGATTATCGGAATCATATGCAGTTTGGGCGCCTTTTAAAACTCCGTTCCATATAAAGATTGTGTAAGTAATCTAAGTAAAAGACCACGGCCATAGGCCGTGGCTTTAATTGGACCCCTAAAAGGGGTCTGCTTAATGAGCAAATAAATTTTGCTGGCCTAAGTCCTCCATTTCACGATCCCGCTTCTGCTGCCAGC
>Ga0187871_10001699_pt1 | contig 18799 bp, 10 predicted proteins | sample June2016WEW_16_1_FD_132988 | JGI IMG/M metagenome (GOLD analysis project Ga0187871, IMG submission 132988) | Peatland microbial communities from SPRUCE experiment site at the Marcell Experimental Forest, Minnesota, USA - June2016WEW_16_10 | ecosystem: Environmental > Terrestrial > Soil >...
CTTTCGGGAATTCTTTCTCGAACACAACTTGCAGCGTTTCGCCACCGACCGCTACCAGCACAATCAGCCATTTTGGTACTACTTTGTGGTTGTGCTCCTTGGCCTCATGCCTTGGACCGTCATTGCGGTTCGTGCTTTGATCGACGGCATTTTGACCTCAGTCGCAGAGTGGAGGCTCCGCCGTTCCCGGGCGGGAAAGCCATTGCCGGCGCGTCCGGGCGACGCATTCCCCGAGTTCCTGGTGCTATGGGCGCTCATTCCCGTCGTCTTCTTTTCCTTCTCGCAATCCAAGCTGCCGGGCTACATCCTCCCCGCACTTCCGCCCATCACCATTCTCACCGGAGACTACCTCTATCGGCGCAGGCAACCAGGACTCAACCGATGGATACTCCTTGGCCATGCCCTGGTATGTGGTGCCATGACCTTGGTGGCACTGCTCTTGCCCTGGTTTGTGGTTCATGGTGCAGCGATGCCGCTCGCCGATGGCGTGGCCGTCCCGCCCGCTCATGCGCTTGCCGCCGCCGCTTTGGCCGCAGCTGGTGCGGCGCTCCTGATTCTCGTTGTCACCAAGGGCTATGGTGTGGCCCGGCTGCGGCCGGCCACCTGTTGGATTCTCGTGGTGCTGGTCTTCTTTGTGTATGGCGTGGGCCCGTTCTTTGGTATCCCCGGAGTCGATTCCACCAAGCGCGTCATTCATCTTCTCGACCGCACTTATTCGGTCCGGCCACTTGCTCAGCGAATTTCAGACTTGGTCCCTGCAAATGAGACGATTGCCGTGTTCCGCGTTCGCCGTGACGCCGAGTTCGGGCTCTCGTTTTACCGCAACCACGCGGTGGTGAATTACGACGAGAACGGCGTGCCCGACGAGCAGCATATCCTTGTGGCGCGCATTCAGGGCCGTGGAGTGGATCTCGATACGCAACTCGTGCTGAGCGAGCTTCTTGAAGGCCGCCAGTACGAGCCGCTCTTCGCCTGGCCGGAACAAGGGCTGGAAGTTTATCTCGTAGGCAGCAAATAGCTGTGCTCGTCAACTTGCGGCGGAGCGCGAACTCGTGTCAAAGTTGCCGGAAGGGCTTTTCCGCGCGCCGTCCTTTGAAAGTGGTTTCGCCCAGCGTCTTATTGATTCGAATCTTCGAAAGCCGGCGCCTACCACGCAATTCGGACATGGTTCCGCAAATCAGAGACCGCAAACACACTCATCGGTCTTGAGCGAACAAAACCGGGCACTCTATAAGAGGACGAATGCTGACTTCGGGTGGTTCCATCGAGATACTCGACCTTCGGCACTTCGCAGCTCCGGTCCTGCGATCGGTGCTGGAGGCCGAGGGAGAGTTGTGGGAGCAGCGCCTCCATTGGGACTACCAGGCGTCGGCGCGTCTCCTCATGCAATATCTTGACAACCATATGCTGCCCGGCTATGCGGCGCTTGCCTCCGGCCGTGTAGTCGGCTACGTATTCTGCGTCTACGAGGAAACCAAGGCCGTCATTGGCGACGTATTCGCGCTGCCGGTTGACGCGAACGGAGAGGCATCAAGTACCGAAGAGACTTTACTTCGCCATCTGTTTGAACTGCTGCTCAATTCGCCACACGTTGAGCGCATCGAAGCGCAATTGCTTCTGCATCCCTCCGGCACGTTCGGCGCGATCTTCCGCGATGCGGGATTTGAGATCTTTCGCAGGCTGTTTTTGGTGCGGCCGTTGCATGGACATTTGAAGCCGCCGGAGATGGATATGCCCGCCAACTTGGAGCTTCGCTCGTGGCGCGAGGCAGATCTGGCGCCCGCCGCTCGTCTAATCTGCGAGGCATACCGCGACCATCCCGACAGCCTGATAAACGACCAATACCGCTCTGTTCACGGCTCTATGCGTTTCTTGAACAACATCGTGCATTATGCCGGCTGTGGCACTTTTTCCCAGCAGGCATCCTATGTGATCGTGGAAAAAACCAGCCGCGAGCTGGCCGCTCTTGTCCTCGGTTCCCGCGTCAGCGGGCAGAGCGGACACCTGACCCAGGTCTGCGTTCACCCCGCCTTCCGCCGCCGCGGGCTGGCTCGAATGTTGCTCTCCCAGGCCGCGCACAGTTTCATGCGCCTTGGCGCCATGGAGATTTCCCTCACCGTGACGGAGGCCAACGCCGAGGCTATCGAACTTTATAAGGACGAAGGCTACACCTGCGCGCATAGCTTCGATGCGGCCGTCTGGCTGCGCGACGCGTCAGCCTGACTCGCATTGAAAGGTCAGAATACTATCTGTTCTTTCTTGAATGCAAAGTTAGATGCCATAACGGCTGTGGTCACGTTCGATACGCTTGCTGGCGAACGAAGAAATGGCCTGCTCCTGGAAATGAGAAGCAGGCCCGTCTTTCCTTGGTTCTGGACTGGCGTCACGCCTTAGCCGACGTCAGCGCGCCCAGGTCGGCTGCCAGCTTCTCTGTGCTGAAAGCCTCAATGATGTCGCCTTCCTTCACGTCGGTGAAGTTGGCGATGCCGATGCCGCACTCCATGCCGTTGGTCACTTCGCGGGCATCGTCCTTGAACCGTTTCAGCGAAGCGATCTTTCCCTTGAAGACCTGTGTTCCATCGCGCATAACCCTCACCTCGGCGTCGCGGCGGATCACGCCATCTTGCACACGGCTGCCGGCGATGGTACCCACCTTGGGAATACGGAAAACATTGATGACCTCGGCGCGGCCTGCGTAGTTCTCCTTGAAGGCCGGTTCGAGCAGCCCCAACATGGCCAGGCGAATCTCATCCTGCAGTTCGTAGATGATGGAGTGCAGACGAATCTGCACGTTCTCTTGTTGAGCGAGCTCGGCCGCCTTGCGTTCCGGCCGCACATTGAAGCCGATAATGATGGCATTCGAAGCCGTCGCCAGCAGCACGTCGCTCTCGGTGATGGAGCCGACGCCGGAGTGCAGCACTTTAACCCGCACCTTCTCCGTCGACATTCTCACCAGCGAGTCGGCGAGCACTTCCACCGAGCCGGTAACGTTGCCCTTAATAATCAGCGGCAGATCCTTGATCCCCGATTGGCGAACCTGCTCCGCCAATCCTTCCAGCGACACGCGCGAGCTCTTGGCAAGCTGCGCGTCGCGTTCCTTCATCTTGCGGTACTGCGCAATGCCCTTGGCCTTGTCGCGGTCGGCCACCACCAGGAAGGTGTCGCCGGCGTCGGGCATACTTTCAAGGCCCAGCACCTCAACCGGAGTGGAGGGGCCGGCTTCTTCAAGCGCGCGGCCAAGATCGTCGAACATGGCGCGAACCTTGCCGAACGTGTTGCCGACGATGTAGCTGTCGTTCAGATGCAGCGTTCCATCCTGGACAAGTACAGTGGCAACGGCGCCGCGGCCACGATCCAGCTTGGCTTCGAGAACGCTGCCGAGGGCCTTGCGTCCGGGCGTGGCCTTGGGTGCCTTGATGTCGCTCACCAGGCAGATCATCTCGAGCAGCAAATCGAGGTTAACCCGCTTCTTTGCGGAAACCTCGACAAAAACCGTGCCTTGTTGGCCCGCGCCGGCCCATTCTTCGGGAATCAGTCCGCGATCAGCGAGTTGCTTCTTCACGCGGTCGGGATTGGCCTCGGGCTTGTCAATCTTGTTTACTGCTACGATGATCGGAACCTCGGCAGCTTTGGCATGATCGATCGCTTCAAGCGTCTGCGGCATCACTCCGTCGTCGGCGGCAACCACGATCACGACGATGTCCGTGACCTTGGCTCCGCGTGCACGCATGCGGGTAAAGGCTTCGTGGCCCGGCGTGTCGAGGAAGACAATCTCGCGGCCTGAGGCAGGCGAGCCTTCCTTGGAGAACTTCACTTTGTACGCGCCGATGTGCTGCGTAATTCCGCCCGCTTCGCCCGCCGCAACGTGCGTCTCGCGGATCGCGTCTAGCAGCGAAGTCTTACCGTGATCGACGTGGCCCATCACCGTGACCACCGGCGAACGCGGCACCTCGAGCTCATCGGAATTGTCGGCCTCGAGCACCTCTTCGATCGCCTGGTTGGCGATCTCCTCTTCATAGCTGATGACAGTGGCTGCCGCGCCGAATTTAGCCGCCACGTCCTTCACCATTTCGGCATCGAGAGACTGATTCACCGTGACAAATACGCCTCCCATCAGCAGCGTCGCGATCAGGTCCTTGGCGCGAACGTCGAGCTTCTCGGCCAGGTCCTTCACGCTGATGCCTTCCGTGACGGTGATGTCCTTGGTGATGGGCATCGGCTCCGTGCTGTATTGTGCGCCGCCATAGCGTGGCGGCGGCACAAAGCCCTTCATCGGGCCTTCTTTGGTTTTGGGATACTGCTGCTTGCCTCGACCGCGGCCTCGTGAACTCGCGCGCTGCGGGCGTGCTGCAGTTTCAGGGGGCGGCGCTGCGCCGCCAGGGCCTGGACGCGCTCCGAAGCCTGGGCGCGCACCGAATCCAGGGCGTGCGCCGAAGCCGGGACGTGCTCCCGGAGCCGCCGCTCCACCAGGCCCCGCAAATCCGCCCGCGCCTGCGCGCGTGGGATGCTTGGGGCGTGGCCCTCCTGCGAATTGACCTGGTGCTCCTGTTCCCGGGAATCGTTGGCCCGGACCTGCCGGTCCGCTTGCCGGCCTGCGATCGAAAATCGGTTTTCCGCGCTGCAGCCCGGTTCCAGTGGCTGCGGGAGGGGTTGAAACGATGGACGCTTTGTAGACCGGCCGCGGCCCGGTTTGCGGCATCACCATGCGGCGCGGCGCGGGGACAATGACCTTGGCGGTTTTCGCGGGAGCGTTTGCGGATTCTGCGGCGATACCTGTCACAGCGCCTGCCGCTCCACCGGGAGCTTCGCCGGCATGCGGTGCTACCGCAGCTTGCTCCGTCACGGCTGCGGCTGCCGGTGCCTTAACGGCGATCTTTTCTTCGCGTGCGATTGGAGCCGCGGGCGGCTTAACAACCACGCCGGCTGGGGGTGGTGCCACAACAATAACCGGACGCGCGGGAGCAACCCCTGCGGCGGGCTTGGCGACAACCGCCCCTACGGGCGGACGCGAGGCAATGGCTGGGGTGGAGGGCGGCGGAGCGACAATGGGAGGCGCTGAGCGCGGTTGGGGAACGATCTTGCGCGGTTCTGGCCTGGCCGGAGCGGCTGCTGCGGGCTTCGCGCCCACCGGAGCAACGGTGGCTGGCACAACGGGTTTGGCTGGCGTAACCGCAGGCGGCTTCACCGGGATGCGCGCGTGTCGAGCCTCTTCTTCTTCTTCCTTCTTCTTGGCTAGAAGGGCCTTCATCACATCGCCGGGCTTGGAGATATGCGAAAGATCAATCTTGGGAACAATGGCGTCCGCGCCATGGCGCCCAGAAGCCGCGCCGGCATGCGTCGCAGCGTGCCGCGATTCCCGCGCGAAGTGCGCACGAACCTTCTCCGCCTCGTCCAGCTCTAGCGAGCTGCTGTGCGTCTTCCCGCCAGAAACGCCGAGTTCCGGAAGAACGTCGAGAATCGCCCGAGACTTGACTTCCAGCTCTTTCGCGAGATCGTTGATTCGAACCTTACTCATCCGCCTCTTTTCAGTTTGTGCCGCCAAAAGGCCCTCGGTCGTTCATGACCACCTCTTGGCACTGCCCGCTCTCAAAATATCCCTTGTCGCGCACCTGCAATCGGAGAATGCGGCGCATCTTACGCGCCGCCCTCTTTATCTGGCCGCTCTTCTTCGATTCCGCTTTCACTTTCATCAGCGCCAAGTTCTGGAACCTCTTCGGCGCCGATGGCTTCAATCTCATCTTGATCTGTTTGCTCGGATTCTTCTTCGGCCGTCGCGTCCGCTACACCTTCGGCTTCTTCAATCACCTCGGCTGAATTTTCAGCCTCGGCCTCTTCCGTAGCGATTTCTTCCGTCTCTTTGCCCGCCATCGGCGGTTCAGCGTCGACCAACGAATCTTTCCCGAGCTCCGCGCCGGCCAGAGCCGTTTCGTCTGCTTCCGTCCCGGCTGCGGCTTCCGCATCGACTGCCTCAGCCGCGAGTGCTGCCTCCGCCGCCTGCGCCGCCTCAGCCTCTTCAAATCGGCTAAAGTAGTTCCGCACGGCAACGCCGATCTTCTCCAGCGTCTTTTCGCCGATTCCAGGAATCTCTTCGAGCTGTTCCGGAGTCATGTCGGCAAGGCCCTCGACAGTCGTGATTCCTGCCGTGATCAGCTTTTGAATAATGCTTTCGCCCAGCTCGGTCAATTGCTCGATCGGAGTGGTGGCAGGGCCCGCCAGAGCCTGCATCTGCTGCTCGACCTCCTGGCGCTTCTCCTCTTCGCTCTTGATGTCGATCTTCCAGCCCAGCAGTTTCGCTGCCAGCCGCACGTTCTGGCCCTTTTTGCCGATGGCCAGCGAAAGCTGCGTGTCGTCGACGATCACTTCCAGTTGTTTGTCGGTAAGGTCGGTGATGGAGACGCGGCTCACCTTTGCCGGCTGCAGCGCTTTTTCCGCGAAGGTCGTAATCTCATCGCTGAATTCGATGATGTCGATCTTTTCGCCGCGCAGTTCGCGAATAATCGACTGCACGCGCATGCCTTTCATGCCCACGCACGCGCCCACGGGGTCCACGTCCTTGTCGCGGCTCTGCACGGCGATCTTGGTCCTCTCGCCCGCCTCGCGCGCAATGGCGCGGATCACCACCGTGTTGTCGTAAATCTCGGGAACCTCTGACTGGAACAGGTTCGACACCAGCTCCGGCGCGGCACGGCTCACAATCACCTGCGGCCCTTTGGCTGCGCGGTCAACCTTGATCAGCACCACGCGCACGCGCTCGCCCACGCTGAATTGCTCCAGCCGCGACTGCTCGCGTTTTGGGCAGCGTGCCTCGGCCTTACCCAGGTCGAAGATGATGTCCTGGCCTTCGAGGCGCTTCACCGTCGCGTTCAGTACTTCCTTCTCGCGGTGCGCATACTCCTGGAAGACCGTATCGCGCTCGGCCTCGCGCACCTTCTGGAAGATGATCTGCTTGGCCAGTTGCGCGGCGATGCGGCCCAGCGGGCTGGTGTCCCGGTAGATGCGGATCTCGCTCCCCACCTCCACGCCGGGGGCCATTTCATTGGCCTCCGCAAGCGTGATCTGGTTTACCGGATCCTCGATCTGTTCCTCGTCGGCGACCACCGTCTTGTAGATGTAGGCCGTGATCTCGCCGGTATCCTTGTTCAGTTCCCCACGCATGTTCTCCTGGGTCTTGTAGAACTTGCGCGTCGCCAGGGCAATAGCTTCCTCGACCGCGCCGACGACGATGGCGGGATCGATGCCCTTCTCGGAACTCAGAAGCTCGATACTCTGATACAAAGCGCTGGTTGCCATACTCGTTTTGAACTCTCTTATTCGTTCCGCGTCGCCCGGCCTTCTTTTGGCCTCGTGACTGCGTTGTTGTTTTGCGATTCTTGCGCGAGCAGCAGCTTTCAGTCCGCGCGCTCACATGCTGGAAGCTAGGAGCTAGAGGCTCGTAGCTCGCCCTTCAGATTTCCGGAACCAGATTCGCCTTCTCAATATTGCTGAGGGCGATCTCCACCGCGTTTACGCCCGCCTTACGGCTCTTGCTGTTCTGCTTCACGGCCGCCAGATCAATCGAGATCTTTCCTGAGTCCCGTATAGCTGGCGGCATTGCCATCAATCGTCCCTGCCAGTGCCGGTTGTTGCGGATCGGTTCAAAGGTCCGCACTTTCACCAGGCAACCAACAAATCGCTCGAAGTCCTCCGGTCGGCTCAATTTCCGATCCAATCCGGGTGAACTGGCCTCCAGCGTGTACTCGCTGCCGGGAACCAGATCCTCTACATCGAGCAAAACCCCAAAATCGCGGCTGAACGCCGCGCAATCTTCGTGCGTTACGCCGGAAAGCTGCTCGATGCTGAGCGAACCCTCCCTCAGTCTTTCCGGCAACCCTTCCGCTCCCGCCGCTGCGGCAGCTTTCAGTTGCGCTCTGCCCTCGGCGTTCTTCTCGAGCGACACGCGCAATGCGCGTTCTTTCGCTGAACCGGTGAACTCGATGTCGACCACGTCGAGTCCATGCGAGGCGGCCACCCGCTCCGCCGCCCTCCGGATTTCGTCCAAGCTAACCGCCATCGACCCTGCTGCCAAACGGCGGCCATTTCGCCCGTATCACATTGATTTCTCGTGGCTTCCGGGTGCAATTTGCCGCAAATAAAAAGTGGGCGATGAGCCCACTCCTCTCTCCGCCAGCCGGTGCGCACACGGAATAACCTGACGGACAAATTCGTCTGCATGACTAGAATACCTCGAATTGCCGCGGAATTCAACTTCCTAAGGCGGCCGCTAGCCCGTTTCATCGCTTCGGCCACCAAACCCGCCCGCCGCAGAATCGACTTCCATCTCAGTGGTAGACTCGCTGTACTTAGGACAGCCGCCATGTCACACAGAGCCTCAATATCCTCTGATTCGCAACGTCCTGAACTTGCCCAGCGCACCGCCGTCCTTCAACAAGCCGCCCAATCTGCCGTAGCATACCTCGAATCTTTGGATCGCCGGTCGGTTGCGCCAAGCGCCGAGGCGGTTTCGGCCATGCGCGCGCTTCGTACGCCGCTGCCGGAATCGGAGACGGCCCCAGCCGAGGTCATTCGCTTGCTCAGTGAACTCGGAGGTCCCGCTACGATGGCGATCTCCGGTGGCCGTTTTTTTGGATTCGTGATCGGCGGATGTTTGCCTGCTGCGATGGCGGCAAGTTGGCTGGTCGACACCTGGGATCAGAACGCTGGGCTCTGGACTGCGACGCCGGTGGCGGCCGAATTGGAAGAGACGGCCGTCGGATGGGCACGCGAGCTGCTTGGGTTGCCTGAAGGGACCGCGGGCGGCGTGGTGACCGGCGCAACCGTGGCCAACTATACAGCCTTGGCGGCGGCGCGCCACTTTCTGCTTGAGCGCGCCGGCTGGGATGTCGAGGCAGATGGACTTTTCGGAGCACCCGAATTGCGCGTCGTGGTCGGCGAGGAAGCGCATCCCTCGCTCCTTAAATCGCTCTCGATGCTCGGGCTGGGAAAGAAGCGCGTGGTGCAGGTCCCCGTCGACAGGCAGGGCCGCATGCGGGCTGACGCTCTGCCGCACCTCGACGGCAAGACGATTCTTTGCCTGCAGGCCGGGAACGTGAACACGGGCTCATTCGATCCCGCGAGCGCAATTTGTCCCCAGGCGCGCGCTGCGGGCGCGTGGATCCACGTGGACGGCGCGTTCGGCCTTTGGGCCGCTGCGTCGCCCCGATACCGGCACCTTGTGAAGGGTTTCGAGCTGGCCGACTCCTGGGCAACCGACGCGCACAAATGGCCGAACCTCGGCTACGATTGCGGACTTGCCTTGGTGCGGAACGAAGAAGCCTTGCGTGCGGCCATGGGCATGCAAGCAGCCTATCTGGGGCGTGGTGGACGGCGCGAACCCTCTGACTTCACTCCCGAGCTCTCGCGCCGCGCCCGGGGCATCGAATTGTGGGCCGGTCTTCGGCAATTGGGCAGGGCGGGAATGGCTGCGATCGTCGAGCGAACCTGCGCTCATGCGCAGCGCTTTGCGGCGGGATTGAAAGCCGCCGGATTCGAAGTGCTGAACGAAGTTGTCCTGAACCAGGTGCTGGCTTCGTTCGGTGACGCCGAGAAAACAGCGGGAGTCATCGCGCGCTTGCAGGCGGACGGAACTTGCTGGGCCGGTCCGACGATCTGGCAGGGAAAATCCGCAATGCGCATCAGCGTCTCGAGTTGGGTCACGACGGAAAACGACGTGGAATTGAGCCTCAAAGCGATGATCGACGCTGCACTGGAGCAAGAAGACAAACCAGGCCCTGCCTGACAGAGCGAAGTGCGCATTTTCTTTGCGAGTGTTTTGCGCCGCGACAGATACAAACATGGCCTCCGATGACGAAAACATGCAATCGGTGACGCAGCAAGACAGCGAATCACTGTTCACGTCGGTTGCCGCGCGCGTAACCAACCCCGCTGCAGGTATCTTTGGGCCGGCCTCGATCAGTTGGCGCATCAACCGCGAGTCGGCGTTGTTCCTCGGCGCGGGCCGCGCCGCGCTTCTGCAACTGGCGCACCCATGGGTGACGGCCTCTCTTGCTGAGCATTCGACCGTGATGAATCGCCCCATTGAGCGTTTCCACAACACGTTTCGCATCGTGTTTACCATGATCTTCGGCTCGCTTGGCCAGGCGCTGGCTGCGGCCCGCCACCTGCATGCGCTCCACACTCGGATTAAGGGCGAAATCCCGGAGGATGTGGCGCAATGGAAGCGCGGCTCGCGCTACCAAGCCAACGAGATTGGTGCGCTGCGGTGGGTTTTCGCCACGCTCGTCGAAAGCGCCGTATTGGCCTACGACTGCGCGCTGCCGGCACTATCGGTAGCGGAGCGCGACAGCTATTATGCCGAGTGCAAAACGTTGGCCGGTCTCTTCGGCCTTCCCGTCGCGTCGCTGCCAGAGAATTGGGCCGCCTTCGCCGCGTATAACCGGGCGATGCACGCCTCCGACGAGTTGGGTGTCAGCGGAAGCGCTCAACGAATGGCGCACAATCTGCTCAGTGGCGCGGGATCGTGGATACGGCCACCATTCTGGTTCCGCGCCTTTACGATCGAGGGGCTTCCGGAGCGCTTCCGGGGGGAGTTTGATCTTCGGTTTGGCATCAGGCAGCAGCGGGCCGCATCGCGCGCCCATCGCCTTCTGCCAGGGATTTACCGCCGCCTTCCTGCGTCCGTCCGTTTTACCGGGCCGTGGCGCGAGGCGCAGGCACGGCTGGCTCATCGACCGGTGGACCCACTTACCCGATGGAGCAATCGGTTCTGGATCGGTCGCCCATTACTACCGTTTGCCTAAAACTGTTACGAATGCTCACCCGTTCGCGGCCAAAGTTGTAACGAATTCTCGCGATTTGCTTTGCGCGCCGGATAGCGAGGCGCGACAATAACTGAATGAAATGGCGTCATCTTTCTGCGTTGGCTCTGCTTGCTTCCTTTTCCGCACTGCATCTCCATGCGCTGGACAAGCAGCCTGCCGGCGTGTACCACGCCCGGCGCGTTGCATTGGCGGCCAAACTGAATGGCGGCGTGGCCGTGCTCTTCGCGGCAGAGGAATCGCAACTTGATTTCATGCCTTATCGGCAGGATTCGGATTTCTATTATCTAACCGGCTGGAATGAGCCTGGCGCGGCCCTGATGATCGTGAGCGACGCGCCCCAGGCAGCCTCGCCTCGTACCTACAAGGAAATTCTCTTTCTCCCCGCGCGCAATCTGCGCATGGAGAAGTACACCGGCGAAAAGATGGATGCGGCCACGCCGGGCGTAGAGGAAGCTTCAGGCGTGGATCATGTTGAGCCGATGGCCGAGCTCCCTGCGGAGCTGAACCAGCTTGTTGCCGCTGACCGCTCGCTCTTCAACAATCTGTGGACGCAGCCGGATTCAGCCGCGGCCAAGGCACTGCTCGGTTTTGCCAGCGTTGCGCTGGGATCGTCAGCCACTCCGCCGCAGCATGACGCCACCAGCGTGATCATGCCCCTTCGGCAGGTCAAGGATCAGGGTGAGATCGAACTCATCAAAAAAGCTTCGGCGGCGTCAATCCTCGCTCAGCGCGTGATGATGCAATGGTGGGTCAAGCCCGGCATGACTGAGCGCGCTATCGCTGGAGCCATGACCGCCGTGTGGATGGAGAATGGCTGTGAGCGGCCCAGCTATGCGCCCATCGTTGGCTCGGGGGTCAATTCCACCACCCTGCACTACTCGGCCAACGACCGGACCATGCAGGACGGCGACGTTCTCCTCGTCGACGCGGCTTGCGAGTATTCCATGTACGCCGCAGACATCACCCGCACCGTTCCTGTGAACGGCCACTTCACCCCGCGGCAGCGCGAAATCTACAACATTGTGCTGGGCGCCCAGCAGGCAGCCATCGATGCGTTTGTGGCCGGCAAATCCACCATCAACGATCGCGACCGACAGGATCCGAACTCCCTCGACACGGTGGCCTACAACTACATCAACACCCACGGAAAGGATCTCCACGGCCAGCCTCTCGGCCAGTATTGGCTGCATGGGCTGGGCCACATGATGGGGATCGATGTGCACGATCCTGCCAACTACCCAGCGGTTCTGAAGCCGGGAATGGTCTTCACCATCGAACCGGGTATATATATTCCCGAGGAAAGGCTCGGCGTGCGCATCGAATGCGATTTTCTGGTTGGTGAGGATGGCAAGTTGATCGACCTTGATGCTTCGCTGCCCCACACCGCGGACGAGATCGAAGCGGCAATGCACGCAAAATAAACCACGGCGCGAGCAAAATAAACCGCGAAGCAGGCTAGATGAATCCGGCGTGAGCAACGTGAAGCGCGAAGCGAAGAAATGAACCGCGAAGCGAAAAAATGAATTTCGACCCGCGCGACCGTATGCCTTCCGATCAACTCGAGGCGCTCAGCCGCGTCTTCAGCGAACAACTATTGGCCTGCCTTGACGAATGTGCACGCGGGCGCGCGGGGCTCTTCTCGCAGTTGATGGACGAGGAAGAAGAAAAGTCCTGGCCCGAAGCTGCACGTCTGCGTGAGCTTGCGGTCGCGCTCCAAAGTGTCCTCGCTCAGCACGAGGAAAGGAACGCGCTCTGTGACGAGTTCCTTGACCTCTGCACGATTCACGGCGAAAGCCATCCGGGTGAGCGCAAACTAGCGCGTGCGTTCCTGGAGCGAATCGAGCGCGGCGAAGTGGGTTCGCCCACGCAAGAAGAGCATAAGCCTTGGTGACCTGGGGCACTTGTCGCATTTCCGAGCCGCACTCCTACCACTGCACCCCCGGATAAAGACTCGGAAGACGATAAACGTGGAACTGGTCTGCTCCGGGCGTGGTTCCCTGCCACACCACCTGTGACCCCTGCGGGTTTAGTTCCTGCACGATGGCTCCCGACAGCGCCGCGCAAAAGTCTACTTCCACGTCGTTGTTGGCGAGCAACTCGGCGTTCCCTCCAAAGAAACTGAAGTAGGTGGGCGGCGGAACGTAGTGCGTGACCATCGTTGCCGTCATGTTGTTTTCGTTCAGTTCCAGTAGCGGCATGGTTGAGTAACATTGAGCCGTCGCCGCCATGTACGGCTTGCAAAATACTGACCCAGTCGGAAACATTCGGTCATTGCCGTTGTCCATCATCCCGATGCGAAATACGCCAGTCGTATTGGGGGTAAAGTAGCTCATTCCGTGCTGCGCGTAAAACCAGTCAGTCGGATCGGTGGCGTTCACCAGCTTGAAATCGCCGCCCTCGCCCAGGTGCCACATGATGGCGCCGGAACCTGTGCCGTCGAGAAAATTGATCTTGATCAACCAGTTTTGGTGGCGCATCGAGATCACAAGGTTATGATCGTCGCTCGAATAGAGCATTCCGTTGGAGTGCGTCCAGTCGGGAAAATTCATCGGGCGCCGGTTGATATCCAAATGGTCGAACGTGTTCCACACCCAGTCGGGATTGAAGTTCTGGTCCACATCCACCAGTGCATCGCCAATTACGGTGGTGGTGCCCGTGGTTCCGGAAAGATTGCTAAGCTCCCGAACATACGTTGCCAGCAGAACCAGGTGGCCGTTCCGCAACGGAAGAACCGCGTGATGAAAACTCCCAAGTTGATAAACGTTCCCCTCCGCGTCATGGAAGTTCTCCGCTGCCAGTTTCTGGTTCAACTGGGCCACAGTCAGGCCGTTCACCGTGTTGCCGGCGAGATCGATTTCCCGCACCTCGTTAAGCACGCTCGGACTCAAGCCCGTCGTAATGGAGGAGAGGTACGAAATCACCATTAGCAGATCGCCGTCGGGCAGCAATTGGACACCTTGGATGTAGTCGTTCGAGCTGTGGCTGTAGCTGTAGGTCCAAATTACGTTTCCGCTCAGATCAGTGGCGAAGGCTTGGCTATCACTTGCGGGCTGAATCGTGTTCCACAGCTCGATACCAGGTTGCGGCGTCGCTCCGCTCGCTGTCGTTACGTTAACGGCCGAGGTGGCCGGAGGCGTTCCCGTCAGGCAGGTGTGGTCCGCGTCGTTGTAAGTTGCGCCGTTGTTCAGCGTTACCTGGGCGCGCATGTGATAGGTCGTGTTGCCCAGCATCCCGGCAACGTACGTTTCCACCTGCCCGCCATTCGCTGACGTAGTGGGCACTTGCCAGGTGTTCAGACCGTAGCTGGCTGTCTTCCCAAACTCCACGTCCATCTTTCCCGGCGCGGGGAGATAAAGCGAGTACCTCGCCACCTGCGGATTCCCCAGAGCAAAGGGACAAACCAATTCGGCGGGCGCGATGATCGCGACCACAGCTGTGGCATAATTCTGCTGCGGCGATGCGGCCAACGCCACTGTGACGGTCACATTTTCACTTTGTCCCACGGATGCCGGCGCCGTGTAGCTCCCATTACCGCTTACTGTACCCGTCGCAGCAGTTCCGCTCGCGGCTCCATTCACCGTCCATTCGACGTTGGCCCCGCCGGCGCCTGTCACTGTGAATTGCAACGACTGACCGGGCGCAACGGCGGAGTACTCCGGCGAGATTGTCAGGGAGCCGCCCTGGCCTGCCGTCGGCGGCGGGCCAGAAGGCGGTTTGGGCGCTGGACCTCCAGGCTGCAGTTCGCCTGGTTTGAAAGTGGCGTTGCACCCGCCCAGAAACGTCACGGACGCCAGACAAAGGAACACCGCCAGAGGAAGATGTGCTTGCTGGTTCATGCATGCTTGCCGGGGAAGAACTCCCATCGCCCGCCCTCAGAGCAGGTGAGGATGAAAAGCATCGTGTTACGCCGCCGCCGTGCCTACCAGCGAACGCCAACAGAAACGGGAATCACCTTGGTATCAGCGTCGATCGTTACGGGCGGAAGGCCATTTGCGGACTTGCCGACGATCGCTGGGGACAGCACTTCGAGATAGCGAGCCTCAAGAAAAATGGCTGTGGTGCTAGTGTCGCCATACATGCTCCCAAATCGGTGCTGGTAGCCGCCTCCGAAGTTAAAGCCGCCTTGGTTGCTTGAAAAGTGACCGACCGTGCCGGGGACGTAGCCAGTGCCACAGTAGAAATAGGAGCAAAATTCAGTTGCCATTGGAAACGTGAATGTAGTCACCTTGCGATAAAATCCTCCGCCCCCTGTGACATACACATCGTTGGAAGCCTTCGGAAAGAGATCGAAGACCGGATCGAGCGTGAAGGACCAGATATGCGCATGTCCGCCAGTTGCGGCGCCATTTGTCTCGGAGATCAGCGCCCCCGGCAGCTTGTCATCGAGGAACTGGTACTCGATGAGGGTCGAGAAATGAGGATTGAATCTCAACCCTCCCCCGACTGTAAAGTCTGCACCGTAGGTCACCGAACTTGATATTGGCGCATTGGCGCCCCCGCCTATCTCAAATGTCAAGCGATGAAGGAGTCCATGCTTCCCCTCGTGGAACCCGCCGCCGCCCTGGCTATATTGGCCCTCTCCCGCGGCAGACGCCTCCGCAACCGGGGCATCCGGCAATGCCAGCTCTGCCAGTTGCGGCAAGCTGGTTTGGCTCGATGAGTAGCTGGCCGAATTCGATATGCTCTGAGTCGGAGCCGACTGGGCGCTCTCGACACGGGCGGCGAACAAGGCAGCAGTTGCAATCAGGGCGGCGCGCCGTATCGGAGCGAACCGAATGGGGAATGACATGGCAATCACCTCAAGCAGGGAATTGAGTGCGGCTTCTGTAAAGGGAATCCACCTAGGTGATTTAGACACAGAATCGTGCCAGAGGTTGCCTAGGCCGATTCTAGAATTGTTCTATCATTTTCCGTAACTTGGGACCGCCAGCTTCTCATGGCGTTTCCACCGGGAAAGTACCACCCTTTTCCTTCATGGAAAGGGCACTCTTGAATCTTCAAGGGGGAGAGTTTCCCAAAAGCAAAGGCCGGAGACCCCGGCCTTTGGCTGGTTTTCTGACTCGCTCACTTGCCGCTACTACCCTTGGATGTCGAACTGCTCCGGGTGCAAAGTCGGATCGCTCTTTACCAGCACGTTTTTGCCAATCAGTTCTTCAAAGTCCGTCAGCCAGCGATTGCCGTTCGCCTTCAGAACCTTCACCGTCTCGGGATGCACGCGCAGCATCACATCGGCATTTTCAAAGTGCTTCCGCATCTTGCGCATCTCGATATAGATCTCATTGCACACGGTGGCCGAGCTCTTCACCATGCCTGTCGCCTGGCACGTGGGGCAGGGCACGCTAAGCGTCCGCTCCAGCGACTGCTTCACGCGTTTGCGGGTGATCGCAACCAACCCAAAGTCGTTGAATTGCAGCACCTTGGTCGGAGCGCGATCGCTCTTCAATGCCTCTTCGAGCGCGGCCATCACTTTGAACCGGTTCCTGCGCTCGTCCATGTCGATAAAGTCGATGACGATAATCCCGCCCAGGTCGCGCAGCCGAATCTGGCGCACGATCTCGGGCACGGCGTCGAGGTTGGTCTTGAGAATCGTATCCTCAAGCCGCGCCGACTTGCCCACGTATTTCCCGGTATTGATGTCAATCGCGACCAGTGCCTCTGTCTGGTTGATCACAATCGATCCGCCTGACTTCAGCCATACCTTCGAGCGCAGCGCCTTCGAAATCTCTTCCTGAATGCCGAAGTGCTCGAAGAGTGGCGTTTCCTTGGTGTAAAGCTTCACGCGGCGAACCAGCGAAGGCGAGAAGCGATTGAGGAACCGCACGATGCGCTCGTAATCTGATTCCGTGTCGACCCAGATATTGGCAAAGTTGGAGCTGACTTGGTCACGCAGAATACGCTCGATGAGCGATAGATCGTGGTAGATGAGCGCCGGCGACTTGGAGGATTCCGAACGCTGTTTGATATCGTTCCAGAGATTCATCAAGAAACGCAGGTCGGCGCGCAACTCTTCTTCTGAAGCGCCTTCAGCGGCGGTCCGCACAATAAAGCCGCCGGGAGCCTCGCCACGCTCGTGAACCAGAATCCGCTTAAGGCGATGGCGCTCCTCGTCGGAAGCGATCTTTCTGCTCACGCCCACGTGGGTCACGGTTGGCATGAAGACCAGGAATCGGCCGGGTAGCGCGATGTGGCTGGTGATGCGCGCACCTTTCTTCGCGATCGGTTCCTTGGCAATCTGCACCAGGATTTCCTGGCCGGACTTCAGCAGGTCGGAGATGATCGGCAGGTCCGAGGTCTGTGCTGAACGGCGCGAGGGTCCACGCCGACTCCCCTGCACGCCACGCCCACGCTGTCCGCGGCCTCCGCGGTCACGTCGTTCACGGCCGGGGACCGCCGGCGCACCTGTCGAGGCTTCTTCTCCCTCGACTTCGTCTTCCTCCACGCCGCCTTCGTCAAAGTTCTTCTGGATGCGGTGATCGAGATGAGCCTCCTGCAGCATTTCGCCCAGGTCGCCTGTGCGCAGGTGGCTTGGGATCGTCTCCTCTTCGTAATCGTCGGTATCGTGTACTTCTGGCTTGTGCCGGCGCGCATGTGGCGTAGCCTCAAGCTCGTCGCCTTCGATGACTTCTTCTTCAACCACTCCGTTGCCGGGTGCATACGTCGAAGCCGGAGCGGCTGTTGCGGAAGTCTTGCTGCCGGCAGAAGCGTCGCTGTCCTTCTTCCTTTTGCCGAAACCGAAAAGCTTAAAGCCCGTGGGTGACGACGGATCGATGCGATGAGAAGCGTCTGCATCCTCCTCGGGCTCTGCCGAATTCTCGTCTAGCGCGGCGGGCTCTGATTCGGCATCATCGCTGCCTTCAGGCGCGGAAAACTCTTCTTCAGTAAGTGTTTCGAGAGCATCCGAAGCGAGTTCCTCTTCCTCGAACTCAAAAGGAGCTTCTTCAGGATCTCTCAATTCACTTTCATGAAGCTCTGCCACAGGGGATTCTGTCTCCTCAAAGATTTCTTCCCGTGCAGATTCCGCCTGGGGCTCCTCGGCCGAGTCGTATTGCGTCTCTTGTGCAGCTTCAATGGGAGGTTCGGCCCCACCGCGTCGCAGTGAGAGCGACTCGCCCGGCAACAGTCCGCTGCCGTCCCACGCGAGGGGCGTTTCGATAAGCGTAGAGGGCTTGAATGTGCTAGCTGGGCGGCGCGGCGCCGGCGACTCTGGTGCAGTTTTTGGGGTTTCGGAACCGGGCGCACTGCCATACTTCGAAAGCGACTCGCCGGGTAGGACAAAGGGCGCTGGCGCATGATGCCCACGCTGTGCCGGCGTAGCTTCCGCAGCTTGAATCGCCGGGGATTGCTCCGCCGCGATCTGTGATGCCGAGCTTCGATCGGAAACCGGCTCGAACTCGTTTCGAATTGCAGGCTGACCATCCTGCTCGCGGCCCCCACGGCGGCGGCGACGGCCACGCCAGCGGCGTGACCCTGCCTCATCTGATTCCTGCGCGAGCCCTGACTGCTCTTGGGCACCCGGGGTTCCCGAATGCGGTGATTCGATGGGTTGCGTCCGGGCTTCTTCCGCCGGCCGATGCTCCTGGCGCGGCTCATGCCTGCTTTGGTCGCGACGCGGACCCCGCTCTTCCTGGCCGCCCCCGTTGCTGTCGATCCCATGCGGGTGCTTGACCTCGCGAGGGGCTTGCCCGGCACCACTGGCCGCAGCTCTCTCCAACTCGTCGGTCTCTTCCTGATCTTCGAGCTCGATGAAGTCTGTTACGTAAAGGAACGCGTCGCGCTCAAGCCCCAGATCGACAAACGCCGACTGCATGCCCGGTAATACGCGTGTAACGCGTCCGTTGTAAATGGAGCCCGCGAGGGTATATTCGTTTTCGCGTTCGTAGTAGATTTCCGCGAGTTGATCGTCTTCTAGAATCGCAAGCCGCGTCTCATGCGGCGTGCTGGAAATGCAAATTTCTTTTGCCATCGTACCTTTCCGTCCGGCA
>Ga0187871_10001700_pt1 | contig 18769 bp, 19 predicted proteins | sample June2016WEW_16_1_FD_132988 | JGI IMG/M metagenome (GOLD analysis project Ga0187871, IMG submission 132988) | Peatland microbial communities from SPRUCE experiment site at the Marcell Experimental Forest, Minnesota, USA - June2016WEW_16_10 | ecosystem: Environmental > Terrestrial > Soil >...
CTCAATCGAAGGATCGCCGCGGCCCAGCAGATCGAGATCTCTGGTTGGTCGATGCGGTGTGCGGCTCCACACCTGAAAAAGCATTGCCCCTTTCAGAATGAATTGGTCTCGGTATTTCGATTGGCTGAGGCGGTAGAGGAGCCGTTCGAGTGCGTAACGCGGTGAGAACAAGACCGAAATCCTCGGCGGTGCTGATGGCGAGATTCAAGAGCCTCTGGCGGACGGATGCAGCGGTGTTCCGGGATTTGACCGGCTTCACGTGAGAGCCTCCATGTACGGCCTCATCACGTTTGTGACTCGGCAGACTTTGGCGGCTTGCCACAGATCAGCCGTGGTTGCTTTTCGGTTCCTGATCGATTCGCGGAGAGCCTCAATTGCGACATCGCGCCCGATCTTATTTCGATACTTGAAACAATCCGCAACGGTCTTGGCAACGGAAAAAATGCGAACTGGCACTCCCTCAACGTAGTGTGTCTTCTGGCCGAACTCCAGCGACTGTTTTGAGAAGCGAACGATACGCATCCGTGGGTTGTCCGAGCGCGGGCGGCGATCCTTTTCGCCGATTGCCATCCAGATCTCAAATGGGCTCTCGGTTGCAATGTCGTGAAACCGGAGGGCGGAGAGCAGGCAGATAACGGCTCGCGGCGCTCGTTTCGCTGCCTCAGCGAAGGTGTGGAACTCCGTGATTGCGGTATCGGCTGCCGTGTAGATCCCGCGCCCTGATCGGACGACGACACCCTGCTGCTCTGCAAGACGGAGATATTGGCGGGCGATTCCGTGAGCCGCGAGATCGCGCGGATGAAGAACGCCGGCAGCCTTGGCGAGCTCCGTGATTTTGGCGATGGGTTCTACAACATGCACTACTCGATTTTACATAACGTCGGGAATTATGCACAAGTCCCGACAATGATGAGCAAGTCTCACCCGGACTGATAGTGCGGTCGAAAGCACTTGACCCCCCGCGTTACCGGGGGTTGCCCGCATGTCTTGGGCGCAGCACTTCCGGCTCCAAAGCTTCTTTAGATTTACCGCCACTTTCAAGGTTTTCAACAACTTGGGGAATCTGCTTTCCGCTCAAGGGCATCCCCTGTAGGCTCAACACGAGGGGTTTTGTCACGGTTCTGCCACGGTCGCCTCATCAGATCGGCGCCCAAGCCCGAGTTCAGAAACAGCGACAGGAAATGGTCGGGGCCGGGACGTAACCGCGCCGCAGCAATCGAGGGATGCCAGACAATAGATGGCCAGACGCCTCCGGATTTGCAGAATACGAGACGCTCACAATTGAGGGGTGTCACGGTTGCTGGAGCCCGCTCGACAATCCGCAGGGCGCGCGGTGAGTGCTGTAATCACCGCGGCGCATTGGCAGATCGGGCAGCGGATCGTGGAGCAGGAACAACAGGGATCACGCCCGAGTCCTACGGCGAAGAACTCGTGGCAAAGCTAGACCAGGACCTGACGGCACGTTTCGGAGGCGGATTCCGGTCCGGCTGATCACACGGGAGGTCAGCCGTTTCTTTGCAACTCGAGATGCCGGCTGAGATGCTCTGAGTTCAGCCGCTGCCGATGGCCCGGAAGCGCCAGCACCCGAAGACCCGTGCTGCCTTGTCGGAAAGGTGTGGTTCGAGCAGGACCGAAGCCGGTGCCACGCCTCCGGGGGGCGCATGGACGATGCGCTAACTCCACTCTTGTCAGCCCACGTGGCCGACGTAGTCCGGCGCGTTCACTTGAACATGGAAACCGTCCGGATCATAAAATTTGAACGATTCCTTCGAATTGGTACTGTCAAATTTCAAGTTCAACGACCTCAGTTTTGCGCGCACGTCGTCCGCGTCGAACCCCGCAATTCCGAAGTCGTAGTGATCCACTCTGGCGGCCTCCCCGTCGCCTTGCTCAATGCCAAAGAAGCAGTCGCCGACTCCCAAGATATGGGTTCTCGCGGAATGTTGCTTCAGCGGCATTTCGAAGAACTCCTGATAGAAGTTGGAGGTGCGATGAAGGTCGGGAACTTTGACCGTGATGTGGTTTATGCTTACGGCACGGCAGCCTTTCTCCTGCGGCCCCGGCTGTGCGACAGCCGCCAATGCGGCAAGGGAAAGAACAAGTTGACGGCGGGTCAGTTTGCCACACTCGAACTTGTTCAGCATCGTTTCTATGGTTTGTATCATAGGGATCTCTCCACTCGTTTCTTTCTGTCAACCCAGATGACGATCAAGGAAGTTCGCTTGCGCTTCCAGAGCTTCCCTGGATTCAGGCAGGTCGAACAAATACCAGAAGGCGTGCGGCATGGCATCGAAGACCATCAGGCGTGCATCCACGCCGGCCCGCAACAGTGCTCGATGAAAATCGACGGTGCCGCTCAGACAGTGATCGCGCGTCGAAGTCATGCACAGAGTCGGAGGAAATCCCTTCAGGTCCGCGTACATGGGTGAAAGCACGGGATCCTGGCGGTTGTGGTCGCCCACGTATGGGACCATGCCCAAGCCCTTCAGGGCAGGAACCATTGCACTGAAGTTTGTGAAGCCGCTGGTGCCGTAGAGAAATCGGGAGTCTCCGTAGCGGGCCAGATCGACATAGCCCGAAAAGAAGCCCAAAACGGCCGGCAAAGGGAGACCGAGCCTGCGCGACTCAACCGCCATCTGAGCCGATAGCACAGCACCTGCGGAAGTACCATAGACGCCGATCTTGTTCGGCGCATGCTCCTGAAGGGAGTGCTTATATACAGCGACTGCATCGTCCACCGCCGCGGGAAACGGATACTGCGGGGCTAGCCGGTACTCGACCGCGATTACCCGGATGCCGGTCAGCGCTGCGATGGTAGCGCCTTCAAGGGCTGAGCCGGAATCGGACGTAAAGCCTCCGCCATGCAGACAGATCAGAACGCGGTCTTGCTTTTGAGGCGCGGCGCGTTTGGGGACCACGACCTTGCACGCGACTCCCGCTAAGGTTGTCTCGGTGATTTCGGCCGGAAAAGTAGCGTGCAACTTCTCGGCGAAGTCCGCGGCCTGTTTCGTTCCGGGCTCGGGTGTCCATCTTTTTCCGCTGACCATGAGGGCAAAGGCCTCGGCAGAGATAGTTTTGGGAACGGGAACGATGCGTTTGATGTGGGCGGCGCCATCGCTGTCTATGGTTGTCAGATCGTCCGTCGGGGGCGCCTGCGCCCGTGCCAGCCAAAACCATCCGGCCGGCAGAGTAAACAAAGACGCCAAAGATCTTCTCGTCATACGTCACGACCGCGACAGCAACCAGTCTATTAGAATACAAGATTTCTCAAGTCGCGCGATTTTGGCTGTCTCAGGTAACGCGCCAAGGGCGTCAAAGCGGCCACGCTGTGGCATGCCGGCAGGCTATGGCGGGCACGGCTGCGTGCCATTGTTCAGTGAAGGTCGCTTCGCGCGCCTGCATCTCTACGGATGGCTGGTGCTATGGTGGCCCAAGTAGTGGGCCTCCCCGACGAGCCGTAGATCGCGATGGAGCGCGGGGATTTCTCTATGAGTCGGGAATCCTCATTCTAGCGGGGGAAAGGGCACCCGGTCCTGTTGTTTAGGCGCCCAAGGCAAACATTTGCGGCTGCCGCTGTACGAGGTGGGGCGCACGGAAGGGCTGAAAGCGGTATCCAGCATTGAAGATGGTTTCGATGTACTTGCCTCTGTGCTCGCCCAGCTTCCTTCGCAGCCGGAGGATGTGCACGTCCAGCGTGCGCGTGCGGATCTGGTTGCTGTAGCCCCACACACGCAACAGCAATATCTCGCGGGTGACCAACTCGCCGGCATGCTCAATCAGGAATGCCAGTAGGTCGTATTCTTTGCGGGTAAGTGTTAGGGGCTCGCTGTCCAGCAGCGCTGTCTTATTCCCGAAATCCAGGTCCAGGTGCTGGTCATGATAATGTTGCTCATGTATCTTGGTAATCTGAATCGGTTCCATCCGAACGATCTCCTTTTGGCTTATCGCCTATACTGATGTTACGAGTAAGCGGCAGCCGTGGTGGTTTGTTTTTTGTAAAACTCCTGCAAAGATGTGAATGAAAGGGGCCGCGTAGCTACATCGTCCTCATCGCCTGTGCTACCGCATTAGAAAAGGCCAGTGCGAGACTGGATGCAGCTTATAGTGTATGGCGGCAAAACAGAGTATCGCACTAAAGGCCGCGAGCACAATCCCCGCGATTGTTAATACCTTGACCCACGGAAACCGGTGGCCTTCTCGCTTCAGTACCAAAAGGTATCCGGCGAAGACGCCGACGTAAAACAACAAGCACATGGGTAGCGCAAACAGCAGCATATTAACCGCGTCGGGCGTGGGGGTGACGATGGCGGCGACGATGAAGATACCCAGGATCGCATAACGGCTGTGCTTCACAAGGAACGCCGGCCTGACGACGCGAAGTAACGCCAGGACGAAAATTAGAATGGGCATTTCGAAGGTGAGTGCCACCCCGAGCGTCACGTTAACGAATAGATCGAAGTATTCGTTGATGGACACCGTCGGATCGACGTAGTTTCCTGCACCGATGCCTAATAGAAATGTGAGAGTGAAACGGAAGGCCACAAAATATGCGAATGCGCCGCCGAGGATGAACAGGCCCCCAGTGGAAAGCACGAATGGCACCGCATAACGGCGCTCGCGCTTATAAAGTCCGGGAGAGATAAAAGCCCAAATTTGATAGACTACCCAAGGTGCAGCGATAAAAAGGGCGCACAGAAAGGGCAGCTTGACCCAGATGACGTTGAATTGCTCCATCGGGGTGATGGCTTTAAGGGTGGGCGGCTTGATGCCCAGGTGTGTCAAGGCTTCGACGGCGGGGGCGGCGATGAGGCGCCAAAGCTGGTTGACGAAGGTCAAGCTGATGGCGCCCGCGACGAGCAATCCCAAAACCATCTTTAGGATGCGCGAACGCAGCTCCTGAAGGTGATCAAGGAAAGACATGCCGAGCATGCCCTCTTCGCCGTCGTCGGGGAGATTTGGCGGCTCAGTCGGAGGGGGCGTGCGCCCCCCTCCGCCTCGGCCAGCGGAAACGGTGGTGACGGCTCTGGGTGAAAGCGCAACTGTCCCTGTTGAAGTCATTTATGTGCCAAAATCGAAGCGCCCATCGAGAATTCTCCTTTTCCGCAACCAAGGCCTCACGGACACCCTCGCGTCGGCCTAGCCGGGTCCTCGGTGGTGTAGACCCTGCTAATCGTAGAATCCCGGCTTTCCACGCTGGATGAAGCGAACACTTCGGCGCCGACGCTGGCACCACTTGAAGAATAATCGTTGCTGCCGTTATCGTACCGATGACCGCTTTCGATTTTCTGGGATCTGGCTTGCAGCTCCAGGTTTTGCAATTCACGATCGAAAGCGGCTTTCATCTCACTTCGGACACGGCGAAAATAGCTGATCGCCGTTCCCAACATTCTGCCCAATTCGGCCAGTCTCTTCGGACCGAACAGCACTAAGGCAATCACGAAGATTACTGCCATCTCCGGTAAACCTACGGGACCCATCTCGCTCCTATTTCCTTACAAGCTCCCTCGTCACGGCGCAAGCGCCCGTCACTTGGCCTCCAAACGGCTTTTGGGTGGCGGAAAATCATGAGCCTTGCCCATGCTCGGTAGGCGTGCGAGTTTCTTCAGGACCGACAGCTTTGAATGAGTCCTTGAAGTTACGGATACCTTCGGCGAGGCCTTTGCCCAGAGCCGGCAACTTCTGCGGACCGAAAAATATTAGCGCGATAGCCAGAATCACCAGTAGGTGCCTGGGTTGGAGCAGATCTTCAATCATCGATTTGAGCCTCCTATATCGGTTTTTTACTACAAAAGCGCGGCGCGGCCTGCGGTTAGGCCGCGCCCCATTCTCCACGACAATTTGTGCCTCGCAATGAGCTGCATCGGCTGCTTGCGCCGCAACGCCCCGATTTCTGATGCAACGCGGACAACAGTCTTACGCTATAGCAGTTAGCGAACGGCGGTATCCGCCGCGACAGCCATAGATTGCAATAAATCGAGAAACTGTTGGCTTTGACCGATGAAAAGCCCATCTGCGGTGAAGCTATTAATCGTTGCCACGGCGCCCCCAAATTTATCGGTTAGCGGACGAATGATTGAAACATTCGGGAGGCCGGGCTTGAATTCGCAAGGGACGGGAAAGATCAGACTGGGCTGGATCGAAGGATTCAACGGGCTGAAAAAGTTAGGAAATGTCAGGCCGGATATGGTGTCCGTAAATGGCGCCACAGGCGCTTGCACTCCGTTGCCGGCAAAATCAACCCACTCCAAAAAGTGAGCGATCTCGTCGCCACCGATGCCCAGAGTGACCGAAAGCACTTCAAGATCCTGAACTTTTTGGCTCATCGCTGCGTACAGACTCGATCCGCCTTGCTCGATGTATCCGAAGTGAAAGCCTGCTACATTCGCGATGGCTTGAATATGATCGTTACCGGGAAAGTTGGGGTTAGGGGCGCCGTTGTAATCGGCATCGCTTCTGGGAATGGCGGTAACGCCACTGAGAGTAATCGCCTGCGGAAATATGCCCCCAAGGTCCGGATTGGTTTCGCTCCGGTAGCGAACATACCAGCTGGTATCGACGTTAAGTTGCATCAGGTTGGTGAGGCGGAGCTTTCCCGACGATCCAGTCGCTGTGCTTCCCGGCAAGGTCTCGAACTGGGTGAAATCGACCGGCGCGGCTCCTCTGGACACCAGATAGGCATTGAGGAACGTGGCATGGCTCACTTCGTCCAGCGTGTTGCTGCTGATATATTGCGGACCATCACCATCGAGGTTTGACAAGGCTACCTGATAGGGGTTCAACTTTTCGTTCGGGTTTACCTCGATCGGCAAATGATCGCCGATGCCACCCAGTTCCGCGTACTGTGTCCAAAGGTCCGATTCGATCAATTCCGCTGCCGCCAGAAAGCGGAGAATCGCGATGTCGCCGCTGGAAAGCCTGGAAGACTGTCCGAACATGGGCCGGCCGGCGGCCAGAACTCCCGCGCCGATCGCGGCAACTCCTAGTCCTTTCTTCATGAAAGAGCGCCGGTTTGTCGCGCTCTGCATTTTCTCTTGTCCGTTTGTCATTTATTGCTAACTGCCTCCTATAGCGATGCTAACAACCCGTGACGGATCCGTCGTTGTTAAACTGTAAAGGTTTTGTACATTCGTCTATCTGTAGAGCAGCGCTTCCGATCAAACGAATCATCGACGAGTGTCCGCGCGATACACTCATGATCGAGGGGCGTTGAGAGCGCCATGGGCGGCTGCGGCGAGGGCTTGACGAACCCGAAACAACCTGCCCTTGATCGTGTTCTCTTTCAGGCCTGTCATTTGAGACAGCTCAGCTATAGAGAAACCCTCGACCTCTTTGGCAATAAGCAGCCAACGGTCGTCCTCCGGGACATCTGCCAGCAGCTTGTTTATGAAGTCTCTTTGCATGGCAGTTCGATCGGGTGTAGGACGCGGGTCGGCAATCTCCATACGTGGCGTTTGCGCGTCGTCGAGCGAATCGCTTGAGTAAGTTGTTTTGAATCGTTTCTTCCGCAGGAATCCGTAACATTCATTCACAGTGATGCGGTAAATCCACGCATAGAAAGAGCTGCGGCCCGCGAATCCATGGATGGAGAAATAGACCTTGGCAAAGACTTCCTGTGCGACGTCATTCGCATCGTCGGGATTGCCCAGGATGCCATAGGAAACGCGATAGATCTTGGATGCGTAGCGCTCGACGATCTCATGAAAAGCCGTTTTATCGCGAACCTGCAATCGCGCCACCAGGTCGACGTCACTAGGTTCCCGCTGTTTAGACGGCGCTTCGTTTGGCCAAACGCAAAAGGCGTTGGTATTTGCAGTCTCAGACGTGGTCGCGTACATATTTGCCGCCTTCACTCCTCACACGACAGCGGGGCACAAAAGGAACTCCCCGAGGCTCGTTGGCACTCGAAATCGGCGAATCATTGGCAGGAATGGCAGGTCCTATTGGCTACCTCACCGCATTTCTTTTAGATACGCGATGATCGCACTCCGCTCGGTGGCGCTCTCCACATGGAAGGCCATGTCACTCTCCGGAACGAACTTGTCCGGACCGGCCAGCCATTTTTCGAGCGTATCGGCGTCCCAGGTAATATGCGAACTCTTCAGTGCGTCCGAGTAATTAAACGACGCCACAGATCCTGCGGCCCTACCGTAAACGCCTCCCAGCCGCGGCCCCTCCTTATCGTGATCGAGCGAATGGCAGCCCGAACACCGCTTTTCGAAAAGGCTCTTGCCGTCGCCAGTCTCCGTGCGCGCGGTCATCACCACAACGGCGAATGCCGCAGCTAGCATCACTAGCAGTTGTTTCATTGGAATCAGTTCCCCGGCACCAGCGGCGAATCCACCACTGCCAGGCTGTGCTTGCGCGCCACATACTGCACGTTCGTAATACCGAGCACGCTCCGCAACCGCTCAGCGGGTACTTTCATCGGACCAGCCGCCGGCGCGGTTCCGGGCGCCGGTTGCGGGAACGCCGTGGACATCGCCGTATGGAAAGTCACGTTGCCCTCCACCTTCTGCAACACTTGATGGATATGGCCGTTCAAAACCGTCACTGACCCGAAGCGCTTCAGGTACGTGAGCGCCTGCGCGCTGTCTTCGGTGCCCCAGCCCCAATCGGGATAGACCGACCACAGCGGGATATGCGCGAACACCACAATTGGCGTGCTGCTGGAGCGAGCCTTGAGGTCGGCTTCCAGCCATTGGAGCTGATCGGTGCCCAGTTTTCCGAGGTGTTCCAGTCCAACCACGTTCACCAGTCCGACAAAGTGCACGCCTTTTTGATCGAAGCTATACCAGCCGTTGCCCTTCGTATTTTTGCCGTAGCGTTCCAGAAACTGCTTGCCATCGTCCACCGCTGTGTCATGCTCCCCAGGCACATAGAAAATCTGGCTGGTCTTGGCGGACTTCAGCAACTGGTCCATGGTGTCGAATTCCCCGGGCTTGGACGTGTGGCTGAGGTCGCCCGTGTGAATGATGAACTCCGGCGCCCGCGGCAGCGCGTTGATCTTATCAACGGTGGCCTGCAGCGTGCCAGCCACGTCCGGATTTGCCGGCTTGTTGAATCCGATGTGGCTGTCGCTGATTTGCACGAAAGTCATCTCGCCTTTGGCCTCGCCGGCGGGGACGGGCTTCCCGAATGCGCGCGAGCTGAGAACGCCGCTGCCGACGGTCCATACTACGCCCGTTCCCGCCCAGGCCATGCATTCGAGGAATCCCCTGCGGTTGATTCCGTCGTCGTTGTGGTCGTGAAGAATGAATTTGGACATTTTGCTCTCCACACCCATGTACTTCCGTGACGCATCGATTATTCCCGCCCCGTCGGCTTTTCAAGTGTAAATTGAACGCGGGAATAAACTGCCGCTGCCGGCGGTATGTATGGATATGAAGAAGATCCTCCGGAAGCGGCCCCGCTATGCCATAGCGTGTGCCGGCGTGCTTGCCGTCGCGTCGGCATTCATCCATCCGTTCGGACTGAAGACCAATTCGTCCCGGCCGTTGCTCTCCGGCGCCGATGTCGATCCCGCCGTGGTACGCATCCTGGAAAAATCCTGTCAGAATTGCCACTCTGAGCGAACCGAATGGCCCTGGTATAGTTATATTGCCCCCATGTCCTGGCTGATCGAGAAGGATGTGCACGAGGCCCGTAGCCATATGAACCTATCCCGCTGGGACGAGTATGACGCCCAGAAGCAACATGACCTCCTGGCTGAGCTCGCCGCCGTCGTGCGAAGCCGCAGAATGCCGCTCTCCCGCTATATTCTTTTGCATCCTGGAGACAAACCATCACCGGACGAATTCGAGCGAATTTATCAATGGACGCGTGCCGAACGGCGGCGTCTTACGTCGCTGGCCTCAGCTCACAGTGCCGCTCCCGCAGATGCAGGCGTTGCCCGGTAATGTGCGAGGCGCTGCGGTGTACCATATAATCACGAATGATTTTGCAGTCGGGACCTGGACGGTTGCCAATGGCGGCTCTGCCGCGCAACTCGCAGGCTGCGCGCTTCGAGGGGCCGGCCTGATGGAAGCCGCGCCGAAGGCGGCCCTCTTCGAAAAAACGGTGCTTCCGCACTTGGACGCGGCTTATAACCTGGCGCGTTGGCTCACGCGGAACGAGCACGATGCGGAGGACATCGTCCAGGAGGCCTACCTGCGCGCCTTTCGGTTCTTCGACGGTTTTCGGGGCGGAGACGGGCGGTCCTGCCTCCTGGCGGTGGTCCGCAACACCACACTGACCTGGCTCCGCCGCGAGAAGACCGCACTTCAAGTGTCTTTCGATGAAGAAATGCACGGTCCCGGCTCCGAGGCCGCGACTGTCGAGGCCAAGTTGGTGGAGGGCGCCAGGTTCGCAGCGTTACGGAATTGTCTGGACTTACTTCCCGTCGAGTTCCGCGAGGTCGTGGTGATGCGGGAGATGGAGGAAATGTCTTACCGGGAAATCGCGGAGGCCGCGAGTGCGCCGATCGGCACCGTCATGTCCGGCTATCGCGCGCGCGCCAAAGCCTGCAGGATTGTGTGGCGGCGCGCATGAAGGAGGCTTCCAAATGACCTGCGTGCCGGCAAAGAGTCTACTGGAGTCGTATCTGGACGATGAATTGGATGCGGCCCAAACAGCCCATGTCGCGGAGCATCTGGCGAGTTGCAGTTCTTGCGCGGGGGTGCATGCGCAACTTCTGGAACTGCGCGCCGCCATCCGGGCCCACGCGCCTTATTACCGTGCGCCCGCCGGCCTGCGCGAGCGCGTTCAGGTTTCCCTGCGCCAGGCGGATCGACAAGCCACCCGGCGAGCCGCCCCATTTTGGCGCTGGATGGCGATTGCGGCCGCCATCCTGCTGGCGGTTTCGGCTGCGTGGAATATCGCCCTTCTCCGTTCGCGGACTTCCAGCGTGGATCTGATCGCGCAGGACGTCTTATCGAGCCACGTGCGATCGCTGATGGGAGCACACCTTTTGGACGTGCCTTCGTCCGACCAGCACACGGTAAAGCCCTGGTTCAATGGCAAGCTGGACTTCTCGCCGGACGTCAGAGACTTCGCGGCTCAAGGTTTTCCATTAATTGGCGGGCGGATCGATTACGTGTTCGGCCGTCCGGTTGCGGCCCTCGTGTACCAGCGGCGTAAACACATTATCAATGTGTTCACGTGGCCCTCGAGTGCAACGGATGGCGGCCCAGACCTGGACCGAAACGGTTATCACGTTGTCCATTGGAACACAAGCGGGATGACTTGGTGGGCCGTATCGGATTTGAACGCCGGCGAACTGCGGCAGTTTGTGGACCTATACAGGCCGTAATCGCATGCCCGCATCCGCCCGAATTTCGCCTTGACCTGGTCGCTCGATCTAGCTTAGCTAGCCCACGGTACCGGATCTCCTGAACGAGCACCGCAACCTGCATCCCCCATTTCACGCCGGCTATTCTCTCTGCTAAGTCAGATGAGACCTGGTTTACGGAATGTTTACACTTTAGCGGAATAAATATCAAGGTTTCTAAGTAGGCTAAAACAGAGAGCACAACTTACGAGGTTAGTTTCTCCAAAGAATCTTTCCCTCAGCCTGGCGCGCGCGCACTCCGAATTCGCGGGCCTAGACTGATGGCAGTCACAAAGAGCGGTTAATTAACACTTCCTGAGGAGCAATGAGATGGCCAAAATGACTAAAACAATGTTGATTAGTGTTCAAGCGTTAGCAACGACTCTACTGTGTATACCAGTTTTGATTTCCCAATCCATCATTTCCGGCGACCTAACCGGCACGGTGACGGACCCCAGCGCGGCGAGTCTTCCGAATGCCGAGGTGACGTTACAGAATGCCGGCACCAGCGCCACGCAGACCGTCGCCACGAATACGCAAGGCGTTTATCGGTTTGCTTTTATCCCGCCAGGGACCTACAGCGTTACGGTTGCAGCGCCCGGCTTCCGGAACGCCCGGCAAACGCACTTGCAAGTTGTTGCCGGCCAGTCAACCACTGCCGATTTTCAACTCGTCCTGGCCGCGGCGACCGAGACCGTTGACGTCACCGAGCACGCTGCCGGGGTCCAAACGGAAAACGCCGATACCGTTACAAACTATAGCGCGGATCGAATCCTGGACATACCCAATCCGGGCGGCGATCTCACTTATATCGCGCAAGCCGCTCCCGGCATAGTTATGAACACGCAGTCGGGCTATGGCAACTTTTCAGCCAACGGCCTGCCCGGCACGTCGAATCTGTTTTCGGTTAACGGCCAGAACTTCAACGATCCGTTCCTGAGCCTGAACAACAGCGGAGCTTCCAATCTGCTGCTGGGATCCAATGATGTTGCCGAAGCCAACGTCATCACCAACGCTTACTCCGGCCAGTACGGACAGTACGCCGGCGCGCAAGTGACGTATATCACCAAGTCGGGCAATAACCAATTCCACGGAGACGCGATCTGGATGTGGAATGGCCGCGCTCTGAACGCGGACGACTTCTTCAGCAACTCGGTGGGATCTCCGCGTCCTTTCGACAATTTCAATCAGTGGGCTACGGGTGTGAACGGGCCCATCCGGAAGAACCATACGTTCTTCGACGTGGACTACGAGGGCGTGCGGGTAGCGCTGCCCACCGCGACCAGCCTGATACTGGCGCCCAGCCCTCAATTCCAGGCCGCCACTTTGGCCAACCTGGCCGCCGTTGGCAATTCGGCCGAGATACCTTTCTACAAGCAACTCTTCGCCGTATACAACGGCGCGCCGAACATTGGCTCGGCGATCCCCGCAACCACCCCTAATGGAGGTTGTGGCGGGTTTAGCCTGCTGGGAGCCGGCGTTCCGTGCGCCGACCAATTCCGCGCCACGACACCCAATAAGCTGTCGGAGTACCAGTGGTCCTCGCGCGTGGATCACAACATCAGCGACCGGGACCACGCTTATCTGCGCGTGTACCGGGACAACGGATTTCAGCCCACCTTCACCAGTCCTTTCGGCTCCACTTTCAACGACCAAAGCACCCAGCCGCAGATGTCCGCGCAATTGGCTGAGAACCATACGTTTAACTCGACGACCGTAAACCAGATCAACGTGTCCGCTCTGTTCGCTTCGGCTACATTCGTGCCCGCCAATGCGGCCGCACAGAGCGCAGCGCTGCCGGCGGAGGTGGCGTTTGCCGGCGGCCAGTTCACCGAGACCAACGAGCAGCCTTTCTTCTTTCCGCAAGGGCGCCGCGTATTTCAGTATCAGATTATCGACGACTTCTCCAAGGTCGTAGGGCGCCATACCTTCCGGCTCGGAGTCTCCGCTCTGCACGACAACGTCACCGATCTCGGATTCGGTGAAAATACTCAAGGTGCGCTGACCGTTGCTTCATTGCAGCAGTTCTACAATGGGGGCGGTCCAAATACATTCTTGACGCAAAACTTCCCGAACGCGACTGAGCAGCCGATTGGACTGAGGACCATCGGTGGTTACGTGGCGGACGACTGGAAGGTAAATGAGCGCTTGACTGTTTCCCTGAACCTGCGCCTGGAGAACTACAGCAACCCAACCTGCGGCCACGACTGCTTTGCACGCCTGGCCTCTCCCTTCAACGGCTCGGCGGTCATTCCCGATATTCCTTACAATCAGGCCATCGTGTACGGCCAGCACAATGCATTCCGGAACACGCAGGCTGTGGTTTGGGAGCCTCGAATCGGAATCGCTTGGCGGCCTTTCAAGAACGACCAAACGGTCATCCGCATGGGCGCCGGCATCTTCGCCGACGAACTTCCCGGACTCTTGGCGGAAGACGCCGCATTCAACCCGCCCAGCTTGACGGCCTTTACCGTCGCCAACGGCAATATTGCTCCCGGTACGCCCGGAAGCCTTTTCACCACGGCGGCACAGGCGAATCAAGCCTTTCTGAATCAGTTCAACTCCGGCGGAACACTGGCCTCGATTCAGCAGGCCACCAATGGCGCGTTCGCTCCGCCCAGCATATACGGCTTCCCCAACACCTTAGACCAGCCGACATATTACAAGTGGAACTTCGAGATCCAGCATGAGCTCGGATGGAATACGCTGCTGAGCGTGAACTATAACGGCACACATGGAATACATATCCCGATCATCGATAACGGATTGAACGCCTACTGCCCGGCCAGCTCGTGTCCCGGCGGATTTCAGGGATTGCCGGCTAGCGCGCCGAACCCCAGCTTTGGTACCGTGAGCCAGATTCTATCGGCGGGCGTCTCCAACTACAACGGGCTGACTACAAGCCTACGACGCACCGTCTCAGCGGGGCTTACTTTCAATCTGAACTACACCTGGAGCCACGCGCTCGACGATGTTTCGAACGGGGGCCTACTGCCGATTTCGCTGCAGACCGACGGCAGCCTTCTCAATCCCCAAAACCCTTTTAACATCAGGGGCAACTACGGTAACTCGGATCTGGACGTGCGGCACTATGTGAGCTTCGGCTGGGTATATACAGACATATTTCGGCACAGCGGATTCCACTGGGGTCCGAACGCCATCTTCGGCGGCTGGACGCTGTCGGGCAACGACTTCTATCGCACGGGCCTGCCCTATACCGTCATCGACGGGAATGCCACCACCACGCTCGCGGGCTTCAACTATGGCGGCACCATCTTCAGCACGCCGCTCACCAATACCTTCGCAAGCTGTGGCGCGAACGCCGTCAATGTTCCGTGCCTGACGACTTCTGCGTTCGCCCCGAGCACCGCGAGTCCCACGGGCTTTGGCCAGCAGGCACGCAACGACTTCCGCGGTCCCGGATTCTTCGACATGGATCTCTCTCTGACCAGAGAATTCGCAACTAGGGACCGCTTCAAAGTATCCGTTGGAGCTGAGGCATTCAACTTGGTGAATCACCCGAACTTCGATCAGCCGGTAAACGATGTCGCCAATCCGCAGTTCGGATCGATCACCAGGCTTGTCGGGCCACCCACGAGCATCCTGGGCTCGTTCGTGGCCGGCAACGACTCGCCCCGGTTCGTCGAGTTGAAAGCCGTGTTTCACTTTTAGCGGAAAGGTGCAACAACCGTTCCGATAGTCGCGGCTCAGTAGGCGCTGAACCTACTGAGCCGGAAGCGGCGGCTCCGGCGCTGAAGCAGCCGACGACGCAAGCGAGGCAGTAGGGTTTCTTGTTTAGCAAAGAGGTTTCGTGAACTTACGACTTAATAATGTTTTGTTTTTACTGGCTATATTGGTTGGATTGCTGGCGCAGGGGCAGACTGCGAGCGGTAGCGGGTTGCTGAGTGGGACTTACGTGTTCCGCGAGTTTGATATGTCCATTTCTCAAATGGCCGCGTCCGCGCCTAGGTACGCACTCTCCTGTACGATTGGGTTCAATAGCGGAAATGGATCGTACACGGTGACGGGCACAAAGACGACCAGCACTTTGACTACGATCCAGACTGTGCCCTTTAGCGCGTCGAATAGCTGGTCCTATGGGGATGGCTCTATTAGTATTATTGATCCGCTATCTGGTGACACGATAGAAGGCGCAGTCTCGCAGGGCGTGATCGTGGCTAGTACGCCAGACCCGGTGGTCTCCGGTTCCGATCTCAACATTTTTATCGCGATTCCCATGGGATCCCTGAACAGCGAGAGCTTCACATCGATTTATCAGACGGCGGTGCTGGATTTTTCAGGTGAAATCAAGAATGCGTTCCTTAACTTAAGCCCAGATGGGAAAGGCGGGTTGGGGACGATTACGCTGAATGGGCAAGAGACCAACGCACCGGGTTTGTGCCGGCGAATGTGACGCAATCCGTTAGCGGGGCGAGTTACAGCTTCAATGGGGACGGGAGCGCTACGCTGACGGTGCCGTGAATCCTTTATTCACGGGAACGAAGACGGTTTTCGCGTCGCCGGATGGGAATTTTATTTTAGGATGGACGCCGGGCGGGTTGGATATTTTCTTCGGCGTGAAGGCGCTGGCCGCCGGGACGGGAACGAACGGCATCAGCCAAGGCCTATATTTTACGGCGGGGTTCGATGTTGCTGGAATGCTTCAGAAGCGGCCCTTGGTTTCGCCGGATTTTTACTTCGGGACTTATCATATGACGGGCAACGCAAATGGGGACTCGCTGGTGCAACAAGTGACAAATCTGCCGCTCGGCGGAGTTACTGCGATTACCTGGGACTTTTCTACCGACGACCAGATCGTTGTAAACCCCGACGGAACCGCCGGGCCAGACGCTTTGGAGTATCGCTACGCATTCGGAGCGGAAGGGCAAGGGTTTGTGGCGATCGGGACGCAGGGAATGTTCGGGCTGGTGGTGGGGGTGCGGGCCGAGGCGCCGCCGGCGGTTGCGGGCTTTTATCTCGATCGAGCATCGGTGGCTAATGCGGCGAGTTATCAACCGGTGATTGCGGGGGTCGCGCCAGGGGAGTTGATTACGTTATTCGGGAGCGGTCTGGCTTCAATGACGATGGCAGTGGCGGGGGGCGAGCCTGTGCCGCTGCGTTTGGGCGGGGTTTCAGCGACGCTTAACGGGATTCCGTGGCCGGTTTTCGCGGTGAGTCCAAACCAGATTTCGATTCTGGTGCCGTATGGAGTGGCGCCTTACGGTGCGGTCAATCTTCAGGTCACCAATAACGGTGTGGCATCGAATGTGGTTTCGGTTGGTCCTGGCGTAAATTTCTCGCAACCTGGAATGTTCTCGCAGAGCCAGGATGGGATTGGATTTGCGGCGGCGCGGCATGCGGCGACGGAGGAGTTGGTGGACCAAGCGAATCCGGCACAACCGGTCGAGTACATTTCGATCTACATGACGGGGTTGGGCACGGTGACGCCTGCGATCGCAGACGGGGCGCTGGGGCCGAGCAATCCGCTGAGTACGGCGGATTGCTGGACGAATGGCTCGATGTCCGTGGTCTTCAACGACTACGGTCCGGGCGCACCCTCGGAATCCGACGTCTTGGGCACGATTCAGTTTGCGGGGCTCGCGCCGGGGCTGGCGGGGCTGTACCAGGTGAATGTGCAGGTTCCGACAAACGGGCTCACGCCGGGCGATTTGGTGGAGATCGAATTCCAGATCGACCACGAACGGTTTCAGCCGGCGGACATTAAGCAGGTCTATATTCGTATGGACCGGGAGCCGCAGTTCCGCGCTGATGCACCTTGCTGATGTTACACGTTGCTGATATCACACCTTAGCAGGGACCAGGACTGGGGCGTTGGCCAATAGTTGGTCTTCGAAGGTGTAGTCGGGAGCGAAGGATGTATTCGCGGGGGATGCGAACGAATTTCACCGTTTTCTTGCAGACCTTAGCGAAGGCTCACGTGGCCCTCGGCTGCAACGAAGGGCGGTCCGAAGCATTGCGTCAGGGCATGGCACCGCCGTGTCCACCTCCGTTCAGCGATGATTTAAACGAGTGTTTACAAGTTTACTGGAATAAAGATTCGGGTTTCTAAGTCGACTCACACAGAGAACACAACTTATGAGCTTACTTTCTCCGAAAAGTCTTTTCCTTAGCGTGTCGCTGGTCCTATTGCCAGCCGCGCGCGCGCAATCCGGATGCGCCGCCCCGGACGGCAGTCGATTCAACCTGGAGCCTCGTCCTAACGCGGTGGTACAGTCAGCGTTATCCGTCGCCATGCTCCCCAACCGTGTGGGTCCCGATATGGATTTGGTGGTGGCCACCGCCTATGATGCCCGGGGTCTCGGTGGTAGCAACGATGGCTTTTACGTGCAGAGGTCCGGCGTCAACTGCCAGCCCGCCTTTGAAGGCGGACTGCCGGTCATCGACAACGTATTTGGTCCCAATGGCACGCCTACGGCGGTCGCCGATCCGGCACGCGACGCGTTCTTCATCGTGGATCTGAGATTCAGTATCAACGATCAAAACGCGGTGGGCATTCTAAGGACGACGTCTGCGAATCTTCTGAGTTCGACGGCGTGCCCCAGCGGAACGCAAACCGACGCTGGCAGTGCGTCTTGCTGGCCCGCCGGCACAGTCGCCAACGTTACGGGGCTGGACCAATTTCTGCAGTCACCGCACATGGCCATCGACCCCCGCAAGATCGGTTCGGCGACCGGCGCGGGCGATCTGTACACAGTGGTAACGGAGCGAATCGGGACGGGTCTAGATACCAGCATCTTCCTTACGGCATGCACCAATCCCAATCTCAAATGCGGTGAATCGATCGTTATTAGCGGCGGCGACCTCATTGCGAACTTCAGTTTCGTGCAGGTTCGCCCGGATGGACTGATCACCGTATCGTACTTGAACACCGGTGTGAGCCCGGAAACCATTATGTTCGTGACTTGCACGCCGAATGGAGCACCCGCTGCGCCGACATGCGGTTCCCCGCAGGTGGTGACGGCCGAGAACAATCCCGCCGCCGGCACGATCGGCGACCTGCCGATGTCGGACCAGCTTTACCCGCGCCATGTGAACCGGCTGGAGAGCGACGGAACGACGTTCACCACTTTCCTGGTCTACGATCGCTGTGACGTGGCACTGATTGAGCAATTCGGCGCGGGGGGCACCTTCTGTCCCAAGACCGATGTCGTGGTAACAACCTCCACCGACGGCGGAGCTAATTGGAATCCGATAGCGAAAGTGAGCGCGAGCGCCGGACAACAGTTCTTCGGCGCGGTGGCGTTGGACACGTCCACGAATACCGTCAACCTGGGCTACTATTCGACGGAAAACGACCCGTTTCAATTGCGTCCGCAGGTATTTCTAGCGCAGATCGCGGCTGGATCCACAACGGTTGCAGAACCTCACCTGTTGATTTCGGACTTTGGGGACGTGCAGGCAAAGCCGCCAATCTTTATCCTGGATCAACCGGTTGGGTTTGGC
>Ga0187871_10001701_pt1 | contig 18764 bp, 14 predicted proteins | sample June2016WEW_16_1_FD_132988 | JGI IMG/M metagenome (GOLD analysis project Ga0187871, IMG submission 132988) | Peatland microbial communities from SPRUCE experiment site at the Marcell Experimental Forest, Minnesota, USA - June2016WEW_16_10 | ecosystem: Environmental > Terrestrial > Soil >...
GCGGCCGAAGGTGCGCGTCGTGGTTCGCACCGTTGTGGCGTTGACCTGGACGGTCGTCTTTTCGATGTCCTGGTAAGGCTCAAAATTGCCGTTGTCTCCGCGCCGCTGTAGCGATTGGTTATCCACCGTGCGATTGCCGCTCTGGGTATGACTTGTGAGCGTGCGGGTGGGATTTACAGAGCCGCCTTGCGACTCGCTCGTGACTGTGTACGACTTGCTCGCGTCGCCCGATTGGGAATCGGAGGTTTGCGCCCACAGCGTCATGGCAGAACACAGGAACACTGTGACAGCGAGGGACAGGAACTGGCGCAAATAAGTACCGTTCGCCATACTCTAATTGTCTCTCTGTGGACATCCTGTGTCCAGCGGGACAAAACTGGCGTGTCATCCTGAGCGGAGCTGCTTTTCAGGCGGAGCGAAGGATCTCCCCCAGCGCGCGTGCATTTGTGCGACGGAGATCCCTCACCCGGCTGAACTGCGCCGGGCTTCGGGATGACACCTCACAAGTGAGGAAAGGACCTAGCTGGCGTTGGCGTTGTCGGAAACGCGGATCGAGAAGTTGACGGTGATTTTGGCCTTGGTTTCGACGGGCTGGCCGTTTTGGAGATAGGGCTTGAAGTGCCATTGACGCACCGCTTGCTGCGCCGCCGCAGTCAAGATGGCCGGGCCGCTGAGAACGCGCAGATTTTCAATGGCGCCGTCGGCGCCGACAATGGCTTGCAATACCACCGACCCCTGCACCCGTGCGTGCTGTCCCAGCACTGGGTAGATCGTCTCGACAGTTTGCTGTAGTTCCGGAGCGGTCGAGGAAGAGAGACGCACGTTCTCGGCCGCGTTCGTCGGCGGAGTCAGCGATGCAGTGACTCCCGAGCTACGGTTTGAGTCGCTGGGGATCTCCACTTTCGTGATGTTGCTCCCAGGATGAACGGTGCTGTGCTTGTCGCCCGCAACCACTTCGACATCCAGCGGAGGAAGAACGACCCGATTAGTCGCGACCACCGGCGCGGCTGGATTCGCGTCGGCCGGGTTTGCAGCGTCTTTGCTGGAATTAACTGTGGTCGGGGTGGACGCCTTGGAAGCGAGGTGGTTCTTTGCAGTCTCGGCCTGTGCCACTGGGGCGTGAACGGCCTTAGCAGGTGCCGCTGAGTCTGCATTCGGAGTGCTTTCCGAGCCGCTCGCGTCAGAAGCTTCTTCTGAGCCGAACCAGTAGTCGCTGTCTTTCACGATGACCACCGTGAGGGCGACCAGCAGGAGCGAGAGCGCGATCAACATGCGGACGGTCTGTCCCTTTGTGAACCTGGACCGTAGTCCCGCCAGCCCCGTTCTTTGATTCGTCTCGAACATTTCGTTTTTTTCGATCCGCACCTTAGTTAAATAACCTAGTTAATTAGCCTTCAAAAAGAGTTCTAATTTCCAGGCACCAACATCCTCAGCCCGTGAGCGAATATTGGCAATGGCACGAACCGGGGACAAGTGGCCCAAGAGTGCTATGTGGTTGATTTTGAGGGAAAAGCGGACACCGCCTGGACTCCGCTTTCAGGGCGGGCAAATGCGGCTATCCCAGCGTTGGGTGGTGACCTATTGCGCTCCGGCCCCTCCCGAGGGCACGTCCTGCCGCGGAACTACGTAGGGGACCTTGGGCTGGTGCGTTACTTGGCCGCGGGTGGCGTCGGCGACGTCGATGCCGGAGTGATCGAGCAGCAGCCCGGTGGCACGATCAAGCTCGACGCGCGACTTTTCGTAGGCGGCTTTGGCTGAAACCAGGTTCGATTCCGTAGTGGTCAGGACGGAAGCATCCTGGAGGATCGCGGTGGTGGTGGTGAGTCCTACTTTCAGCTTCTGTTGATCGGCATCGAGCGTCTGGCGGGCAAAGTCAACCGCATACTGGGCCGCCTGCACGGAGGCGCGGTTCTGCTTGACGTCGAATTGCGCGTTGCGTACTTCGATGCGCACCTGATTTTCAAGCTGGTGAAGCCGCACCTGGGCCTGGCGGTATTCCAGTTCGGCGCGCACCTGGTTGGCCTGGGCTTCGCGATTGCGCAGCGGAATGGTGAGCAAAAGTCCAACGCCCTTATCGGGCGCAGTGTTGTTGAACACTTGGTTCAGCGTGCCGCCATAGCTCACGGGGCCGCCATTGGTAAACGGCGAGGGCGCGTTGGGACCGTTGAAGCAGTCCGGCGGCCCGGTAGTGCACGCCGGCGGCAGAATCGCGGGATTGACGTTGCCGCCGATCCCAGACCCTCCGTAGTAGGCGTAAGCATCGAGCGTGGGCAGCATGGCGTTGCGGACGGCTTTGCTGCTGAGGTCACGCGAGTTGAGATCGATGCGCGACTCGACGATTTCGGCGCGATGAGCGAGAGCCTCATTGATCAAGTCCTGCGTGGGAATGACCGATTCTTCCTGCGGAATCTGCATGGTAGAGGTGGGAATTACTTCGGCCTCCGCCACTGCTGGGTCTTCGATGCTGCGGCTGACCGCGTTCTTCACCAGCAACTTCTGCAATTCAAGATTGTTCTGCGCCAGGATCAAGTTCTGCTCATCCGTCGAAACGGTGCTCTGCGCGCTCACTACCTGAATGGGTGGCAAGGTTCCGACCTTTGCCTGCTGCTTGGTATCGGTGAGTGCTTTCTGCGCGTAGGTGAGGGCCTCCTGTTGCACCCGCACGTTTTCGTAGGCGTAGACCAGGTCCCAGTACATGTCTTCGATCTGATCGACGGTGGTGATGATTTGCAGGCGAAAGGCGACGTCGGAGATCTCACGGTTGTTCTTGGCAATGCGGATGAATCGTGTATTGGGGAGGACTCCGAAACCCTGTAGCAGGTTCTGCGTCACCCGAACCTGAAAGTTCGAATTGATTCCTGGACTCAACAGACTTTCGGGACTATTGGTAGCGAGGTGAGTGTTATTGAATCCGGCGTTCAGAGTCGTCCCCCACTGAAATCCCTGGGTGTAGGCGAAGTTGGCAGTGTAGGTGTTCTCGGAGAGTAGAGGGATGGTGTCGACGGTGGCGGCCTGGGTGTCATTCCGGTCGAACTGTAGCGTGCTGGTGACGATTGGATCGAAGCTGGTGATGGGCGAGCCGATGCCCAGCGTGGAGCTGACCAAGCCGTTGGTGCCCGTTCCCACGCCGCTGGGAGCGACCGTGGTTCCTCCGGTGCCGGAGCCGACCGTGCCGCCGAGGCCGCCCACGCCGCCTCCCGGAGTATTCTGCACGATGCCGGCATTGACGCCGAGAATGTTAGCGCCCGACTTGGCGCGCAGGTAATCGGTGTCGGCGATGTTCAGGTTGTAACGGGCAATATCGATATCGAGATTGTTTTCGAGCGCGAGCGCGACCGCATCGTCAATTGAAAGATACATCTTGCCGTCACGCATGAGCGAGTCGATACGCGCCGAATTTCCCAGCTTTGGTTGCGCCACCTGCTGCGGCCGGTAGGGCTGCAGCAGATGAGGAAAGGCCGATCGCGGCTTGGAATAATCCTGCAAATGAACCGCCTGCGACTGGGCAGGAACGGACGCGGTTTGAGGCGTCGGGGCCGGGGGGACATCCTGTGAGCGCAAGAGCGGCAACAACTGCGTGCCGCCCAGGATGGCAAGGCTTGTCACCCTTAACAGCCAGGGGAGGCGCAGGCGGGCCGCTGTGGTTCGAGTCGAAGGCACAGACATAGTTCGTCTCCTTGAATAGAAACGGTGGAGCATCATTTGAACGTAATAGATCGAAGATCGATTTTGATACTTGGACGCGGAAAACATAGAACCGTCGCTCCATCTTAGCGGGACGAAGCGAGAGAATCGGTCGTCGAGTGCAAAGAATATTGTAAAGAATTGTGGGAAGCGGCACGAAAGCGGGGGTGCAGCGCCGGCATCCCAAGAACACAGGACAACGGCGCTGCGTCGTGCACTACGGCGGTTACTGTTGTGGTGGCGCGGCCGGAGCCACGGAGGGCAATTCTTTCCGCGGCGTGATGTCGGGGACATTGGGCAGGCGCGTGACCTGACCCTTGGCTGCGTCGTCGATGCTGATGCCGGCATGATCGAGAGTGACGCCGATCGCGCGGTCGAGTTCGATGCGCGACTTCTCATAGGCTGCCATGGCCGACATCAACGTGGACTCTGCCGTGGCCAGCGCACTCTGGGTCTGCAGCACCAGCGTTGTAGTCGAGGTGCCGAACTGATATTTCTTCTGTTCCGCATCCAGAGACTGCCTGGCGTAATCGACCGCGGCTTGGGCTGAGGCTACGCTGGCGCGGTTCTGCTCCACTCCGAACTGGGCGTTGCGAACTTCGATGCTGATCTGGTTTTCGATCTGCTGAAGTCTCATCTGGGCCTGCTGGTATTCCAACTCCGAGCGGATCTGCGTTGCCTGCGCCGCCCGGTTACGCAGCGGGACATTCAACTGCAGGCCCACCCCTTTGTCGGAGGCGGTGGAGTTGACGAGCTGATTGAGGGTCGCGCCATAGCTGTTCGTGGGTGCAATGGGGATGAAGGTTTCGCCCGGAGGGATGGTGGCCTCGTTCGGTCCCGCGCAGAAACCCGAGGCCTGCTCGGCTATCGGCTGGTTGGCGCAAAGATTGGCTGGATTCTGTACGCCGCCCAACCCTGTGCCACCGTAGTAGGCGAAAAGATCCAGCGTCGGCAACAGGGCGCTGCGCACGGCTTTGTTGCTGAGTTCGGTGGTGTTGAGTTGGATGCGCGATTCCACCAGATCAGCGCGATGCCGCAGCGCGTCGGCAATCAGATCCTGCGTGGGCTGGATGGCTTCGCTCTGCGGCAGTTCCATGGTCGAAGTGGGAATCACGTCAGCTGCTGCGAGGTTCTGATCGCGCAGGGTGCGGCTGAGCGCATTCTTCATCAGCAACTGCTGCAACTGCAGGTTGGTCAGCGCAATTGTAACGGCTTGCTGGTCCTGAGCGACCGTGCTCTGGGCGCGGACGACTTCAATCGGCGCCAGGCTGCCGATCTCCACCTGCTTCTTCGTGTCAGAGAGCGTCTTGTCGGCGAACGCCAGCGATTCTTTCTGCACTCGCGCATTCTCGTAGGCATAAACCAAATCCCAGTACATGCTCTGAATCTGGTTCACCGTGGTGATGACTTGCAGACGGAAGGCCACGTCCGATAGTTCGCGATTATTCTTGGCGATACTGATGAAACGATTGTTGGCCGCGAGGCCGAATCCCTGAAGCAGATGCTGCGTGAGCTGGAACTTGAAGTTGGAATTCAGCTGCGGACTTAAAGTGGTAAAAGGCGCATTGCCCGTCGCGATACGTGTATTGTTGAAGCCCACTGACAGATTGGTTCCCCACGAAAAACCCTGCGTATAAGCGAAGTTGCCCGTGGTGGTGTTCTGCGGCGATTCGGGAGTGAAGGTGCTGGAGGGAAGGATATGAAAACGGTCCTGCTGGAGCGTACCTGTGAGAATTGGGTCGAAGCTGGTGATCAGCGGTCCCAAACCAAGCGTCGAGCCGACCAAACCGCCTGCGCCAGCGCCCGCCCCGCCTGCGCCCAGGCTGGTGCCACCGGTGCCGGAGCCGACTTCGCCGCCGAGACCTCCGACGCCGCCGCCGGGAGTGTTTTGCACGATACCGGTATTGATGCCGAGGGTGGCAGAGCCAGCTTTCGCGCGCAGCACGTCGGTGTCGGCTATGTTCAGGTTATAGCGTGCGATAGCGATATCCAAATTGTTCTCAAGCGCGAGGGCGATGGCATCGTTCAGCGACAGGTAGAGCTTGCCATCATGCATCAGTTGGTCGATGCGCGCGGTGTTGGCCAGGTTCGGTGCTGACAAGTGCCGTGCCGTGTAGGGCCCGACCGGGTTGGGAAAATGCGATACCGGCTTCGCATAATTCAGCACGGGAAGCGGCCGCGTTTCCGGCGTGTTCTGAGGAACTGGGGCGGCGGGCGAGTCCTGCGCCCAACCTGCAATGGTCATAGTTCCAAGTAAGGTTCCGAATAGGACTGCGGCTGTCGTCAGCCGGATGGTCAAGCTCAAGCGTGAGAGTGGCATCTACTCATCTCCATTAGTTAAAACCAGTGCGTTGAGAGTTCGTTACGGCCTTGCAACAAAAGACCTGTGCCCCGCGATACCGCCGGATTTACGCAAATATAAAAGTTCCGCTCAGGTGTTGGTACGCAACCGGAAGCATCGGAGTTCCTGAAAAGCACATGAAAAACGAAAGCGAGACGAAAGTTTGGTGAAAGTCATCAGTATATCCGACGCTGGGGCTTCTCCTTCGAGCGCGCTGGTTCGAGCGCCGAAACTGATAAAGTGCTGCCCATGGCTCGACGTCTCCATCACGCAATAACCTGATGTACAAGTTCGTTTGGATGAAGCCGCGGGTGTGCGGGACTCGCGACTGTAAGAATAAAAAGATCGCATGCGCAATCTCAAACTGATTCTCTCCTATGACGGGTCGGAATACGCCGGCTGGCAGGTGCAGCCCGATGCAGTTACGGTGCAGGGCACGCTCGCCTCAGCCATTGGACGAATCACCGGCGAAAAAGTATTGCCCCAGGGTTCCGGCAGGACGGACGCAGGAGTGCACGCGCTGGCGCAAGTGGTGACATTTGTCACGGAGTCTTCGGTCCCCGCGGCCAATTTCGTGAAAGCATTGAACGATATTTTGCCCACATCTGTACGAGTTCTGGAAGTAGAAGACGCGTCGCCGGATTTTCACGCCCGCAAGTCAGCCCGGAGGAAAACTTATCGCTACCGGATTTATCGCGCCGCAATCTGTCCGCCGTTTCTGGCCAGATATGTGTGGCATTACCCGTATCCGCTGGATGAGCAGGCGATGGTGCAGGCGGCGAGGCTGGTCGAGGGCGAGCACGATTTCACTTCGTTCGCCGCGGTCGATCACGAGCGCGGACGCGAAGGCGCGCCCGTGTCGAACGTGCGGGAAATCTTTTCTTCAAACTGGGAACGGCAGGGCGATGAATTCATCTACACAGTGAAGGGGTCGGGGTTCCTGCACCACATGGTGAGAAATCTGGTGGGAACGTTTATGCTCGTGGGCAAAGGAACGCTCGGAGCCGAGGATCTCGCGCGCATACTGGAGGCGCGTAACCGCTCAGCTGCGGGCGCGACCGCTCCAGCCAGCGGATTGTACCTAGTAAACGTGGAGTACTAGATTCATGTGGGGACAGCCGCCCTCGGCTGTCCGTCGAGCGAAGCTCGACTTTTCCGCGTCTAGCTTTGTGAAATATGGCCACCGATTTCCAAATCGCGGTCCGCAAGGTTTCATCGGTGAATCCGGCAACCGGCGAACTTCTGCGCGAGCTGGAATGCGCGGGCGAGAGTGAAGTTCGGGCCGCGGTGACGCGGGCGCGAGCAGCCCAGCCAGCGTGGGCTGCTGTCGGCGTGCAAAAACGGATCGCGGTGTTGCGCGAATTTCAGCGCAGGCTGCTCGAGAAGAAATCAGAAATCGCTGAGGCCATCACGAGCGAAGCCGGCAAGCCTGTGGCCGAAGCTCTGACCACCGAGGTCCTGGTGGTGCTCGATGCAGCGCGCTTCCTCATCGACAATGCCTATAGCCTGCTGCGCGACGAACTGCTTCCACACGGCAATCTTGCTACCAAGCTCAAGAGCGGGCGAGTGGTGCGCGAGCCTTATGGCGTGGTCGCGATCATTTCGCCGTGGAACTATCCGTTTTCGATTCCCGCGACCGAGACACTAGCGGCGCTGGTGGCAGGGAATGCGGTGGTGTTGAAGCCTTCGGAATTTACCTCGCTCGTGGCGCTCGAACTGAAGTCGCTGCTGCATGCGGCGGGCGTGCCGAGCGATGTTTTCCAAGTGGTGGTGGGCGATGGCGCAACCGGCGCGGCGTTGATCCACTCTCAAATCGACAAGCTGGTGTTCACCGGCAGCGTGGCTACTGGCAAGCGCATTGCCGTGGCTGCGGCGGTACGTCTGCTGCCCGTAGTGCTGGAGCTGGGCGGCAAGGATCCTATGCTGGTGCTCGACGATGCCGATGTGGATGTCGCTTCGAGCGCGGCGGTCTGGGGAGCGTTCGTGAACGCTGGTCAGACCTGCTTGTCGGTAGAGCGTTGCTACGTGCACCGCAGTCTGTATGAAAAGTTTCTTCGCGCGTGTGTGGAGAAGACAAACAAGCTGCGCGTGGGGAACGGATCAGACCCCAAGACCGATGTGGGACCGATGATCCACGAACGCCAGTTGCAGATGGTGGAGGTCCACGTGGAAGACGCCGTGGCGCGCGGGGCACGTGTTTTGGCCGGAGGCTGCAGGTTGCCCGAGCTGGGCAACAATTTCTACAAGCCGACGGTGTTGGCCGATGTGACCCACGAGATGCACATCATGCGCGAGGAAACATTTGGCCCGGTGCTTCCTGTGGCGGCATTTGAGAGCGACGACGAAGCGGTGCGTCTCGCCAACGACTCGGAGTTTGGCTTGGCCGCGAGTGTGTGGACTCGCAACCGGGAGCGCGGAGAGCGCCTGGCACGGCGCATTCAGGCTGGAACCGTCATGGTGAACGATGTGATTTCGTGTTTCGGCATCAGCGAGGCTCCGCACGGAGGAATAAAGTCGAGCGGCTTGGGCCGAACGCATGGACGCTTTGGCCTCGAAGAAATGGCGCGGCTGAAATATCTGGACGTGGATCTCGCGCCGGGAATGAAGAAAGTCTGGTGGTACGGCTACGGCGCGACGTTTGCACGGCAGATGGAAGGATTCCTGGATTTCCAGTTTGCCCGAGGGCTAGGGAAACGCCTGCAAGGAGCACGACGCGCGGCGGGAGTGGTAGTGCGCAAGAAATTGTGAGCAGTGAGTATCGAGTACTAGAAACTAGAAACTGAAAGGCGATGCATGAACAATTCTTCGACTTCAGACCCGAAACGCGAACTGCTGCGTCACGCCCTGGCCACGCTGGCTTATCGCGGAGGCAAAGCCGTCCGCAACGCGTCCCAAAGTTTTGCCGACTTTCATGCAAATGAGAGCGTGCGCTCGCCCGGACAAATTCTTGCGCACGTTGGCGACCTGATGGATTGGGCGCACTCGATGGCCAAAGGAAAACAAGAATGGCACGATTCCAAGCCGCTGCCGTGGGAAAAAGAGATTGAGCGCTTCTTTGCAGCCCTGAAAAAGTTCGATGACTTCCTGGCATCGAGCGAGCCGCTACAGGCCACGCCGGAAAAGCTCTTTCAGGGACCGATCGCCGACGCGCTCACACACGTCGGCCAGATCGCCATACTGCGGCGCTTGGCGGGCGATCCCGTGAAGGCTGAGAACTTCTACAAGGCTGAGATCGTGACGGGACGCGTGGGCGCCGATCAGGCGAAGCCAAAGCTGGAGTTCTGAGCCCACGACCTCAGACCATCTTTTTCGGAAAATCATCTTTTCGAAGATCATCGGGATCGATTCCGGTACAGGGTCGCGTCGACCTGCCGGGTCATGGCTTCCACGTTCAAATCAACTCCTAGAAACTCCGAAAGTTTCTTGGCAATGTTTTCCGGATCGCGCAGTACATCGTGATACGAAACGCGCAGCGTCTTCACATAGGCCTTGCTGTCGAGCCAGGCGTTGACTGCGCGCAGGTTCTTCTCGAATGCCGCGGCGACCACAGACGCGTCGGTGCCTGGTTTCGCGGTTCCGCGATGATGCAGCATCACTTCCTGCGAGGCCAGCACTTCCGGGAGCGGCCTCTGCATGAAGATGACGCGGTATTCGTGACCCTCTGGCAGCGAGAGCAGAAGCAGCGAAATCACCTTCACCACTTTGCCCTCGGCTTCGGCAATGCATGCCGGATCTTTGGGAAGTTGTTTGATGCGCTCCCATTCGAGATAGCCCCGCGGATTATCCGCGTCGGCCTGGCGTTCGCCATCGGAGAGGATGGGCATTCCTCCCGCGGCCAGCATTTGCATCATCAGCGATGTGCCCGAACGAGGCAGGCCCGAAACAATTGTGATCATGCGTTTCCTTGAGCCTCAGTTCTTCAGTGGCACTTCCGCGCGGTAAATGGCTTGCCAGTGGCCGGCTTTGAGAACATAGATCGAACTGCCGTTGATGTGGACGGGAATCTTTTCTCCATTGCAGGTGGCGTACTGCTCGGCCTTGTAGGTGAGCAGATAGGCGCCGGTGGCCAGCGGGAGCGCTCCGAAGTCGGAAAGGCCGTAACCTTCCACGGTGCAGGTCTTCGCGGAAGCTTGCTGGGCTGCGAGTTGCTGGTCGCGGGAAAGTGTGCCGGTATCGCTCCAGAAGATTCCGTTTTCCGGCATGTGCGCGCGGAAATAAGTCTGATCGTTGTTTTTCCAGGCTTCGAAAAATCCAGTTTCGGTGCGCACGAGTTCCAGTTGCACGCTGGTGGGAGCATCGTTCTTGCGCTCCGTCTGGGCGCGAGTCGCGCCAAGCAGAAGCGCGAGCGGGAGAAGAATTGCCGCTCCAGTCAGAAAAATCTTCTTCGCAGGAAAACGTTCACGATTCAAACGATCAGGATTCATAAGTCGCTCATTCTGGCCTTAGACTGCCGGTCACGAGAATAGGCTTAGGATACGACATCAGGCGTCTTGGCCTTTGCCTTTAGCCTTCGAGTACAATGACCTTCGTAAGGCCGAATCCGGCGGCGCACGCGCCGCGCGAACGAGGGTAAGCGCTTTGGCGACGGGCGAAATCACCACTTCAGGCACACAAACTCCTGCGCAACTTCCTCATCACAAAGTCAAAATCAAGAAGGCTGGGCAGCGCGCCTGCAATGAGAAAAACGAAAAAGGCAAATTCTGCGGCGGACATTTGAAACGCTGGTTCTACTCGGAAGATGTGATCGAGCAAGCTTGCGGCGACGTCGAGAAGGCCTGGGGCCCGGACGCCGAGGTCTATCGCTGCGAGCACTGTCAGACGCTCTATTTGCCCAATCCCGCGGAAGCGAAGGTCAATGTTGCGGGGCAGGGAATGATTTCGGTGTTCGGGCTTACGTTGCCGCCGAAGGAGAAAGTACCGAGTACCTAGTACCTAGTACCCAGTAGCAACCACGCGCGGGTTTGCTCGATACTCGGTACCAGGTACTAGCAACTTTCATGAATACTTCCGAACTCATCTACGACTGGAACAAGGAGTATCCGCGGGAAATGAAGCCGCCTGGTCCGGTGCAGCTCAATGACGAGAGCCTGCGCGATGGACTGCAGTCGCCTTCGGTGCGTGATCCTTCGATCGCCGAGAAAATTGAAATTCTTCATCTGATGGAGGCGCTTGGGATCGACTCGCTCGATCTTGGATTGCCGGGTGCGGGCGCCCGCGCAGTGGAGCATGTGACTGCACTGGCGCGGGAGATGGTTGCTCATAAGATGAAGATTCGCGCCAACTGCGCTGCGCGCACGCACGAGAACGACATTCGACCGATTGCCGAGATCGTGCAGAAAACGGGCCTGCGCATCGAGGCTGCGACGTTTATCGGATCGAGCCCCATCCGCAGATTTACGGAAGGATGGTCCGACGACTTTCTTTTGCAGACCACCGAGAAGGCCGTGAAGTACGCGGTTTCGCTGGGCCTGGACGTGATGTACGTGACCGAAGACACGTCGCGCTGTGATCCGGAGACGGTGAAGCGGCTGTATTCCACGGCGATTGATTGCGGCGCGAGGGCCATTGTCATTTGCGATACGGCTGGGCACTCCACGCCGATGGGCGCGCTGGCGCTGGTCAAGTTTGTGATGGACGAAGTGGTGAAACCGTCGGGCGAGAAGATTCGCGTCGACTGGCACGGGCACAGCGACCGCGGGCTGGCGATCGCGAACTCCATGGCGGCGCTGGTTGCGGGAGCGAATTGCGTTCACGGTTGCGCCATCGGCATTGGCGAACGCGTCGGCAATACGCAGATGGACCAGATGCTGGTGAATCTGAAGTTGATGGGCATTGCTCCCTGGGTGGATCGGGACCTTACGAAGCTGAAGCAGTATTGCCGGGCGGTTTCGCGGGCCACTGGCGTGCCGATTCCGGCGAACTATCCGGTGGTGGGTGATGACGCTTTCCGCACGGCGACGGGTGTGCACGCGGCGGCTGTGATTAAGGCGTTCAAGAAAAACGACGTCGAGTTGGCCAACACGGTTTACTCGGGTGTGCCGTCTCATATTTTTGGGCTGGAGCAGATCATCGACATCGGTCCGATGAGCGGAAAATCGAATGTGCTGTTCTGGCTGGAGCGGCGCGGGATTGCGGCGACTGACGATGTGGTGGACCGCATTTATTCTCGCGCCAAGTCGAGTGATCACACGCTGAGCGATGCTGAGGTTGCCGAGTGTTTGCCGGCGGCGGTTAGAAAAGTTTGACGGCGGGACGGAATTCAAAATCCCCGCCCTCCCGCACAGAACGCGGGAAGGACGGGGGCACCCCATTTCGGAAGTGCATATGCGACATGCCATTCTCGGGGCTGGTGGCGTTGGCGGGTTGATTGGTGCTTGTCTGGCGCACTCGGGAGCTTCCGTCACGATGGTGGTGAGGAGAGAAACGCTCTCGCAGTATCCAAAGCAACTTCGTCTGGAGAGTCCTTTCGGCAATTTTACGGTGGATGTTGCCATTGCTGCCGAAGTGCCTGCGGTTGATGTGCTCTGGATTACCGTCAAGGCTACCCAGTTGGACCCGGCGCTCGCTGCGCTTAAGAATCCTGATGCGGTGCGAGCCATCGTACCTCTGCTCAATGGCGTTGATCATGTGCCGCTGCTGCGCGCTCGTTACGGTGTTGAGCGTGTGATCCCGGCCACGATTGCGGTTGAGACTGAGCGGGTCGCTCCGGGCCACATCGTCCATCGTTCCCCGTTTGCGCTGCTCAATGCGTTGTCCGCCGGCCGGGCTTTGCTTGAGAGCACGCTCGAACAGTTCAAGCAAATCGGCTTTGGGTGCCGCTTCATCGACGATGAGCCCACGCTGATGTGGGGCAAGTTGGTTTTTCTTGCGCCGTTTGCGCTGAGCACGACTGCTGCGGATAAAACTGTCGGCGAAGTTCTTGCTGACCCGCAGTGGCGAAGTCTGGCCGAGGGTTGCGTGCGGGAGGCTTGCGCGGTTGGCGTGGCCGAGGGCGCGAAGGTTAATCCTGAGATGGTGTTCACCGGTGTCGCGGGCATGCCGGGGAACATGCGCAGCTCGATGCAGAAGGATGTCGAGCAACACAGAACTCCTGAACTGGATGCTATTGCGGGACCGATTCTTCGCGGCGCTCGCCGACACAGGATCGAGGTTCCGGCTACCAGGAAGCTTGTCGCTGCCGTCGAAGTGAGAGCTGGGGTGGAGAGTCGGCTGGCCTAGAGATCCAGATCAAAAAAATGCAGATCAAATCTAGTTAAAATCCCTCGAATCAATTACTTAACTAAATCGACACTCGCTAAAATCCTAATTCTAAAGGACTTAGCGGTAAAATACTTGCAATCAATAACTTAGCGGTTAAAATCAGCCGAAATCCGCCTAGCATTCCTCCTAAATCATTGACAGTGAAGATTTTACTTGCAAAATATTGTGAGATAAGGAGTTAGGTCATTCAATTTTCAAAGAGCTGCTCAAACAAACGTGCGGCACTGCGTCCGCCTTGACCATGATCTCGCGATTAAAATGGCGGGGCAAGGTTAGATGTCACATCGAGGTTGTGGAAAAAGCTGGGCCAGCAAATCTTGTCGCTTCCAATCGCTGGGTCTGGGTTCTGCGAAATCCTTAGGGTGTGCGGCAGTGGAATCCCACCCTTGCGCAAAGAACGCGCAAGGATGGGGCACCCTCTTTCGTAGTGGCGCGCAGACGTAAGTGGCGCACAGATAGGGTGCGCTGCCGTTAGTATCGAGGATGGAGGCGGTGCCTTATGTTTACGTCGCGGGCGATTGGATTTGTGAGTAGTCCTTACAAGGATGCGGGACAGGTTCCAAGGGGGCTTGGGGCTAAGCACGAGGCGGATGGTGTGCTCAAGATTCTGCCGGAGTTTGAGGCGGGGCTTACTGATATTGAGGGCTTCTCGCATCTGGTCGTGCTTTGGGAGTTTGATCGGTCGCAGGGGTTCGAATTGCTGGGGACGCCGCCTTCCGATAATCGGGCGCATGGAGTGTTTGCGACGCGATCTCCGCGCAGGCCGAACCCGATTGGGCTGACTATTGTTGAATTGCTTCGGCGCGATGGGGTTGAGTTGCATGTTCGAGGAATCGATATGCTGGATGGAACTCCTATTCTTGATATCAAGCCTTTACTGTCTGGGATTGCGATTGAGAAGTTGCGGCGGGGATGGCTGGCGGAGGCTGAGGCGCGACGGGGGTGAGGATAGTTCAAGAAAATCCCGGAGAGATTGAATCTGTGGAATCCCACTTCTCGCAAAGAACGCGAGAGATGGGGCATCCGGCAGTGGCGATGCATGCAAGAAGCAGGTTCCCCGACTCCGCCGTCGCTTTCGCTCCGGCTGCGCTCGGAATGACAAGCTGTTAGAAAGGTGAGGCGCGCGGCTTTGCCTACTGCCTACTTTTTGCCAATCCCTATTCCTTCCATTGCGTTGTAAGATTGCGCAATACCTGCCATGAGCCTTACTCCTCCACGTGCGGACATGCCGGACGTTTCTCCAGCGGTGCAGATGGATGTGGCGCGGCTGGCGGCTTCGCCTGAGGTACGGTCCGCTTATAACTGGCTGCGGACGCAGGAGCCGCAACTGGCGCAGTGGCAGATGGAGATGGCGCGGATTGCAGCGCCTCCGTTTGGGGAATCGGCGCGGGGGGCTTGGCTGGCAGAGCGCTTTCGCGAAGTTGGGCTGGATGATGTTCGCATCGACGATGTGGGGAATGTGTTCGGCGTGCATCCGGGCTTCGTAGGACTTGGTTCTACGGAGGCTGGATTCGGGCAGCGGTACGTTGCCTTGAGCGCTCACATTGATACGGTTTTTCCGGCCGGCACGCCACTGAATATCCGGCAGCAGGGCAGCCGGTTGTATGGCCCGGGGGTTTCTGACAACGGCGCCGGGGTTACGGCGATGCTTGCGATCGCCGCACTGCTGCGGGCGATGCGCTTGCGGCATGCGCTGCCGTTTGTGTTTATCGGGAATGTGGGCGAAGAGGGCGAGGGCGACCTGCGCGGCATGCGGCACATTTTTTCCACGCCGCGGTGGAAGGATTCGATTGCCTACAGCGTAGTGCTCGATGGCGCTGGTTCGGACACGATTGTGGCGGAGGCGCTGGGCAGCCGGCGGTTTGAGGTGATTGTGCGCGGTCCGGGGGGACATTCGTGGAGCGATTTTGGCGCGCCTAATCCGATCGTGATTCTGGCGCGGGCTATCGATACGTTTAGTTCGACGCCGGTGCCGGCTTCGCCGAAGACAACTTTCAACATTGGAGTGATCCGCGGCGGCACCTCGGTGAATTCGATTCCAGAGTCGGCGAGCATGAAGGTGGATATCCGATCAACTTCGATGGCGGAGATGGAACGGCTGGAGCAGGCGCTACGGCTGGCGCTGAATCGAGCGGTGGAAGATGAAACGATGGGAGCGGAGATGCGGTCGGCGCTGCAGAGGCGGCCTTCGGGAGTGAATTGCGAAGTGGTGGCGATCGGGAACCGTCCGGCGGGAGAGTTGGCGGTGGGGGCGCGGATTCTGCACGTGATTCGGGCGGTGGATGCGCAGTTGAATAATGCGGCGCAGGTGCAGCGGGCATCGACGGATGCGAATATTCCGCTGTCGCTGGGCCTGGAGGCGATTGCTATCGGAGGCGGCGGGTCGGGCGGCGGGGCGCACACTTTGCAAGAGTGGTTCGATTCCAACGGGCGGGAGCTGGGGTTGAAGAGAATTTTGTTGACCATGCTGGCGCTGGCGGGAGTGGGGATGGGGGAATGATGGGATTTGCAACCTCGGGAGCTAAAGCCCGTTACCTAGGGAAATGTTTTTTCGCAGCGCTGAAGCGCTGTGCCACACAAAGGCTTCACGCTGTAGTTGAATCCCACTCTTCGCAAAGGACGCGAAGGATGGGGCACCCGGCTTTCATCGCCACCGCTTTCATTCTCCTGATCGTCTTTAGCTTGTCGATGCAGGCTCAAAACGCCGCTCCCGCGTCCCCGGAGTCAAAGCCTAAGGCGGATGTGATTTTCATCCATGCGAATGTTTACACGGGCGTGCCTTCGAACGCGCAGTTCAGTTCGATTTTGCGCGAGGAGGCTATTGCGGTGCGCGGCGACCGGATTCAGGCTGTGGGCAAGAATGTGGACATCGAGAAGCTTAAAGGGCCGCAGACGCAGGTGGTTGATTTGGGCGGACACTTCGTTATGCCCGGATTTAATGACGCGCACTTGCACTTGGCCGATGCCGGCCTGCAGAAGTTGAGCGTTGACCTGACTGGCGTGAAGACGCTGGAGGAATTTCGTCAGCGCGTGCTCGCTAAGGTGGAAAAAGCTCAGCCCAGCGAATGGATTCTGGGGGGAGGATGGGACGAGACCTTGTGGCCGGTGAAAGCTTTGCCCAGCCGCTGGGATCTGGATGAGGTTTCGAACGGGCATCCCGTACTTCTGGATCGCGTGGACGGGCACCTGGCTGTGGCCAATACGCGGGCGCTGCAGTTAGCCAGCGTCACGCTGGCGAGCCACGATCCGCATGGTGGAAAAATCGACCGTGATGAAAATGGGCAGCCAACGGGGATTTTGCGCGACGCCGCGCAGGATGCAGTGCGGGCGGTGATTCCGCCGCCGACTCACGAAATGCGGCGGCGGGAAATCGAGGTGGCGCTGGGAGGCTTAGCCGAGCAAGGGGTGACCTCGGCACAGGACTGTTCGACCGTTGAAGAAAGATGCGCTGCTTGGGGGGATTTTCAGATACTTGAAGAACTCGAACGGGAAGGCAAGCTGACGGCGCGGATTTCCGAATGGCTGCCGTTTAGCGATTCGATCGAGGATTTGAAGAAGAAGCGAGATTCGCATCCGCAGTCGGATCTGATGCTGCACACGGGGATGCTGAAGGGCTTCATGGATGGCTCGTTGGGTGGGCACACGGCGGCGCTGCTGGAGCCGTATGCGGATGATCCGAAGAATTCCGGATTGCCTCAATATGAGCAGGCGAAGTTGAACGAAATGACAAAGGAGCTTGTGCTGGCGGGCTTCCAGCTTGGGCTTCACGCGATCGGCGACATGGGTGTGCAGATGGCGCTCGATGCTTTTGCTGAGGCGGAGAAAGCGGCGCGCGAGCAGAAAGTGAAAGCTGCGAACGGGGGTGATGATTACCGGCTGCGCATTGAACACGCGCAAGTCGCCACGCCTGCGCAGATTATACGATTCAAGGAATTGAAAGTGATCGCCTCCATGCAGCCCAGCCATCTGCTCACAGATATGCCGTGGGCTCAACAGCGTCTGGGAGCGAAGCGGGCAGCGAACTCTTATGCGTGGGCATCTTTCCTGAACAAGGGAGTGACGCTGGCTTTTGGGACCGACGCTCCGTTTGGGCCAGTGTCGCCATTTCGCGGGCTGTATGCCGCGGTCACGCGTAAGAGCGAAAACGGCAAGCAGGAATTTTTTCCGGCGCAGAAGCTGACTATGGATCAGGCGATTGCCGCTTATACGACGGGCTCGGCCTTTGCCGAGTTTGAAGAGAAAGAAAAAGGCAAGCTGGTGGCGGGGATGCTAGCAGATTTTGTCGTGCTCGATCACGACGTGACATCCGCGGCCCCAGAAAAAGTGCTGGCGACAAAGGTGCTGCGGACTGTGGTGGGCGGCAAGACGGTTTATGAGGAGAAGTGAGCTATCGGAGTAAATGCCATCAGACTTCGCGGGGGTTCGGGCGTCTAAGGGGATTGTGGCCTTGGATGGCGAATCGGCTTTGTGTCGGGCTGGACACATTTACTTCGAGGTCTCCTCGCTTCGCTCGTCGGACGGCCGAGGCGGCCGTCTCCACATGAGCCATCTCTACATGAGCCGTGGACATCAGCCATCTTCACATGTGCCATGTGGGGGGCGGGTATAATTAAAGGGGCTAGTTCCTGGAGGGAAGTCGGCATATGGATTCGCAGGCAATTTGGGTGCGTTTGAAGACCCGTCGGTGGGTCTATTCGTTCAGCATTGTGGCTACGCTGGCGGTGGGCATTTTAATCGGCACTATTGTTTCTTATGGAGTGAAGGGCAAGGAAGGGCAGAAGGGGTCTGATGCGACTCCGCTGTCGGTGCCTGCGCCGCAGCAGCTTTCCAATGCATTTTCGCAGATCGCCAAGCAGTTGGGACCGAGCGTGGTCAACATCAACACGGAATCGACCATTAAGAATCCGCGCCGGCGTGGGGCGCAGACTCCTGACGACCAGGAGGGCGGCAATGAGATGGACGATTTTTTCAACCGCTTCTTCGGGGGGCAGGGCGGCCAGGGTGATGGCGCGATTCGCGAGCGATCGCTCGGTTCGGGCGTAATTGTGGATACGAAGGGTTACATCGTGACCAACCGGCATGTGGTGGAAAAGGCGGACCGCATCCGGGTGCGGCTACAGGACGATCCTCCGGGAGTGCAGCACGACGCCAAGGTGATCGGGGAAGATCCGGAAACAGATTTGGCGGTCATCAAGATCGAACTGGACCGGGCGGTGCCTGCGGCGAAGCTGGGCAACTCTGATGGCATGCAGGTGGGTGATTGGGTGCTGGCGATCGGTAGTCCGTTTGGGCAGGTGGGTACGGTGACGGCGGGTATTGTTTCCGCGAAGGGCCGCGATATCGTTCCCGGGCGGCAGTTCCAGACGTTTATTCAGACCGATGCCGCGATTAATCCCGGAAATTCGGGTGGGCCGCTGGTCAACATGAACGGCGAAGTGATCGGCAACAACACGGCGATTTTGAGCGAGACCAACGCGTA
>Ga0187871_10001703_pt1 | contig 18743 bp, 15 predicted proteins | sample June2016WEW_16_1_FD_132988 | JGI IMG/M metagenome (GOLD analysis project Ga0187871, IMG submission 132988) | Peatland microbial communities from SPRUCE experiment site at the Marcell Experimental Forest, Minnesota, USA - June2016WEW_16_10 | ecosystem: Environmental > Terrestrial > Soil >...
CCGCGCAAACCATTCGGGAAGCCCTCGCCAAGGGCGCGGACCGCGCCATCCACATCGAAGAGGAAAATCTCGGCGCATTCGACCCGCTGGGCGCCGCCCGCCTGCTGGCCGCCGCCCTCACCCCCGAAAATCCCGATCTGGTGCTCACCGGCCTGCAGTCCGACGATCTGGGTTACGGCCAAACCGGCGTGATCCTCGCCGAATTGCTGGGCCTGCCGCACGCCACCATCATTATGCAGGTGGAAAAACAGGACGGCGCCATCCGCGTGAAGCGTGAGCTCGAAGACGGCTGGTTCCAGCATGTCGAGATGCCCCTGCCCGCGCTGCTCACCATTCAATCCGGCATCAACAAGCTGCGCTATGCCACCCTGATGGGTATCAAGAAAGCCAAGAATAAGGAGATCCGCAACGTAACCGCGGCCGGTTTGGGCGCCAGTTCCGCGGCTGCCTGCATCCAACTCAGCCGCGTGTATCTGCCGGGCCGCTCCAAGCAGACGCAATTATTCGATGGGCCGCCCAAGGAAGCCGCGGCGAAACTGGTCGAGAAACTGAAATTCGAGGCGCGTGTCATATGAGCATTCTGGTGGTAATGGAACAACGCGCGGTCCAAGGCCCGCCCGCCTGGAGCCGCATGTCGTGGGAGACGCTGGCCGCCGGCCAGCAACTGGGCAGCGAGTTGCAGCAGCCCGTCTCGGCCGCCGTGTTGGGATCGGGCATCGAAAGCCTCGCGTCGGAACTTACCGGCAAGAAGCTCGACCATGTCTATGCCGTCGAGCACGACTTACTCAAAGACTACACGCCGGACACTTACACGGCCGCCGTGCGCCAGTTAGTCGAACATACGCAAGCCGGTATCGCGATCTTTCCGCACACTTACCAGGTGCGCGATTTCCTGCCCAAGCTGGCCACTGCGCTGGGCCGCGTGGCCGTTAGCGACGTAGTGGCCCATCGCATCGAGGATGGCAAATTGGTTCTGGTGCGGCAGCTCTTTCAAGGCAAGCTTAACGTGGATGTGCGCTTCACCGGCGACCCGCCGTACTTTGCTTCGATGCAGGCCGGCGCTTATCGCGCCGATCGCATCGAGGCCGGATCGGCGCCACTGGAAAAATTCGCGCCGCAGATCTCGCCGAGCCGCATCAAGCCATTGGAGCTATTCCGCGAAGCGCAACGCGCCGTCGATCTGACCGCCGCCGAGATCATCGTCTCCGTAGGCCGCGGCATCAAGGAAGCCGACAACATCCCCATCGTTCAACGGCTGGCCGACGCCCTCGGCGCGGAACTGGCCGCCTCGCGCCCCATTTGCGATTCCGGCTGGCTCCCGATGGAGCGCCAGGTGGGCAGCTCCGGCCAAACCGTCGCGCCTAAGATGTACCTGGCGGTCGGAATCTCCGGCGCCATCCAGCATCTGGTCGGCATGAAGGGGTCCAAGACCATCGTCGCCATCAATAAGGACGCCAACGCACCTATCTTTGAAGTGGCGGATTACGGCATCGTCGGCGACTTGTTCCAGGTGGTGCCGGCGCTGGTGGAGGAGATCGAGAAAGCCAAGGGGTGATCTTGCCCATTGCGCAAGGCCTCATCGACGGAAGGCATCACCACGGTCCCGCGCCGCATCCGGCTGCATTTCGTCAATGACCCGGGTCACACGCGCGTTTAGCTCGGGACGGTTCCGTCCCAAGCCGCCAGGGGCACCGTCGAAAACCTCATGGAGGGCGGCCTATCGTGGCCGCAGCCGCCTTTCAGGCGGGCGGAATCGCCCGCCCTCCTCGCAGACCGTCAAGGCGCGTTGGCCACTCACAACGCCGTCTGCGAGGGCGTGTCGGTATCCTGCTGGTCTTCTTCGTCCGCCGGCGGCTCCGTCAAGTGGTAGTAGTAAGTGACCGCCCCGCACGCCAGCGCCAGCGCCAGAATAATGGAAATCCATTTCAGCGTGCGGGAATTCCACGCGCGCGTACCCGCGACGGCCGCGGCCGTGGCTTTCACCGCGGCGAACGCGATCGCCGTGCCCAATCCCAGCTTCCAATACCACGCCATCAGGTCCAGATGGTACTGCCCGCCAACCTGGCTCCAGACCGTGAATGTGGCGATCAGGGCGATCAGAAACTCGACCGCATAGAAGAGGCGCAGCACTTTACTAGGTTATCCTGAAACAGATGCCCGCGCCGCTACTCTCCGTGATGGGCGCCGGCAAGTCGTTCGGCGCAGCCCCGCTGTTTTCCAACATCTCCCTGCACATTTCCGAGGGCGAGCGGCTGGGATTGATCGGCCCCAACGGCTCCGGCAAATCGACGCTGCTCAAAATCATGGCCGGCTTGCTGGAGCCGGACACGGGCACGCGCACGGTGCGCAAGTTGACGCGTATCGCCTACGTGCCCCAGGAACCTGAGTTCCCCCCCGGGTTGACCGCGGGCCAGGTGCTCGAAAAGGCGCTTCCCGCGCATGCTCCGGCGCACGGCATGGATCCCGCGGAACGCGCGGCCGCCGTGAGCGTCACGTTGGGTAAGGCCGGATTTTCAGATGGCAGCGCCGCGGTGGAGTCGCTCTCCGGCGGATGGAAGCGGCGGCTTTCCATCGCCCGCGCGCTGATTGGGAATCCCGACGTTCTGTTGCTCGACGAGCCTACCAACCATCTGGACCTGGAAGGCATTCTGTGGCTGGAGAAGCTGCTGCAGGCCGCGCCATTCGCCGCCGTGGTAGTGAGTCACGACCGGTATTTTTTGGAGAACGCCGCGACGGAAGTGGCGGAGATCAACCGCGCCTATCCGGATGGCATGTTCCGCGCCGAGGGCGCATACGCGGATTTCCTGGAGAAACGCGAAGCTTTTCTGGAGGCGCAATCCGAACAGCAGGCCGCGCTGGCGAACCGGGTGCGGCGCGAGGTAGAGTGGCTGCGGCGCGGTCCTAAGGCGCGCACCGGAAAGTCGAAGGCGCGCATCGACGCCGCGCACGAGCTGATGGGCGAACTGGCGGAGGTCTCGTCGCGCAACGCGAAGGCCGCCACGCGCATCGACTTCACCGCTTCCGGCCGCAAGACCAGGAAGTTGATCCGCGCGGAGGCCATTTCGAAGAAACTGGGCGGCCGGCAGTTGTTTCGCGATCTGAGCTTTTCGCTTTCTCCGGGCATGCGGCTGGGGTTGGCCGGACCGAATGGCAGCGGTAAAACCACACTATTGCGCGTGCTGAAAGGCGAGTTGGACGCCGACGGGGGCGCAGTCGAGCGCGCCGATGGGCTGCGCGTGGTCTACTTCGACCAGGGCCGCGAGCAGCTTGATCCCGCCGCGCCCCTGCGCGAGGGCCTGGGCGCGCACGGCGATAGCGTCATCTATCGCGAACGCTCCATGCACATCGCGGGTTGGGCGAAGCGGTTCCTATTCCGTCCAGACCAACTGGATACGCCGGTGGGCCGGTTCTCGGGCGGCGAGCGGGCGCGCATCGTCATTGCCCGGCTGATGTTGCAGCCCTCGGACGTGCTGTTGCTTGACGAGCCGACCAACGATCTGGATATCCCGACGCTGGAAGTGCTGGAGGAGAGCCTCACGGAATTCACCGGCGCGCTGGTGCTGGTGACGCACGACCGCTACATGCTGGACCGCGTGTCGACGGTGGTGCTGGGCCTGGATGGCGAGGGCGGCGCGGAGGTGTACGGGGATTATTCTCAATGGGAACAGGCCCGCGCGGTAAAACCGGCGCGCATGGAGAAAGAGGCGCCCCCGCGGCCGGCGGCCACTGCGCCGAAGAAAAAACTGGCATATCTGGAAGCGCGCGAGTGGGAGCAAATGGAGCAAAAAATTCTGGAGGCCGAGCAATCGCTGGAGGCCGCCCGCACGGCCATGCAGGCGCCCGAAGTGGTTTCCGATGGGGTAGCGCTGCAGCAGCGTTACGCGGAAATGCAGGCGGCGGAGGCGGACGTGGAGAAGCTCTACGCGCGTTGGGCGGAACTCGAGGGAAAGCTGGTGTAAGAACATGTGGGGCAGGCTCGCGGGTAGCACGGGCTTCAGCCTGTGTTGCACAGGCTTCAGCCTGGCTTCAGCCTGTGTTCGGGCAAGCTTCGCTCGCCTGCGCTGACAAGGGTGTCAGCGCGGCAGGCAGGAGTGCCTGCGCCACGTGGGCCACGCCAGCGAGATGGCCAAAGCCCAGAGCGGGCCTGCGAGGCCCGCGCAGGCTGCGAGCCTGCCCCACTGCCTATTTCCAGTCGGCCGTGAAAATATTGAACTCGTACTTCTCCTTGGCATCCCGGTCCGAACAGAATACCAAGGTCTTGCCATCCGGCGAAAACTCCGGAAACGAAGTGAATCCCCCAAAATCGGTGACCTGCTCCAACCCGCCGCCGTCCAGGTTCATCATGTATAGTTCGAACCGCCGCGTATCGCAAGCGTGCTTGTTGGAAGCGAACAAAATCTTCTTCCCGTCCGGCGTGAACGTGGGAGCGAAGCTGGCGCAGCCGAAGTCCGTGATCGTGCGCGCGTGGCTGCCGTCGCCATCCGCCACCACGATCTCCATCTTCATGGGCGCGGTCGTATTGGCTGCCAGCAGCGATTTGTAGCGGGCCATATCTTCCGGCGTCTTCGGATAATTCGCGCGCCACACCAACTTACGGCCGTCGCGCGAGAACACCGCCCCGCCGTCGTAGCCCTCCCGCTTGGTGATCCGCTTCTTGTGCGAGCCGTCCGTCTTCATGGTCCACAAATCCAGATCGCCCGAAGCCAGCGACGTGTACACCATATTGCCGGTCTTCCAATTCACGGTCCCCTCGGCATCGTATCCCGGCGTGTTGGTGAGTTGCTTCAGGATCTTGCCATCGTCCGTCGCCAGGTAAATGTCGTAGCCCGCGAACACGCCCCAAACATACCCGTGGCTGCGGTCGGGCGGCGTGGGACAAGCGTCGCCCGCGCCATGCGTCGACGCATAAACGATGTGTTTATTGTCGGCCAAAAAGTAGCCGCACGTGGTGCGCCCCTTGCCGGTCGAGACCAGGCGCTGGTCCGAGCCGTCCGCGTTCATGATGAACATCTGGTCGCACTCATAGGGTGGCCGCGTCGATTGGAAAATCAAGCGCTTGCCATCCGGCGCCCAGTAAGCCTCGGCGTTCTGCCCTCCGTGGGTCAACTGGTGGAAGTTACCGAGATGGGAATCGGCCGCAAACGCGCCCGTCGCGGGAAGCGTAGCAAGAAGCGCCGCGGCGGCGCAGAGAAACCTGAGCATCAGACCATTTTATACTGTCCCGGGATGTCCCTCCGAAATTACACAAATATTACGATCCACCCGCCTGCCCGGCGTTACTAATAAGGTTAAGAGGCACCGAAACTCCGAAATGCAACCGCACCCCAAGGGCGCCAGCGCCCGGATCTTGTTGTCCGCCGTCTTTGGCCCCTACGCGCAAAACGACCGCTTCGGCAGCCGCGCCATGAACCCCATGGAGCTGTACCACAATCAGGTCACCCGCGAACAGGGTCCCTTCTCGCTGCGCATGTTCCATCGCTCTTGGGGCATCATGATGATTCAGGAAAACATCCCGGCGCCCTGCACGGTCCTCGACTTCCCCACGCGCGAGGCCTTCGAGCGCGAGCTGACCGAAAATGCCTACGACGTGGTGGGTATCTCATCCATCATCGTGAACGTGGGCAAAGTCCGTGAAATGTGCCGTATCGCACGCCGCCTGTCACCCAATTCCACCATCGTGGTCGGCGGCCACGTGGCCGCCATTCCCGGACTCGACAAGATCGTCGACGCCGATCACATCGTGCGCGGCGACGGCATTTCCTGGATGCGCCGCTATCTGGGCGCGGACGAAAGCGCGCCGATCAAACATCCGCACATCGTTTCCGGGTACGGCGTCCGCACCATGGGCCTGCGCATCCCGGAAACCAGCGGGCAAGCCGCCGCCACCATCATTCCCTCGGTAGGATGTCCCATGGGCTGCAATTTCTGCACCACTTCGGCCTTCTTCGGCGGCAAAGGTAAATTCCTCAACTTCTACGAAACCGGCGAAGAACTCTTCCAAACCATGTGCGAAATGGAATCCTCCATGCACGTCCATTCGTTCTTCATCATGGACGAGAACTTCCTGCTCTACAAAAAGCGCGCCATGGAACTGCTCGACCGCATGAAGGCCAAGGGCAAGTCCTGGGCGCTGTATGTGTTTTCATCCGCCAATGCCATCCGCAAGTACACCATCAAGGAGCTGGTGGAGTTGGGAATCTCGTGGATCTGGATGGGCCTGGAATCGCCGCAATCCACCTACGCCAAGCTGCAGGATACCGACACCCTGGCGCTCACCAAAGAGCTGCGCGCCAACGGCATCAAGCTGCTCGGCTCCACCATCGTCGGTCTGGAGCATCACACGCCGGAGAACATCCGCGCCGAGATCGAGCACGCCATCGAGCATGAAACCGATTTCCATCAGTTCATGCTGTACACGCCCGTGCCCGGCACGCCGCTTTACCAGGAGATGCAGGAGCAGGACCGCATGCTGAGCGGCGTGGACCTGGCCGACATCCACGGGCAGGACAAATTCAATTTCCAGCACGCCGCCATTTCGCGGGAACAATCCAAGCAGTTTCTGGATTTCGCCTTCCGTCGCGATTTCGAGCGCAACGGACCGAGTCTGTTCCGCGTCTGGCGCACGACGCTGGCCGGCTGGAAGCGCTACAAGAATCATCCGGACGCGCGCGTGCGCCAGCGTTTCGAGTGGGAAGTCCGATCGCTGAAGAGCGCGGCCAGCGGCCTGCTGTGGGCCATGGAGCACCAGTTGCGCAAGACCAACGAGACAGTCAGCGAGCAGATCCGCACTCTGCGCCGGGACCTCGGCCGCGAGTTCGGCCCGCTCTCGCGCATCGCCGCCGCGCTAGGTCCCGCGATGCTGTGGGCCAGCCGCCGCGAGCAGCGCCGCCTGGCGCGCGGAGTCACTTACGAACCCGACACCGTGATCGAAAGACGCAACTGGGCAACGTAGACCCTCGTGGCGCAGGCACTCCTGCCTGCCGCGCTGACACTCTTGTCAGCGCAGGCGAGCGCGGCTCGCCCGCACGGTGCGCTCCGCGCACCGGCGACCGCAGGAGTGCGGTCGCGGCAGGCACGAGTGCCTGCGCCACGCCCCGCGAAAAATGTAGAGATCTAAACTCGTCCCCCGCACGACTCCCGCACTACCAGCCGGCAATCAATCAAAATATCCCGCACCGCCATCCCCGGCCGCTCAATCCGCGCCAGCATCGCCTCCATCGCCGCTTCTCCGATCTCCCTGCATGGCTGGTGTACCGTCGTCAGAGGCACCGGCAGCAAACTGGCATACTCCACATCGTCGATCCCCACAATGCGCACATCCTCCGGTATCCTGTATCCCGCCGCCAGCAGCACCCGCATCAGTTGCCCCGCCGTCCGATCGTTCGCGCAAAGAAACCCGTCGCCCCGCTTGCCCTGACCGGCCAACGGCCGGATGCTCTCCTCCGTCACGGCGTCCACCCTGCAAACCGGACCGCGCTTCAAATCCCCCCCGCCCGCCAGCAGCGCTTCGCGGAATCCAGCCACACGCGCTTCCACCGTGGGCGCCCCTCCGGAAAGCGCCAGAAACGACACCCGCGGCGCTCCCAGCTTCAGCAAATGTTCGGTCGCCATAGACGCGGCGCGCCGGTTGTCGATACCCACCAGGTCGTGCCGGCTGCGGCTCGGATACGGCATCACGCACCGGTCCAGCAGCACGATGGGAATGCGCGCCTTCTCCAGCCGCGCGACGATCGTCAGATTCGTTTCGCGCGCCCCCGCCGCCATCTCCAGCGGAGCGAAGAACACGCCCGATACTCTCCGCTCGATGCACTGATCGCACAGCGCCAAAGCCTGTTCTTCGGGCGAGGCGTGCGCCGCATCGTGATGCCCCCACAGCAGCGCGTGCCGGCTGGCCTGCGGAGCGCCCGCGATCCCCCGGCAAATCGGTTCGAAAATCTCCGTCTGCCCGAGGTCGGGAATCAGCAGTCCGAACAGCAGTCCGTCATCCACCCGGACCTGCCGCACATACGTGCCCGATCCCGCGACGCGCTCCACCAACCCGCGCTCGACCAGCTCCCGCAACGCCCGCCCGATCGTTATCCGCGACGTGCGGAACTGCTGCACCAGCGCCGCCTCGCTGGGGAATTTCTGGCCCGGCTGATACTTGCCCGATAGAATCTCCCGCGAAAGATTCTCGAATACCTGCCGGTACTTCGGCGCGTGCGGCTCGGCGCTAAACTTGCGAGGCATACTTGATATTACAGCTTTTATACCGCACTATAGCAACTTGCCCCCCGTCCCGCACATCCAACCGGTAGAGGTGTCCTATGCAAATCGAGCCCGCAGTCCGAACCAAAGACTATTTGTTCGTCAGCGATTTCGAGCAGACCCTCAGCTTCAACGATTCCGGAATCGTCCTGAGCGAGTTGATCGGCGCCGCAGGTTTTGCCGACCGTATCCGCGGCCTGTCCCAGATCCATCTGGTCCAACAGGGCGGCGAACTCGCCTACCTCCTGCTGCACGATCCCGAGTATCGCCGCGTCCGCAAAGAGCATCTGATCGAAGCGGGCAAGCGCATCCGCCTGAAGCAGAATATCCGGCTGCTCTCGGAACTGATCGCGAATCTCGATGGCCACCGCTTCGCGTTCTACGTGGTTTCCGCGGCCCCGCAGGAAGTGATCCAATCGGCGCTCAAAGGCATCGTGCCCGACGATCACATCTTCGGCACCCGGTTCCGTTACGATCCCGGCAGCGGCGAAATTCAATCCATCGCGCGCGTGCCCGCCGGATACGGCAAAGTGGCCGTCCTCGATGAACTGCGTGCGGCCCTGCCGCTCAGCCGCGACCGCATCGTCTATGTGGGCGACGGCAGTTCGGACGTGCAGGTGATGATGCACGTCAACCGCCTCGACGGCCTGACCATCGCCGTCTCCGAGAACAAATACATCAATCAAATCGCGCAGCGAACCGTCCTCAGCGACGACGCACTGAGCGTGCTCGTGCCGGTTCTCGAGACCATCGTGGGCTGGACTCCGCTCCGCATCCGCGAGTTCTACGAAGGCAACGGCTTCGTGCTGCGCGAGTGGGACAAGGTGCAAACCGACTCGCTCACCATCTGTCGCGTGCCGGCCGGAGTTGCCTGATGTTGAACCTCCTCGGATGGTCCGCCACCGCGGTCTTCTCCGCTTCGTACTTCTTTCGTCAACCGGCGGCCCTGCGGCGCATTCAGGCCGTGGCCGCCTGCCTGTGGATCGCCTACGGACTGCTGATCGGCGCCTTCCCGGTAGTAGCCGCGAATGTCATCGTGGCCGCCGCGGCGCTCTACTCTTCGCGGTAGGACAGGCCTCCCGGCCTGTCCACCTTTAAATCCAATAGCTTGGACTTCGATCTTTCAAAGGGCTTCTTGCTTCTTGGCGGACTTGGCGGTTCCCTTGGCGTCTTTGCGCGAAACCGGGGCCTTCGCAAATGCCGCAATAAACATTTGTAATCCGACTCCCGCCTTGCATTTCCAAAACTTCTAGGCTACACTCAGGAAAGTTAAGCATGCCGCTCGGTTCCACAACCCGGTTCCCCCGCACACTTACTCTGTCCCGTTTGTCTATACCGGCAGTCATTATTATTAACGTACTGGTCATCGTAGCCGGCCCCGCTTAAGGCCGCACCGGACGAGTTCCGAGGCCACCAGCGGGGCGAACCAAGCCGGCTGGTGGCCTTTTTTGTTTTTGTACTGCGTTTGTTGAGGAATATATGTCGACTCTCACGAATGGCGCGAAAATGCTGCTCGAATGTCTCGCCCGCGAAGGCGTGGACTGCTTCTTCGGATATCCCGGAGGCGTCACCCTGCCCCTCTATGACGCCATCTATGACCACCACATCCGCCATGTGCTGGTCCGCCACGAGGAAAACGCCTGCTTCGCCGCCGAAGGCTACGCGCGCGCCACCGGCAAGGTCGGTGTCTGCTGCGCTACCTCCGGCCCCGGCGCCACCAACCTGGTCACCGGCCTGGTCGATGCCATGATGGATTCCATCCCCATCGTCGCGCTCACCGGCCAGGTCACCAGCAAACTAATCGGTAGCGATGCCTTCCAGGAAGCCGACACGTTCGGCATCACGCGCTCCTGCACCAAGCACAACTACCTGGTCAAGAAGCTGGAAGATCTGCCGCAGGTCGTCCACGAGGCTTTCTACATCGCCGCCAGCGGCCGCCCCGGTCCCGTGCTGGTCGATATCCCCAAGGATGTTTTCCAGGCGCAGGGCCATTACACGCCAGTCACCTCCATCCATCTGCCCGGCTACAAGGTCTTCACCGAAGGCCACACCGGCCAGATCCGCCGCGCCGCGCAATTGATGTGCGAGTCCGAGCGGCCTTTCGTATATGCGGGCGGCGGCATCGTCGCGGCCAACGCCTCAGCCGAATTGCGCGAGTTGGTGGAACTCCTCGACGTGCCCGCCGTCTTGACCCTCATGGGTCTGGGCGCGCTCCCGTCCAACCACCCCAACTTCGTGAGCATGACTGGCATGCATGGCAGTTACGCCGCCAATATGGGTATGACCCATTGCGACGTGCTGATTGCGCTGGGTGTACGCTTCGACGACCGTGTCACAGGCCGCCTGGCCGCCTTCGCGCCCCACGCCAAAGTCATCCACGTGGATATCGATCCCGCCGAAATCGGCAAAAATCGCACGGCCGACGTGCCCATTGTGGGCGACGTCAAGCGCGTCCTGGGACGATTGAATACCGAGTTGCGGGCGGGCCTTGTGGGGCAGGCGTCTACGCCTGCGGCGGGTCTCCAGACCCGCCTCGTCCCCCCGGGGGATGTGGGCCCCGCCGCCGCCCGCCAAGCCTGGTGGTCCCAAGTCCGCGCCTGGAAATCCGACCATCCCCTGGTCCCCGTCACCTCCGATTCCGAAATCAAGCCCCAACACCTCATGATGGAAATCGACCGCCTCTCGGCCGGCGAAGCCATCGTTTGCTCCGATGTCGGACAGCACCAGATGTGGGCCGCCCAGTTGATCCGCTTCAACGCGCCGCGCCTCTGGATCAATTCCGGCGGACTCGGCGCCATGGGCTTCGGCCTTCCCTCCGCCATCGGCGCGCAGTTCGCCCGCCCCGATAAGTTGGTCTTCGCCCTGGTGGGCGATGGCGGTTTCCAGATGTCCATCCCGGAACTCTCCACTATCGCCAGTAACGGCCTGCCCATCAAGATCGTGATCATGAATAACGGCTATCTCGGCATGGTGCGCCAGTGGCAGGAGTTGTTTTATAACAACCGCATGAGCTCGGTTGAGCTCGATTGCTTCCCCGACGCGGAGAAACTCGCTGCCGCATACGGCTTCAAGGGACGCACCATCGACAAGCCCTGGGAACTCGCCTCTGCATTGGAAGAAGCCGTGCGCGAACCCGGCCCCTATCTGCTCAACGTCAAGGTAACTCCGTTCGAAAACGTGTATCCCATGGTGCCGGCCGGCGGCGCCATCAGCGAAATGGTGCTCGCCCCGCCCCAGCCTGTGGCGGTTCCAAAATAGAACCCGAAGTAGGATCGTCTATGTTGCAGATCATTTCTTTATTAGTCGAAAACAAGCCGGGCGCTCTCATGCGCATTACCGGCTTACTCAGCGCGCGCGCCTATAACATCGAAAGCCTGACGGTTGCCCGCACCCTCGATCCCGACCTCTCCCGTATGACCATCGTGGTGGATGTGGATTCCACACTCCGCCAGCAGGTCATCAAGCAGATGAACAAGTTGGTCAACGTGCTGCAGGCCGTGGACCTCACCGAGTCGCCCGCCGTCCGCCGGGAAATGGTGCTGGTGCGCGTGCGCACCGTGCAGGAGACGCGCACAGCCGTTCTGAAGGAAGCTGAAATTTTCAGCGCGCGCGTGGTGGATTCCTCCATCGAAGGCTTCGCCCTGGAAGCCACCGGCGATCCCGAAAAGCTCGACGAATTCATCGATGTGATGCGCAGTTATGGTGAGATCGAAACTACCCGATCGGGAGTAGTAGCTGTTTCCCTGGAATCCAAGAAGCTAAAGTTACAACCTCCCGTTCTGACGGAGGCAAGATAGTGGGGCAGGCTCGCCGCCTGCGGCGGACTCGCAGGCCGCCTTTCCCCCTTTAAAAAGGACTTACCTATGGCAACCCGATACTACGAAAAAGACAATAACCCCGCCGCCCTCCAAGACCGCACCGTAGCCATCATAGGCTATGGCAGCCAAGGCCACGCCCACGCCCTGAATCTCCGCGATTCGGGAGTAGACGTGGTCGTAGGCCTCTACCCCGGCAGCAAGTCGCGCAACAAGGCCGAAGCCGCGGGCCTGCGCGTACTGGACACCGCGGAGGCCGCCGAAGCCGCCGACGTGATCATGATCCTGGTCTCCGATCATATCCAGGGCGACCTATACAAAAACGATATCGCCCCTCACCTGACCCATGCCCGTGGGTCAGCCGGCAAAACGCTCATGTTCGCCCACGGCTTCAACATCCACTTCGGCCAGATCCAACCGCCCGCCAACGTCGATGTCTCCATGGTCGCCCCCAAAGCTCCCGGCCACCGCGTGCGCGAGCTCTTCACCGAAGGCGTGGGCGTGCCGTCGCTGGTGGCCGTGCATCAGGACGCCTCCGGCCACGCGCTCGAAACGGCTCTCGCGTATGCGGGCGCGCTGGGCAGCCTGAAAGCCGGCGTGATCGGGACGACCTTCAAAGAGGAAACCGAAAGCGATCTCTTCGGCGAACAAGCCGTGCTCTGCGGCGGCGCATCGGAACTCATCCGCGCCGGTTTCGAAACGCTCGTCGAAGCGGGCTATGCCCCCGAAATCGCCTACTTCGAATGCCTGCACGAGCTCAAACTGATCGTCGATCTCATTCAGGAAGGCGGCTTGGGCTACATGCGCTACTCGGTCTCCGACACCGCCGAGTATGGCGACTACACCCGCGGCCCGCGCATCGTCGATGCCCACGTCCGCGCCGAAATGAAAAAAATCCTGTCCGAAGTTCAATCCGGCGAGTTCGCCCGCCAATGGATCGACGAAAACAAAACCGGCCGCCACAAATTCCTGGCCATGCGCGAAGCCGCCCGCAACCAGCCCATCGAAAAGGTAGGCGCGGAGCTTCGTTCCATGATGACGTTTCTCAAAAAGAAAAAGGAATCCGGGGTACCAGAGGAGCAAAGTGGGGCAGGCTCGCAGCCTGCGGCGGCCTCGTAGGCCGCCCTCCGCCCGCTCATAATCTTATGAAAATCTTCACATTCGACACCACTCTTCGCGACGGCACGCAAGGCGAATCCGTCTCTTTCTCCGTCGACGACAAACTCCTCATCGCCCAAAAACTCGACGAGCTGGGCATCGACTATATCGAAGGCGGCTGGCCCGGCTCCAATCCCAAGGACAAAGACTTCTTCGCCCGCGCGCAAACCGAATTGCAGCTCAAACACGCCAAGCTAACCGCGTTCGGCGCCACCCGCTTCGCCCGCCATACGGTCGAAGAAGACCGCAGCGTGCAGTCGCTGGTTTCCGCCGGCACGCCCGTAGTCTCCATCTTCGGCAAGAGTTGGGATCTGCATACCGCCCGCGCCCTCGGCATCGGCGAAGAAGAAAACCTGAAGCTAATCGCCGAAACCGTCGCCTACCTGAAGGAGCATGGCAAAGAAGTCGTCTACGACGCCGAGCATTTCTTCGACGGCTACACTTCCAATCCCGCCTTCGCCCTGCGCACCCTCGAAGCCGCGCAAAATGCCGGCGCCACCGTGCTCTGCCTCTGCGATACCAATGGGGGCACCCTCACCGGACGCCTCGTTGAGATCTTCGCGGAAGTGCGTAAACGCTTCGATGGCATCCTGGGCATCCACACCCACAACGATTCCGGCGTCGCCGTGGCCAACACGCTGGCCGCCGTGGAAGCCGGCGCAACCCACGTGCAGGGCTGCATCAATGGATACGGCGAGCGCTGCGGCAATGCCAATCTGTGTTCCGTCATCGCCAATCTGGAATTGAAGCTGGGTCACACCGCCATCGGCCAGGACAAGCTCATCAGTCTCTCGAACGTGGCCCGCTACGTCGCCGAACTGGCCAATCTGCCGCTGCCCAATAACCAGCCCTTTGTAGGACATAGTGCTTTTGCGCATAAAGGCGGAGTGCATGTCTCGGCCGTATTGAAGGAGCCCACCACGTATGAGCATGTAACTCCCGAAGCCGTGGGCAATCGCCAGCGTGTGTTGATTAGCGACCTCTCCGGCCGCGGCAACATCTTATATAAGCTGAAGCAGCACGGACTGGCCGGCCGCCTCGATGAAGACGCCCGCCGCGAACTGCTGGAGCGCATCAAGCAGATGGAGTATGAGGGTTGCGAGCTGGAAGCCGCCGAAGGTACTTTCGAGTTACTCGTCCGCGAAGCCCTCAATCCCGGCACGCATTTCTTCGAGGTGGAAGGCTACGAAGTTTCGACCAAAGCCACCGCCACGGGCGACTCCCGCTCCACCGCCGATATCACCGTGCGCACCCAGGATGGCGTGCACTCCGCCACCGCCACCGGCAACGGCCCGTTCCACGCCCTGCACGTATGTCTGCGCAAATGTCTGTCAACGGTTTATCCGCAAATGGCCGACGTGCGCCTGACCGACTATAAGGTGCGCGTGCTCGAACCGCGCAAAGGCACCGCCGCCAAAGTGCGCGTGCTCATCGAATGGTCGGATCACCGCAAGAGTTGGTCCACGGTAGGCGTCTCCGACAACGTGATCGTCGCAAGCTGGAACGCCTTGGTGGACGCCATCCGCCTCGAACTAATGCGTCTGACCGAGCAAGACGATTCCATCGAAAAAGCCGTGGAAGACTACTGCTGGGGCGTCTAGCGCCGGTAGCGCACGGTAGCGCAGGCTTCAGCCGGCGGTCTTTTTCTTTAATTTAATACGCGTAAACCCGGAGACATTCCCCACCCGCAACCACTATAATCGCGTGGAATACCGCCGCAACCTCCCCCATTTCCAACCCGACGGCGCCGCCCTTTTCATCACCTTCCGGCTCCACGGCACGCTGCCCCTGCATTCCGGCCGTGACGGGCGCGCATTCGTGACAGCCGACCGCGAACTCGACCGCACCAGCGTCGGCCCCGCCTAGCTCAAACAACCCGAAATCGCGGAAAGCGTAACGGCCATCATCCTGGATGGCGATCGCGTCCGGGCATTGTACAGTTTAATCGCCTTCGTAGTGATGCCGAATCACGTCCACATCCTGATCGACCCCAGAGCGCCCGCCCCCAAAATCACGCAATACCTCAAGGGAGTCTCCGCCAGACGAGCCAACGAGATCCTTCAAAGAACCGGCCAGGCCTTCTGGCAGAACGAGTCCTACGATCATTGGGTCCGCTCGCCGCAGGAACGCGAGAAGATCGTTCGCTACATTGAACAAAACCCGGTGAGCGCGAACCTCACATCGGAGCCCGAATCGTTCCGCTTCTCATCGGCAGGTAGCGCAGGCTTCAGCCGGCGTTAGATCCAACTCGCACTCGCCAACCGAACGACTCCACCCAAATACACCCGCTTCAGATCGAAGATGCGCCGCAGGGTAGCGCAGGCTTCAGCCAAGGCTTCAGCCGGCGTCGAGTCACAGGCTGAAGCCCGTGCTACCTAAACCTGCAAACTGAACGACTCCCCCAAATACACCCGCTTCACCTCCGGGTCCCGCGCCAGCGCCTCCGGACTCCCCGCCCTGAAGATCCGGCCGTTGTCGATTATGTACGCCCGGTCCGTCACCGTAAGCGTTTCGCGCACATTATGGTCGGTCACCAGTATCCCGATACCCGCCCGCTTCAGATCGAAGATGATGCGCTGCAGTTCCAGCACCTGAATCGGATCGATGCCCGAGAACGGCTCGTCCAGCAGCAGGAACTTCGGCTCAATCACCAGCGACCGCGCGATCTCCACACGCCGCCGCTCGCCGCCCGAGAGCATGTACCCCTGGCTGCGCCGCACCTTCTCTAGCCCAAGCTGCTCGATCAGCCGGTCCAGGTTCTCGTGCCGCTCGCGGTTCCGCAACGGCAGCGTCTCCAGAATCGCCATCAGGTTTTCTTCCACCGTCAGCTTGCGGAATACGCTGGCTTCCTGCGGTAGATAGCTGATACCTTTGCGCGCCCGCTTGTACATCGGCAGCAGTGTGATATCCGCGCCGTCCACCAGAATGCAGCCGGAATCCGGGCTGATCAGCCCCACGATCATATAGAATGACGTGGTCTTTCCCGCGCCGTTGGCCCCCAGCAGGCCGACCACTTCGCCCTGGTCGACGCTCACCGTCACGTCGTCCACCACTTTGCGTCCGCGATACGATTTCGAGATTTCCCTGGTTTCCAGTTTGCTCATTGCGGATGTTTCTTGCGGATGTGACCGATCGAGGGATTGGCCTCCGTGCCGTTCACCAGGAACCGGTCGTCGTCGGCATAGTAGGTCAACTCCACTCCTCGCGTGCTCCCGCGCACGTTGTCGCTCATCTGGGGATCGATGCCGCTGGCGCGCCGCAGGACAATCTTATTTTCATCAGTGTAATACTCGGCGTGCTCGCTTGTGCCGGTCCGGGTGCGGATCGGCCCAGTCTGGACGATCTGCACGCCGCCATCCGCGAAAGCCTTCTGCAAGCGATTGTCGGCGCCTTCTTCCGCGAGCCAGGATTGCAGATCGGCCGCCTTCATCTGCAAACCCGCGCGGTTCAGCAGCACTCCGCCGGAGTAATGCGCCAGGCGGTCCCCGTCGGTGTAGACCATGTGGGGCGCCTTCACCAGCGTGAACACCGGGCCGGTGGCGCGGGCTTCAGCCGGCGTTGTATCTTCCTTCTTCTCCTCCCGCGACTGCGTGATCACATGTCCGTCCGCTTCAATCGACCGCTTATCCCGGTCGATCTCCACATGGTCCGCCTGGATGCGGTTCACGCCCTGCCACAGCACCGCGTCTCCGTCGTATTTCACCAGCTTGGCATGATTGGCCGAACTCATCGCGCGCGCCACGGCTTGCAGCGGCTCATCGCCCGAGAGCATCGCGGAGTCGCTCTTCTTCTTCGTCTGGTCCGGCAGCCGGCTTGTATTCACATGCCCCTCGGCGGTGAAGTTGCCGCTCTTCTCATCCAGCACGATGCGGTCCGCGGTGGTGTTCCCGGTGCTGTCCCACATGCGCGCGTGCTTGTCGAGCGTGATGCGGTTCTCCACCTGTTCCAGTATGCCGCGGTCCGCGCGCGCTTTACGGTCGCCCGATTCGTACGAGAATCCGTCCCACTGTTCCATGCGCGTCAACTGGCTGGTTTTCGGATCGAACGCCGCCGTAACCGCCTTGCTGACAGTGGTGGTCACCGGACCCTTTTTGGCCAGTTCCTCCGGCGTCGGGTCGCTCACCGTGCGGCAATTGGCGGCGCGGAACGTTTGAACGCGGTTCTGCGGGCCAAAGCCAATCCACATGCGCTCGCCGATAAACTTGCGATGCCGCTGGCCGGTGTGGTTCGGCAGAAACTCCAGTTCGCCGGGCGCCTGCGTCACCAGCTCGTCGATCTCGCGACCGCCCGGCCGCATCTTCATCTGGATGATTTCGCTGCGCAGGATGCGCGTCTCAGCCGGGTCGTGGCCGGGCGTGGCCAGCGGCTTCGACTCCAGAAACCCGTGCCCGCCCACCAGCGCCCCCGTCATCGTGCTCTCGCCATTGTTGTCCGCGAATTGCATCTCCACACGGTCGCCCGTGGCGGTCACCTGCGAGCCTTCCGATTCGGAAACCAGGCGCGCATTCCCTTCGCCGGTGATCCTTTCCACCTCGCCCGTATCGCCGTAGTCGACCAACAGTCGATCAGCGCCGTATTGCAGCTTCCGGCTCGGGTAAGCGTCCGTGCCGTGCGCCCTCTGCGCCTCCACGTGGTGAATCCTGCCGTCCTCCAGCGCGATCGCCGCTTCGCCCGCCTCTACGATGGTATTCTCGCGCGTCAACCGCGCAAACCCGGTCAGCCAGATGCCCGCCAGGTTCTCCCGGTAGATCACTTGGCCGGCTTCGATCTTCATGGCCTTGGCATGCGGCCCCAGAGGAAACCAATGCAGTTCCGCCTGGCTGTTCAGGAGCAGTTCGCGCGTGCTGGGATCGTACGATGCGCCCACCGCTTTGCCATCCCCGTTTTCGAACTTGAAGGTCGCGGGCCGGTCAGTGACCGCCTTCCCCGTGCCGCTGTCGAACTTGACGCCCGACGAGTGAATCGAAACCAGAGTGTGTTTGGGCTGGCCTTCATTCGGCACCGCCAGCGTGATATCCACCGCGCCATCGGAGTACATCCCTTTATCCGATTGGTTGTATTCGGCGTGCGCGCTGTGTACCAGGTTGTAGGTGTCGGTGTGCATCGACGGCAGGCGCAATTCCACTTGCTCCAGTTCCACGTGGTTGGAATCCTTGGCCTGGCGCACGTCCTTGGCCGTGATGCGGGAGATGGTGCGGCTATCCGGCGGTTCGGATGTTTCGATGTGCACCCAGTCCTGCGCCGCGGACATCAATTCCGGCGCCATGGCCTGGGGTTTCGGCCGGGCCTCGTCCTGCAGTTCCCTTTTTTGGAGCCGGTAAGTCGCTGCCACGCCTCCCAGCAGCAGGATAATAGCCACCAGGATAAGCCAGCGCGTGCCTCGCATCGTTACTTTCTATTGTCCCACTATCCAGCCCTGTGGGGCAGGCTCGCAGCCTGCGGCGGCCTCGTAGGCCGCCCCGCCTTACCTCCGCGCCGCCGCCGCCACCCCTGGCTTAGCCGTCGCCTCCGGCACCGGAACGG